>Ga0180009_10000701_pt1 | contig 44071 bp, 36 predicted proteins | sample OS_PC_MetaG_FD_123537 | JGI IMG/M metagenome (GOLD analysis project Ga0180009, IMG submission 123537) | Groundwater microbial communities from the Aspo Hard Rock Laboratory (HRL) deep subsurface site, Sweden - OS_PC_MetaG | ecosystem: Environmental > Aquatic > Deep subsurface > Groundwater...
GAATCGGTCAATCGTCTTTTGAAAGTGCCGTCTGCACGGATTAAGAATAATTTCTGGTCAAAACCCACCTTGGAAACAAACAGAATCTGTCTTCCATTGGGAGACCAGATGGGTTGTTCTGCTGACGCTTTGCTGTGGGTCAGCTGTTGAACATACTGTCCGTCTTTATCCATAATAAAGAGTTGAAATTTCCTGTCCTTGATGCCAGCGTAGACGATGTTTGCACCATCGTTGCTCCAGCTGGGTTCAACATTATAGGTGCCTTCGAAGGTCATTCTGAATGTGTCAGACATCGTTAGATCTCGCTGATATATTTGAACACTTCCAGAACGGTTGGACACAAAAAGCAATCGGTTGCTGTCCGGTGACCATCTCGGATTTGATTCGGAAGAAGTGCGGGATGTAATCTGCTCCAGAATTTCCCCTTGCTGATTAATCCTGAATAGATCAGCATTACCGTTTTTAACGAGTGTGATGATCAGTTCGGTTCCTTCTTTTCCCCAAGTACCGCCACTAAGTTTACCCATCTCTTCAAAAAGCGTCCGCACCTGTCCGGTTTCGATATCGAGTCGTCTCAAGCGACTTCCCTGCTGTCCCAGAGAGGTATAAAGAATGGAACGCCCATCTGGATTCCAGCGTGGCAGAATATTCAGTTTACCATCACCGAGAAGCACCTTTGATTGTTTGCCGAAGGTATCGGTCATGACAAGCTCATATCTCCCGTTCCCATCTGCACCCAGGGTGTCTGCGCTGTCTTTTCGGACGTATACAATCGCGCTTCTGAAGATGCTTTTCTCTCCCGTTAACTGTAAAATGATGGTCTCCACCATTTCAAGCACAATCGATTCAAACGGATCGCTATTCTGAAGACCTCGTGATTCTTCAAACAACAGGATGTCCGCCTGGGAAAAAATCCAGGCATGAATTTCCTTGCCTGGTATGTATCTGATTCTCAGCCGAAGATCAGACTCTTCGATCGAGTCACGGATATCAAACATCCCCGACCAAAGCAGATTTTTCCGAAGCAGAGCAATCAGTTGAGCCACCTGGCGCGGTTCTTTGCCGGGCAGTTTGTCAACCTCCATGGTCAATTGCAGCCTGCCATAATTAAGCCCCACGATATCAATAATATCCTTATCATTAAAGGGTGCCTCATCCTGGGAATAAGCGGGAGCGGCCAGAAGAAAGAAAAACAGGATAAGCATCAATGTGTTCAGCATCCGCAACCGGCGGCGTTTTCTTTCCTGTACAGGGGTATTTAAATCTGAAAGCATGATAGACTCAGTTTGCGACTTTATCTGGTGTAAATCTGAAAACGGCCCGATAGACCTTGATGTCCTCCCCGAATGAATTTGGAAATTCAGGAAAGGGTGTTGAGACTCGGATGGCTCGTTCAGCAGCTGCATCCAGAATAGCAAGACCTGAACTTTCCAGGGGCTGAATATTGATGAGATTCCCCCGGGGACCGATATGTGCCTCTATCAGAATCCGGAAATCCCTGACGGAAGTTGGCGGCACGATCCAGTTGGCTGTGACGATTTTGGCCAGTGAGGTTCGATATATCGCCAGATCCGATTTTTTCTGCCAGAGGGCAGACATCTTGTTTTTTGTATCTGTTGATGTGCCTGTCTCATTTTCAGTATATGATGGGTCCGGTATGTAGGGTGTGTTGGCTGCCGGAAGTTGAGGGTCTGCAACTTTATTGTCCGATTCGGATGCTGCGCTGCCGGCAGTGTCGGCCTGTTTTCCTCCAGTAGGACCCTGGGCTGATATGAGCGGCAATACCGGCTTTTCAGTTCTTTTGTTGGATCGCAAATATCCGGATGGGGTGATTGATTTTGGTGAAGATGATTTGGGGGGGGTGATATATTTCTTTAGGCTGGGGGCCTGTAACGGTTCAGTCTCTGGAATGGTAGGTCTCTTCGTGTTTATTCTGGGGACCAGATCGAGTTTCCGTGAGAGGGGAATTTCTGCCCGGGGACCTCTGGTTCCTGTTCTTTTTGGTGCTTTAGTGGCTGAGTGCTGAACCGGGGCGGGTTCAAAATAGACCGTTGTCTTGAAAGACCCGACCGGAAGCATGGGTTTAAAGGTGCTGGCTACCAGAGAGAAGAAAACCACCAGATGCAAACCCAGTGAAATGAGATAGTAAACAGAAGCAGTGGAAAACAGTTTCATTGTTGGTTCGATAAACTTGTTGTCACGTTATGGTTTCTTATCCTCTACAAGCATGCCAACTTTGTTTATACCATTGTTTTTCAAAACGACCATCAGCGCGGCGATATCCTCCCAGGTTGCACGCTTGTCTGCTCGTACAAAAGCGGTTTTTTGTGGATTGCGCTCTTTCCATGCAATCAGCTTTTGCAGCAATTTCTGCGTTGAATAACGCTGGCCTTCAATAAAGTATTTCCCATTTCTGTTGACCGAAATGACGAGCTTTCTGGCATCATTCACAGACGAAGAGCGGAGGTTCTCCTCAGGCAATTGAACGTCGATGGCCTTTTTAAACAGGGGGGCTGTAATCATGAATACGACCAGCAGAACCAGCAGCACATCAACAAAAGGGGTGACATTGATTTCACTGATTGGTTGGTAGATATCACTCGTATTTTTGCGCATAAATCCCTGTCAGTTCTTTTTAGATCCCAGTCTAATTTCCGGAAAAGAATCATCCTGGTCCATGGTATTGTTATCAAGCGCCTGATCGAACAGCGTGAGCAGGTCTAAACTAAACCCAACCATGTTATTGTTAAGGGCCCTCACTTTTTCACGAAAAATATTATAGGCAATGAGCGCCGGTATGGCTGTAAAAAGACCCACTGCAGTTGCAACCAGCGCCGCAGAGATACCCGGTGCAACCACGGCAATACTGGATGCCCCCTGTGCAGCAATGCTGTAAAATGCATCAATGATCCCGGTGACTGTTCCCAGCAGGCCGATAAACGGGGCGGAACTGCTGATTGTTGCAAGAAGCCCCAGTTCTTTCTCCATTTTGGATCTTTCAGAAATGATCGCTTTCTCAACACGCCGGTCAATTTTCTGGGTCAGATGTTGTTTGTTCAAATCAGTCTGACCCGGTTGAAACCGGTTTAGCTGGTTGTTGAATATGACATATGCCGCGTTAAACAAGCGAGCTGTGTATGTGTTTGATTGCTGTTCGGCGCGTAACAGCATATCAGACAAACCATTCGCAATATTAACACTGTTTAAAAATCGGGTTGCCTTCTTGGTCAGACCAGACAGGTACAGCCATTTCCGAATAATGATGGCCCAGGAAATGACGGACATACACAGCAAGACCAGAAGGACCAGGAGTGAGAGAAAGCCCCCCTGATAAATGGTTGATAAAAAAGATCCTTGCAGACTGAACTGAGCGGCTGCTGCTTTTATATTCAAAATGTATTTCTCCCTATTGGTTTTGGAATCGCTTTGTAGATACTTGCTTTTCCAGAATGTTCCGCTTCAACCATCCGCTGGTTTTTCTATGATTTAAAAAAAACCAGTCAAATCTGTGCGATGTCACCTTATGTCTATCCCATATTACTTATAGGATATTGAAATTATTTCCACCTCTATTTTTCCACGGGGTACCTTGATCACGATTTCATCCCCTTCCTCTTTTCCAAGCAAGGCTCTTGCAATAGGAGACTGAATGGATATTTCACATTCGTCAATATTCGATTCTTCCTCTCCGACGATCTTCCAGGTTGTCGTTTCACCGCTATTGACATCTTCATAGGTTACTGTCGCACCAAAACGAACCTGATCCAGTTCCAGTTTTGACGTATCAATCACCTCTGAGTTTGCCAGGAGGTAATTGAGGTGCTGAATTCTGGTTTCAATGAAACTTTGCCGCTCTTTGGCGGCGTGATATTCGGCATTTTCCTTCAGATCGCCATGAGCTCTGGCTTCCTCAATGTCATTGATAATTTTGGGTCTGTCTTGTTTGATAAGTGTTTTCAACTCTTCCTGGAGTTTAAAATACCCTTTTTTGGTGATCGGTTTTCGGTCCATAGTTCGTTAAATCGAATTGTTGTAGGACACAATCGTGTCAGAGAATTGGATTCCCGTTTCTTGTGTACGCTTTCTGTATTTTTATCTGATTAACCACAGAAAAGATACCCCAACCATTTCCCAGACAGTATGAACATCAAATATAAACGGGGAAAAAACGGAAAGCAAGGGTTCGCAGAGCGGGTGACCGGGTTATCAGAGCAAGAATAGATCGTTGATGTCGTCCATATTGAGCATTTGTTCCAGGGAATCTGAGACACCAACAATATTATCGGCAAGCGCCTGTTTCTTCTTCTGTAATTCGACGATCTTTTCCTCAATACTGTGACGTGTGATCAGTTTGTAAACCAGAACCCGGTTTTTCTGCCCGATCCGATAGGCCCTGTCTGTCGCCTGAGCCTCTACCGCCGGATTCCACCATGGATCGTAGTGTATGACATAGTCGGCGGCCGTCAGATTGATTCCGGTTCCACCAGCCTTTAGACTGATCAAAAACAGGGGATAGTCATCGCTCTGCTGGAATTTGGCAACCAGTCCGTCCCTGTTTTTGCTGCTGCCATCGAGTTGGAGAAATGGAATGTTAAGTTCTTCCAGGTTTTTGTGCATCAGATTGAGCATTTTGACAAACTGGCTGAATACCAGTACCCGGTGGCCTTCACCGACAATATCCGATATGGTTTCGATGAACAGTAAAAACTTAGCACTTTCAGGAGGAGAGGCCCCGACCAGGGGACTGAGCCGCGGGTCACAGCATATTTGCCTTAGTTTCAGAAGGGCATCGAATATCGCGATTTTCGCACCTTTAATACCCCCTGCGGATATTTTTTCCTTGACCTGCTGGCGGACGATTTCAAGAATTGAATTGTACAGTTTCTTCTGCTTGCTGTTCATTTCGCAGAAGAGTGTCTGCTCTGTTTTCGGGGGCAGTTCCTTGGCAACATCCTGCTTCAAGCGGCGCAGGATAAAGGGGCGCGTCTGTCTTCTCAGGAGTCGATGATCAGGTCTTTTTCTTCGAACGCCCTTGCGGCTCTTGGGTTTGATATAATCCCGCTCGAACTCCTTCATACTTCCAAAAAAGCCGGGCATCAGGAAATTGAATTGTGACCAGAGCTCCATGATTGAGTTCTCGATTGGCGTGCCTGTCAACGTCAATCTGCGGTTTCCATTCAGTTTGATGACTGCTTGGGCTGTTTTGGAACGGGCGTTTTTGATATTCTGGGCTTCATCCAGGATAATGACCTGGAATTCGATAGACCGCAACCAATCCAAATCCCGCTGCAGCAGACCATATGTTGTGATAATCAGATCGGACTTGATCGCTTCGTCGTAATGCTCTTTTCTTTTCTGCCCATGGAGCAAAACAGCCTTGAAGTGAGGCACAAATTTTTCCACTTCAGCCATCCAGTTCGTGACAACCGATGTCGGGGCAATAACAATATTGGGTTTCTTCGCCTTTCTTTTTTTGAGAATGGCCAGAAATACAAGGGTTTGCAAAGTCTTACCAAGCCCCATATCATCTGCCAGAATTCCCCCAAAACCGAATTCGTTGAGAAAGCACAGCCAGTTCACGCCATCTTTCTGGTAGTCTCTAAGGACGCCATTTATCTCTTTCGGTATCCGCTGGTTTCTGATGCCTTTAAACGAGCTTACTTTCTTGAGAATTTTTTTCCACTCGTCATCGCTGTTTCTGACACTGGCGATACTTTCAAGCTCGCTTAATAGCCCGATTTGAAACTTGTCGATTTTAAGGGCTTGTTCATTTTGCTCTTTTTCTGCCTCTGCCATAAGTGCATCGATGTTTTTGGCCGGATCGATGCCTTTGTTTTTCGAGGTCTGGATCAACCGGTTCAGAATCGGTGCGTAGCGGGAAATCCATTCTGAGTCAATGACAGCCACCCCCTCGCCGGAAGAGAGTTCAATTGCTTTTTCATCGTTTTTCCACATGGAGACCAGTTTCTTCAGATCAAACAGCTCTCCGTCAATGGTCATGGATACGTCCACATCAAACCAGTCAATATCCGATTTGATGCTGGTGGAGATTGTGGGAATCAGCTTCTTGGTTTTCCAGCGTCGCAGCTTCGTGGCACCCAGGTAAATCAACATGCTGTCAGTATTCTGGTTGGGAAGTATGTCCAGGACAAAATGCATGCTGTGATCTTCTCTCATTGAGTAGTCACCATCCCCTTCTTCTATCCATCCGTGCTCGAGCATTTCCTCTTTCAGCTTTTTTTCCTGGTTGATATCTTTGGGGATTTTATACTTCTTCTTATCCAGAGTTTGTTCAAACTCATCGACGCTGATATCAAAAGGGTAGGGTAGCTCGCCGATGCCGGTGATCATGACGGTATCCAAACGTCCCATCAGAACGCCTTTGACCTCCCAGATGGTCATTTTTCCTTTGATCTTGTAATTGAAAAGCGCAGAAACCCTCAATACGCCCTGGGGATCATGAATCTGGATATTGCGTTGGCGAAGATATGGCAGCGCCGCCGAGTAAAAATCACTGATTTCCGACTCCTCGACAATGACTCCTGAAACGGTGTCATTGACGAGCCGACCACTCATCATTGAGGCAATACGGGCCAGTTGATCGTCTTTGAGGATAAATGAAGGCACCATCCCAATCGCTTTCGGCGGGGTGCCGCTTTTATTGAAGAGGGGTTTGAACTTCTTTTTTTTGTCAAACTGGCCGATTTCTCCCTTCAGAAGGTACTGGTTCTCATTGCTGGGGTTTCGGATAACCGTAATTCGAAAATCCAGTGACTCATTGCTGATCATATGCTTTTCCCGGCTGAAATTCAGAGCATACGGATACTCCTCAGCCAGCATCAGCAATTGTGATGCACCATGCCTTTCAACACTGTAAAAATCCTCAACTTTTTTAGAATGGTAAATAGAGTCAATGACTTGAAACAGTTTGGCCGCTTTCGGGGTGGAAGACGGATTTTTTAATTTGGAATCGCTTCCATCATAGTTCTCGATATTGATTGCCAGTCTGTTGGTATTAAAGCGTTTTGTTTCGTCATGCAGAACCAGGTAGGTGATGTCTTTTGGTGAATTGAACAGGTCGACCTTGGATTCCGGCATTGCCAACCAGTATTTCCAGTCTTTGACTTGCCGCGCCTCAAAACTGGGGGAATCGACTTTCTGGGGATCCATGATGTTGAGCTTTTTCTCGGGATACCATGCCTGCCATTTCTTATAAAAATCAACCCATTCGTCATTCGGAATCAATACCCCTTTGAAGGAATCCCTGATCATGGGTGCCGGTAATGGAGTCGGCAGTATTTCGTAGTACTTGGAATCGAAAATAATCGATTTTGGAAGGCCGTAAAGCATCAGGCCTTTGTCAACAAATTCTTCAGTAATAATCGGGAGTCTGTTTCCGCCCTCTTCATGAAAGAATATACCAGCCAGGATTCGGTGGTTCGACAGAATATGAACATTGATATCGAAGTCGACCTTTTTGAACGAATTGCGGATGGGTATGGTATTGGTACCGTAAAACGTGAACGGATGTCCGAGCAGTAAAAAAAGCAACGCGTGCGTATCTCTGGAAGACAGGATTAGTGGGTTGGGAATTTCTCCTTCATCCCTCAAATTATGCCGTTTATCAGTTAACAGGCGGTTTTCGTCCAGAAATGTCTTAATAACCCAGCCGGGGTTGTTATTGTTGTCCAGCAGTGATTTGGAAATGGATTTGAGCGGTTTTTCATTCCCCCAGCCCCTGATGCCGTAGCGTGCCCGATTAAACATCCAGATGAATTTTTCCTCTCTATCCTTTGAGAAAACCTGCTGAAACCGGATGATTGTATGAATATCGCCTACCTCGACAGGGATCGAATCAAAACCGTGCTCCTGTTTCCAGTCTTTAAATGAATACTGGGGATAGTAGTCAGCTGGCAGAATATTCTTTTTGTGGACGATTGTGGTATCGGGGGGCACAGAGAACTGATCAAAACTGGCCTCTTCAAATGCGGGTTTTCCCTTTGGTTTTTTCCATCTCAGCTGATGTTTGATTGGGACATCATAAAGACCTTCCACGATTTCCTCAATATTCTCACCTTTATCCTCCAGTAAATAGAGCGCCTGTCCCTCCCAGTCTTCAAATTCAGAGAGGAATCTGATGAACTCCCGACTAAGGCTTGGTGAAATATTTTTGGATTTCTTCAGTGCTTTGACGATAGGATGACTGGTATTTATTCTTCCCACGGTAAGACGTTCTTGAAAGTGTAGCGGTTATGCCTATCTATGCGCCTGACAAAATGGCTGAGGCCACATTTTTATTTAGTATCAATGATTAGAAAGCTCATCAGTAAGTCTACCCTTATATTTTAGCAAAATGCAATAGTTAATATTCGGGACTGGTTTTTGAAAAACAGTGGTTTGTGGCCTGGAAACATCCCTATTTCCATCCTGGTGTTTATGAGATTATGAGTAAAATCAGTAATTGTCTGTAATTTGATGATCAAGCATCTATTTTTTTTACTTGTTTGATTGATTTGGCAGCGTGATTGAGGTATAAATTGATTTTACCAAAAAAAGCGTATCTGCTCTTGAAAGAGATGCTGCCCGTCCCTTGAAACCGGCATTCAGATATTACGGTGCCTGCTGAAAAAACGTCGGACCGGGTTGGGGGACGGGGGTCCCCAAATGTCCTGTCAACCGCTACTATCGGACTGCTGACTTCTCAAATGATGGTTCATTCTGCGTTAAAAACCGATCTCTATTCCCCTGAAACAGGTAAGAGAACTTAACAATTACTTAAAACATGCTTGAAAGAATAACTAGAATTTTTTCAAATGACATTGCAATCGATCTTGGGACTGCAAACACGCTGGTGTTTTTGTCCGGCAAGGGAATCGTTATCCGAGAACCTTCTGTTGTCGCCGTTCAGACCGGTCCCAGAGGGGAAACAAAAGTGTTGGCTGTCGGATCTGAAGCAAAATCAATGTTGGGAAGAACACCCGGAACCATCCAGGCGATCAGACCGATGAAAGACGGGGTTATCGCCAATTTTGATGTCACTGCAGAGATGATCCGTCATTTTATAAAAAAAGTTCAGAAAAGCAGCTCGCTCATCAAATTTCGGCCCCGGGTTATCGTCGGCGTGCCTTCAGGCATTACCCAGGTGGAAAAGCGGGCAGTCAAAGAATCCGCTGAATCGGCAGGTGCCAGGGAAGTCTATCTTGTGGAAGAACCCATGGCAGCGGCAATCGGTGCTGGTCTCCCTATCACTGAAGCAAATGGGAACATGATTATCGATATCGGAGGCGGGACAACAGAGGTGGCGGTCATTTCTCTGGCCGGGATTGTCTATAGCAATTCCACCCGAGTGGGTGGAGACATTATGGACGATACCATTATCCAGTATATCAAAAAACGGTATAACTTATTGATTGGTGAGAGAACTGCAGAGCAGATCAAAATCAATATTGGCTCTGCCTATCCAACCGATGAAAATCTGACCATGGATGTCAAAGGAAGGGATCTTTTGACCGGTATTCCAAAGACATTGATTCTTAGCAACGACGAGATCAGGGAGTCTCTTTCAGATGTGTGCGATCAGATTGTGCTGGTTACTAAAAACGCATTGGAGGATACGCCGCCGGAACTGGCTGCGGATATCGTTGACAAGGGTATCGTCCTGGCTGGTGGCGGATCTCTGCTCAAAGGGATGGATATTCTGCTCCGGGAAAGAACCGGGCTGCCGATTATCTATGCTGAGGATCCCCTTTCCTGCGTTGCATTAGGGGTTGGAGCAATGCTGGACAACATCGGCTTACTTAAGAGTGTCGCTATCCTGTGATCGGTTCAGAGGACGGTCGAGCGTCCTCTGGAAACCCCGTATTTTTTTAATTGACTCTTTCAGCCAGATTCGAGAATAGCAGAAATATTAATGCTGGACTTCTTACAAAAAAACAGACGTCGTATTTCTGTAGTCTTTCTGATCGTTTTTTTTCTTGGTTTGCTGATTTCACAGACAGAAGAATCCCGATCCGATAACTGGTTTTCCTCACTTGTTCAAAATATTGCCTACCCGTTTCAAAACGCCTTTCATCTTGCCAAGATCAGCATTACATCCGTTTGGGGACAATATGTCTGGCTGATTGATGTTCAGGAGGAAAATAGCATCCTGCGAAAACGGGTCGAACAACTCGAAGAGGTGAATGCAGAAAACACTGAGATTCGGATCGGCTATCAAAGACTGCTAAAATTACTTGAATTCAAGCAGAAAGATCCTAACAAGAAGGTCTTCGCAGAGGTTATTGTTGAAATTAACAAACCTTTTTCCAGACTGTTGATTATCAATAAAGGCTCAGACGATGGCATACGACCCAATTTTGGGGTGGTCACCCCGCGGGGGATTGTCGGCAAGATTCAGTCCGTCACTTCCGGACAGGCCGTTGTTCAGTTAATTACAGATGCACGAACGCAATTTCCGCTGCTGATACAAAGAACACGAACCAAGGCCATGTTGCATGTCAAGGATGGAGAGCTCATTATCGATCAGATCCCGAGAATGCTGGAACTCTATGAAAATGACCGTATCGTCACATCAGGGTTGGCAGGCGTTTATCCAAAGGGAATTCCTGTCGGCCGGATCAAGGAGATCAGGAAAAAGGAATTTGGGCTTTTTCAAAGCGTGACCTTGTCCCCTGCCGTTGAACTGAATAAAATTGAGGAGGTGGCAGTTATTCTGAAAAGTGTTTATAATATTCATGGACCTTTGTTCACCGATATAAAGCAATAAGAAATGGGTGTGTTTTTTATCATTATATTTTTCTGGATATCTGCAGTCTTCGGGGAAACGTCCCTGTTCACGATTATACCCTGGTTCAAACCCAACCTTTTTTTTCTAGTATCGAGTCTTTTCTGCCTGCGCTGGAGAGGTTTTGAGACGCACTATCTGGCTGTTATATTTGGGCTAACGGCAGATTGTTTTTCAACTGTACCTTTTGGGACGTATGGGTTTTCATTCTTTCTGATTTCGTTTTTGATCCGCTGGTATGCTGTAAGAATTTATCAGCATTCCAAACTTGAATCAGTTGTTATCATAGCTATCGTGACGCTTCTCAATAATCTGCTCGTTTTTTCTATGTTGAGTCTGCTATTTTCCGAGGGAGACATGACCTTTCACTGGCTTGTGGATCTGGTCATCCATGAAGTCATACCAACAGCCATTCTTTGTGTGCCCTGTCTTAATCTCATTCTGACAATGGAATCCCGTTACAGGATCCGGCTTGCGGAGAGAAAGTTTTGAAAGAAGAGCCTCTAACTTTTGAAGAGTTGCAGCTTTTCAGTCGCAGAGACCTGATAATTCGATCCATTATTGGTATTCCGTTTGCCGGAATCATCTGGCGTCTCTGGAACCTTCAGATTCAAAATGGGAAGACTTACAATGATCTCTCCAAGGGAAATCGGGTCAGACTGGTTTCCGAAGCAGCCCCACGCGGCATTATATATGACCGGAATTCGATCATAATAGCCAAAAATATCCCGTCTTATACATTGATTCTCATCCGGGAGGATACTGATGATGTGGACGCAGTACTGAATAAAGTATCACAGACACTTAAAATTGAATTACACGCCCTGGAAAGGGCCCTGGAAGAAAACAAAAAGGCGGCCCAGTTTCATCCGATCGAACTGTATGAGAATTTATCCTTTCGTCAGATTGCATTGATCGGTACCTATCAGGAAGAATTTCCCGGAATATCGATTAGTGTGATTCCAAAACGCTATTACCCACTTCAGAAAACAGCGGCTCATATTTGTGGTTATATGAGCCAGATCACAAAAGCACAGTTGAAGGAGCTTCCTCTCGATAAGCTTCAATCAGCCAAAACCATCGGGCAGGAAGGTGTTGAAGCTGTCTACAACAACTACATCATCGGTACCGACGGAGGCCGGCAAATTGAGGTGGACAATACCGGCAGAGAGATTCGCGAATTCCCGAATCCCATCACACCGAAGCCTGGCCAAGACATTGTACTATCCATTGACAGCCAGTTGCAACGGAAGATCGAACAAACGATGGAAAACCAAAAAGGGGCAATTGTCGTCATGAATCCCGAAAATGGTGAAATACTCTCCATGGTGAGTCTGCCGGCATATGATCCCAATGAATTCTCCCAGGGGATAAGCAACGAACGCTGGCAGGAGATGACGAATGACGAATCCCACATTCTCAATAACAAGGCCATTCAAGGCGTCTATTCACCGGGTTCAACATTCAAAATGGCAGTGGCTGCTGCTGCTATCGAAATGGGCATTATCAATGAGGAAACCATCCATAACTGCGAGGGACACATCACCATCGGCAGAAAACGGATGCACTGCTGGAAAAAATCCGGGCATGGGAAACTTAATGTCGTCGGCGCACTTGAAAATTCATGTAATGTTTTCTTTTTTAAGGTCGCATTGGAAATCGGGATCGATAAAATTAAGCAATATGCGAATCTTTTCGGCCTGGGAAAACCATCGGGTATCGATCTGCTGCATGAGAATAGTGGACTCATCCCAGATAAAAAATGGTATTCCAGGAGATTCAAGGAAGAGTGGAAACACGGCGAGACGTTGAATGCATCCATTGGCCAGGGATATGTGGCTGTGACACCGATGCAGTTGGTGAACTATGCCAGCATTATTGCCAATTCAGGATATCATATTCAACCACATCTGGTGAAAAACATCATTACCAATCTGACCGGGTCAGAGTCTGAAAATGCTAGACAGAATAAGCGGATTCAAGATGTCGAAATGTCTCGCAAGCGAGTGGATATTCACAGCGAAACTCTGATTTTGCTGCAGAAAGGAATGATTCAAAATGTCCAGGGGAATAACGGGACCGGGCGGGCCGCACGGTCCGATATTATCTCAATTGCCGGAAAAACGGGAACAACTCAGGTAGTCAGCTTTAAGACAAGAGAAAAGCTGTTAAAGGAAAAGGGAGAATTGGAGAAAAAATTCTTTAATCACGCCTGGTTTATCGCCTATGCCCCCATCGTCAATCCTCAGATTTCAACTGTAGTGTTGCTGGAAAACGGAGAGTCCGGCACAAATGCTGCCCGCATGACAAAAGAAATCATGGAATACTATTTTACCAAAATTGGAGACCAACCCTCAGTTTAACAGTCGGGGTTCAAATATCAAGCAGCGATTTCGACCCTGTCCATCTCACCAATAAAGTTGCCCGCATCAGGTCTTAAAACCATGTTTATGCAAAATCGAAAGTTTGTCCTTGCATCCGGGTCACCCCGAAGAAAGGAGTATCTGGAACGTTATCATCTTGATTTTCATATTCTGACTGGTGATATAGATGAAACGGTACTGAAAGGCGAGAAACCAGTTGTCTACGCCAGACGGCTGGCCAGAGAAAAAGGCCTTACTGTTGCTGAGCGTCTTTTTGATAATGAAATCGTCATCGCGGCAGACACCATTGTCGTTTTAAATGACCTAATTATTGGAAAACCCGCTACAAAAGCTGACGTTCTGCCGATGCTTCAGAGACTGAATGGGAAGTGTCATCAGGTGATTACGGCCTATTTCATCTTCGATTGCCAATATCGAAAGGAAATCCTGCGGGATGTTACCTCCAAAGTGGTGTTTAACAAGCTGGCCACTGAACAGCTGGCTGCATATGCGGAATTGGAGGAACCCCTGGACAAAGCGGGGGCCTATTCGATTCAGGGTATTGGCACCTTTCTGGTAGAGTCTATTGAAGGGTCGTACAATAATGTGGTAGGACTTCCGATCGAAGTATTGATCCAGGATCTGCTTGACAACAGGATGCTGAAGATATGATGCCTGTGGAAGCAGTTTATCTTTGTTTCAGCTTGGAATAAAATGATGACGGTCTCCAAGAAACCAATTGCGCGAACATTTATGATACCAACCAATACCAGGAACTCTATCAAATATAACCATTTAAGGAAAATAACGGTTTTTGTTTTCATCGTTATCTGCTGCACTGCGCAAATAGCGGTTGCGCAGAAAGCCGAGTTTGTCCCGGGAGGTGTAATCCTGACCCGTGTGAATACGGTCAGCCAAACCTACGAGAATTTCATTACCGGTGATGCATCAAAGAGAACGGCTTTGGAGATGCTGCAGGTAAGAAACAAGATCGATAAAAATGCGATCACGGGTTCCGTCGCTTATGAGAAAACAGAGATTCGTCTTTCCTTCCAATATGGCCTGACTGATACGCTCAATCTTGGTATTTCAATCCCGCAGCTCAGTCATAAAAGAACTTCCACACTCCATTTGAACGATGCGGCACAATCTGGATTTTCGCAAAGTATTGGTGATGCCGAATCCAATGGATTGGGGGACATTGAAGTTTTTGGAATATGGCGGCTCTACTATACGGATGAGGCTGATTTTCAGATCGGTATGACACTCATCGGAGATAATGCGCCGCTTAACAGTGAAAGCTCGGATAAAATGCCTCTTGGCAGCGGTTCAAAGGAGTTGTCGGTCTTCCTGCGCTGGCTATTATATTCAATCCGTTCTTCTTTAATGATGTTTGTAGAAATTGAAGCGCTTTTCGTTGAGGACGCGACTATCAAATCATCCACTGGTTCTGATGTTACCAAACAACAGTCAAACAGTTTATCGGCAAAACTGGATGTCTCATCCCAGTCTGGATCGCTGGGATATGGTGGCGGTGTCCATCTGCAATCGATCGGAACCCAGAAATGGAACGGTATTTCACAGAATGATGGGTATTTATCATATTCACTGCACGGATACATAACCTATGGAAATCTCAATCTATTGGAGAAAGACGTCGTCCGTAATCCATGGGAAACCCGCTTCGGCTTTGAAAAGGTTATCACCGGGAGCAATACACCTGCGACCCAAACCCTGTCTCTCCAGTTTCTAACATACTTTTAACAATCGCATGCAGCCTATCTAGAGCCTGTTTCAACAGTCGGCGTCTGTTGATGTGCCGATGAACGATTTGACAAATATTTTTCCGGTCGATTAGAGTGACTGAACTTTGAAGAGAAAATTGTCATGTCATATTTTGATGAAATCGTAAAAGGTCACAAAATCGTCACCTGAGCTGCGAGACTCGAAGCAGCGAACTGAACGCCGGGGTCCAGGTAGTTTAGATATGACTGGATTCCGGCATTCGCCGGAATAACAAGATCAGGCGATTTTAGGGTTTTTACGGTTTCATCATCATTTTTACACTTGAAAAATATCGAGAACAATGGCCGGTAGAAGAAATTCAGATAAACTAACCAAATGGATACAGGCAACAACGATCTTGCTTTTTCTATTTTTTGTCATTGCGGTTGGGTACGGACTCAATCGAATGTTTGATGAAATGAATGACATAACAAAGGGACAACAGGCGTTGATTCTGAACCTGACCCAGAAGGGGGAACCGCAGACTGGTACCGTGACATCCATGGAAAAAGAGGTAGATCAGGGAGTCAGCCAGATCGCTTTTATCAAGTATAAAAACGAAACCGACCGGGAATTGAGAGAGCTGCAGAAAAAAGTTGACCTTTTGGACCAAAAAATCAAAAGGATGAAAAGTCCTTTATAAGCGGATACAGCCATTTATTTCTCAATGGTGCCAATAGGCTGTCTATTTCGCAATCAGTTCCGATAATCTCTGCTGGATGGCAACGCGATGTTTATCATAGGTCTTGAGTGTTGAGACATTGCGGTGGTTTGAAAATGCCGTCACATCCTCCAGTCTGATTCCTGCTGCATCGGCCCTGTGAATCGCTTTGAAAATTGCAGTCTGGCGTATTCCGCAAGGTCCTGTCTCAACACCGACTTCTCTGCCGAATTGACGGACAATACGATAGATACTCGTGCCTGTCAATCGTTTCCCCTTGCCCGCATGATCGCAATTTGTAAACAGGGGCCCCTTTTTTCTGCCTCGAAAAGACAACCATTGTTGAAGCGTCTGTGCTGTTTTGATAGGTAACCGTTTATCTATTTTGTCTGAAACGCCGGGCAAACTTACCGAAATCAGATTGTGGCAAGAATCGATATCCGATACATTCAGACCGACAATACTGCTGCGGTGCAATGCCAGATCGTGCATTAAACGTATAATAGCAGTATCCCGTGCCGCCTTGCGCGGGTTGGCCTGATTTCCTGCCTGGGCCAGGAGTGCGTTAAAACACTGACTTTCCAAAGGCAAGTTCTTGTGACCGGACACGATCTTGTCATTGTTTACGTCCAGTTTCCAATCGAGCAAGCCACTGAGATAGGCCGCCTTTGCGAGAGAACGCAAGGCAGACAGCCGACGATTGATAGTCGCGGGTTTCAGACCTTGTCTCTGCATTAAGGATTTATAATGCAAAACTGTAAGATTTGCCTGGCTGTGGGGAGCCTGAAAAAGAGTGACAAGAGACTTTTTCAGACTGCCGACACCCAGATACTGGCTGAAGGCAGCCAGATCAGATTGGTACAATAGTGCTGTTTTTTGCGATTTACTCCTGTAAAACCCATCTAAAATTGTATCAATTTTTTGTTCATCCATTGTCAGCTTCCTGATCCGTATCCATTCAGCGGTTTGTTTCTTTTCATAGTTGTGTTTCCTAATAAAAATATTATGCTTCACAAACCTTCATTAAATTAACATTTAAAGATTGTCAAGCAGGAAGATTAAAAGATTTATTAGGAGGCGTATTTGTCTAAAAAAAAGCCTTACCGGGTTGCGAAGAATTTTGGGGCAGATGACTCCCCGTAGATGACGGTTAATGTCACAGGTGGTCCTGTCCAGGGCTTCAATGGGGATTCTGCCCTATTTACCCTGTTTGCACTTTGCTTTTTTTTAAATCTGTATTAGCCTATAGCAGTCAGTTCACTGAAAACCGCTAACCCGATATTATCCATCATGAGTGAAGAAGACAAAATCATCATGAAGATTATTGCTGATATCGTCGAAGTCGATGAAGAAGCGATGTCGCCTGAGCTCACATTATATGAGCTGGGAGCCGATGAATTGCATATGGTTGAAGTAACGATGGCTCTCGAACAGGCAATTGATGTGATTTTCCCTGATAATCGCCTGCTGATCAATCCAGAAAAGGATCCCACATTTACAGTGGGTGATATTTTGAGAATATTTGCCGAGTATTGTTAACCGTCTATCCACGTTCCCTTGTCTTCTCTTGCCCCCTGCCAGAACCGACTCTGGTTTTGCAATCTGTTACCTGTATCCGTTGCGGCATCTTTGTCAGCTGATATCGATCAGCAAATGGGCCTTCATGACAACCTGACCGGGCTTGACATGTATCTTGCCGATGACGCCGTTTTTGGGGGAAAGAATCTCGTTTTCCATCTTCATGGATTCAAGTATCAGCAACGGTTGGTCTTTTTTGACGCGATCGCCCTGCTTGACAAGTATGGTGACAATCTGACCCGGGAGTGATGATTTGATTTCGCCACTGACTTTTTTGTCTGGATACTTGGGCTGGTATCGCGTGGATTCCACTTTTTCAATATTCACATCAAAAGGGGTCCCATTCAAATTGACTATAGAGGGGAATCCATTGTTTTGTTTTATAATCTGTACGGGATATACCTTATTGTTAATGATAATTGTTCTGAGGGTACCATCTGGATGGGTTTCCTTCACCTGGACGGTATAGCTTTTTTTTCCGATCTGAATATCAATCTCTCTGGTTGAACCGGTAGATCGTTCTATTTTTATCTGGTGCTTCTTGCCGCAACGTACGGTATATTTCATTTTAACCTGTTAAGCGAAGTGGATGTGCCACGTCAATGGGTCGTTTCTTAATTCCTGGACGAGGCATCCTATATTAATGATTTTTTTTGTGTAAACCAACGCGCGGCAGTTGTCCAGAGTGATTCTTCTCTGGCAGATTCCAGGATCTGCTGGCTGTTCGCATCATAGTGCAGATCCAGGGCTGCGATCATGGCTGCAATCTGCTCATCTTCTGGACGCTTCAATTCCTGGAAAATCTTATTTCTTTTTGCCTGATCGGGAATAAATGAAATATTGATTTTGCGATCTTTGAAATCTTTTGAATTCAGTATGGCCCGCATTAGAGGGATATTGGTCTTGATGCCATCTATAAAGAAATTGTCCAGTGCAACTTTCATTCGGCTGATTGCCTCTTTTCGGGTGGCATCTCGGACAATCACCTTGGCAATCATGGGATCATAGAATGTTGCGACGGTATCCCCGCTGAAAACATTGGCCTGGACGTTAATGCCCTGCCCGAAGGGGTAGTAGAACCGATCAATCCTGCCAGGAGAAGGGGCAAAATTATTATCAGGATCTTCTGCACAAATGGAAACACTGATGACATGGCCGTTTTTTCTGATACGGTCTGATTTGACTCTCAAAGGCAGGCCAGAGAATATCCGGATCTGCTCCTTTAGCAGATCGACACCTGTGAGCAGTCCCGTGCCGGTGTAAAAAGGTTGTATGTAGCCATTGACTTTAAGGAAATAGGTAACATCCTCGTCAACCAGGAATTCAACAGATGAAAATCCACAAATATCGAGTTTTGTGATCAGTTGGCGGATCACCTGTTTTAACTGTTCTCTTTTCTCTGCGGTGATGATCTGAGACGGGGTTTCAACCAACTGTTTCTGAAATCGTCTCTGGACAGAACACCATTGTTCGGGGAAAACGGCCACATTGCCCATTTTGTCTCTGAGCACCGGGAATTCGATATGGTGTGCTTTTGGCAGAAACTTCTCCATAAATACATCACTTGAATTCATGGCGTACTTATGACACTGGGACTGAATGTATTCATAGGTAGACCGGAGTTCTGTCGGCTTTTCCACGACTCTGAGTCCCTTTCCGCCATATCCGTGTGTTGCCTTTATCAACAATGGGTAGCCAATAGCAGCGGCCTCCTTCTTGATTTCTGAATACTCTGAACAGTTATTGGAACCCGGCAGGATATACATTCCGAGTTTCATGGCCTGTTTTTTTATCAACGGCTTATCTGAAAGATTGTGTATTCCTTCCAGTGTCGGGGCGATGGTTGTAATTCCTATATTTTGAAGCTTCTTGATAAATCCGGCATGTTGGGATAAAAATCCATACCCGGAAAGTACCGCGTCCACTTTCAGGGATTTTGCAAGGTTGACGATCTGGTCAACATCTGCATAAGCGCGCGTCGTTGATGAATTCTGAATTTCATATGCTTCATCTGCATTACGAACGCCGGCACTGTTCTCATCTTCTGCTTCGAATATGGCAATGGCTTTGCCACCCAGTTCCTGAACGGCTCTGACACAATTTGCCAGGATCAGACCTCGATTGGCTATTAAAACCTTTGAAAACATATGACATGCTCCACGTTGAATATCCTTTCAGTCAAAAAGGGAGTTGACTCAAACATAAAAAAAGTAGTTGATGGTTGAAGATGTGGCTGGCAATTTCCCGATTTCCTCCTGAAATCAACCCTGCTTGCCGACTATCGACTTCTCAATTTTGATAAAGCCCTCTTAGAGGGGAATATTCCCATGTTTGCGTTTGGGTGCTGGAACCGTTTTTCCGGTCAATGAGACCAGGTATCGACCGACGATATTGCGTGTTTCACGCGGCTCGATCACGTCATCGATATATCCCTGGGAAGCTGCTATTTTGGGATTGCTGATGGTTTCCATGTACAATACCTCACACTCTTTTGCTTTCTTGAGGGGGTTTTTGGCTTCCGCAATCTCCTTTTTAAACACGATGTTGACAGCCCCCTTCGGCCCCATGACCGCTATTTCAGAACCGGGCCAGGCAACAACCATATCCGCCCCCAGGTGTTTGGAACACATACAGATGTAAGCCCCACCATACGCCTTGCGCAGAATAACCGTCAGTTTTGCAACAGTCGCTTCGCTGTATGCATAAAGGAGTTTCGCACCATGTCGAATGATCCCGGCATACTCCTGATCGGTCCCTGGCAGAAATCCTGGAACATCGACAAGTGTCACCAGCGGAATATTGAAAGCATCACAAAATCGGACAAATCTGGCAGCCTTATCAGAGGCATTGACGTCCAGACATCCTGCAAGCTCTCTCGGATTGTTGGCTATTAAACCGATGGTTCTGCCATATAATCGGGCAAATCCAATGAGAATATTTTTCGCATACTCTGACTGGAGTTCAAAAAAAGACAAGGGATCCACAATCGATTCGATGACCTGGTATATATCGTAGGGTTTGGTCGTATTTGAAGGGACGAGGTTTTCCTGCGGGATATCACTGCTGATTGGCGTTCCAGCCTGATCCGTCAGGGGAGGAAGTTCCAGGTTGCTGGAAGGCAGATAGGAAAGCAGTTTTTTTACCCAGTCCAAGGTCGATTCGTCATTTTCCCCGACATAAGTGGCCACTCCGGATCGTTCCATATGAATATCAGGGCCGCCGAGTTCGTTTTTAGTGACGACCTCGCCTGTAACAGACCGGATCACATCGGGACCGGTGATGAACATGTTCGAGGTATCCTTGACCATGACGATAAAATCGGTGATCCCGGGCGAATAAACGGCCCCGCCGGCACAGGGCCCCATAATGACACTGATCTGGGGTATGACCCCGGACGCTTTGGTATTGCGGTAAAAGATCTCGCCGTAACCGGCCAGAGCCCCGATCCCTTCCTGTATTCTGGCTCCTACAGAGTCATTGAGCGTGATCATGGGAGCACCGTTTTGAATGGCCAGATCCATGATGGCCGCGATTTTTTTACCATGCATCTCACCCAGGGAGCCGCCCAAAACGGTGAAATCCTGTGCAGCAATGTAAATCAGCTGCCCATTGACCTGGCCGAAACCGGTCACGACACCATCACCCGGTGTTTTGCTTTTTTCAAGACCAAAGTTTTCGTTGTGAAGTTCAATAAAACCTCCCGTTTCAACAAAGGTTCCCGGGTCCAGGAGATATTCGATGCGCTGCCAGACAGTCATCTTTCCTTTGATATTCTGGGCTTTCAAGCGTGCCTCTCCGCCGCCCAGTCGCATGAAAAACTTCTCTTTCTTGAGGTTTTTAATACGTTCTCGATTGATTTTATCTATTTGCAAAGCAGGTCTCCGGGTCGGGTGTTGAATCATTGGAACAGATCGTGATCCCAAAGTGAAAATCATTTTGATGATCAACAGTCAATACGATACGTTGGTTTTTTTTAGAGGATCACCATTGGATGTTTTTAGACCATGGTTAATTTTGGTTATAGAAAATAGAGATGTTTTAGTAAACTGTTTTCTTGCTTTGAAAGGATCGTCAAGTCTCTGACTGTATTAAATACAGCGGATCCACAACATTTTTAAATATAGCGGATCCGCTCTGCAAATTTGTGTAAATGAAAACCGTTTTTAGCAACCGATAATTTGCGGTTGCGACTTTCTTTAAAAAATTCAGGAAATTTACTGCATTTGCCCTTTCTCAGATCGCAATATCTTGGTATAAAAAAGGTCACACAATCACAGGCACAAAGAATAGAATGCGTCAATCACAGATAAATATGGAGAATGGGTATGTCAGTTAAAACATTTGGCGTTGTTGGCGCCGGGCAGATGGGGAACGGCATTGCGCAGGTAGCTGCAGCATCCGGACTGGATGTGATCATGAACGATATTAAGACGGAATTTGTTGAGAAAGGTAAGGCCAACATCGAGAAGAACCTGTCCCGCAACGTCGAGAAAGGAAAAATCACCGCCGCTGAGAAGGACGGCATACTCAGCCGTATTAAAACCAGCATCGATCTAAAGGATCTTCAAAAAGCAGATTTTATTGTAGAGGCTGCAACCGAGAATGAAACCCTGAAATTAAATATTTTCAGGAACCTCGATGAAATATGCCCCCCCGAGGTCATCCTGGCAACCAACACCTCTTCCATTCCCATCGGTCGGATTGCCGGTGCAACAACGCGCCCGGAACTGATCATCGGCATGCATTTCATGAACCCGGTACCCGTGATGAAACTGGTCGAGGTTATCAAAGGTCTGGCAACATCTGAGGCTACTTTCAAAACAACCTGGGAACTATCTACAAAATTTGGTAAAACACCCGCTGAAGCAAACGATTTTCCTGGATTCATTGCCAACAGGATTCTCATGCCGATGATCAACGAAGCCGTTTTCTGCCTGTACCAGAATGTGGGGACCTGCGAAAATATTGATACAGTCATGAAACTGGGGATGAACCATCCGATGGGACCTCTGGCGCTGGCCGATCTGATTGGTTTGGATACCTGCCTGGCAATTATGGATACGCTCTATGATGGTTTCAAAGATTCCAAATATCGCCCCTGCCCGCTCTTGAGGAAATATGTCGAAACAGGCTGGCTGGGTAAAAAAACAGGTCGGGGTTTCTATCAATATGACTGATAAGGGATGGCGATTACAACAACCCACAGACTGAGGCTGGATTTTGGTTTATTCGCTGACCGAGCATAACAATACTGTCGCGTCTCCAATACTCAGACAGATTCATTTCAGCCTGCTGTCTCCCTACTCTATTGCCGGTATGGGGGAACCCTGGCTTGATAAAATGGCAGCTACCCATGCCGCGCTGAAAGCATCTGGAATTGGCGCCATTCTGACACTGACCGAAGACAACATGTACGGCAACCTGCATGTTCAGGCGGGATTCAGCGTTCAGCATGAACCGATCGATGACGCGGAGCCACCCACAAACCTGGCGATGGACCGGGCGTTGGTGTTTATCAATCAGGCACAGGAGAGACAGCTGGGTGTTGCGGTTCACTGCCTGGAAGGTCGCGGAAGGACTGGAACCGTCCTTTGCGCCTGGCTGGCATGCAAAGAACAGCTTGCTTGCGAGCAAGCGATCAGCAGATTAAGAAAATTACGTCCCTATACAGCGCTTTCAACCAGTCAGCAGGCGTTTCTTCATCTTTACCTGAAATCAAGGCTTTGATCCTTTTTTGGCGGTATCAAAATCCTGATTCAAGGAATAGCCAGTCAAAATCATATGGTTAATCAGGATGCGTTTAAAGACCCGATTGTCGATGTAGAATTCCTGGAAACCAGGAAGGATATGGGAAATTCCTTTTTCAAAAATCTGGTCGAAGTATTCAATCTTGAAATCCTGACACTGATCACCCAATTGAAAAAAAGCTATCAGGCAGGCGATTTTGAGGCTGTAAAAAACCATGGGCATAAGCTGAAAGGCATGAGCATGAATCTGGGGGCCGTCTATCTCAGTCGTCTTGGAGAAGAGATCGAGGAGTCCCGGCCTGAGACTCTTCAGCGCGCTGTCGGCCAATTGGACGATGCCTATGATAAAACACAGCAGGTATTGGCCGGGATGGTCAAGGAGTCGATCTGAAGCTGGATATTAGGTCCCCGGAGATGGTTCATTAATGAATTCCGGTTGTCCGGTTGATTGCAGGACATTGATCCAGAGTCGTGAACTGGGGTGGATCTGTTTCCTTTCCGCAATTGCCAATTGAATGGGTAATTGGCAATAGACGCCATGCCAGATCGAAACAAGCACTTCCGTTTTACCGGCCATTGCCGCATGAACGGCATTCTGACCGAGGATAGCACTGAACAGGCCATCATTGGTATTGGCAGAGACCGAACGGATGATATAACTGGGATCGATATATTTGAGGTTAATCTCAATATTCAATTTCTGGAAATATTTCTGGATCGCGTCCTGGAGGTACTTCCCGATATCCTTGAGTCTGATATTGCCAGATTCATCGGTTTTCACCTCATCCGACTCAAAGAAATACTGGCCTGCCCCTTCAGCCACAACAATGACAGCATGGGACCGTTTTTCAAGACGTGATCGGAGTACTTCAAAAAATCCCCTGGGACCTTCCAGCTCAAATTCAACCTCTGGAATTAAAACAAAATTGACGTCCCGTTGCGCTACCGCAGCAGTTGCCGCGATAAAGCCCGAATAGCGACCCATTAGTTTCACCAGACCAATACCATTGGGATAAGACTGGGCCTCGGTATGGGCACATTGAATCGCCTGCGTGGCAGTATCAACAGCTGTTTCAAATCCAAATGAGCGGGAAACACAGGAGATATCGTTGTCAATTGTTTTTGGAATAGAAACAACTGCGATTTTGAGACCCCTTTCCGATACTTCCCGGGCTATCTTTGCAGCCGCATTCAGCGTTCCGTCCCCGCCTATGATGAATAGCATATTCATGTTTTGTCTTTCCAGGGCATCGACGATCCGTTCAATGGATTGAGCCCCCCGGGAAGAGCCGAGGATGGTGCCCCCCTGTTCGTGTATGTCAGCGACAACATCTGGTGTCAAAGGCATCAAAGGATGACCATATTCGGGAATAAACCCCTGAAAACCATACCGGATACCAAAAATGCTGCGCACATGATAGCCATGATAAAGCCCCAGAACGACTGCCCGGATGACATTATTCAGACCGGGACACAAACCACCGCAAGTCACAATGCCTGCCGTTACCTTTGTGGGGTCAAAATAGATATATTCCTCTGGTTGTGATAACTCAAACGCAACCGGCGGCTCCATCACATTCAGTCCCGGATAAGGGTGATACAATATCTGCTCATTTAGTGATCTTCCATGGGATAGATTCATCGGAGATTTGATCGTCGCCGGTCCAAGTCGCTTCACCTTTGTATCTTCAGCTGTAAATTTGGGTTTCATTATTAATCCTGAATCATATAGACGGTTTTGCCAGACAATCTGAGAAAATAGTGGGGTTCCGTGTGACATATCTCATATTATGTCAAAAGTTAAACAGAAGTAAAGAGTTACATCTTTTTTCCTTGTCGCTTTAGCCTTCCATAAGTAGGCTGTTATTAACATCGTATTGGAAAACCAACCTATATCCGAGCCTGCGTGATTCTGGTACATTAAGCCGCTGGGAATCGATTTAAGGTATCAGTCCAGACGCCTTTTCCAGTCAATATACTGCTGATTCAAAGAAGTGTAAATCAATCCAGCGATCTGTATCCAGTGGAAGAACAATGCGAAAGGATAAGGCTGCTAAATTCGTTGAGCAAATAGGGATAACCCGCCAAAACCGATTTTTATGAGATGGATAATTTTTCAGTCTCTTGATGGGACGCCTGTTTAACGATTTACGCGAAATATGTTAATCATGTTTACATAAGCCTATGGAAAGTTTATTTGGGCATGAATGCCTCAAAAAGGCATTGGAATCGGATTATGAAATCATCGCTGTCTGGGGTGCCTATCAGATTCTGCAACTGAAAACTGAACAGATCAGACCCTATCTGTCCGGGTTTTTAAGTTCGCCTTTTATGGATATTCAGGATGCCGGTATCTCCAAAATTGCCGAAATCGGGGCAGTTGAATATCTCCCCCAGATTCTGAAGATTTTCCGCGAGTCTGAAGGGCAGGTCAAGTATTCTGCAGCACTGGTGCTCTCCAAATATCCCAACGACTTTTCCAAGTCTTTGATACAGAAATGGTTTGAGCAACTGGCGCTAAGTAATCAATCGACACGGATTGAATTTGATGTTGCGGCCTACGCTTATATCGATATTGACCGGGAGCACAATTTTCAGAGTGTTCTCAAGTCCCTCAGACAGTCACAGCACGATGCCATAAAAAGCGCTGTTCTCTTTCTCAACCTGTTATCGTTTTGTGAGAGCGAATCGGATTTTCTAACAATTCTGGACCAGTATTTTGTTCTGAGGGATATCAATTCAGACGCTGAACTGACATTCAGGGTGATTGACCATTTCGGACAAATGGAACTTAAAAACTGGTGGTCGGAAAATCTTTCCCGGGGATATTCGATCAGTTCCATTTATGAACAATGTTATATTCTTCTGGGATTAAGTGACAATATTACGGACCGCCAGTACTGGATGGATCTGGAAGCAGCATTTGGAGAGCATGGAAGAATGCGTCCCGGGGCACCCCGGGATCACCAACGGTTTCTGGTGGTTCTGGAAAAATGGGTGGAACACCTGCTGCAGGAGACAAAACTACCGTCAAAACTGCGTTGGGTTGTTCAGAGTTTCAGCAACAATCAAGACTACTTCTTAAAAACGATTCCGAAGATCCTGGAGTTGGAGTCACTTTTTCTTTTGACGGTGCCATTACTGATTACACTTGAAAAGTCAGTTTCCAAATGGCTGCTGAATCCGACTGAATATGTTGAAAACATAGCTAACTATTATCATTCAACCCTGTTGATCAAAGAGTATCGAGAAGAAATTCTATCCATGTTTTTCCCAACTGCCCCCAATTGGCGATCCGAGCAATTGACTATTGTCCACGACTATTCTCCAGTCAGTGCAGAAGATACGCGCAATGAAATTCTCTGGTCTTTTCTACGCGAGGAGTTGCTGGGCTATGATATCGCCTGGCCATCCATCTTTCCAAATCCCAATTATTCAGAACACCTGGCCGAGGGACTCAGTCAGATCTATAATGCCAACTTTGACTATTACATCCGCAAGGAGGATCGAGTTGCCATCGATTATGCGCTCCAACTGTTTCAGATTCATCCCGATAAACGAATCAGCGGACTGCTCAAAGAGAACTTTGGATATCTGATTCAGCACCATACCGAGACGTTATATCAGACCATTGAATATTTGCCCGATCCTTCATTTATTCAACCGCTGCTGAAGAAATATGAACCGGGGGAATTCGAAATCGCCCGTCTGATATTCATCATCTGTGAGATTTTCGAACTTCCAATCCCGGACAACGTCCTGGAAGACCTTAAAAACCTGGATCTATCAGATATTCAGAGATCGGGGATGAAGAAATCGGTCCGGCTGCACTGCAACAGTTGCAACAATACGTTTCAGTATCCAGTGGATGTAATTTATGTGGATGAAGGTTCAATTCTGAGGATGAACCGGCTGTCTGCAGATTCTGTCTGGGTGCCCCAGTCCTTTACGTGTAAAAAGTGTTCTGCGGTTGTCCCTTTTATTCTTGATGATTCCCAGCTAAACGAATTTTCGCTGCAATCCCGTGTTGACAGAATCCTGAAGATAACACCGCAATCCAGCCATCACCAGTTTGGACTAAAACTGCTGCTGATCGATTTTCCGCGTCATGAAACGATCACCTATGCCCCTGATGCATTCGAAAGACTGGTCAGAAGTTACGAACAAAAACCGGAAGAACATCGTGACACATTGCAGGTTCTTTGGATGAAACAGGCCAAACTCTATAAATCGATGCACAAGTGGGATGACTGCCTGGTATCCCTGCTGAAAATCTCTCCACCGGATAAAAATGAAGAGGAATATGTTTTTTTGAAAGGGTTGGCCAACTATAAACTACAAAAGTTTGCTGAAGCCAGAGGCTATTTTGACTGGTTTATAAAAAAATATGCGGATCAGAGTGATCCCGCTGGACAAAACCACTATCTGGAGCAGTCAAAATATTTCATCAAGGTAATGGACTCAGATTCCTCAAGACGATCACGACTGAAGGTTATTACAGGCAAAAAATGAATCAGCGCATCGCTATCAAACCCAATTTTCCATTGTCGGAATGGCATGATGACAAAATCCCCGATTCTATTGAGGAGGAGATCGTCCGGTTGATCATTGAGAGCTTTTCACCCAGTGATCGTCACGCTTTTCTGCAACCATCCCTGAAAGATATTCCTGATCCTGCGCTACTCAAAGGGGTTCCCGCCGCAGTGGACATGTTTCTGACATCCATTCGCAAGAACAGTAAGATTCTGATAGTCGGGGATTATGATGTGGATGGTATCACTTCGACGGTATTGCTCATCCGCTTTTTCCAGAAGATCGGGTTCAATAATTTCGAGAGTTTTATTCCCAACCGGTTTATTCATGGTTATGGACTAACCTCCAAATCCGTCGATGAGATTCTCTTAAAACAACCGGACCTGATTATTACCGTCGATAACGGGATTACGGCCAGAGATGAGATTGCACGGATTCAAACTGCCGGCATCAAGGTGATCGTAACCGACCATCATCTGCCACAGGAGGATATTCTCCCAAATTGCGCCATTATCAATCCCAAACAGACCGGATGCCTGTATCCCTTCAAAGATCTATCAGGCGTAGGGGTTGTATTTATGTTCCTGATTGCTGTCAGAGCCGCATTGCGAAGCCAGCATTACTGGGTTGCGGGAGAAGAGCCTAACCTCCTGCAACACCTAGATCTGGTGGCGATCGGCACTATTGCAGACCAGGTTCCCCTTCTCGGACTGAATCGAATATTTGCCAAGTACGGTCTGGATCAAATGACAAAACGGATTCAGCAGAATGAGTATGAGGGGTCTTACTATTATCTGAAAGTATTTTCTGACAAGACCAACGTTCGGTTTTTTGACAGTAACAGTATTGCCTTCAGGCTCGCGCCAATGCTGAATGCAACGGGCCGGATGAAGGATGCCATGGCCGGTGTCAGTTTCCTGCTGTCTGAAAACGAACAGGTCGCCCTCAGCCGGTATTACTATATTGAAAGATTGAATCTGCAGCGTCGCAAAAAACAGAAAACAATGGTCAAAAAAGCTATGGAAAAAGCCCAGGCTTTGTTTGATCGAAATCAGGGGCTTTTTGTCTATGATGAATCGTTTCATGAAGGACTCATCGGGGTCATAGCCAGTCGACTCACGGATCATTTTAACCAGCCCAGTATTGCTGCCACTGATTCAGAGCCCGGTGTACTGAAGGCGTCCTGCAGGGCTAAGAACGCGAATATCATGGAAATCCTAAAGGAATGTGAGATGTATCTGGAAGGATTTGGTGGTCATGTCAACGCTGCCGGTTTCAGCATCAAAAAAGAGAATCTGGAGAAATTTCACAGCCGGTACACGGATGTCTGTATGCGGCTATTGGCTGAAAACAGATCTGATATTTATCAGGCGGATATTGAGGTGACGCTTGAGATGCTGACTCACAAACTGTTTAATCGGTTGAAAATATTTGAACCCTTTGGGCAGGAAAACCAGAAAACGATATTCATGATTCAGGGGCAATCACTCCCCCTGCCGGTGGTTATGACTGGAAAGCACTTGAAATGGACACTTAAACCGGATCTTGAGGTGATCTATTGGAACGGAGCCCCTTCATCAGACTTCGGGTCTCGCTTCGATATCGCTTTTACACTCTCGGAGAACGTCTATCGGGGTGATAAGAAAAGACAACTGATTGTGCAGGCGATTGTACCGTGCTGAACGATCGCTCAGTTTTCCAGGTAACTTTCCTGTTCATGCTGGCAGTGAGGGCATTTTTCCGCCAACATTTCTATGGAAGCCCCGCAATGGGGGCATGACTTGAAATCCCAGCCTTCATGTTCCCTGCCCTGAATCGGGATGGATGAACCGCTGGATCGTTGCAGTGACTTCTTGACCTGTTTTTGTGAATCCTTGATAAAAGCATGCTCCAACTGTATTCTTTCCAGCTTGTCCAGGTCTTTTTTCAGATACAGATAGATCTGTTCGGTAATCTGCGTGCTTTTTTCCCGATATCGCAGTAACTCCCTGAACGCCTTATATATACCAAACAAAAGAAATACATCCATGATGCCCAACAAAAAGGCCCCCCAGAGTGGGACCAGATCATTGTGCAGGACATTAAATATCAAAAGGCTCAGAAGCAGGACAAAACCGGTAAAAGCGGTGATTAACCCCTTGTAAAGAACCGAAATCACCTTGTGTTGATTCTGAAACAGTCTGAGATAGCTGACCAGCGGATTTTTCTTGATATCAGCGGGAATTTCAAACTCACCGGTGTGGCTGGTGAGCAGATGGCGGACTTTACGATCTATTTTTGAAAGCATGTCTCTCCTATTTCTTTGTCAGCAGGGCGAGATTCTGAAATCTCAGCCTGTGCCATTTCCGCTGAAACCGATACTGGAACCTGTCCAATAGCTCTTCTGAGAGTTTAAAAACCTGCTGCGGTGGCATGTCTGCAGCCTTGTCCGTCTTGAATTCGTTGATTCCGGTCCAGACAATCAGTCCTGACGACGCATCGACGACCCTCATTTTGACTCTTAATCGAACCGGGTCTTTGCATTCCAGGCAAGGCCAACGGTCAATCTGAAAGACGACCAGGTTATCCATCTTCAGATGTTTTCCCATCCGGTTGGAAATGTCCTTATTGGAAACCGAGACACGGGTCAAACTTTCCAGATAGATACTTTTCAACTGGTTAAGGGAGCGGTTTTTCTTAAAAAACTGGTCAATATCGTCTGATTTTTGGACCGACTTAAAAAAAACCATCTGACCCAGCCGTTGATTCAGCAGATCTGAAAGATCACGGGCGACCTGCTCTGGAACCCCTTCCGCAAGATTGAGAAAAAAAACACCCGCCGTGCTCCCCAATAAAACGATGGTCTCGCTGCGGTCGATATTTTCAGTCAGCACGGCATTCTCACGCAGCGTCTTGGCAGATCGACTGGCCAGTGTTTCCGACAGGGATTGGACCCCTGTCGAACAGGATGCGGTTAAAAATAATATCAGGATCAGCGCGGCAGAGGAAACAGGATCGATTAACTTATTCCATCCCTTTTTTAGAAAAGTGGTCAGGCCCGACATATATTACCGAATTGCAGCAGGTCATCAGACCTGCTGAAGATTTTATCCATGTGCAGATAATCTGTTATTTTATGACTACATTTATCAGGCCGGATGCTTCTGCGTCTAGTAAAAAGCGAAAGAGTTCAGTACCGGTCCCTGTTTTTCAATGGATTTATCAGCACCGTTTTCATAAGATAAACTGCGGATCAGGCAGATCCGATATCAGTATACCTCATTTGAATATGAAAGGAAGCCTTGCTTGATAAAACCGCTGATTCCCGAGACAATTATGAAAGAATCCAAAAATTCAATAACCGACATCCGGATTGAACGGATGGATGAACACCGGGTTAAGATTCACTGGAAGACAACCTTATCCCACGAACCGATCTCAATCTATCAGGCTTCCTCTCCCAGATTCGCGGCTCCCCGGAAACTGATTAACAAAACAAACCAGCAGTATCTGATTGTTGAAGATCCCCAGGGCGAAAAACGAAACTACTACCAACTCGTTGCTGAGAACACCAACGGGATATGGGTTGGAGAAAGATGTGTTGCCATGGCAGGAACTGTTAATTTCAGAGATCTGGGCGGATACCGGGCCATTAACGGAAAACAGACCCGATGGGGACGCATTTTTCGGGGTGACAGTCTGCAAAGAGCAACGAAAACGGATCTTCAGCTGATTAAACAGATGCAAATCGGTCTTGTGTTCGATTTTCGACGCAACGAAGAGGTCGAAAAAGGTCCCAATCGGTTTCCCGAAAACCATCCCCTGGATTACCAGCATATCCCCGTAACACACGGGGAGTTTAATTTTATGAATGCACTTGAACGCCTTAAAAAGAACAAATCCGACTCAATCCGCAAAGAAACGATTATCAAGGGGTATATTGAAAATGCCGAGAACTTCGCTACGACCTGGGGAACAGTTCTCAAACACCTGGCGAGGGTTGACTGCCCACCCCTGTTTTTTCATTGCACTGCAGGCAAAGACCGGACCGGTATCTGTGCCGCCCTGATTCTATCTGTTTTGCAGATTCCAAGAGAAATCATCATGTCTGACTATCTGCTGTCGAATGACTGTATCCAGGTTGTCTGGCAAAGAGTTCAAACCATGATCCAGGAGCAGGGTATCGATCCGGAAAAGCTGCGACCCTTTTTTACTGCGCCTGAATACGCTATGACCGCTCTGCTGGATCACCTGGAAACCACCTATGGATCGGTTATTAACTTCGTCAAAACCAAGGCAGATGTCAGTCAGGAAACAATTGATAAAATGAGAGAAAAAATATTAGAATAAAATGAACGTTCGTTCGTAATAGTTTGACAAAACAAAAAGGGAATAGTTAAATGGGTACAGGGGGAAAAACTGCATGCACAACTTGCAGAAGGATCCGATCATCGGAACAGCGGATGCTGATTTCCGGTGACGTGATGTGCCTGCATCAGGCCTGTCTGGTTGTGACAAGAGGGTGAATGAGGTTGCTTTGTACAGCTGATAATTTATTTAAACTGAACCTGGAAACAGCAGGAGGCTAATATGTTTAGTTTGGAAATGTCGAAAGAACAGAAGATGATTAAGGATGAAGTGGCAAAACTGGTCAAGGGTATTGTGACGGAAAATGCTGCAGAGATGGAAGAGAAACGAGAAATACCGGCAGAGACTGTTCAAAAGGCATGGGCGTTGGGGGCTTCTGTATCGATGGTGCCTGAAAAACTGGGTGGTTTTGGCATGGATGACTCTCCTGTTACGACTGCTATCATTCTGGAAGAGCTCGCGTTTGGGGATTTATCGTTTGCCATTCTGGCAACACTCCCTTCACTGGTTATCAGTCCCCTGCTCACCATGGGAACCGAGGCCCAAAAAAACAAATATTTACCAATAATTTGTGCGGAAAAATTTAATCCGTCCACTCTTGCCTTAAATGAACCCCACTTCGGATTTGAGCCTGTCAATATGAAGACTGTGGCGGAAAAAAAGAACGGTGGCTATCATCTGAATGGGTTAAAATGCTTTGTCCCCATGGCTGCACAGGCAAGTCACGTTTTGGTGGCGGCCACCCTGGAAGGTAAACCGGAACTGTTCCTGGTAGCCAGAGACAATCCGGGCATGATCATCGGTGAGCGGGAAGAGAATACCGGATTGCGGTCAATACCAACTTATGAAATTACTTTTAAGGGTTGTGAGATCCCATTGACAGATCGTTTGGGAGAGGCGGCCGGTTGCGATTTTGAGATGTTTTTGCAGAAAACACGAATCGGTATGTCCGCCATTGGGACCGGTGTTTCCAGGGCTTCTTTTGAGTTTGCCATGAATTATGCAAAAGATCGGAAGCAGTTTGGTGAACCCATCGTTTACCGGCAATCGGTTGCCTTTATCATTGCGGAAATGGCCTACGAAGTTGATGCGATGCGCTTAATGACCTGGAAAGCAGCGTCCAGGCTGGAAGCTGGCAAGGATGCCAAAAGAGCGGCTTATCTGGCGAAGCTCTACACCGGAGAACAGACAATGAGAGTGGTAGACTATGGTGTACAATTGCTGGGCGGACACGGTTATACAAAAGAGTATCCAGTAGAGCGTTTCTATCGCAATGGCAGGGGTATCGGTATCATTGAAGGGTTGACAACAGTCTAAGGCATATTAACATCACAAAGGAGGTTCAGATGATCAGTTTAGAGTTGACCGAAGATTTAGAAAAATCGCGTGAGAACATGCATAATCTGGCCAGAGACCTCTTCAGGCCGATTGCCAGAAAATATGATATCGAAGAGCACACCTATCCGAAGGAACTGGATATTTTGCGTCCCCCAAAACCTAAAAAACCGGCTCCGGAAGCAGAAAAAAAGCCGGTCGAAGTAAAACCAGACAAGAAAGATAAGAAGCCATCTGCACTTCGATTTGACAATCTGATTGGTGTTTTGAGCATCGAAGAACTTTGTTGGGGAGATTTGGGTCTGATGCTGACGTTCCCTGGGATGGGTCTCGGAAATGCGGCCATTGCAGCAGTTGGAACAGCCGAACAGAAAGCGAAGTTTGGGTCCAGATGGGCCGCCATGGCGATTACAGAACCTGAAGCGGGCTCTGATTCCGCATCCGTTCAAACAACTGCTGTCCTTGATGGTGATGAATGGGTGCTGAATGGTGAAAAAATATTTGTGACTTCCGCGGATCGAAGTGAGATCGTTGTTGTCTGGGCCAATATCGAACCCAGTGCCGGCAAGGCGGGTATCAAGTCGTTTATCGTCGAGAAGGGCACCCCTGGTTTTAAACTGGAGCATTTGGAGCACAAGCTGGGTATCCGGGCGTCTGATACCGGTACATTCGTCTTGAAGGACTGCCGGGTTCCAAAAGAAAACCTGCTTGGAAGCCCGGAAGTAAAGAAAAAACAGAGCTTTGCCGGCGTTATGCAGACGTTTGACAACACCCGCCCCACGGTTGCCGCGATGGCTTTAGGCGTCGCCAGGGCAGCTTTGGAATTCACTAAAGAGAAAATCGAAGAGAGTGGTCTTCAGTTGGACTATACCCACACCAGTTACAATATGAGCAGTCTTGAAAAAGAGTTCTATCGAATGGAGTCGCAGCTTGAAGCGATGCGTTTACTCATCTGGCAGGCTGCATCCATGGCTGATGCCGGTATCAGAAACAGTCTTCAGGCCTCCATGTGCAAAGCAAAGGCTGGAAAGGCGGGGACAGAAATTGTCCAGAAATGTTGCGAAATACTCGGTCCCCTGGGTTATACCTACCAGAATCTGGCAGAGAAATGGATGCGGGATGTTAAGATAACGGACATATTCGAGGGTACCGGACAGATTCAGCATCTGATTGTTGCACGCCAACTGATGAAACTATCCAGTAAAGAATTGAGATAACCCCCTGGTCAACTGCCCCGCTCGAGCAGCGGGGCAACCTGCTGACATTCCAGGATTGACGCGGGAAGCGTATCCTGTTTTTGACGGGTAACGGCCTTCATCAGGATGACAGCACACGTTAACCTGCGTGGCGTCGATCTGGGATTCGCCATTAAAGACCGATGTTATAATTCACCATTTTTTCTTTGCGTCTATAGTGGAACCCGAATAGATATAGACCGATTTATATTCCTGCCAAGGGTATCATCCGCTGTTCGTTGCATAGCAGATCCGATATAGTTGGAATATGACGGTTTTTTTTAAAAAAACATGTCTGGTTACCATTGAAAGCCCTCAAAATCGTTTGACGTATTCGGGCTGAAAAGGTCAATCTATAGTCTTTTACAGCAATTCAGATTTGACACCGGGGAAAGACTGAGATGGGGAAACATCTGGAGAACGCTGCACTACTGCTTATCAGGGATTAATTTTTGTCAGAGGGCTAACTCATGAGTGAACTCAGCAATCAATTACAGGCGCGTCAGGATAAGTTGCAGAAACTGAGATCATTGGGTGTTAATCCCTATCCCTACCGATTTGGCCGGACCCAGCATGTCTCTGATCTTATTGAAAACAGGGACTCATTAATTAAAAACGAAACTGAGATCAAAATTTCGGGTCGGTTGGTTGCGTTCAGAAGACAGGGTAAGACCGCTTTCTGTAATCTGAAAGAGGGACTGCACCGTATCCAACTGTATGTTTCTCAAAACATTGTTGGACCGGAATCCTATGAAATCTTTAAATGCCTTGATCTGGGCGACTTCATCGGTGTTAAAGGGAACCTGTTCGTGACACGCACAGGGGAACTCTCTGTGAATGTGAAAGAATTTGATGTTCTCGGTAAATCGGTCAGGCCGTTACCGGTACCCAAAGAGAAAATCGTTGATGGGCAGAAGCAGATTTTTGATCAGTTCAAAAACATGGAACAGCGCTACAGACAGCGCTATATCGACCTTGTCCTGAATGATAATGTGGTGGATATCTTTCGGAAGCGATCATTGATCATCAAAACCACGCGGGATTATCTGGAAGAACTGGGGTATATGGAAGTCGAAACCCCGACGCTGCAAAGCATATACGGTGGCGCCAGCGCCAGACCATTTGAAACCCATCACAACTCGCTGGATATGAAACTCTACCTGCGCATATCCAACGAACTTTTTTTGAAACGGTGCATTATCGGCGGTCTCGATAGAGTCTACGAAATTGTTAAGGATTTCAGAAACGAAGGAATTGATCGAACCCACAACCCGGAATTTACCCAGATTGAGTTTTATCAGGCCTATGCTGATTACAATGATATGATGGACCATTTCGAAAATATCTATGCCCGTGCATCGCTGGCTGTCAATGGTACCACGAAGATTCAGTATCAGGGGCAGGCTCTTGATTTGACGCCCCCCTGGGAGCGTCTGACCATGAAGGATGCCATTAAAAGATATGCAGGATTTGATGTGGATGAAACATCGGATGGGGAACTGGTCGATCTGCTGAAGGCTAAAGGGATGGAACTCGAAGGGTCCTTTATCCGGGGGATTGCTGTTTCAGAAATCTTTGAAGCCTATTGTGAGGACCAGTTGATTCAACCGGTTTTTATCATGGATCATCCGAAGGAATCGACCCCTTTGTGCAAGATCCATCGCAATGACCCGACGCTGGTCGAACGGTTCGAGCCGTACATCAACGGCTGGGAATTGGGCAATGCATACAGTGAGCTGAACGATCCGGACATGCAGCGTCGTTTTTTTGAGGAACAGGTAGCTCGGGGCAGAGGGGGAGAAAATGAAACCCATCCGATGGATGAGGATTTTCTAACCGCTCTTGAATATGGAATGCCACCCACTGGCGGAATCGGTCTGGGAATCGACCGGATGGTCATGCTGTTGACAGATCAGAAAACCATCCGGGACGTGATTCTTTTCCCGCTCATGAGGGACAGTGAAGGCACCTCAGCGATATAGCTGATTGAGACAGCGTTCGATATCATGATTTTATGCAGAATCATTTTTTACCAAATTTCAGGGATTAATACGAATGATCATACAAACGATTTCCGTAGCGCCTATTGGAACAAATTGTTACATCCTGGCATGTGAAAAAACAGGCGATGCCATCATCATCGATCCCGGTGGAGAACCCGAGAAAATTTTAAAATATGTTGATGACCAGGAATACAACCTGAAGTATATCATTAATACCCATGCCCATTTTGATCATGTGGGAGCCGTTCTTGACATCCAGAAGGCAAAGGGCGTCCCGTTTTTATTACATCCTGATGACGAGATTTATCTTGAGCCGACGGTCTTTGCTGAAAGTCTGAGAAACTTCGGATTTTTTAATGTCAAACCTCCCAAAGTCAATGAATATATCAATGCCGATAAAGAGTATGGGTTCGGTAAATGCCACTTTTCGGTGCTCGAAACACCGGGACATTCTCCAGGGGGGGTCTGTTTTCTATTTGAGAAAGAGGTCTTTGTCGGCGACACGCTTTTTGCCGGAAGTATCGGTCGAACGGATTTTCCTGGAGGATCAATGCCTGTGCTGATGGAATCAATCAAATCAAAGCTAATGACTTTGAAAGACAATATCATCGTCTATTGCGGTCACATGGGATCGACAACCATCGGAAAGGAACGCGTATTCAACCCATTCCGTGAGTACTGGGTCTGATAGGCCACTTTCTTAGGACAAGCCATGCTTGCTGATCTGCTCTATTTTTTTTTCCCATACCAGATATTCAAATCAGTGGTTTTCAGGGGGAGCCTCGCCTTCTTAACCACTTATTTTATCATCAATCTTGTCCTCCCATCGATCATCAGGCTGTTTCGCCAAAAAGGAATTACTTCTGATTTTAAAAAATCGAAAAATCTGCCGGGACCTTATCATGGGGCAACCCCCATTATGGGCGGTATTATTCTGGTACCAGCCATCATGATCTCGGTTTTTCTCTGGGCCTGGATTAATCAATTTACCATCGCACTGCTCATCATTCTAATCTCTTTTGCCCTGATCGGAGGTCTCGATGATGCAGCCAAGGTGATGCATAAAAGAAAAGTTGAATCCGGTAAAGAGGTTAAAAAGACATATTCAGAAAAGGCAGACGGTCTCAGGGGGGATGTCCGGCTGATCATTGAGTTTGTGATCTCCTTTGTCGTGATTGGGACGATCTATTGGGTTTTTGACGGTATCAACGGGCAGATGTATGTGCCCATGATTCCAATGAAAAACTGGTTTCCAGAATTACCGACCATTATTTTTATTCCCATTGCAACAATTATTATCGTGGGCGGCGCCAATGCGGTCAATCTGACCGACGGCCTGGATTCTCTGGCAACGGTACCGATTATTACCTGTTCTGTTTTTATTGCTGGTGCGGCATACCTGGCGGGTGATGCGGAGTGGAGTGACAGGTTGAAATTGCTGTTTATCTCGGATCAAATCAAGGAGGTGGCCATTTTTGCCATTGCCATCATTGGGGCCTGTTTGGCATTTCTGAATTTCAACTCGCCGCCTGCAGCCATTTACATGGGCGATATCGGGTCCCTCGGCCTGGGGGCTGCGGTTTGTTCCATGTTTATTTTTGTTAAAGCGGAACTATATCTACCCATTATCGGGGGTACATTTGTCATTGCCGCAGTCAGCGCAATTATCCAGCGCTTCTGGTTCAAAATAGCACTCTGGAAAAAGGGAAGAGCGTGGGCGGAGAAGAACCGATTTTTTTACAAGGCGCCCTACCACCACCATCAACAATCCATGCTGACCTATTCAGAACAACCAAATGAAATCAATTCCATCTGGCATCGTTTCCTTCTAAAACTGGGCTTGGGGCATGTACCTGTGGAGGATCAGTATTCAAATCGTGATTATGTCAACAATAAGGTCATCTGGAAAAACCATCTACGGGCTATCGCACTGCTGGTTATTGCCGCTATGATCTACTTCAAGGTTCGTTAAAAAGGGTTCCGGGATTCAGGACAAATGAACTCGATAACAACCGTTTCACAATCGATCAGATATCTCCAGGTGGATTCATCGGCTGACATTCTGCCCATAGAAGGAACTCTCAGCAGCTTTAAACGCTGAATCAAATATCCAATTCACTCACGCAAATAGTTTCGTATAAATAATTCATGATAGATATCAAAATATTGAGAAACGATCCCGGCCATGTTCAAAAAACCTTGACAAATCGACGGACAGACGTGGATCTGCAGAAGATACTGGACCTCGATAGTGAAAGAAAAGAGATCATTTTCCAACTGGATCAATTGAAACAGCAGCGAAATGAGAACTCTGGAAAAATCGGCCAGGGGAAAATCGATCCAGCAGAAAAGCAGAACCTGATTGCCGAAACAAGACGTCTTGGGGATGAAATTAAAGCAGGTGATGCCAAACTGAAGGAATTGGAGGAAGAGGTCCATGGGATCATGCTGACGATACCTAATCTGTTGCATGAATCGACACCGATTGGATTGTCGGAGGATGATAATCCGGAAAACCGGCGCTGGGGGGAGATACCCGAGTTTGACTTTCCCGTTAAAGATCATGCTGATCTGGCAGAACAATTGGATATTTTAGACGCCCCCCGGGGTGTGAAACTGGCGCACTCCCGTTTCACACTGGTGAAGGGGGCAGCGGCTCAGCTTGAACGGGCATTGATGAATTTTATGCTGGATATCCATACTGAAATTCATGGGTTCGAAGAGATCATCCCCCCGTATCTCATCAACAGCCAATGTCTGACTGGTACAGGACAACTTCCGAAGTTTGAGGAAGATCTCTTTAAAACCACTGAAGGCCTGTATCTTCTGCCAACGGCTGAAGTGCCGCTGACCAATATCTATCGCGAAGAGATCCTGAACGAGGAATCACTGCCCATTTATCTGACGGCTCATACCCCCTGCTTTCGCAGTGAGGCCGGTTCCTACGGGAAAGACACGAAAGGTTATATCCGACAGCATCAGTTTAACAAGGTAGAACTCGTCAAGCTTGTTCACCCGGAAGAATCTTATGCAGAACTGGAACTGCTGGTGAAAAACGCCACCGACATCCTGGAAAGGCTGGAATTGCCTTACCGGGTGATCTCGCTCTGCTCTGCGGACATCGGTTTCAGCGCGGCAAAATGTTACGATATCGAGGTCTGGGTACCTTCTGAAAATCGGTATCGAGAGATATCCAGTTGCTCCAACTGCACTGATTTCCAGGCACGACGGGCGAACATCCGCTTCAAACCAAAAGAGGGGGGCAAAACCCGATTTGTTCACACCCTTAACGGTTCTGCACTGGCTGTGGGTAGAACTCTGGTTGCCATCCTGGAAAACAACCAGATGGAAGATGGCCGTATAAAAATACCCAAAGAGCTGATTCCCTATATGCGAGGCTTGACAAAGATTGAATTGAAAAAGTAATATGTAAGATCGACTGGAGGGATGGGAGAGTGGTTGAATCCGGCGGTCTTGAAAACCGTTATACGTAAGTATCGGGGGTTCGAATCCCCCTCCCTCTTCCGGAAAGGTGTCAGTCAAGATAGCCTGTAAGGCTCCTTTCAGAAGACGGGAGCACAGCTCCGAACGTCCGTTCAGCCCCGAATGCTGAGCAGGACAAGACCGTCGGTGGCAGGCTGTTGAAGCTTTTGCGGATAAATCAGGATCGTCGTACCAACGCTACGGAGAGATGCCAGAGAGGCCGAATGGGGCAGATTGCTAATCTGTTGTACCTGTATGGGTACCCGGGGTTCGAATCCCCGTCTCTCCGCCAGCGATTGAAGATAAGAATCTGCACCCGTAGCTCAGCTGGATAGAGCACCTGTTTGCGGAACAGGGGGCCGGGGGTTCAAATCCCTTCGGGTGTACCAGTTATGAAGAGCACTGCAGACGGTGCTCTTCATTCAGGAACTCCTGGATCAACAACCCGGAGTATTCAAACGGCATAGCGGAGAGATGTCCGAGTGGATGAAGGAGCACGCCTGGAAAGCGTGTAAATGGGAAACTGTTTCCGGGGTTCGAATCCCCGTCTCTCCGCCACGTACGGTGGTCCGCGCAATTGGAAGGTGTGAACCGTGTCAGGTCCGAGAGGAAGCAGCACTAAGCATTGGAAGATGTGCGCGGGCCGCTCCTGAAAAGCGGTCATTTCAATTTCAAACCAGCGCCTGAACATTCAAACAGCCATCTGCGAATGTCCTACCTCGTGTTAGCCAGAAAGCTCAGACCAGCGAGATTCAAGGATCTGGTGGGGCAGGAACATATCTGGAAAACCCTAATCAACGCCATTCGTTCTGATCGCGTCGCACATGCTTTTCTCTTCACAGGACCTCGTGGAACCGGTAAAACCAGCTGCGCCAGAATTCTGACCAAAGCCCTGAGTTGCCACTCACCGGTAGATTTTGAACCCTGCAATGCCTGCGAAAATTGTCTGGAGATCAATCAGGGCATTGCGACAGACATCATTGAAATCGATGCTGCATCCAATAGAGGCATCGAACATATCAGAGAGTTGCGGGAAAACGTAAAATTCTCACCTGCCAAGTGCCGTTTCAAGACCTACATCATTGATGAAGTTCACATGCTGACGACGGAATCGTTTAACGCACTGCTGAAAACCCTTGAAGAGCCACCGGCCCATGTGAAGTTTATTCTGGCAACAACAGATCACCATAAAATCCCCACAACAGTCATTTCACGCTGTCAACGGTATGATTTTTCGAATATACCCGTTGCAGAGATGACGGTATTCCTGAAATCGGTTGTTCAAAAGGAAGGAATAGCGATTAGCGATTCAGGGTTATCTATTATCGCTAACAGTTCATCCGGCGGGATGCGGGATGCGTTGACCATGTTGGATATGCTGATCAGTTTCAGCGGGGACCAGATAGATGATGAAAAAGTGATCCGTATTCTCGGACTTAACGATGCCAGAGAACTGGATTCGTTAATGGAAGCCATTATCGCCAAAGATGTCGCAAAAGTGATCACGCTATTTCAAAACCTGGTGCAGAAGGGACGCTCAATTACACGGATTGTGATTGACTTGATGAATATTGTCAAAGATTTAAGCCTTGTAAAAACGGTTTCCCAGGAAGAATTGAAATGGCACGAATTTCTGCCGGACCAGTTTGCCTTGTATCAAAGGCTTGCAGAAAGGGTTACCATAGGAACGTTGCAACAGTATTTCCAGATTATTATGGAAGTAGAAGGACAGATCAGGCGGAGTACGCAGGCAAAAATCTGTGTTGAAATGGGGTTGATTAAAATGTGCTCTGTAGAATCTTTGGCGGGCATTGCAGAGATAATCACAGCACTCAGGGATAGTGGTAAAAAAAAAAGTCCGATTACCAGCTGACCCGGCCTGATGAAAAACTGCCCGATTCCGTTCTGGAACCCCCTATCACAGATACCAGCGCAATCAACGACCAACCGTCAGCTCCTGCAGGCAAGGCGCCCTCAACGGTAAGGCAAACCGAAAGCAGCCCACCTTACCAGGAAAAATCGCAGCCGCAGACTCCAGTATTGACTGATGAAGATCACCGGCAGACGCTTGAAACGGACACCAACTCGGAGGCGGGCAATCGTGCAGATCCTCATGGGGCACCGCTGGCATCAGAGGATGAAAAAGAACCGGATATTCAGGAAGCAACCATCACCATCAGCGGACAATGGGGTGAATTTGTACAGGAAGTTGCCCATCACGCAAATATTTCGCTGGTCTCCCTACTCCGAAACTCTGTTGTTCTTGAACTGAGTGAAAAGAAACTGATCATTGGGTACCAGAACCTCCAGGTTTTTACCCAGGAAAAGCGAACAACCATTGAGACAATTGCCAGGGAATTCTTTAACGAGTCCATCGAAGTTGTTTTTGAAGAGAGCGATCATGGCCTCGATGATTCGCTTAGAGTCAAGCACAATAACGCCAAGGCAAAAGCGATTGAGGAAACCAGGGAAGAAGCGAAAAACGATCACAGGATTCTTGAAATCCTGAAGAAATTTCCCGATGCTGAGATCGATGAGATAACTATTTTAAATGATAAAGAACAGAAATGATTGAAGGTATGGATATGAAGGCACTCCTTGAGAAAGCCAGGGAGATGCAGAAGAACCTGTCAAAAAAGAAAGCAGAGGCAGCAACCAAAACCGTTGAGGTCACTGTCGGTGGCGGGATGGTCAGTATTGTTATGAATGGAAACCTGGAAACACTGTCGATTAAGATAGATCCAGAAATTGTTGACAAGAACGAGATAGAAACCCTTGAGGATCTTGTGCGCGCTGCTTCAAATGAGGCGGTTCGTCAGGCAAAACAACTCGTTTCCACTGGTTTGTCGGACATTATGGCAGATATGAATCTGCCGGATCTCAGTGACTTGATGAAATAATGAATCTTCCAATCTCATTGATTCAGCTGATTGCTGAATTGTCAAAATTACCTGGTATTGGAAAAAAAACGGCCAAACGTCTGGCTTTTTCCCTGCTCATGCGACCAGCGGAGGATGCCTATGCACTGGCAGCATCTATCACCAGGGCCAGAGAATCGCTGAGAAACTGTGTGCGCTGCTTTGGCTTCACCGACACGGAAATCTGTGATATCTGTGCTGATCCGCGGCGAAACCACGATATCATCTGTGTGGTAGAGGATCCCAGAAACATTTTTACCATAGAAAACAGCAATATTTTTAACGGGATTTACCATGTGCTCCAGGGTGCGATCTCCCCTTTGCAGGGGATCACTCCGGAAAAACTGAGAATAGCAGAACTGGAGGAAAGAATTCGTCTCCGTGAAATAAAAGAGCTGGTTATCTCAACAAATCCGACTCTGGAAGGTGAAGCAACAGCACACTTTCTGATGGATATTTTTAAGGACAGGGTGCCGGTGATCACTCGAATTGCCAGGGGAATGCCTGCGGGTGGTGATCTGGAGTTTGCTGATTCAAATACACTGGCAAGGGCATTTGAAGGAAGAATGCCCTTTGGTTCAGGCTCAAACAATTAAATCTGACCCTGTTTGAGATTTATGCCGGTGAGGGGGCCGTCCCCCTGAACTCCATCTCTTGAGAATGGATAAAGACTATTCGGCAGAGGTTCTGGCCAATTCCAGCCATCGATTCCACTTGACACTGTTTTTTTCAATCCATTGATCAACGTGTCGTTCGATATCTTTCTGACCGTTCTCTCCGTCCTGCATCTTCGTATTTTGTTCGTTGATATCTCTCAGAGGCAGAGCAAATGCAGCAAAAAAGGCCTTGAGGGCAGGATTCTTGTCCATAAATTTCTTGTTGGCCACAATTTTGATGTCGCTGACAACAAACCCTAGTTTGATTGGATCCGTCACAGCCCCCTCAATACCGGACACCGTCATCTGTGCCCTGCCCGATTCCTGGCTTGCCTTGGGCATAATTTTAGGGACATTTATCCACATCACATCTTTACCGGGCATGAGTTTAAAAATGGTCCAGTTCGGTGCCCAGGTGTAGAAAAATACAGGCTGTCCTTTTTGGTGCTTTGCCAGTGTTTCGGCCATACTGGCTGCATAAGCGGCCTGAATCCGATTGATGTGGTCATCAAGTTCATATACCTTAAAATGATGGGCAATAACCCCTTCACAACCCCAGCCGGGCGGACAGGCGACCAGGTCGGCTTTACCGTCACCATTGGTATCAAAGGCTTTTTTTACTTCAGGCCGCTTGAAGTCATCCA
>Ga0180009_10000702_pt1 | contig 44051 bp, 36 predicted proteins | sample OS_PC_MetaG_FD_123537 | JGI IMG/M metagenome (GOLD analysis project Ga0180009, IMG submission 123537) | Groundwater microbial communities from the Aspo Hard Rock Laboratory (HRL) deep subsurface site, Sweden - OS_PC_MetaG | ecosystem: Environmental > Aquatic > Deep subsurface > Groundwater...
AAGGAAACGATACGGTCGAAAAGCGCATTATTTCCAAATTAAAACCATTGCAGGATGTAGGTTTAGGATATCTCAGGCTGGGTCAATCCTCCAGCACACTCAGCGGAGGCGAAGCACAAAGGGTCAAACTTGCATTTTTCCTGTCAAAAGGAGAAAATCATACCCCTACCCTGTTTATTTTCGACGAGCCTACTACCGGTTTGCATTTTCACGACATACACCATCTGCTCAATGCCTTTTTTGCTCTTATAGAAAGGGGACACAGTATTATTGTGATTGAACATAATGTGGAGGTAATAAAAGCTGCGGATTGGGTAATTGATCTGGGACCTGAAGGAGGAGAAGCAGGTGGCAGGGTTATTTTTGAAGGAACCCCCGAAGATCTTATGCACACTCCAGGCTCTTATACTGCCCGCTTTTTAGCATAAAAAAAAGATAAGCAACGTTTCCATTGCTTATCTTTAAAGGCTTTTTGACTAAGTTAGCGTGCAATATTTGGTTTTAGTTGCTTCCCAAAAAACATTCCGGAAACCGATCTGCTCTTTTTGGACTTCCGGAATGCAAAACCCAAATCTTATAAATTACGATCCTTGACAAAAATACGGCAAGAGGTAAGACACGTCAATTGGGGATTGTACAGAAAAACACCGTGAAAAAATACGTAAAGGGATTACGTGAAACTACGTAGAGCACCAAAGGTCAGGCTATATCTTTATGATGCTGTTTTGAATAGCATAAATAACCAACTCCGCAGTACTGAATATGTTAAGTTTTTTCATCAGGTTATGCTTGTGTGTTTCCACCGTCCTGATGCTTATGAATAGCTTATCCGCGATTTGTTTATTGCTCATGCCCTGACTGAGAAATTTAAGCACTTCCAGTTCCCTTTCAGACAAAGGAACATTTTCCTTCATCTTCTTCTCTTTTTCAGATTTGAGATAACTGCTGAGGAATTTTTCAGACACAATACCCTTCATAAATTTCTGGCCCTGGTGTACCATGTGGATTGCTTCGATCAATTCTTCGGTGCTGAAATTCTTAGGCACATAACCAAAGGCACCCGCCTCAAAACCTTGAGTAATAAGGTCTTCATCAACATGTGAAGTATAATAGACCACTTTCACATCGGGATATTTTTCCGTGATGATCTTTGTAAGTTCGATGCCTGAGACTTCAGGAAGATTAATATCCATAATGATAACATCGGGCATCAGGTGTTCAATTTTTCGCTGAGCCTCATCTGCATCAAGCGCATAGCCGGTTATTTCCAGTTCTTCATAAGGCTCCAGAAGGGTTTTGATCCCCTTGATCACTACCTCATGATCTTCTACGATCAAAATCTTGATTTTTTCCATTACCTCAAGTCTTTATCGGATAAGCTTTGGTTTTATCCCGTTTACAAAAATATCTTTGTTTTCATTCCCGGGATTAATTATGGTAAAGTTAAGAATAATTTTTACATTCAACGAATTTATAATCATAATTGCCTAAAATGATATAAAACCGGATATTTCGTATATTTGTTTGCATTCCTCTAAGGTAAGAAACATGGAAAAGCTAAATATCTCAGTGTTGCTTGTTGAAGATGACAAAATCTCCAGGGTATTGTATTCCAATTTACTCAAAAAAGTTATTTCCAATGTTTATCTTGCGGAGGATGGGATTGAAGGCATAGAGATATACAAAAAACATAAGCCGGATCTGATCATCAGCGACATAAAAATGCCCCGCATGGATGGATTGGAAATGATCCATGAAATCCGAAAAACGGATGAAAAGATCAGGGTTATTTTTGTTTCCGGGCATAAAGACACTGATTTTCTTATCAAGTCAATTGAGATGGGTGTATCGGGCTACCTTCTCAAGCCTCTGGATCAGCATCAGCTTTTCAGAATGATCCAGGATATAGGCAATACGATGGAATTAGATCGCAAGGTCCGGGAAACAGAAAAACGCTTTCGGGATCTGGCAGAACTTTTACCTGAGATTGTATTTGAAACCGGGCTGGACGGAAGGCTAACCTTTGTTAATAAGCGGGCATTGGAAATACTGGGATATTCACATGAGGATGTTGAATCAGGGCTATTCATCCACAAGCTTATCCTTCCCGGTCTCGATTCCATGGAAAAAATAGAAGGGCTTCTCAATGTAATTTCCAGAGACAATCCTGAAAAAGAGTTGGAAATAAGAGTCAGAACCAAAACCGGCAGAACTTTTCCTGCGCTCATGTATTCATCTGCCATTATGGATGCCGATAAAGCTACCGGCATCCGGGGGGTAATGGTTAATATAAGCAAACAAAAACAAAACGAAAATGAGCTCAGAAGAAATCAGCAAACCATAGAAAGGATATTACAATCATCACCAGACCCTATCGTTGTTACAAACCTGGAAAATGAAATCATTAAATATAATCATGCTGCCGGGGTATTTTTTGAAAGGATCATTAATACAGATCCATTTGGTAAAATATTCCTGAATATGATCGGAACCGAGCACCGGGATAATGCATATAAGGATTACGCTTTGCTCCGAAACAATGATTATCTGAAAAACCTGGAATATTCTTTTTTTGATATTTCAGGCAATGAGATCTTCACCGAGGTTTCTGTTAGTACCATTCGTGACAAGCAGGGTAAACCCGATCTCGTAATAAGTATCATAAAAGATATTACCGAAAGAAAGCAGATGATCCATGAACTTCAACTTCTCAACATGGATCTGGAAGGGAAAGTGAGAGAAAGGACCAAGCTTCTCACAACCGAGATTGAGGAAAGAAAACAAGCGGAGATTGCTCTTATTGAAAGTCAGGAAAGGCACAGCGCGTTATCGAGAGCAGCCTTTGAAGCCATAATTATTTCTGAAGACAGGATATGCCTGGAGACCAATCAGGCTGCGGTTGACCTTTTCGGCTTCCCATATGACAAGCTTGCCGGTAAAGATATTTTCGGGTTATTTACTTCTGAATCAGAAGATCAGCTCACCGAAGCGTTTTCTGTAGAAAAAGATGTTCCCCTGGAAGTTATGGCAATTAATGCCTCCAATATGAGATTTCCTGCAGAAATTCAATGCAAGAAATACCAGTACAAGGGTAAAGATGTGTGGGTTACGGCCATCCGCGACATCAGCATGAGAAAGTATGCCGAGCAATTACTCAGGCAAAGAATGGAGTTTATTGAGCTTATCAATAAAACCTCATCAGAATTTATCCGGCTGGATAATATTCAGATTGATGAGGGGATAGAAAAAGCTCTTAAAGATGTAGCCAATTTTACTCATACTGAAAGGGGTTATGTATACCTGCTGGATATGGAATCCAAGGAATTTGTCCTGTCCCACGAGTGGAACGGGCATAATCTTAATTCAAGGAATGACATACTCCAACGTATTCCCTTATCATGGTCGGGATCTGTATATCTGAAACTGGATAACAGTGAACATATAATACTGGAAAACGATAATCTGAAGGAATTCAATCTAGGGATAGACCTGAGAGATAAGCTGGAAAAATCAGACTTCAGAACCTCCATTCTATTACCTATGTTTATTGGTCGCCTGCTAATAGGGTTTTACGGATTCGACTCTGTAGAGAAAGAGCACGAGTGGACAGAAGAATGGGTCAATGCATATAAGATCACGGGACAGATCATTGCAAATGCTATCCAGCGAAAAAGGTATGATGAAGAGTTAATCAAAGCAAAAGAAAAAGCAGAGGAATCGGATAAGTCAAAATCGGTTTTTCTTGCAAATGTGTCTCATGAAATTCAAACACCCATAAAGGCGATTATCAGCTTTGCCAATATGTTGCAAACCCCTGACCTCAGCGAAAAGAGACGGTCGGAATTTCTCCAGATCATAAACAGCAATAGCCAGGCCCTGCTGAACCTGACCAATGATATCCTGGAGTTTACACGTATCCGTTCAAACATGTTGAAACTGATAAAGATCAACTTTGAACTTAACCTCTTCCTGCAAGAGTTATATACGGTGTTTAATTCTTTGAAAATTAAAAAGGGCAAGGAATCCATTAAGCTAAACCTTAAAATCCCCAATAAGAACAAGCCTTGTGTCATCAATTCCGATCCTTCACGGTTAAAACAAATCTTTTCAAACCTGATCGAAAACGCATTCAAATTCACTTCCAAGGGTCAGGTTGAATACGGATATACCATCATAGATGAACAAAATGTCCAATTTTATGTAAAAGACACCGGTTTAGGTATTTCGAAGAAATATCAGAAACTGATTTTTGACCGGTTTATCCAGGAACCGAAACCATTAAATATAAAGAAGGAAGGCACGGGATTAGGGCTGGCCATCACACACAGCCTTGTCTCCATGCTTGAAGGACATATCTGGGTAGATTCAGAACTGGGAAAAGGATCTACATTTTTCTTTGAATTGCCGGATATTATCCAGTCGGAATCCCGGAGGAGAGAGATACTATCCTGGAACAACAAACAAATTCTCATAGTTGAAGAGATAATCCAGGATTATATCATACTCGAAGATTTTTTAAAAGAGCGTGTAAAAGTACTTTTTGTGGGTACCGGCAAGCAGGCCATTGAAATTTGCCGCAATAACCGGGGTATAGATTTGATTCTGATTGCATATACCTTATTGGCTAAAAGCAAACCCGACCTTATCGGCAAGCTTAAGGAAACCAACCCCGACCTTGTAATCATCGGTATGATAAATCCTGAAAATAACCCTGACCCGGATGCAGAAATAATGCAGCAATTGGATGGAGTCATAAATAAGCCGCTTTTGCAGGATGAAGTATTACCGGGTATTGACAAATTCCTGCGTAGTTCTTCTGACAAATGATCCGAAAAATACTAATATTTCCCTTTCTGCTATTGATATATGTATACAGGTATGTAATATCGCCTCTTACACCTGCATCATGCCGTCATTTGCCGACCTGTTCCGAATACGCTGTAGAATCATTAAAGAAGCATGGTATTTTTAAAGGGTTATGGCTATCGGTAAGAAGGATATCCCGATGCCACCCGTGGGGTACCAGCGGCTTTGATCCTGTACCGGATCATTATGAGTTTCCGTTTTCTATTAAGAAACTTGAAACAGGGAAAAAAGCCGGGAGAAATCAGGGATAACGGCTGAGCACCAGATGATCTCCGGGTTTGATACCATGCTTTTCGGCAAAACCCGCATTTACCTCGAGGGCAAATCGGGCAGGTTTGATCGACGGTATCATGTCTTCTGAAAAAGGATGAGTATGTTCAGCAATGCTTACAACACGATAATCTCTGTCCAGAAAGATTATATCCAGAGATATTGGAGTATTTTTCATCCAGAAATTCAGGATCTCCTGCCTTTCATAGATAAAAAACATACCCACTGTATCCGGCAAAGAGTGTCTATACATTAAACCCTTCGACCTTTCATAAGGATCATCAGCAATGGCAATATAAACAATGATTGGAGGAATCGTCTGCTGTCCGGAGGAAAATATCTGCACACTGCCTTCAATGGAAAGGGGTTTTTGAACTCCGGTCCGTTTTACAGGCTCTGGCGGGGATTGAAAAGGTTGAAAGAGAATAAAGATCAGAAAAACCAGGATCACCAGGATGATCACAACAGCAATAGTTTTCTTTTTCATATTTTATAAGGCATCTGGTCCGGCATACTCAACAAAATTTCTTTCTGTTTCATAAAGAACAACCTCCAGCTTAAAACCGGAAGGGATTACCTCCCTCAAAATGTTCCATATCACCACAGCTATATTTTCAGCGGTAGGATTGAGGTTTGCAAACGCCTTTGTATCCATGTTCAGATTTCTGTGGTCAAAACGAGCGATAATGTGTTCATCTATAAGGTCCTGAAGTATTTTCATATCTATAACATAGCCGGTATCCGGATCAATCCTGCCATTTACCTTTACAATGAGATCGTAGTTATGCCCATGATAATTATCGTTATTGCATACCCCAAAAACATCCCTGTTCCTTGAATTTTCCCAATTGGGATTATGCAGCCTGTGAGCGGCATTAAAATGCGACTTGCGGCAAACTGTCACTCTGGTATCCTGAATATTTTTCATAATAGGTTGGTTTTCGAAATTCTATTACCGGAAACGGCTTACCCCCGGTTTTACTAACAAAATAAACATTGAAATACCGTAAAAGTTCAAGCAGGAAAAACAAACCCAGTTATACATCGATGACCCTGAATTCAGTGGGTACAGGAACGCCTTTAAAATCCTCCATATATTTATCAGACAAATGTTTAAGGCAAGTCTGACTCTTTTGGATATTCAATGTGGCAACATCATTATTTACCTTGGCGTAAAACTTTTCGCTTAACACGATACGATTTGCCTTGGCCTTAGCCATCAATCTGGCAGTCAAATCAATATCCTGTCCGTAATAATCATTGGCGTTTTTAAAGAATGAAATATTATATACCTCAGTACAATAATGAATGGCAACTTTACAATTCAGAAAAACATCTTTAACCGGATAGTTTTTAATATTATCTATCGTTGCATATATTTCCTCAAGCAAGGAAAGATAGTTATTGTAGGAACTTTTTGCTTTCAGGTCATCATCGGGTATAAACAGCATCAATTCATCGCCGATTCCTTTAACAACATTGTTGGGCAGGTCGTTCAGAAAAGAAATGAAATTAAATGTATTATTCAGCTTTTTCCCCCATTGCCAAACTTCTGTAGTATACTTGATATCCGTTGAATTAATGATATCGATAAAAAAACAAACACCCGGGGATTTGGGGATTTTTTTAAGGGTTTCTTCTATCTCCGTGGAGGTCGGATTTTTAAAATGTATGTATTTAACCATTCGAGCAAGGGTTATTTCAGTGCTTCATCGCATGTGGCAAATATTTCAAATATACCCGTAAATCCTGATATATCGAAAATCTCGCGAATCGGGTCTTGCAGACTGCATAATACAAATTTCACTCCAGCCGTTTTGGATCTCTTCAGAAACATAAGCATTACCCGGAGTCCTGAACTGGAAATATACTGAAGTTGACTGCAATCCATTAGGATATTCACCGGTTTGTCATCATAAATCATGGAAAGCTTTCTCTCCAGTTCATTGTAATTGGTGGTATCAAGTCTTCCTTCAAGGCTTATTACCAGGGCTTCTTTTTCTTTTCGTTCTTTAATATTCATGAAAAAACTGTTTAAGATTGTATCAATTTAATAATGGTAAGTATATTCTCGTCATTTTTTCGATCATAATGAATTTCATCTGAGAAATGTCTGACAAAATGTATTCCAAGACCACCGATTTTCCTTTCATTCAAACTCTTCCCTTCAATATCCGGTTCGCGGGCTTCCAGTATATTGAATGGTTTGCCATCGTCTTTTACTTCTATTCTGATCTGGTTGCCAATCTTTTCGAAAGACAGAACGATAGAATGGTCCTTTTCATCATCATACGCATAAAAAACGATATTGGTAACAATCTCTTCGAGAAGGAGGTTAATATTCATAGTATCTTTCATGGACAGGCCCCAGAGATTGGATATTCTGTCCAGTTCCTTGATCATTTTCCCAAGGTCTCCGATATCATTTTTCAGATGAAGCCTGATCTTTTCCATGACATTAATAATATCTTACTACCATGATAGTGATATCGTCGGATTGTTCGGCAATACCGCTATGTTTTTTAACATCTTCCTGGATATTCAGGGATAAGCCTTTGGGATCATCCGATGGATAACCGGCAATTATTTTTTCTATACGTTTTTCGCTATACAATACCTGATTGGGGTCAAATGCTTCAGAAACCCCATCCGTATAGAGAATCAACATATCTTTTTTATCGAGGGTCAGCGATGACATGTGGTACTGATATTCTTCAAACAATCCCAATGGAGTACCGTGGGTTTGGCTTAATGGTATAATTTCATGATTCTGCTTACGCAGGAGGGGGAAATTATGTCCGGCATTACAATAAGAAAGATTTCCGGTAGGCAGGTTCAGGATACCCAGGAAAAACGTTACAAACATTGCATTGTCGTTATCGCGGCATAATTCCCTGTTCATCTGTGAAACAATAACATTGGGATCGATAAGGGATACTACTTTGGCACGGAGAAGGGTACGCGTAATGGCCATCAGCAACGAAGAAGGGATCCCTTTTCCTGAAACATCTCCAATAGCAAAACAAAGATTTTCATTATCAATAAAAAAGAAATCATACAGATCTCCTCCAACTTCGCGTGCAGGTTCGAGAAAAGCAAACAGGTCAACATCTTCCCTGTCGGGAAAAGGAGGAAAGATTTTCGGAAGAATTCCCTGCTGAATATCCCTGGCTATCTTTATTTCACTTTCAATTTTTTCCTTGGCAGCCGTTGTTTCCTTCAGATTTTCTATATACTGCTTTAATGCCGTTTGCATGGTTCGGAACGAATCGTTCAGAGAGGCAATTTCATCCTTTGATTTTCTTACCGGAAGATCAACATTCAAATTTCCTTTTCCTATTTCAGTACTGATCCTGGCAAGTTTACGGAGAGGATTGGTTATCCTGGAAGATATAAAAAGGATAGAAATAATCAGGAGGAAGATTCCGATGATACCAATTGACAATAAGGCACGGTGTAATCGATGAAGGTCGGCCATCAACTCATTTTCGGGGATCACGATACCCAATGACCAACCTGTGGAAGTCAGGGGTGTATAATAAAGAAAACCTGGCGTTTTCGTATCCGGTGGAGTATATGACACAAAATTGCTTTCACCCTTTATCATAGACCTTCCTATATCTCTTAATTCGGGCAAATTATACTCTTCTGCCAGGCTGAATATGCTTTCGTTCATAATAAAATCCTGCTCAGGATGTGTTATTATGGAGCCATTTCCGGAAATGAGAAAAGCATACCCCGTATTGAAAATGCGGATGCCGGAAACAAAATCCCGAAGCCAATCCATTGAAATATCAATAGTTACAATACCTTTAACGGTATTCCCATCCAAAATGGGTACAGAATAAGTTGACATAATAATATTCCCGCCACCTTCATCAAAATAAGGTTCCGACCAGACCGGTTGCTTCAATTCTTTAGGTATTTGATACCAGTCCCAAAGAAAATAGTTATAGGACTCTTTCCCAAGATTTGCAAAAAGAATTGAATCGCCTTTTCTGTAAGAATAAAGGGACATATACAGGGAATCAGGATAAAAATCATAAGGTTCAAACGCAATGCAGGAACCAAAAACATCCGGGTTATTCTCGACAAGGATATCAAGATATTCTTTCATCCTGGGGACGTCGGGTTGAAATTTCAGGATGATTCGTGCAAGATTCTCCGGAAGCTGCATTGACGCCGTAGTGAGGGTTTCTATGCGGTTTACCGCTGAATTAGCCAGATGAATAAGGTTTTCTTCAACATTTTTATACAGGAGTTTTTTGGAGATATTGTAATTATATGTCAGGATAATTCCGAAAACCAACAGAACGATGGTCAGAACAGCAATAGAGAGTTTATAAAAAATGCCTATTTTTATCATGATACTCCTTGATTACTATTTTCGAGGCTTATATGTTTCAATATAAAACTCTTGATAATCAGGTATTTTCTTTATACACCCATATTCCAGCATGGTTTTTCCAACTTCTTCATACTGGGATGGATTCAGAGATCCTGTCATCATCGTTGAACCAACCGGTAACATAACATCCTGCATACGGTCTAGCATCCATGATTGATGAGCCCGGTTAGCAGGAATATTAAACCGGTTCATATAACCAATTACAACATCAATTGTCTCCTGTTTATTTTCAAACGCATACTGCCAACCTCTGAGAGTGGCTTCGATAAAGCGTTTACATACCTCCTGATTTTCAACAAAATAATCCTTTCTGCAATAAATCCCATCTTCAGGGAAATTCATACCCCAATCACTAAAATGTATCACATTCAATTCATCTTCATTTATCCCTGCATTTAAGATCTGATGGAATTCGTTATACCACATCACGCACATAACATCTATTCCACCCTTTAAGAATAGATTAATTGTGCTTTTTATGGGGATTATTTCGGCATCAATATTGCGTTTTTTCAGAAAAATCAATGGTAATTCACGGAATCCTGCATTCCAAATGGCTATTTTCTTTCCTGCGAAATCGGAAGGGAGCTCTAATCCGCCTCTTTTTTGACTAACATACATTAGAGCGGACCTTTGACTGAGCTGGCAAATGTTAATGTTTTCATATCCTTTATCATAAGCCTCTATTGCTCCCGATAAGAAATGGCTGTAAAAATCCGCTGAATTATTCTCTATGCACATATATGTTGTATGATCCGGCCCCCCAAACAAAATGTCAACATATAGTCCGGCATCCATATAAAAGCCCTTCTCCTTAGCCATATAATAGCCGGAAAATTGAGCCTGGTGTAACCAGTGAGGTAAAAATCGTACGGTATCCGTTTGCGAAAAGCCCTTAATGACGAAAAGGGATAAACAGATTGCAAGGTATATCGTAAGGGAGTTTTTCATGGATGGGTCAACTTTCACAACTTACAAATATATGTTAAAATTACCGAAAAACAATGATTCATAACAGTCCTCATCATTTTGTTATCTTTGAAAAATTCCCTGCACAGAACAGCTTGAAAACGATAAAATACCCGATAGAAGGACTGGGAGAATTCCTGGAATCAAAATACCTGCGTTACAACACGCAGGATTTCATAGAAAATGATCCGGTATGTATTCCGCATTTATTCACTGCAAAAGCAGACATTGAGATATCAGGGTTTCTTTCAGCCACTATATCCTGGGGGCAAAGAAAAACTATAATACGCAATGCGCGGCAAATGATGGAATGGATGGATTATAGTCCTTTCGATTTCATCATGGGCGCAACGGATGTTGAAACGGAGAGGTTCCGGAATTTCCGTCACCGGACTTTTAGCGGAGAAGATTGCATTTTTTTTCTAAGATCCTTACGGAATATTTACCAGCAATTCGGGGGGCTTGAGGATCTATTCAGGATGCCGCAGGCAATGGATGAGCAGGAGGTTATCAACAGGATCATGAATTTCAGAAAGATTTTTCTACGATGGCCTCATGAGAGGCGTTCCGAGAAGCACATCAGCAATCCGGAGTGCGGATCTGCTGCCAAACGGATCAACATGTTTCTCCGCTGGATGGTTAGAAAAGATCATTCGGGAGTGGATTTTGGTATATGGAAAGACATCAGTTCGGCCAATCTCATCTGTCCTTTGGATATCCATACAGGAAGAGTCAGCCGGGAACTTGGATTATTATCCCGCAGGCAGAACGATTGGAAAGCGGCTATTGAATTAACGGAATCATTAAAACTTCTTTGTCCGGAAGACCCGGTCAGATATGATTATGCCCTTTTCGGACTGGGGATTTATGAAAATTTTTAATAAAAAAATGCCCGGTATTACTACCGGGCAAGAGAAACATGCAAGCAGTATAACATACTGCTGATCCCAACTATAACTATGGAGAGCTAGTTATCAAAAGCTTCAGTGATATGGATTTTCCTTCCATTTTCATAAGGAACAACAAAAGCATCCTTCACCCCGAGACCCACGATCTGGTCTCTGAGCAGGCATGCATCTTCATATGAGTTCAGGTTTCCAATCTGATATTTTACAAGACCGTTTTCATTAACAATCTGAATTTCTTCCTGAATATTATATTGAGCTTTCAGTTCATCAGCCGAAATTTGCACTGCAGGATCAAGTACGAGCAATTGCACTTTGAAAGTAACATTTCTCCTGGGTTTACCGACAATTTCAGTTGGTGAAGCAGTGCGGGTTTCCAGTCCAAGCAATTCAACAATGGTATACCTGATCTCATCCTTAAAGGCAATTACAAAACTACCCTGAGCATTGTTTCTTGTAAGCAGGACATTTCTGTGCTCCTTAGCTTTCCAGTATTGGTCAAATGAGCCAACAGAATACCTGTACCAGCCGTCCTGGATATCCTCGCGGATAGGTTCATCAAGTCTGTATGTTTCCTGTAGCTTGGTAATAGGAATCTGAACAAGATAAGAAGCAGCAATCTGCACCCCATAGCGGATATTGTCTGCTTTTTCCTCCAGAACGTTAAATCCTTCTGCGGTATATTTACCATCAAGATAGCGCAGGCTCTTGAGTCGTTCACCTTTAACATAAGCTACCACGAAGGCATCGCTGATGCCATAGGTATTGCGAACCAAGCTACGGTAATCTGTTGCATCCGTGATATTATCGAAAGATCCCACGGTATAGCGGTACCAACCATCTGATAGTTCTTCACGGATCCTGTCGGGGACACCAAAGGAAAGAATTTCATCAGGAGGGATGGGTTTGGAATAAGAAGCCCTGATCTGAACACGGAATTCAATTTCAGGAACATCCTCAACCGGAGGAAGTTCATCGTATTCTTCCGTGATTTGTTCTTCTGGTTCTTCCACAATTTCAACAGGCCTCCTTACTATAGGTTCTGGAACATCCGTGTCGATAATTTCTTTCTCCTGCGGTTCATAGATCAACGGAGTCTCTTCCTCTTCTTCAGGAATAGGAGCGGCTTTGGATTTTACAAGGTTAAACTTATAAGTGATCCCAATTGACGAATACGTATAAATATCATATTTAAAGCCACCGACTTTGGCGTCCAGTTTGTCGGAATTCACTCCTCTCCAGGTGGTTTCAACATTCACATCAATGTGGTCATGTACTTTAAAATTAATGCCGGCACCAAAGGGAAGGACAAATTCCGTGGTCATGTTTAGCATACCATTTCCATCATAACCATTATCCCGGATCTTCTGATTCGTTTTAAAATCGAACAGCTCCGTTTGCCAGTTAGTAAGCCCGGCCCCGATAATCCCGTAAGCAGTAACAACCCTGCGTGAGTTGTATCCAAAAATGAGGTTAACAAAATTAATATTAGCTGCAAGATTCAATTCCACAAGGTTCCAGGCGACGAAATACTCTCCGTTAGGGTTATAACTTAAATACTTGCGGGTACTTTTTAGTTTGGCGTAATGAATTTCACCCCTGACGCCCAGATATGGGGTGATCATTTTTCCCAGAACAAGTCCTGTACCTATGCGAGTGTCAAAAAGAATTTTTTGAAAGGGGTTCTCTTCGCTCATATCTCCGTAAAACTGGCTAACACCAACATTTCCGTTGATAAACCAATTATCTGTAAATTTCTTGCTATGCGTCATGGGTGATTGCCCATACGAAGAAAGGATGCTCAGGGATAACACCAATAATATCGAAAAGGTTAGATGAACAACTCTCATAATATTGGATTGTAACCCTCTTTTACTGTTTTCTATCCAAATGGTTGCATAAAGCAAAACGGTTTTTGTTTTTTTTAACTGACCCATGTCTGCAAATTTTAGCGTACCTGTAAAACTGCCACTGACAAGATCTTTTTATCCGGCAACATACAACATTGTATACCAGACACTTGCACCAGTCAGAACATCTCTTTACATATCAATAACCGCAAAGAAAGCAGGGTAGAAATCCTGTAGAAGAATCATGCATAACCCACAATCAGCGATTTTGAAGGTATAAATATAATACACTTATAAATGCAAACAAAATACCAGAAGAAAAAATTGTCATCAGGGTCGCGAAAATATTCGATATTTATCGGGTCAGGCAATGGTTAAAGTAAAAAAAAACTTTTTTAGATGCCGGAGGGAGCATTTTTCTTATACGACCATCGCATGACCAGCATTGAGAGAATGAGGCTCAAAATAGCAAGGATAAAAGTAGCTTTCATCCCAATAAGATTGTAGAGAAATACTCCTGCAACCGGAGAAAACAAGGACCGAAATCCGGTCAGGAATAAATGTAATTCCTGATAATCATCGGCATCGGAAGGTTTACAGAAGTATGCAGAACCGATATTCCAAAGTAGAGGCATGGTGGCAGCAAAAACTCCATAGAATATAAAGGCAAGCATCAGGCTAAAATACAGGCGTATATCCCATAGGTCACGGTAATAAGGGAAATACTCAGTAAAAACGGTAAAGAAGAGATAAAGCAGAAGGGAACCAAATGAAAAAGATGCAAACTTCCTGGGATCAATATTCCCCATAAGCTTGCCAAAAAAAGGCAACATGAAAATTGCGAGTATATTATAAGCATTTTTATAAAAAGCCACACTGGAATAATTTAAAGCCAGACCATCCTTGAAATAGATATTAATTAAAGGGTAGGTTGCCATGAAAGCAAAACCATACAGCATGAAACCGATCTCAAAATGAAGGTAGGGTTTATTGGTTTTCAGGATATGTATCATATCGCGAACTGACACGCGTACAGAATCCAGAATATTTTTACCCTTAGGATATTGCTGTATGTTTTCATAGGGTATCCTCGAGAGGAAGAAAATAGATATGAGGCTGAGAATGGCAACGACCGGAAAGATATAAACAAAAACAAAGCTGTTCATATCAAGCATCAAGCCGTATATAAAGGTAGTGACCAGTAAGATGACCTTATTCAAAGAAGTTGTATAGCTGTATAATTTCCCGAAATTCTGATGCCGGTAATTGGTTTTCAGTAACACATTAATAGCAGGAAAGATAACAATGTTGCCAAAGTAATAAATAAGGAACAATCCGAGAAAAATGTAGTGATATCCGGGATGCAACATCATCTCTGCTTCATTTCGCGGGAAAAAGAAAATAAGCACCAGAGGAAGGCGGGTTACCAGGGCAGTAACTCTAAGCATTATCTTTTTATTCCGTATCCTTTTCCTGATTGCATTAAAAATGATCAGGAAGACAAACACCATCATACTGAATTGGAAAAGGAAAGCAAGCTGATAATCGCTTCCCTGCATACTTTTTATAAAAACATATTCATTCAGTGCCAACACTCCCAAAACTATTCCCTCAATAGCAAAATATATGGTATGCAGTCGAAAGGTCAGCCATTCGTTTTTTTCCAGATTAAGATATCTGAATCTGAACATAATAGAAATTTAAAGCAGCAAAGATAAGAGGAATTGCGGATCAAAGCGTGACAGCGCAAAGGCGGGCTGAACATTTATCGCAACATATTGTTTATTACGGGAACTCAAAAGATAATAAAGATGAAACTTACAGGCAAAAAAACACTGAAATACCTGCTTGTTTTATTCATTACCACAACAACTTTAATGAAAGCATTAGCGCAGGAGAATAAAAATTTTCACGATTTCACGGTTGAAACAATAGACGGAAAGCAAATAGCTTTATCTGAATTTAAAGGCAAGAAAATTCTCGTGGTCAACACGGCTTCAAAATGTGGGTTTACGCCTCAATATGCTGAATTGCAGAAGCTATATGAAGAGTACGGAGGGGACAAATTTACCATTATAGGTTTTCCGGCGAATAATTTTTTAAAACAGGAACCTGGCAGCAATGAAGAAATTAAAACCTTTTGTGAGATCAATTATGGGGTAACGTTTCCAATGATGGCTAAAATTTCGGTGAAAGGCAAGGATATAAACCCATTATACTCCTGGCTGACAAATAAGGAGCTTAATGGGGTTATGGATGCCGAAGTTAAATGGAACTTTCAGAAATTCATGATAGATGAAAACGGGAACCTCTTGGATGTTATACCACCCCGGGAAAGTCCTTACACTGACAAAATCGTTACCTGGCTCAGTAATTAACTTTTCACTTTAGCATTAAAGAGGAAGTTCTTATATTTACAGGATAAACAAATCCTGTAAAATATGGAAACCGGTGCCTTTTTTAAAATCACTTATGGTCTTTATATAGTAAGTTCTCTCAACGCGGAACAGAAATATAACGGACATATTTCCAATACTGTTTTTCAGGTCACAGCCAACCCACCGAGATTTGCAGTCGCGAGTCATAAAGAAAATCTCACAACGGCGTATATCAGGGAAAGTGGATTATTTTCCATTTCTGTTCTTAAACAGGAAACAGGAATGGGATTTATTGGCCCATGGGGCTTTCAATCCGGAAAAGACATAAATAAGTTCGCAAAGGTCAACTATATCAAAGGTAAAAGCGGAGTTCCTATTGTCACGGAAAATGTCATAGCCTATCTTGAATGTAATCTGGAACAAACTATTGATACAGGATCCCATATTCTCTTTATTGGGAAAGTATCGGATGCCAAAATCCTGGATAGTGAATCACTTCCTTTAACCTATAGTTGGTACAGAGAGGTAATTAAGGGACTTTCGCCGGAAAAAGCACCTACATTCACAAATTATGCTAAACAACAAGATAAAATAGATGAAATGGAAATGAAAAATTCAGAAAATAAAAAAACCAAACATCGCTGTCTGGTTTGTGGCTATGTTTATGATCCGCAGGAAGGGGATCCATCCAAAAACATTTCCCCGGGAACGGCATTTGAGGATTTAGCCGATGATTGGACCTGCCCGGTATGTGGTGTTGGTAAAAAAGAATTTATGGCTGAAGAATAAAAAACCCCGGAATATCCGGGGTTTTTCGTTATTTTTTCCCAATAAGTTTAATCTTCAAACCTATTTCATCGTATATGAAGTTGTCTTTCAAATTGTCGAAGAATTTTCTGGACCCATATTTTATGTTCCATTCCGATCTGTCGATTACAAACTGAGGCGTATAGGCTATAACCTCATCCCCTTTCATTGAAACTACAGCATCAAAAGTGATGCTACGGGTAACATCTTTCATGGAAAGATTACCGGTTATCCTATGAGTTGGTCGAAACTCGCTGTCTTTAACCGATCCGGCATCAACCTTTTCTACTCCAGTAATAACAAAACGTGAAACCGGATACATTTCTACTTCGAAAAAATCTGCGGATTTCAAATGATCAACAAGTTTCTGATTATACTCAGGATCCTGAACATCTTCGTTTTCAATAGATTTCATATCAATCACAAAATCACCACCAACCAAACTGCCATCTTCGACCATGAGTTTGCCGCTGCTAAGAAAAATGGTTCCGTAGTGTTCACCTGTTGGTTTGGTACCTAACCACTCAATGACACTTTGTACAGTATCTGCAGCATAAACAATGGATGCGCCCGATTTGTCATTACCCGGTTCTGCAGCTTCACCGGAAGTGACCTTTTGACCTTCGGGCCCTTTACACCCAAATATTGCGGCTGTCACCAAAATCGCGATAATAAAAATACCTTTTTTCATAATTCAGAGTTTTAAATTGTTTAACATATACTAATGCTCATTAAACAAAGTATATCATAAAAAGTTCAACTTTCTTGATTGAGGGTCACTATTTGAAACAAATCTGAAAAACTCTAAAATTTTTTCAGCGTAAAGCGAAATTCAATTTTCAATATATATGCTTAATAATCAGGATAAAAAGAATGTAATAAATTTTCTAAAGTAGTATCCTATAAAAAATACTTAAAATATTTTACTACTATGTATTGCATAGTATTAAAAAATGTATTATCTTTGTCGCATGAATATCGAGAAACAAACAGCACAAATGCGTAAAGGGGTACTGGAGTTATGTATCCTTTCGATAATTGACAGGCACGATGCCTACGCATCGGATATTCTGGTTCAATTAAAAGACGCACAATTAATTGTAGTTGAGGGTACCTTATATCCTCTATTAACGCGATTAAAGAATGATGGATTTCTAAATTACCGGTGGGAGGAATCGAAATCGGGTCCTCCGAGGAAATACTATGTAATTACGGAAAACGGCAGGATCATGTTAAGCAGGTTGCATTCGATCTGGAATGACCTTGTAGAATCCGTTGCGCAAATAACAGAAAAAGTAAAAGAATAAATACCATTATATATATGAAAAAGACCATTTCAATTAACATCAGGGGTATTGTTTTCCAGATCGATGAAGATGCCTATGAAAAGCTATATATTTATCTGGCATCATTGAGAAGGCATTTTGACCAGACCCAGGGTAAGGAGGAGATACTGGAAGATATCGAAACCCGTATTTCAGAACTTTTGCAGGAAAACCTGAAAGACAACAAACAGGTCATAAGTATAGAAGATATAGAACGTATCATAGCTATTCTTGGACAACCCGTCGACTTTGACGAAGACGATGAAGATGACCAAAAGAGTGAACAACAAACCCAATACAGCACAAAAAGACTATACAGGGATCCTGACCATCAGGTGCTTGGGGGTGTTTGTAGCGGTTTGGGGGCATACTTCAGGATAGATCCGTTATGGTTCAGGTTGATGTTCATAGTGTTCTTGTTCGTATGGGGAACCGGTGTTCTGGCTTACCTTATTTTGTGGGCTGTTGTTCCCAAAGCCAATACAACTGCAGAAAAACTGGAAATGAGAGGTGAAAAGGTTACAGTGGAGAACATTGAAAAATCCATAAGGGAAGAATTTGAGCATATCCGTTCAAAACTTCAGGATCTGACAGGACAGACAAAGGAACAATTTAAAAAAAAAGCAGTTTCGCCGGGTAATGTAATAGAGCGTTTTCTTTTAATATTGCTTGACGGTCTTAAGTTGGTAGTAAGAGTACTGGTTATCATTCTCGGTATCGCTTTATTATTGACAGGTCTGGGGATGCTGGCAGCTTTCATAACCTTGCTTTTCGGATTTGAAGGCATTTTCTTCACAGACCATTATGAGGTAGTTAGTCTTCCATTTCAGACACTGTTTTACTTTCTAAATCCCGCAGGTCAGTCATATGGTTTTTTCTATCTCGGAATCATCTTATTAATATCGGTTCCGCTTATCATGCTTATTTACAATGCGGCCAGAATGATTTTCAGGTTTGAACGGATAAGGTATCTTGGGCTCACAGCATTTAATATTTGGTTAGCAGGATTGATCATAGTAGGGATTTATGCATTCCGGACCGCCAGGCATTTCCAGTTTGAGCAACAGACCGAAACGGAGTTTTCCATTATTCAACCTGTTGGGGATACATTGCATCTGGGGTTGAAAAACCGAATGCCGGAAGCACTGCTTGAAGGAAAAGATGTTTTAATGGTTACCGATGACTTTGAAGTCGCCCTTGCCCATGAAAAGAAATACATTGGAGAAATTGGACTGGAAACCACTGAAAGTCATGATAACGAATTCCATTTGATCATGTACGTTAAGGCAAGAGGTAAAAATCATCACGATGCTCTGGAAAATGCCTCAGCGGTTACCTATGAATTTGAATCAACGGAAAACAGTATTCTTCTGGCCAATTATTATGTTCTACCAGACAGCATACCCTGGACAAAGCATGAAGTCACCATTGAGATCCAGGTACCTGAGGGCAAGGCAATAAAACTTGATAAAAAACTTGTTAAAATAAACGACAGAATGGGACGAAAAATCAGGATCAGAACATCCGGGCAGATGTTATCTATCCATAAAACCATATGGGAAAGCAAGTTTAACAGACCCTTTCTCACAGGCATTTCTCACAGAACCCATTTTATCAAACAAGTATTGCTTAATTAATGATCCTAACTGCAGTTTCGTATTAAAATATGGTTATTGCAATTTGCGAACAGAGTTTAATGGGAAGCTTCAGAACCAAATATTCGGTTTACAGCGTAGTTTGCTTGGGTTGGTCATCCGGAATTAAACCTTTTTTGGCTATTTTTGTTCCTATCACAGAGCAATCCAATACAAATCATGGGACAAAAAACAGCCACAGCAAAGCCTAGGAAAAAAGTATCCAACGCTCTTCCCGCGAAGGAAGAGATATTGCAGGATTACCGAATAGCACAGGAAAGTCGTCAGGCAAGTTTGCTTGGCCGCAGGGAAGTACTCACAGGTAAGGCAAAATTTGGGATTTTTGGAGACGGGAAGGAAATTCCCCAGTTGGCGATGGCAAAGGTTTTCAAGGACGGGGATTGGCGTTCGGGATATTACCGTGATCAGACTTTTATGCTTGCAACGGGAATGATGACCCTGGAGGAGTTTTTCTCTCAGCTTTACGGTGATACGAATCCGGAATCCAATCCGGGTACGGGTGGACGGGTCATGAACAATCATTTTGCTACAAGAAGTCTGGATGAAGCAGGTGAATGGAAAGATCTCACAGCGCAAAAGAACTCTTCTGCCGACATCTCCCCTACTGCCGGCCAAATGCCACGATTGCTTGGATTAGCCCTTGCATCAAAGATTTTCAGAAACAATGCGGAGCTTAAGGATGACGTAAACTTTTCACGTAACGGTGACGAGGTTGCATTCGGTACGATAGGTGATGCCAGTACTTCTGAAGGTCATTTTTTTGAAAGTCTTAATGCTGCTGCTGTTTTGCAGGTACCCATGGCCGTTTCCGTTTGGGATGATGGGTGGGGAATTTCCGTTCCCCGGAAATTCCAGACAGCCAAAGACAGTATTTCCGATCTGCTTAGCGGATTCAGGAAGGAGGACAAGGGAAGCGGGATTCTGATCTATAAGGAGAAGGGATGGGACTACCCTGCTCTTGTCAGCGCCTACCAGGAAGGAATTGAACGATGCAGAAGGGAACATATTCCGGTTTTATTTCATATCACAGAACTCACGCAACCCCAGGGTCATTCAACCTCCGGTTCGCACGAACGCTATAAATCACCAGAACAATTAAAGTGGGAAGAAAATCATGATGGTGTGCAAAAGATGAGAGAATGGATACTTGAAAACAACATCGCGACCATTGAGGAACTGGATGATATAGAAAAAAATGCTGCAAAGCGTGTAAAAGAAGCCAGGAGAAATGCATGGGAAAGGTTTATCCGGCCAATCTCAGAACAAAGGGATGATTTTCTCCGAATGGTAGACATCAGTACCTGTAATTGTGCCAAGACAGCCAAGATCGATCACATTAAACAGGAACTGGCCATGGTTGGGGAACCTATCTGGAAAGATATAATGTCGTCGGGAAAGAAGATACTCAGGTTGATATGCGATCATTGTTCCAATCCACAAAACTCGTTAAAGATAAATGTTATGACCTGGCGCGACCAGGCTATGCTGAACAAAAATCAGGATTACAGCTCACATTTGTGGAGTGAATCCAGGCATTCCGTCCGAAATCTACAGGAGATCGCCCCCATTATACCTGAAAATGCTCCCGAAGTGCCTGGCAGGGAGATCCTGAAAATGAACTTCGATTATATTTTTTCGCATAACAAACATACTCTTATTTTCGGCGAAGATGTCGGAAAAATCGGAGGAGTGAATCAGACCCTTGAAGGTCTGCAGGACAAGTACGGAGAACTCAGGATCTCTGATACAGGAATCAGGGAAGCAACCATCATTGGCCAGGGTATAGGAATGGCTATGAGGGGGTTAAGACCTATAGCGGAAATACAGTACTTTGATTATCTGTTATATGGTTTGCAAGTACTTAGCGACGACCTGGCCACCTTACAATACCGTACAAGAGGAGGGCAGAAAGCACCCTTGATCATCAGCACCAGAGGACACAGGCTGGAAGGCATCTGGCATTCAGGTTCTCCTTTGAGTATGGTCATTAATTCCATTCGTGGAGTACATGTTATTGTACCCAGGAATTTGACCCAGGCTGCGGGTTTTTACAATGCTATGCTGGCTTCCGATGAACCCGCGTTAATCATTGAACCTTTGAATGGATACAGGTTAAAAGAGAAGTTACCTTCAAATATTGGTGAATACATGATAAAACCCGGCAAACCGGAGATTCTTAAACAAGGATATGATATTACGCTGGTTACTTATGGTTCCTGTGTAAGGATTGCCCAGGATGCCGTTGCCCAATTGACGGAGTTCAGCATTGACGTGGAGCTTATCGATGTACAGACCCTTTTGCCTTTTGATACAGAGCATGTTATAGCTGAATCTCTTAAGAAAACCAACAAAATTCTATTCTTTGACGAAGATGTTCCGGGAGGAGCTACTTCATTTATGATGCAAAAAGTATTGGAAGAGCAGAACGGATTCTATCACCTTGATGCACAGCCCAGAACATTAACTGCAAAACCACATCGGGCAGCATACAGTACCGATGGGGATTACTTTTCCAATCCCAACGCCGAGGATGTATTTGACGCTGTTTACAATATCATGCACGAAGTTAATCCTGCGAAGTATCCTAAAATATTCTAAGGTGAATATACAGGATTTCCCGGGTACATATCCGGGAACATTTTAATGTGTTATTTTTGCCGGGATCACGATTATCATGCTGCCACTACGTTATATCATAATCATTATTACCATCCTCATCATGGCTGCCTGCATGAGGGAGCAAAGCCCTGAGGAGTTATCTTTATCTGAGGCAGAAAAACCTCCTGCATCATTCCTGCTACCCTGGGCATCACCACAGCCACCTTCCTCCTACTATACTTTACGTTTCCTTGATGTCACGGCTAATGTGGATACAAATCAGATAAGGATCAGAAAACCAGAAGTCCCCATATGGCTTAGTTCTAAGCATGCCCCGCAAATAACAGAGAAAAGAACCAAGCCTAAATCCATGCTGGTATACGACAGCGAACGGGCCAATATTGCCAACCGGTTACCAAAGACCGATCCCCACAGGTATTTTTCCATTGGCTTTGATAACGATGTATTTTTCAGCATGGATTATTATTACACCAACGGGATACAATTCCAATATTTTCATCCGGGAATGGAAAAATCTCTCCCCTATGGGCTGACCATCCCATATCGTCGTCCTTCCTTGAATTACTATGGCATGAAGCTCGTACAGAATATGTATACCCCAACGCGGTTGGATGTAACCTACATCCTGGAAAACGACAGACCCTTCGCCAGTTATTTATATCTTGGATATGAAAAGATCACTTTTGATCCCGGCAGAAAGATCAAAATCAATTCAGGACTGGATATAGGCATGCTGGGACCCACCTCTCTTGGGGGGCTCATTCAAACCACTTTGCATAATACAGAACCTACCGGTTGGGTAAACCAGATAGGAAACGATATCGTATTGTCGTATACAGCAGGCATTGAAAAGGGCATTGTAGAGAAAGATTTTTTTAGTTTTAACATGAAAGGGAGCGCTATTGCCGGAACCCTATATGACAATCTTCAACTGGATGCATCCATTTTGGTTGGCAGGTACGAGCCCTATTTCCAGGGGATGGGATTGCATTGCGGAAGAGACCGGACGTACAGGCATAATATTCAATATGCTTTCCGGGTGCAAGCCAAAGGAACTCTGGTAGGATACGACGCCACATTACAGGGAGGTTTGTTCAACAAGGATAATCCCTATTCTTTAGAAGCGGATGACATTTTGCGGTTTACCTTTGCTGCAGAAACCGGATTTTTTTTCAGATACCGCTGGCTTGAACTGGAAGCCGGAGTTTTTTATTTAACACCGGAGTTTAAATCGGGGAAGGATCATAAATGGGTGCACCTGAGCGCAACATTTTGCCTTTAGCAATGTTATCCTGGTTAGAAAACAATAAAAAAATGGGAAATAACGGAAGCAACGCCATATGTAATCTTTTCGGCGAGGAGAAAGTAAATTACCCGGTCAATTACGATCTGAAAGTTATAATGGATACTGCAAACCCTGATCAAACGAACAAAGAAAAGATCATACAGGTCCTTGAAACACTAAACATCCCTTATAACGACTGGAGGACAAAAAACAGCAGTAAAGGCAATTACATAAGTTTCACGGTGAATATTACGATAAGCAGTAAATCCATCCTGGAAGGCTTATATAAAGGACTTAAAGCAGTACCAGAGATAAAATATGCAATCTAAAACCCTTTCATCTGAATACATACTTGCTATAGTAAGTCAAAGTATATGCACAATATAGAGCCATATTATTCCTGGAGGCACATATACATTGCATCCGAGGATGAATTGTCTCCTTTCTATGGAAGGGAATACAGTGAGTTTACTTTCAAACATGCAATTTATGACCATTACATTCATCCCCAGTGGGATGAAATAGGGTCGTCTACCCTTTACATCAAGGTCCTATATGCAGAATACAATACCGGTTATTGTATTATAGAGATGATGGGGGAATGGAATGATGCTCTTCACAACGACATCATGTATCTCAAAAGGAATATTGCAGAGCCGCTTATGGAGTGTGGGATTAATAAGTTCATCCTGATCGGGGAGAATATCCTGAATTTTCATTCGGGAGACAACGATTATTATCAGGAATGGAGTGATGAGCTTGAAGATGGATGGATTATTGGTTTGAATTTCAGGGAACACGTCATCAATGAATTCAGTGCGGCCAATCTTGATTACTATATTGCATTCGGAGGGAGGTTTAATTCTTTTGCGTGGCGCATACAGGATCCGATGCGCTTGTGTGAAAAAATCAATGAATTAATTATAAAAAGGCTGAATCCATGACCCAACGATCGGTGATCCTACACATACACGGCAGGGTGCAAAATGTCGGATTTCGATATTATACACAAAAGAAAGCACTAAGTCTCAATATTAAAGGTTTCGTGAAGAATTTACCGGACGGTTCCGTTTATGTTGAAGCGCAAGGTGAACCAAGCAACATTGAAGACTTCATAGCATTTTGCCGGCAGGGGCCAGACTGGGCCAGGGTAGATGATTTATCTATCCAGGACACACCGGCAGAGGATTTTGAAGGGTTCCACATTCGCTAATCTGTCTTCTTAGCCCTCAGGATATGCCTTTTCCCCGGTGGTCCCGGTAGTATTTCCACTGCAAATCCGATTGATTTCAGATTGCGTTTAACTTCGCCTTTGACAGTATAAGTAAGAAACAAGCCGTTTGTGGTAAGGGCACGATACACTTTTTGTAATACAGGTAAATTCCACATTTCCGGTTGTGTATCGGGGCTGAAAGCATCGTAATAAACAAGATCATAATTATCCGGGGAAAGAACCGCCTCATGAATACCGCTTGTATCTTTTAAGAAACGGAAATCCGGTGCAAGGAGAAAAACTTTGCCTGGTTTTCCTGTGTGAATTTTTTCCAGGTAATGATCGGCTTCGCACACAGAAATTTGTTCCGCATAATTTAATTGTTTCCATGTATCGGATTCCAGGGGGAAGGGTTCCAATGCGTGATAATAAACCGTTTTCATTTCCCGAACAGCCTGACAACAGGTAAGAAGCACATTCAATCCGGTACCCATTCCTACTTCCAGAATCCTTAAAGGGCTTTTGTTTGAAATTACAGAAAACCCCTGATCAATAAAAATATATTTTGATTCGGTTAAAGCGCCAAAAGTAGAATGATAGCACTCACCAGTATTTATCCACCGGATTGTACTGGATCCATCGGCTGTAATTACATGTATTCTTTTCAACGGTTATACCTGATATGAAGGTTTACAATTGGAAATGGTGTTTGAAGGGTTGTAACCAATCCACCGGTTTCATAATCATAGATCCGGATATTGTATAAACCGGCTGCAAACAAAAATCCGGAGACTTCATCATAGGCAAGTATTCCTATTCCTGGGGCGGGAATAGCCTGATAGAGATGTTGGCTGAGTGCATTATATTCGTATAAAGCATTTTCAGTAGCCAGGACGTACTTATTGGGGCCTGCTCCAACCATTGATTGAAATGTATGCTTTTTCAGATTAGCTTCTTCATATATTTGTCCGGAATAGGCATCAAGAACCATTACATACGCGGTATCTCCAACATTTCCAAAAACATAGATTTTATCGGTATTTTTTTCTCCGAAACCCTTAACATCAAGCTGAGTGCGTATTGATCCGGCTCCGGCTCCGGTGGTTCCGTAGTTCAAAGCCACATATTTTTCGGGGCCGGAACGGGAAGTCTGATATGAAACAATATATTTGCTCCCACGATAAACCAGCCATGGTATCCTGTCGGTATTCAAAGGAGTATTCACCTTGGTCAAGCCATTCGCATTCAAACCAATGATACTTCCATTCCCGGTGCCGGTATAAACCAACTGCCCATAAGCAGATAAGCCGTAAATTTCGGTATAAGGGGATGGTGGTTGATAATCCCATTGAACATCCAGGCTATCGAGATCATAAGCATAAAGACCGGACGGTGGCAAACCGGCAAAGTAAAAGTGTCCATTAAAAGCATTTATTATTGAGTTTCCGTAACCCATGTTAATGGTAACAGTGCCATTTTCAAAAAACAGAGAATCATAGCGGGTAATATACGTTTTAAGATCATTCTGACGTGTGATTGCCCATAGTTGTCGTAATCGCAAAGGAATCCCCTCGACGTAGACATCTATATAATCCGATGAAGCATCGCTGCCGTCGCTGGCACGCACCATCAATTCATAAATACCCGAAGCAAGCTTCTGATTATTAAAGACCAGGTAGCCTTCCAGCAGATAATCGTTCACGTTGGGATTAGCGGTTACGGTATTGGTTACCGGGTTATTGATGTTGTCAATTAAAGTAACACTTGCCTGGGTAATGGGCTTATTATGGCTAATCCTGATGCTGACAAAAATTGTATCGGTAATGAGGAACGAATCGCCCTGAGCGGGAACTAATATATGAATGGAAGGAGGATTGGGATTATCTTCATCCTTCGGGTTGCATCCTGTTAAAAAGACTGAAAGCAGGACAAACCAAATTAAAATGATTCTCAATTTTACCCCTGGCATAATATTTTTATTAGATAACCATAAAATTAATGGAAAAAATCCGATGATAGACTTATTTTCGTAAATTAACAATATAGCTATGGCAAACAGGATTAACATTGAGCAGGTATTATTTCTGGACATTGAAACGGTACCTGCATGGGCTGAATACAGCTCTGTACCGGAGCCATTTTTAAGGCTCTGGGACAAGAAAGCAGGTTTTATCTGCAAGGAGGGTGAAACACCGGAAATGATCTATGACAGGGCAGGTATTTATGCAGAGTTTGGTAAGATCATCTGCATTTCGTCGGGATTTTTTAAAAATGGGGCATTCAGGATCAAGTCCTATTATGGAGACGAAGAAAAGGAACTATTGGAAGGATTTGCAAACTTGTTAAATGACCATTACAATCGAGATGACCGGTTTTTATGTGCCCATAATGGCAAGGAATTTGACTTTCCCTATATTTCACGAAGGATGCTGGTAAACGGGATAGATTTACCGGAAATTCTTAATATGGGAGGCAAGAAACCCTGGGAAGTCCCATACCTTGACACCATGGAAATGTGGCGTTTCGGGGATTACAAACAATATACATCGCTTGAGTTATTAACTACTCTTTTCGGCATACCAACCCCCAAGGATGATATCAGCGGTGCCGATATACATCGTGTATACTGGCAGGACCATGATCTTGAAAGAATAGTAAAATACTGTCAGAAAGATGTACTCGCAATCGCCCAGCTTTTCCTGAAATATAAGAACAATCCCCTTATTGAAGAGGAGCAGGTTTTTATTGTAAGTTGAAACTTAATACTACTATCGGGGATAGAAATTTTTTGTAATTTCAGCCTGTAAAAAAATAAAAAAATATGGACTTATCCGTTTCTTATCTGGGATTAAAATTACCCACTCCTGTTATTGCAGGAAGTTCGGGATTAACTGATTCGGTTGAAAAGATTGCAGAACTTGAAAACTTGGGAGCCGGGGCCGTTGTTGTCAAATCCATCTTCGAGGAAGAAATCACTATGGAATATGAGAAGATGCTGGCAGAAGAAGCACCTTTGCGCTATAAAGACGATTACATGGATTATTTCGACTACAGGATCAGGGAAGAAAACCTCGAGAAATATGTTAAACTGATTACGGAGGCGAAAAAAAAGGTAAAAATCCCGTTAATTGCAAGCATCAATTGCCATAGTTCACATGAATGGTCATATTTCGCCAAAACTCTTGAAAAAGCCGGAGCGGATGCCCTGGAATTGAATATCTTTATTCTGCCCTCCGGATTAAGGCTCACACCTGAAGGCATCGAAAAGACCTACCTGGAGATAATCAATAATGTGAAAAATGCCGTAAAAATCCCAATAGCCCTAAAAATGAGCTATTTCTTTTCCAACCTTGCGGTAATGATTGAAAAATTCAGCCGGACCGGAATATCCGGCTTAGTGTTGTTCAACCGGTTTTACAGTCCCGACATTGACCTCGACAAGATGGAAATCACCTCTACCAATGTATTAAGCACACCGGCAGAATTACCACTATCACTGCGTTGGGTAGGGATCATGTCGAAACGGGTAAAATGCGATATAGCGGCTTCAACGGGAGTACATGATGGATATGCAGTTGCCAAGCAGTTATTGGCGGGTGCAAATGCTGTTCAGGTTGTATCGGCATTATACAAAAACGGACCTGAATACCTTGGAACAATAATCAAGGAGTTAAAACATTGGATGAAGAAAAAGGGTTATGAGCAAATAGGGGACTTCCAGGGAATGTTAAGCCAGGATACAGCTGTTAACCCGGCACTCTACGAACGGGTGCAGTTCATGAAGTATTTCTCTGACAGAACATAAAAGATCCACTGAATTGATCGGGAAGATTAAGCGCCCTACTCTTTTTGTAAATAAAGCCCAATGCCTTGGTAACATAAGAAAAATGAAAATGAAGGCAGGGCTTTCCCATACTCATTTCCGACCACACTTTAAAACACACCAGTCATTACAGATTGCGGAATGGTTCAGGGAAGAAGGGGTTCAATCCATTACAGTATCTTCTGTTTCCATGGCCCTTCAGTTTGCCAATGCCGGATGGAAAGACATTACTATAGCATTCCCATTCAATATAAGAGAAACCGAAGATATTAACCGGCTTTTTCCCGGTATAACGATTGGATTGCTGGTCGAATCACAAGAAACAGCCGGATTCTTAGCATCTCATTTAAAACGAAAAGTAAGGATTTTCATAGAAATAGATACCGGATACCACCGTACCGGCATATCATGGGATGACCACGAAGGGATCCGGGAGATCATCAGGATATGCCGGCAATCAGAAATGGTTGAATTCAAAGGATTTTTAATCCATTCAGGACATACATACCATGCAAGGTCGACAAAAGAGATCCACGACATATTCAACGACACATCAGAAAAAATGCTTTCGCTGAAACAGCTCTTTGGAAATGATCTGATGATCTCCATTGGAGATACACCTTCCTGCAGCCTGAGAGATAGTTTTCCGGGAATCGATGAAATCAGGCCGGGGAATTTTGTGTACTACGATCTGATGCAATATTATCTGGGGGCCTGCAGTATGGATGAAATTGCCGTATCCGTTGCCTGTCCTGTCGTTGCCAAATATCCTTCCAGGAAGGAGGTGGTAATATATGGAGGGGCAGTACATTTGTCGAAAGAAGGACTTAGACTCCCGGATGGCAGAGTTATATACGGAAAGGTACTGGAAACCAATCCAATGAATATGCCGGAAGCAGAAAATGCAGGCTATTTAAACTCATTATCCCAGGAACATGGAATAATATCGGTCTGCAGGGAGTTCATTGACAAAGTTACCATCGGAGATATTGTGCACATTATCCCTGTACATTCCTGTCTGACAGCCGACCTCCTGAAAGAAAATACCCTAATCACAATATAGAGTTGGAGCGCATATCATAATCTACCGGTAGATTTCCTGGAAAAACAAGAAATGTTAATAACTAAAACAGAATTCACCCTACCGGGAGTTTAGCTTTTTGTATTTTTGAATCATGGACAGTGGATTGACAAGGCAACAGGAAAATGTGCGCAAGCGGTTAAAATTTTCACCGGGAGCAACATCATTATCTGAACATGGGAAAGTGCCACCCCAGGCAGTTGACCTGGAAGAAGCGGTTCTGGGCGCCATCATGCTTGAAAAAGACGCATTGACTTCAGTGATCGACATTCTGAAACCTGAAGTATTTTACAAAGACACGCATCAGACCATTTATTCCGCCATTGTCAGGTTATTTGCGCGGTCTGAACCTGTTGATATTCTCACGGTAACCAATGAACTAAAGAGCAGCGGGGAGCTGGACAGCATAGGCGGAGCCTATACTGTAACCATGATGACCAACAGGGTAGCATCGGCTGCCAACGTGGAGTATCATGTGAGGATCCTGATCCAGAAATACATACAACGAGAACTCATCCGGTTATCTTCTGAAATCATCAAGGAAGCCTTCGAAGACACGACGGATGTTTTTGATTTGCTTGACAAAGCTGAGCAATATCTGTTTTCTGTCAGCGAAAACAACTTACGCAGGAACTACGAAGACATGCAATCCCTTGTCAGGGATGCCATCAAAGAAATTGAAGCGGCGCGTGCTTCCGAAGAACATTTAAGGGGGGTTCCATCAGGATTTACTTCTCTCGACAGGGTAACTGCAGGATTCCAGAAATCTGACCTGATTATTCTAGCATCCAGGCCGGGTATGGGTAAAACTGCATTTGTCCTGACCATAGCAAGGAATGTTGCCATCCAGTTTCGTAAACCGGTAGCAGTTTTCTCACTTGAAATGTCATCCATTCAGCTTGTAACCAGGTTAATATCGGCTGAAACTTTGCTTTCATCCGAAAAGCTCAGAAAAGGGAGTTTAGAGAATTACGAATGGGAACAGCTGAATGCAAAAATCAAGGAACTTATAGATGCGAAGCTGTATATAGATGACACACCGGCCCTGTCGATCTTTGAACTCAGGGCCAAATGCCGCAGGCTTAAAGCACAGCATGACATTCAGTTGGTGGTTATTGACTATTTGCAGCTCATGGTTGGGCAAACCGACAAGCAGGGTAACAGGGAGCAGGAGATCAGCAATATTTCACGATCGTTGAAAGCGCTGGCCAAAGAACTCAATGTACCCATCATAGCCCTCTCACAGCTAAGTCGTGCTGTTGAAACACGCGGAGGATCAAAGAAACCCGTTTTGTCTGACCTGAGAGAATCCGGAGCCATTGAACAGGATGCCGACCTTGTAATGTTTATTTACCGGCCTGAGTACTATAATATTGATCAGGATGAAGAAGGCAATTCCACAGCCGGTCAGGCAATAATCAATATCGCCAAGCACAGGAACGGTTCTCTTGCCGACATTCAACTCCGTTTTGTTGGCAAGTATGCAAAATTCGAAGATCCTGAGAAAGAATCGCTTTCGTCATTCTCTATTGATGAAAGCGCCGGAATAAAAACCATACCATCCAGGATGAATGATATGGAAGACGAGGAAGATTTTCCGTTTTAATCAATAGGTTTTTCCTTTTTCATTGATCATCGGAACAAAGCGTACCGGGATTAAATCTTTCTTTTCAAGTCTGCCCTTGATTTTGCTAAGAAGCACCAGTTCCTGGGCATAATATTCTCCGACCGGGATAACCATCCTCCCTCCTTCTTTCAACTGATCTTTCAGAGCTTGTGGAACGTGAGTCGGAGCGCATGTTACAATAATGGCATCAAAGGGAGCCTCTTCCGGCCATCCTGCATAACCATCACCTATTCTGACGTGAACATTTTTATAGCCCAACGCATTTATTGTTTTTTCAGCTTGCTTCCCAAGCAATTCAAATACTTCAATGGTATAGACTTCTTTGCATAATTCAGCCAGTACGGCAGCCTGATATCCCGATCCTGTACCAATTTCAAGAATTTTGTCGGTAGAATCAATATCGAGCACCTCAGTCATCAAAGCCACGATATACGGTTGGGAGATGGTTTGTCCGGAACCTATGGGCAAGGGAAAATCGCCGTAGGCCTGAGACCGGTATGATGCGGGCACAAACAGGTGTCTGGGTACATTTTCCATGGCCAACAGCACCTCAGGATCGTTGACACCCCTTGCCTTAATTTGCGACTGTACCATTTTCAGGCGTTGATCGCTGTAAGGATCCGATGATTGTTGTCCGATACACGCCGTCATAAATCCAGAGATCAAGATCCAAGCAATGAGCAGCCGATGCCGTGTAAAAAAGTGCATCTGCATAGCATATTATATTGGATGACTAAGATAATATAAATAAATGCAAGTTTAGCCAGCCAGCACCCGTGCTACTTCTCTGGCAGCGTCTTCAAGGAGAATAGCGGAATGTACTTTAAGCCCGGACTCATCGATGATCTTTTTTCCTTCTTCAGCATTGGTACCTTGTAATCTGACCACGATAGGGACATCTATTTCCCCGATATTATTATAAGCATCAACAACGCCTTGTGCAACCCTGTCGCAACGTACAATTCCTCCGAAAATATTAACCAGGATAGCTTTAACATTCGGATCCTTGAGTATGATCCGGAAAGCTTCCTCAACTCTTTTTGCGTTGGCCGTACCACCGACATCAAGGAAATTTGCGGGGCTACCACCGGAGAGTTTGATCATATCCATTGTAGCCATAGCAAGTCCGGCCCCGTTTACCATACAACCTACGTTTCCATCAAGCTTTACATAGTTCAGGTCGTATTGAGAGGCTTCCACCTCTATAGGATCTTCTTCGTTTATATCGCGCATATCGGCAATATCGGGGTGGCGGTAAAGCGCATTATTATCGATTACCACCTTGGCATCAGCAGCATAGATTTTGTTATCAGAGGTTTTCATCACCGGATTGATCTCAAAGAGAGAGGCATCTGAGCCAACGAAGGCATCATAGAGGCTGGATACGAATTTTACCATATTGCGGTATGCATCTCCTGTCAGACCAAGGTTAAAAGCAACTTTACGACACTGAAAAGCCTGCAGGCCCACTTTGGGATCAATAATTTCCGTAAATATCTGATCCGGGGTTTCTTCAGCCACTTCTTCGATATTCATACCACCTTTGGGTGAATAAAGGATCATGTTTCTGCCGGCATCGCGGTTAAGCAGGATACTCATGTAAAACTCCTGAGGTTCAGACTCGCCGGGATAATAAATATTTTGTTCTATGAGCACCCTTCTGACGAGTTTTCCTTCCGGCCCGGTTTGTGGAGTAACCAGGTTCATACCGATAATATCCCTGGCCAATATTTTCACTTCCTCCAGTGATTTTGCAATCTTGACACCACCGCCTTTACCACGCCCGCCGGCGTGAATTTGAGCTTTCACGGCCCATTTATCCGTTCCTGAGATCTGAAAAACTTCCTCTGCAGCCTCTACCGCTTTCTTCGGAGAATCGGCCACCATTCCTGCCGGCACATTAACGCCGTAACTGGCAAGGATCTTCTTGCCCTGGTACTCATGTAAATTCATAAACCTAATTTAATTTGAGTCAAAAATAATGTTTTATTCCAAAATAAAGCAAGGTTTCCTGAATGATCATATCACCTGCACGTGAACACAACAATTAAAAGCTTGTATTGTTTTTATATATTTGCAGCAGTTTAAATAAACCATGATCAGGGCAACTGAAATCCATAAATCGTTTGGTGAGCTGAAGGTTCTGAAAGGGATCAGCCTTCAGGTGAAAAAAAAGGAAATCGTCACTATTGTAGGGGCGTCGGGGGCAGGAAAATCCACTTTGCTGCATATTATTGGAACCCTTGACCGTGCAGACGGGGGACAGGTTTTTATTAACGAGACGGAGGTCAGTTCCTTATCAGAAAACCGGTTGTCGGATTTCAGGAACAGGAAGATAGGTTTTGTATTTCAGTTTCATCATTTGCTTCCTGAGTTTACCGCACTGGAAAACATATGTATACCGGCATATATCCTCGGGGTTCCGCGCAGGGAGGCAGAAGCAAAAGCCTGGGAATTGCTCGACTTCCTTAAACTAAGTGACAGGGCCCAGCATAAACCATCGGAACTCAGCGGTGGTGAGCAGCAAAGGGTTGCCGTAGCCAGAGCATTGATCAATCAGCCCGCTGTGATACTGGCCGACGAACCTTCCGGCAATCTTGATTCCGCTGCTTCTTATGAATTGCACCAGCTGTTTTTCCGGCTCAGGGATACACTGGAACAGACGTTCATCATAGTCACCCATAACCAGGAACTTGCTGCCATGGCCGACCGCAAGCTGGAAATAAAAGATGGCGTGTTTACTTCACGTTAATCCTTTTGATCCCTGCAATATGAATTCATCAGCATCGTTTACGAAATCAATGATAACAACTAAAAAATACATGTTTTATAAGAACGCCCTCTTACAGATCCTGATTTTACTAAGTATTTTGGTAGCCAGTGGCAATTTATCTGCGCAAGGCGGAAATGAAGAGTATTCCAAAGCCATAACCCTGGCTGATGAATATTTCCGCAAGGGGGATTATGTTAATGCCAAGGCAGCATATCAACATGCTTCAAAGCTTAATCCCGACGACGAATATCCCAAAAAACAGCTTCAGGAGTCACTTTCACTCTTAAGGGTACAGATTGAAAACAGGGGAAAATACAATCAACGAATAAAAACCGCTGATGAATTGTTTCAGGCAAAATCATATGATAAAGCCATCACGGTATATGAAGAGGCCGCTAAAATCCTTCCAAACGAACCCTATCCAGGATCAAAAATATCTGAAATCAAGCAGTTGATGGAGGAAGAAAAAACCAATCGGATCAAATATGATGAAACGATTAAAAGAGCCGATGGTTTATTTCAGGATGCCAAACTCGATGAAGCCCGTAAAGTTTATGAAGAAGCGCTGCAATATATCGATTATGAATCGCATCCAAAAGATCAGATCATTGAGATCGACAAGCAGATAGCCAAACTGAATGCTTTACAGACAAGTTATAACAAGGCAATTGCATCAGCGGAGGAATACTTAAAACGCAAGAACTATCAGGAAGCCATTAATTCCTACCAGGAAGCTGCCAGGCTAAAGCCGGAGGAAGAATTGCCGAAGCAAAAGCTAACAGAACTGAGTAATTTCCTGGAGACATATGGAAGGTATAACGAATTAATTTCTGCGGCTGACGAATTATATATTGGTCAGCAGTATGAATCGGCCAGGATAAAATACTCACAGGCCTTGGAAATCCTGCCGGGTGAGAGATATCCACAGGATATGATCTCCAAGGTTAATGAGGCGTTGAAAGAAAAAACGGTTGAAAACTGGCAGCGATACGACGAATTGATCGCCGAGGCTGACCGTTATTACGATCAGAAAGAATATGAAAAGGCCATGGAAACCTACAACAATGCATTGCGTTTCAAGCCGGATGAAACGTATGCACGAACAAGGATACAGGCCATAAACGATATGCTGGATTTACGCCGGACCCAGGAAGCTGCATACGATAATACCCTTTTGCTGGCTGACAAGCTTTTCAATGAGGGCAATCTGAATGGCGCTCTTGCAGAATACCGGAAAGCCCATGACATGAAACCCATGGAGCAATATCCCAAAGTCAGGGCTGATGAAGTGGAGATGTTGCTTGCTGACCTTAAAAACAAGGAAGATCAATACAATCAGACCGTAGCAGGTGCTGACAAGCTTTTCAATGCAGGAGACTATGTTGAGGCATTAGGTCAGTATACAAGGGCATTGGAACTGTTTCCGGCCAAACAATACCCTAAAGACCAGATCACTATGATCAATGATATTCTGGGTAAAGAAAAAGCAGCAGAAGAAGCATATAACCTGGCTATTTCCACGGGTGATAAGCATTTTGAATCGGGTGATTTCGACAATGCCAAGATTCAATATATTACAGCCCTGGACATCAAGCCGGATGCTCAATACCCACGGGACAAAGTAAGTGAAATAAATAGTATTCTGGCAAGCAGGAAGGCACAGGCTGAAGCATTCAATCTTGCATTACAGCAGGCAGACCGGTATTATGATGAAAAGAATTACGAACAGGCTCTATTGAAGTACAACGAGGCCGATAGTCTGATTGCCGGTGATTCACATGTAGGTAGCCGCATCAGGGAGATCAATACATTCCTGGAAGAAACAGCCAGAAAAGAAGCGGAATACATTAATCTGATTGCACAAGGGGATACACTTTATGAAGGGGGGGCGTGGCAGGCTGCAATAGCAGCATACAGTAAGGCAGGCAGCCTGAAACCTACGGAGACGTATCCATCAGAAAGGATCAAAACGGCCCGGGCCATGCTTGCTGAAGCGGCAAGCCTACAAGCATTGGAGGAGGAGTATACCGGAAAGTTGGCGATCGCAGAAGATTATTTTATTAAAAACGAATATGAGCTGGCAAAACAAAACTACCGGGAAGCTGCTGATTTAAAACCTGGTGAATCATTTCCATTAACAAAGATCTCTGAGATTGAGGCATTGCAAGAAAATATTGCGCGTTACAATGATCTCAACCAGGAGGGCGATGTAGCCTTTACAAATGGTGATTTTCAGCTGGCTATTGAAAAATATACAGCGGCAGGACTTATTTTCCCAGAGAAGGATTATCATAAGTTCAAGATCACGGAGGCCAACTCTGCCCTGGAGGCATTTCAGCGAAAACGGGCATTGGATGAGCAATACAATAAGCATATAAACGATGCGGATAGTTTATTCCTGGCAAAGGATTACTCACAGGCAATCGACGTATACACACAAGCATCAGGATTAAAGCCCGAAGAAAACTATCCGGTAAGCCGTATTGCAGAGATCAGGCAGATCCTGGAGCAAATGGCAGAAGAGAAAGAAAAGGCCTATACCCTTGCTATAACAAGGGGAGATAACTTCTTCAATGAATCAAATTACAAAGAAGCCATCAATGCCTACCGGTCGGCACTTGAAATCAAGCCTGGAGAGGTCTATCCCAGAGACAGGATGAAGGAAGCGGAGACCCTTTATCTGTCAGCCCTTGAAGCACTGACCAAAACATACCGTCAGTTAGTGGGAGAAGGAGATGCATTTTTCAACGATAAAATTTACGACAAAGCCATAGAAAAATATCTGGAAGCGCGTAAGATACTGCCAGATGAACCATATCCGGATGAAATGGTTCGCAAGATCACCCGGATCATCAACGATAATGCAATTGTGGATATAAATCAGGAAAAGATTGTTATACCTGAAAACACTGAAAAGAAATTCAGCTTCTCCCCTATGCCCATTGGTGTGAGGAAAGAAAATTACATCCTGGTCAAGGCAAGAAATCCGGTCGACAGGGAGTTTAAAATGCTGGTCAACTTTGGCCAGGATGCCACAAAGAATGGAGGCATTGCCTTACGTATACCGGAATCTGCTGACGAAACGGATTTCATCATCCGCCTGGGCTCTCTGTATAAGTGGTTCAGCGAAGACAACAACTGGGTAAGCATATATCCCGAAGGAGGAGATATAGAGATAGGACTGATTAGGATCTCCAAATCTGAATAATTCTAAAAACTTTACTGAAAATATCTAATTTTGTCGATCTGATTAAGGCATTTATTTTTAATAATGTGCTAATCAATTAAAAACAACAGATATGGCAGGATTGATTGAGCATTTCGAAGAGTTCAGGCGAAATACCATAGGTAATGAATTGGAATTCGCTACCCCTTATGGCATAAAAAAGATGATTTATGCCGATTGGATAGCCAGCGGAAGGCTTTACGGGCCGTTGGAAAAGCAACTTTCAGAAGTCATAGGACCCTATGTAGGGAACACGCATACAGAAACTACGGAAACGGGGACTCTCATGACCAAAGCATATCATTATGCCCAGAAGATAATCAAACAGCATGTCAATGCAGGTAAGGATGATGTGATTATCACCACGGGTTTTGGGATGACGGCAGCCATAGTTAAGTTTCAGCGGATACTAGGATTAAAAACCTGCGGAATGATAGCCCGCAGTGGTTGCCTTGAAAAGAAGGAAAAGCCTGTAGTATTCGTTACGCACATGGAGCATCATTCCAATCAAACATCCTGGTATGAAACCATAGCGGAAGTGGTGCAGATCCCACCCGGAGAAGACTTAAAAATAGATTTGGACAAGCTGCGGGAGTTATTGGAAAAATATAAAGACCGGTCGTTAAAGATAGGTTCATTCACGGCATGTTCCAATGTCACCGGAGTGCACACGCCATTTCATGAAATGGCAAAGATCATGCATGAGCATGGGGGATTATGTTTTATTGATTTTGCAGCCAGCGCGCCATATGTCGACATTGATATGCATCCGGAAGATCCGCTAAAAAAGCTGGATGCGATTTTTTTCTCGCCACATAAGTTTCTGGGTGGACCGGGAAGTTCCGGCGTATTGATCTTTGATTCAAATCTTTACAAAAGCCATGCCCCGGATCAACCCGGAGGAGGTACTGTTGATTGGACCAATGCATGGGGAGAATACAAATACATTGATGATATTGAAGCCAGGGAAGACGGAGGAACACCCGGCTTCCTTCAGGCCATCCGGACAGCATTAGCCATAAAGCTCAAAGAAAAGATGGACCCCCGACTGATACACCAGAGGGAAAAGGAATTAACAGCAAAAGCGTTCCGGGAATTCCGAAAAATCCCCGGATTACGGATCCTGGCTGATAATATTGAAGACAGACTTGGAATTTTATCATTTTATCTGGAGGATGTTCATTTCAATCTCGTAGTCAAGTTACTTAACGACAAGTTTGGCATCCAGGTAAGGGGGGGCTGCGCCTGTGCAGGAACATACGGACATTACCTGCTGAATGTGTCCTATGAAGATTCCCACGAAATCACTGAGCTTATTAATTTTGGGGATTTGTCGAAAAAGCCGGGATGGATACGATTATCGCTTCATCCTACCATGACAGATCAGGAACTGGATACTGTTATTGAGGCTTTACATGCCATATCATCGCATCATCAGGAGTGGCAAAAAGAATATGTTTATAACCGGCACACTAATGAATTTCGTCATATGTCGGAGCCGGAAGATCGCACATCGGAAATATCTGGGTGGTTTTCGATCTAAGAAAGAATATCCGGGAAATATTACTAAAAGTTGCAGGTTGCAGGCTTCAGGTTGCAGGCTACCCGTGAAAGTTTGCACACGTTCTGCCACCTGAAGCCTGCAACCTGCCACCTGAAGCCTGTAACCTGCCACCTGAAGCTTGTAACCTGAAGCCTGATTACCTGTATTATTCATCCTGCCAACTCAAAAAAAATAGCCCCCGGGAATAAACCCGGAGGCTGAGGTATGTGACGTTTTTGGTTTGAAAAGCCGAAGATTAGTATCTTATTATCAACTTACCGAATTGATTAGTATGATCATTTGACAAATGAAGGAGATAAATGCCCTCCGGTTGTCCTTCCAGGTTGATCAGAGAATTTCCGTTACTTTGTCCGGTATATATTAGCTGTCCTGAATTATTAAAGACCCTTACAAGCATATCTCCTGAATGTTCAATCTTAAACTGGCCATTGGCCGGATTGGGATAAATACGGCAGGCATCAGCCGGGGTTTCCGGCAGACCTGTGGGGATAAGGATGGTAAATCCATTCTCCAGCATCAGGTCATCTACGTGCACATCCCAGAGTCCGGTACTGGCATCCGTAGGAATATAAAAGCGGGTTTGAACAGTAAGGTCATTGATAACATTAATAAATGCGCCTTCGATAATCTCCGAGGGATTATCATGATTTTTAATATAAATTTCATTAACACCGGATGTAAAACGGGTATTCTGGCCGGTAATTTTGGCGCTGATGGTATCGCCCTGATAAGCAAGATCGGGTTGAATGGAAGCAATGCCCTGTTCCCCTTCGAGGACAGTAAAAGTATCTTCAAGGAGTAATTCATCAACTTCCAGGTCCCATAATCCGGTAGTAGCATTATCATGAATGGTAAACTCAGCTTCTATAGTCCAGTTATCAATAACCGTAATTAATGTAGCCCCGATTATTTCAGGTGGGTTACCGGGTAAAACAAGACTGACTTCCGGTGATGTACCTGCCCAGGTAGTATGTTCACCAATGATAGTACAGATAATATCTTCCGACTGGTAAGCGGAATCCGGATCAATACTTACCAGGGCCGGAGCACCAACCTCCTGTACTTCAAGCTGGGAAAGATAAATCACATCACCACTGGTAGATCCATTTCCATTGGCTGCATTAAAAGAGGCATAAAAAATCACATTACCAACACCCGGATTTGGAGCGGTCCAGCTCATGTTCCATACTTTCATGTTTCCAACAGGGGTATTGCCATCGGAGGTGTGGGTAATTGCTTTTTGGTTATTGGTGAATTTGGTCTGAAGCGGGTCTGTTACGAGTAATGAGCCTGTTTTGCTGCCTAAAGCGTCTTCCGCTGTAAGCTCAAAACCAAATTTCACAACGCCGGGATGATTACCGATCGCTGAAATGTTGTAAGTCTGGCCGGCAATATATCCTTCGGGAGGAATATTCGTGGAGATCCAACCACTAACCACATTGGGAGTACCTGAATGGCATTGTGTACAGTTTGCACCTGCATCACCCGGGGAACCTGTTTTGCCGCCCGGAGATCCGCTACTGTTGGCAAGGAGTAACATTGCTACCGGCAATGTTAGTAAAAGTGACCATTGTAAAAGTTTTTTCATAGGTAATTCATTTTTGTTTTAGGCCAAAAGCAATCCCCGGAATATGCTTACCAGGTTATTTACATATAGTTCTATCAGATATTTCATGGTGTCCGGGAAAAAATATTCCGATATAAAAATACATTAAAATGAAGTACCTTAATACCAAATGAATAAATAAAATTTGGAACAAACTGATAATCTTATCTTAATGATCGCAGTTTTGAATGGGTCAAAATATCAATATTCTTGAGCTTCAGGTTGAAGAGTCAGAAGTGATATTTCAGGATATATTCCAACACGACCAGGATAGCCAATATTTCCAAGCCCGCGGTTAACATAAAGGTACTGAATGCCTGACTTTGATCTTTTACCATAAAACCCTGCCCAATAGCGGTACATATACTGAGCCGGGCTCCAACGGAAGTTCCTGGATTCAACACCAAACTGAAATCCATGGGTATGCCCGCTAAGAGTAAGGTCTATTTCGGGATGTTTTTTCATGACAACAGTTTCCCAGTGAGTCGGGTCATGCGACAGGAGAACCCTGACCGATGCATTTTCAGTCCCTTTCAAAGCTTGATTAAGGTCTCCATACCTGGGGAAACGGTCGATAGCACTCCAGTTGTCAACGCCAATAATAGCTAATGTATCCTTTTCAATCTCTATTATTTCATTTCGGTTACGTAAAAGTGTCCAACCGATACTCTGATAAAACACTTCAAGTTCCCGAAGGTTAGCCTCTTTATGTTCTTTTGAATCCCAATCCACATAATCTCCAAAATCATGATTGCCCAGGATGGCATAAATCCCGTACCATGATTTGATTTTCGACAGTGTTTCCCTGAAGGGCCATGCTTCACGGCTGGTGAAGTTCACCATATCACCGGTAAAGACAACAAGATCAGGATCCAATCTGTTGATCATGATAACAGCTTCCTCCAAAGCCTGGTGTGAAGTCCAGCTACCCAAATGAAGATCGGAGATCTGAACAATACGGAAGCAATCAAGAACGGGAGGAAGATGAGGGATGGCAACATTCACACGGCGGATTTTAAAATCAAAAGCCCAGCGTACCATTCCAATGATCAGTCCGCTTAAAATAACTCCGCCGCCAAGCAGTCCAATATTCTGCATAAATTTGGATCTGGATATTGCTTTTCCTGCCGGCAATTCAGGCACTCGTCTTTTTTTTTGCTTAAGGAATCTGAACAGATGCCTGAATACTCTAACCAGGTCGGCCAGTAACAGGAAAATAACCGCGAACAACTTTGCCGAGTAAACAATAAAAACCACACCCATCAAATATGTTCTCCACCCTGCATTCCAGGATTCTATGGGAACAAACAAGGAGGCAAGTGTCATGGAAACCAGAATAATCAATGGCACCCAATACAGGTAAGTAACAATGAAAGATAAAATACGGTGCCATCTTGAAACTTGCTTACGGATGGAATACCAGAAATAAATATCAAGAAGCAGCAATGCAGCCAGTCCGGGAAAATATGCTGCATAGGGAGGATACAATGCTGAGGTAATAAGCCAGGCAGCAAGCAGGATAATCGACAGAACGACAATATATAGATATCTTTTACTCAATATTGGCAATAGTACTATGAAAAAACGGAAGAGCTGTTAAGAATACATTATTTTATTTCGAAAACCCTTCTTTCTGTTCAATTGGATTGAACGAATTCAATAACAATTTATTACAATAAATGTTCGGAGCGGATACAGAGAAGATGAAAGAAAACCCTCCTCGAAAGGCAAGCTTAAATATTCTGCTCATTATAAAAAACGGATCGTACCTTGAGGTACAGTCTTTCAAGTTACCGAATTACAATCCGGATTCTTTCCAATATCAGATTGTTCAGGCGATGTTCAAGGATATAAAATCCTGGGTTTACCCGATAACCATTGGGCAGGTTCCCCTCCCATGCAATAGAGTGCAATCCTTTGGTCAGTATTTCCTGAAATATTGCAGACCCGGATTTACCGGTAATATCGTATATCCACAGAGAAGTTTCTCCGTATTCCGGATTAAAGAAAAGTACAGAAGCATTACCTGTTGTGGGATTTGGTATCATTCTAAGAGAACCGGATTGCCTTTCCGGACGATAAATATCTGTATTTAGGGCAATTTCCATGATATAATCTTCCGTTTCCCCATCATCAAATTCTCCGGAACCTTGCCAGTTATTACTCACCGGTTGATTTGAAATCGTGAAACGGCTCCAGCAGTATCCGGTATTTGGTCCTGAGAGAAACGACGGGGGGCCCAAGGCTGAGAGAGCCCCATTGTAGGCCACCGGTACAGAAAAATCAACCAGGACATGTTCGGGTACCACGATTGAGTTGCACATCGTACCGGAGTTAAGGGCCCACAAACCATCCTGATTCCAATCGACCAGAACATTCATATAAGCAGGAGATGGCGAATTATTAACTACGTGTATATCCAGCTCAAATCCCCAATGAACTATGGAGCATATTGTATCAAGAGGAGAGGCATTCCCGGCACAGGGAACCACTTGTTCCTGGCCTGCAGCACCAACGATAGTATACGGTAAAGGAATGATTAAACCGGCATCATTATCCTGAAAGCACTCATCACTATCGTAGGGAGTCGAAAATGGACTACAAAGTCCGGCATTCCCATCCGTTTCAGCATCAAAAGCAGGTCCGAGCCAAATTGAAGAAGGGAAATGCATCACATATTGTCCGGGATTACTGCCGGTAATACACGTCGGAAAGACACCGAATGTGCCTGAACCCGGGTAGGCCAGGGCATTATCGGGAGCATCACCGAAATCAGTCATATTTTCGAGTATGACCATGTAATCTTCTACTTCACCATCGGCAGCATGCCCGATGAAAGAAAGCCCCCCCTGGGTATTAAACCGGAATCTGGCAAAGCTATTGCCACTAAGTGCTGTTGCCGGAACATTGAAATTCAGATTATTTACTGAAGCTGAGAGCATCTGATCAGTAAATATTTGTTCATTGGGATCCGCCCAGTCTCCATCCTGGTTAAAATCGATCCATGCATTAAGGAAGCCGTTAGCTGATGCAGTAACATCAACAGAATTAGAAGTTCCTATTAAAATATTTCCACCGGGAAAAACAACACCATCTTCATCATCCAGGTTAAGGTTGTCATCTCCCAGGGCAGAGGCATCAGGGATCCCATCGGGCTCTGCATCGATCAGGGTACCCAGCCAGGTTACACCATCCATATCATGGCTGGCTCCATTATTTAAGGCCATAGTTGGATATCCGGGATCAGGGGCATCTCCCCTGTCGATGTTTTGCATCGGATTTTCAGCGGTAACAAAAATTACATCGCCTAGACCGTCAAACGCGGAACTGGTATGAACCATGTAGGCAGTGTAATAATCGGCTGTCAGCGCCATATATTCCCCTATCCAGGCATCTCCGGTCTTTGGCACAAACGGAGGAGGAAACATGACATTATTAACCTTAACATTGGGAGCAAAACTATTGCCATCATCGGTACTAAAAGTGAAATAAATGTCAAAGTCGAAATCCGACAGGTCATTTCTTCGATCGTACCAGCAAATATCAATGACACCGTTTGGTTTAACATAGATCCAGGGCAATATCTGGTCAGACTGGGTAGCATCATCGTTGACTCTAAATGGTGATGACCAGCTATTTCCGGCATCAGTGGAACGAATCAGGAAGATATCCGCTTCATCGGGTCCGGGGCCATCCGGATCAGCAGCATAAACAATATACAGAGTTGAAGGATCGGAAGGCTTCACTTTTATAACCGGGGCGCCTTTGGCACGGGTATCTGTATTTCCGTTCAGATTCAGG
>Ga0180009_10000703_pt1 | contig 43984 bp, 41 predicted proteins | sample OS_PC_MetaG_FD_123537 | JGI IMG/M metagenome (GOLD analysis project Ga0180009, IMG submission 123537) | Groundwater microbial communities from the Aspo Hard Rock Laboratory (HRL) deep subsurface site, Sweden - OS_PC_MetaG | ecosystem: Environmental > Aquatic > Deep subsurface > Groundwater...
TAACCCATTAATATGTTTATACTCACTTGTCGGTTAACACCGCAAATGGAATGAATACACCTATCGGGAAAATATTCTATGCTCAATATACCGCCTGAGACATTGACGCTCTTTGTTGCACTCATGGAAAAGCGAACCGTTCCTTCTATTCAGCACAATTTCTACAAGAAATGGCTGCGGTATTACTTGGATTTCTGTGCCAAATACCGTCTTCCCGATTTCTCCTCGAAAAGCCTGACACAGTTCCTCACCAAACTTCGGGAAAAGAAACAGACCGAGGCGCAGATCAAGCAGGCGGCTCATGCCGTATCAGTTTATCTCGATCTGAAGCGACCATCCAAAACGGTGCCGGCCTCAGCGCCGGCAGTATCGGCCCCATCTATGGTGCTTTCCAGTCCATTTTATCATTCATCTCCTGATAGCTCTTGACGGATGGAAAGGATTTCCTTCTTTGCTTTTTCGATCAGCTTTTTATAGACTTGGTCCGCAATCCCGAATACTCCCTTTATCGAGTCCCTGCTCTCCGGCTTTTGGAGGGTGGCAGAGATGGTTGCAATGTTGCCCAGTATCTTTTCCTTGGGGGCTCTTTTCAGGTGGGTCAAGATCTTTGCCGGGTCTATCTTTCCGTTAAACAGACTTATGATGTCCCTCTGGTCGGCCATTCTCATGGAGTTCATTTTCAGGGCTATCAACATTTCTCTGTCAGCCACCCTAACTTCGGCGTAATCCTTGACTCCCGAGCCCACGACCTTCCGGGCTTCCGAATTCTTCCACAGATAATCGAAAGAATAGGCCGTATCCGTCTGCCCGGCCTGGACCATGCCAACGAAGAGGTCAACGGTGATGGGCAGGGCATCGATCTTTTTAGCGAATCTCATCATCCGGCCCTTGTAGAAATCCGCAAAATGGCCTGAGTCCATAAGGAGCCTGAATCCCTCCCTTTCAAGGATCTTGGAGAACTCCTTGGCGTCCCTTGGCCTTATGACCAAATCCAGGTCCACTGAAAATCTGGGGAAATCAAACGAGCTGGCGGCGTACCCTCCGATAAGCACAAATTTCTGGGGGAGCTTCCTCAGGAGGTCAAGACAAATGTTTTCCCTTTCCTTGATCTTCATTAAATCATGTGCTCCCGATGGCCATAACCGATATGGTATTTCTGGTCCAAATACTCCAGTGCCGGTTCATAAACCAATTCGTGCTTCAGGCAGAACTGAACGGCTTCATCTAAGGGAATGACCTTCAACCCCTCTTTTTCTTCGCAGCCAAAACGCTCCCTGGGGTGCAAAACAAACACCTCTCCAAACAAAGTTTTGCTTTCTCCCTCGAAAGCGAATTTTATTCCGGCCTTCCGGAGGAACCTCTTCCAGAAGGTTGAATCCTTTTTCCGGATCGTTAAATGGATCGGCCTGTATCCAATAGTGAAGCCGGTCCAGTAATATCCGTCCGTCCACATGGATACCGCCGTGCTGCCGCAGAAGGCGTATACTTTCCCGGATTTTTCGGCAAGACCCAAGTCGGCCTCTCTCGCGGTTATTTTTTCCATAAAATCGGAGGGCTCTACAGCTTCATAAATACCCCTCCCCGCTTGCCGCAAGTATCCCCTCTTTATCAGGTCATGAGCAACTTTCGGTGCCTGAGAAGTAGGAAAGGTGGCTCTGAGCCGGTCCAGGGAGAAGGTCTCCCGGCCGAAAGACTTCCATATCCACGCATACAATTCCGTATACTTATCCATAATTACCCCTGTGGTAATTATTATACAAGGTTTGGGGGTGGAGGTCAATGGGCAAGGGAGAAATTCTGTTGACGAGAAGATGACCTTTTTATATAGTACCTTCGATCCGTTGGGGAATACGTAGAGGAGAAAACAAAGATGAAGGATTTTTGTTCCGAGAAGGCCAAAAATTTTACCGAATCGGTTATCCGGGATATGACCCGGGTTTGCCTCAAGCACCGGGGGGTTAACCTGGCGCAGGGGTTTCCGGATTTCCCCGCGCCCGAGGAGATAAAGGAAGCGGCCGTGAAAGCCATTCACGCCGACGCCAACCAGTATGCCATCACCTGGGGAACCCCGGCGTTGCGCCAGGCCATCGCCGAAAAATTTGCTTGGTACAACGGCCTGACCGTGGACCCGGAAAAGGAGATCACAGTGTGCTGCGGAGCCACCGAGTGTATGATTGCTTCCCTCATGGCCATCGTCGATCCCGGTGAAGAAGTGATCGTCTTCGAGCCTTTCTACGAGAACTACGGCCCGGACACCATCCTTTGCGGAGCCCGACCCCGTTTCATTCCTCTGCGCGAACCGGACTGGCATTTTGATGAACAAGAACTGACGCGGGCCTTCAACAACAAAACCAAGGCCATCGTCATTAACACCCCCAATAACCCTACGGGCAAGGTTTTTTCCCGGGAGGAGCTGCAGTGCATCGCTGACCTCTGCCTGAAATGGGGGGTTGTGGCCGTGACCGATGAGATTTACGAGCATATTCTTTACGATGGGGCCAGCCACGTCAGCATCGCCTCCCTGCCGGGGATGCGCGATCAAACCATCACCATCATTCCATTTCCAAGACCTACAGCCTGACCGGATGGCGCGTGGGCTGGACCATTGCTTCCGCCCAACTGACGGGCTCCGTCCGCAAGGTCCACGATTTCCTCACGGTGGGGGCCGCCCATCCCCTGCAGGAAGCAGCAGCCGTCGCCTTAAGCTCCGCGGCCCCCTATTATCAGAACCTGGCCGAAGAGTACCGGGAGCGGAGGGACTTTCTCTTGCAAGCGTTGGAAGCGGTTGGATTTCGGGTTTATCGACCCCGGGGAGCGTATTACATTATGACGGACGTAGCCCACCTGGGCTACGAGGATGATTTCGCCTGCGCTTATTATTTAGTGGAAAAAGTCGGGGTAGCGACTGTACCGGGAAGCTGCTTCTATAGCCGGCCCGAATGGGGGAAGACGAAGGTGCGCTTCGCTTTTCCTAAGAAGATGGAAACCCTGAAGCAGGCCGCCGAAAAACTGAAGAAATTCCAACCCCAAAATAGGGCAAAGGCTTAAGGTTTAATGCTCAAGGCTCAAGGCTCTTATCCCTACACCCAATACCCTACACCCTTATATTACCTCCGGGTGCGGATGCGGATTTTCTTGTCCTTGCGCCACCGGTAGACGATGGGACTGGCCACAAAAACCGAAGAATAAGTTCCCACGCATATCCCGATAAGCAAAGCGAAAGAAAAATCGTGGATAACCTCTCCCCCGAAGAAAAAGAGGGACAAGCAGACCAGGAAGACCGTTATGGTGGTGACGATCGTTCGGCTAAGCACTTCATTGATACTGCGATTCATGACCTCTCCCAGAGGATCCCTTGGGCGCAGCCGGAGATTTTCCCGGATACGATCGTAAACCACCACGGTGTCGGTTAAGGAATAACCGGCCAAGGTGAGGAGGGCCGTGACCAAAAGGAGGTTCACTTCTTTGCCGAGGAGATAAAAAACTCCCAGAACGGTCAGAACGTCGTGAAAGGTAGCGATGGCCGCAGCCACTCCGAAGGAGAATTCGAAGCGCCAAGCAAGGTAAATGATCATGCCGATAGCCGAAATAACCACGGCGATAAGGGCGTCATGCTGCAGGTTTTTTCCCACTTTGGGGCCGATCTCCGTGGTACTGTCGATGAGGAATTTGTTGTCCGCAAATTCTTTGGTAAAGATGGCCACGATCTTGTCGGCTACCTTGCCAAGGGGAATGGCCGTGGTTTTCTTGACCTGGATCAGGAGCTTGTTGCCCTCGGTAAACTGTTGGAGTTCGCAGTCCTTGAAGCCGTTCCTTTCTAATATATGGCGAGCTTGGTCCATTTGAAAGGGCTTTTCAAATTTTAACTGCACGGCGGTCCCGCCGGCAAAGTCAATCCCCAGATTGGCTTGGCCACGCACCAATTGAACCAGCGCGATGATGCCGATGCCGACTAAGATGGCAGAAAGGATGAAAGAATATTTCCTAAATCCAATGAAATTGATATTCGTTTTGCCCAACAGTTGGATGCCCATCTAAGGGTTCCTTTCTTTCATCAGATACTCAAGGTCTTGAGCTGTTTCTTGAAGTTGATCCAGTCGAAGATAACCTTTGTGCCGATAAGGGCCGAGAAAAGATTGATCATGACGCCCAAACTGAGGGTTACCGCGAAACCTTTGATGGGGCCGGTACCAAACTGAAAGAGGACCACTGCTGTAATTAAGGTCGTAACGTGGGAGTCGATGATGGTGAAAAGGGCTTTATCGTACCCGGCGTCCACGGCGGCCCGGACCGTCTTCCCCTGACGCAGTTCTTCGCGGATCCGCTCGAACATGAGAACGTTGCTGTCGACCGCCATGCCAATGGCCAGAATAATTCCGGCGATCCCGGGCAGGGTGAGAGTGGCCCTCATCGAGGCCAGGGCCCCCATGAGGTAGACGATGTTCAGGACCAAGGCCCAGTCGGCGATCACGCCGGAGAAGCCGTAATAGACCGCCATGAAGACCACTACCAGGACAGCTCCAATGATGGCCGCCCGGATCCCCTTGTCGATGGAATCCTGCCCAAGGGATGGGCCCACGGTTACATTCTGGATGATCTTTACTGGTGCTGGCAGGGCTCCCGCCCTGAGGACAATGGCCAAGTCGGAAGCTTCATCCGGAGTAAAAGACCCACTGATCTGAGCTTTGCCGCCACTGATGCGTTCCTGGATCACCGGCGCCGAATAAACATTGTTGTCCAGGACGATGGCCAGGCGCTTCTTCACGTTCTCAGCGGTGATCTGATCGAAGAGCCTCGCTCCCCGGGCATCGAAGTCGATGGAGACATAGGGCTCGTTGAAGTCAGACTTGATGCGCGTCCGGGCGTCGGTGAGCACGTCCCCCGTCATCAAAGCGCGTTTCTTCAAGAGAAAGGGGCGGCGGGTAACTACGCCTCTTTCTTTGTCGGTGACCTTCTGATAAAGAATTTCACTCCCGGGGGGCATATTCCCTTTGAGAGCCTCTTCCAGGCTATTCTCCTCATCCACCAGCTTAAACTCCAATAAAGCCGTGCGCCCGATCAGCTCGATGGCTCGCTGAGGATCTTTAACGCCGGGCAGTTGAATGAGGATCTGATTTTCCCCTTGAGGAGCGATGGCCGGCTCCGTGACCCCGAATTGGTCGATACGGTTGCGAATCGTTTCCAGCCCTTGCCGGATGGCCGAGTCCTCGATGGACTTAACCTCTTTCGGGTTCAATTCCAGAAGGTACTGATATTTTCCTTCTCGTTCGAGGAAAGAGGCTACCTTCAAGTTGGCAAACTGGTCGGAACGAATAAGGTTGAAACGGTCGTTGGCTTTGGTGTCGGTCAGAAGAACGGAGATCTTTCCTGCGGAATTCCGTTCTACTTGTTGGAAAGAAATGTCTTTCTTGGTCAGGGTGTCTTTGATGTCGCTGGCGTATTTGTCCATCGCACTTTCAACGGCCTTCTGAACTTCCACCTCGAGCAGCAGATGCATTCCTCCCCGCAGGTCTAACCCTAAATGAATCTTCTCCACGGGAAGAACTTTTCTCCACCATTGCGGGAGAGGGTCGATGAGCGTGGGGGTGAGGAAAAGGATTGAGAGAGCCAGGAAGCAGAGGATCAACCCGGCTCGCCATTGGATACTTCGCCGCATATTTTCATCTCCTTTGGATGCTTCTCCGCTGCCAAATCAAACCTGACTTTGGACCTTGCCCGCGATAGAGTTGCGGGAAACCTTGATGCGGACTTTTTCAGCGATTTCCAGCGTAACCACCGTGTCCGTGATGCCGGTGATCGACCCGTAAATCCCCGAGGCCATGACGACGTTGTCGCCTTTCTGCAGGCTGGCCAGAACCTGGCGATGGGCTTTCGACTTCTTTTGCTGCGGCCAAATCAGCAAAAAATAAAAAACCACGAACATTAAGATCAGGGGAAGAAAACTTCCCAGTCCCCCTGCTCCGCCGCCCCCTCCGGGCGCGCCTCCCATGGCATAAGCTAAATCAGTAAACATTAAATTTTCCTCCTTGTAAGTTTTTCATATTCGGGCGGCAAGAGAGATTCTCTTGCCAGTGGGTAAAGACAAAAGGCTTGGATTCCTCTCCGGTTCTACGGAGGGCTCCCACCGGGAGTTGAAATCTTGCATGAACCCATCCATACGGTCTTCGGCGATGGCCTGGCGCATTTCCCTAATGAAGGCTAAGTAAAAATGCAGGTTGTGGATGGTGTTCAAACGAAAAGCCAGAATTTCTTCGGCAAAGTAGAGGTGCCGGAGATAGGCCCGGCTGTAATTCCGGCAGGTATAGCAGGGGCACTCTGGTTCGATGGGTGAAGAGTCTTCGGCATACCTGGCGTTTTTAATGGTCATTTTTCCCCAGCGGGTGAAAAGCGTACCGTTGCGGGCGTTCCTCGTGGGTAACACGCAGTCAAACATATCCACGCCTTCCCGGACCGCCTGGATTATGTCTCCGGGCATGCCCACGCCCATTACATACCGCGGCAGATTTTCCGGGAGAAGAGGAGCGGTCTCACCGATAACCCGGGCCATGATTTCTTTGTTCTCCCCGACGCTCAGGCCGCCCAGCGCATATCCATCGAAACCGATTTCTGCCAGCGTTTCCACACCCCTCCGCCTGAGATCAGCATACATCCCCCCTTGAACGATGCCGAAGAGAGCTTGATGGGAGGCCCGGTGGGACTCCCGGCATCTTCGCGACCAGTTGAGGGTCCGCTGCAGGGAACATTCCGCTTCTTCATGGGAAGCCGGGTAGGGGGTGCATTCATCGAGGCACATGATGATATCCGCTCCCAGTGCGCTCTGGATGGCGATCGCTTTTTCCGGAGTGATGAAATGCCGTGAACCGTCGAGATGGGACTGAAATTCAACCCCTTCCTCGGAAACTTTTACCAGCGAATTGAGGCTGAAAACCTGAAACCCTCCGCTGTCCGTAAGCAGGGGATGTTCCCAGTGCATGAAGCGGTGCAGCCCACCCAGCCGGCGGATGCGCTCATGCCCGGGCCGCAGGTAGAGGTGGTAAGTGTTGGCAAGGATGATTTCCGCTCCCATGTCCCGGAGCTCCTCAGGGGTCATAGCTTTTACTGTTGCCTGGGTACCTACAGGGATAAAGGCCGGGGTGTGAAGAACACCATGAGCCGTTTGGCATCGCCCCAGACGCGCCCGGGAGGTATTATCTTTTTTTAAAATTTCAAACTGCAACTCTCTACTCCCAACTCACTACTTACGGCCTTAGAGAATTAACATCGCATCGCCATAGCTGTAGAACCGGTATTTTTCCCGAATGGCTTCGTCATAAGCCGCCAAGGTGAATTCTTTTCCGGCAAAAGCCGCAACCAGCATTAGTAAAGTTGAACGCGGCAGGTGAAAGTTGGTAATGAGTACGTCCACCGCCCGAAAGGGGAAGCCCGGCAGGATGAACAAATCGGTTGCACCCCGCTTGGGCTGAATCAATCCTTGTTCATCAAGGCACGATTCCAAAGCTCGGGTAACCGTGGTACCAACCGCAATGGCTCTTTGGCCCGCACCCCGGGCTTGGTTTATTACCCCGGCCGTTTCCGGGGAGACTTCAAAAAATTCTGGCTCCAGGTGATGCTTTTCAACTTCCTCCTGTTTGACCGGAAGGAAAGTCCCGAGCCCTACATGGAGCGTTAAAGTGCAGACGGAAATTCCCTTACCTTTGATTGCATCCAGAAGCGCTGTGGTGAAATGCATGCCGGCCGTAGGTGCCGCGATTGACCCCGACATTCGGGCATAAACAGTCTGGTAACGCTCCAGATCCTGGGCTCGCACCCTCCAGTCTCCGTTCCTCCGGATGTATGGAGGAAGGGGGGGGAAGCCGATATCCTTCCATTTTTCTGCTGACTGCCCTTGGCCTTTTAATCCTAAGCTCCAGAGACCGGAAGAAGTTTTTTTAAGAAGCACTCCCTGGAGTTCCTGGTCAAAGGAAATAAGAGTATTTTCTCGCAGCTTGCCGGAATTCCTGACCAAACATTCCCATTCGCTGGACCAATCTTTTTTTTTCTTATCGGTTTCTCGGCCAGCCTCCTCGTTGGAGTTGATCTTGCCTTCCGGGCATTCCCTTTTCCGGACCAGGAGAATTTCGATTTTTCCCCCGCTCTGTTTTTTCCCAATCAGGCGAGCGGGTAAAACTTTGGTTTCGTTTAGGACTAAGACATCCCCGGGCTGTAAGTATTGGGGGAGATCAGAAAAAAAACAGTGCTCCCGAGTCCTTGTTTTGCGATCGACAACCATCAACCGGGAATGATCCCTTTGGGGAATAGGGTGCTGGGCGATCAAGTTTCGCGGGAGATGATAATCAAAATCCCGTAGTTTCATCGAGGCAATTGGCCAATCTCCACGTTTTGGTAATAATACTTCAAAATAGAACGATAATCTATACCGGCGTCAGCCATGCCTTTGGCTCCCCATTGGCATAAGCCAACGCCATGTCCCCATCCCAGACCGGAGAAGAGAAAAACCCCATCGCTCTCCTTCAGCCAAAAGTTGGTAGATCGTAACTGGTCGTACCCCAGAAGGCGACGAAACTCCTTGCCCGGAATCTCTCCTTGGTCTCTCTCCCCCCTGATGAGCAACTGCAAGACCCGCCTGCTTTCGCTGCGCTCGCCAATTTGAATTCCCCTAACCCTTTGGCTTAAAAATCCCATACTTCCTAAAACCTTTGCCAGGCTTTCCGCATCCACCTGGTAATTCCAGAGAAAGTGGGGGGAAGCGAGGCAATAGGTGCAAACGATACTTTTGAGGTAAGGGAAATTCCCGGTCCATAAATATTCGGGGGATTCTGTCTTTCCTCCGCAACAGGCATGGTAGACGGCGAAAATCGGTTTACCCTGGTACAGAAGTAATTCCCCTTCGGTTTCCTTGACCGCCCGCCGGGATCGAGGGTCTTCTAACCCAATTCCGGCATAAACCTGATCATTCACACTGGAATCCACATCATACAGCCCTTCGGAGCGGCTTCCTTTTTGGAAGGTGGCAAAAGTCCTGGCGGTAACAGCTTGGGCTTTCAGAGCGTCCAGAGACCACTGGGATGAGATCTCACAGTTGATCAGGCCCACGAGGTATTCTTCCAGCGGCAGTTCATTAATGACCCAAAGATCCCGGTTAGGACCAGGAAAAACCCGGATTTTGCCCCGATAACGGCGACCGTTGATGGTCAGGGGGCTGCGGGCAGAGGTCAACACCAAAGCCCGAGCAGAGATCGAATGACCCCTTACTCGAAGGCGAGGACCCCCATCGCGCTCCACCGTCAAGGAGGATTTTTTTATATTTTTAAAGAACGATTGACCTGTTAGCAGGTCTCCAAGGGCCAGCTCCTGGCCGGAAACTTTAAAATGACTGACGTCCCGGAGAATGAGCACGCGGATGATCTCTTTGGTCTTAGCTTCAACCGCCGGGGCACAAAAAATCTCCCAACTAATGAAAGCACCCAAAAAGAAATAAAAAAATCGAACGACAGTCGGAATCTTTTTCAAAACAAAGCTTTAATCGAAACCCTCTAACCGAAGGAGATCAGGAAATTAAAGTCCTCATACTATTAAAGTTATCAAAGAAAGTCAACTTTTCTTCTTATACAATTTTCACCTTTTTAAATTTATCCTTGTGATAAAGCAATTTTTTATTAAATTTCCCCTGGGCCATCTATGGTGAATTGCCTTTTTCAAGTTTTATCATTTTTGGTATTCCCCATTCCATAATCCGCCATCTGCATTCCGCATTCAGAAGAGTCTCCGCAGTAGCCTTAATCCCGGATAGGGTTTGAGGATGATTACATTGCGCTGGTCTTCTCTCAGGTACGTGCGAGCCACCCGCCTTACATCTTCGGCCCTCACTTTCTGTATCTTAGATATGAATTCCTCCGGCAAGGACCAGGACCCAGCCAAAAGGCCTTGGCCTACGAACTCGGCTAAAGTACTGTTATTTTCGTTACGGATGAGTGTCCGGCCCCGGATATAATTTTTAATTTCCTCGAGTTCACGTGGCGATAGGGGTTCTTGTTGGATTTTTTTTATCTGTTGGAAAAAGATGGATTGTATTTGTTCTATATTCTTGGGGTCGGTACCGGCATAGGTGGCCCAAAGCCCTGTATCCGAGAGAGGATGGTAAAGAGAACCCACCAAATAAGCCAAACCTCTTTTCTCGCGGATTTCCTGGTAAAGGCGGGAATTGCCTCCCGATCCCAAGGTGGCGTTGATAATTTCGAAAGCCGGACGGTCAATGTCTCCCAGGGCCATAGCCTGGAGAGCAAGGACCACGATGGCTTGATCGAGAAATTTTCTCTGCCGGACTTCTATGAGTTTTTCCTGGCGATAGGGAGGGAAGGGGGAAGGAGGAAATTGGCTCCCTTTGGGCCATGAAGCAAATTTTTCCCGGATCAGTCCCAGAGCCGTCGGCGGATCTACGTTGCCGACAATGGTGAGGAAAATATTATTGGGGACATAATGGTTGCGGTAAAACTGAAGAAGGTCTTGCCGGCGAATCGCCCCCACTGTTTCTTTGGTTCCGGCAATAGGCATTCCCAAGGGGTTCTCCGGGAAGAGGGTGCTGGAAACCAAGTTCAGGATATAGCTGGGAGGGTAGATATTGGCCAGAGAGATCTCTTCCAGAATTACGTTCCTTTCTTTGGCGACCATCTCTTCAGCCATTAAGGAATTTTGACCGATGTCGGCTAGAATTTCCAAGGCCAAGCCCAGGTGAAGAGGAAGCAGGGAAATGTGCAACTGGGTGTATTCCCAATGGGTATATCCGTTCAGCATGCCCCCCACCGCGGCAATTTCCCGGGAGATATCCTTGGCGGTCCGTTTTGATGTTCCCTTGAAGAGGAGGTGCTCCACAAAATGGGAGATCCCATTGGTTTTAGGGGATTCATAGCGCGAACCGGTCTTTACCCAGAGGTCCACCGCAACCGAAGAGGTACCCGGGTTTTTCAGAATTAAGACATTCAGGCCATTGCTCAGGGTTTCCTCCACCGGATTGCCCCAGGAGGTTGCCGGTAGGCTGCAGAATAAGAGAAAAAGAAAGAAAAGATAATTTTTTCGAATCAAAAGCTGTGGATAAGACAAGTTTGCTTTCCTGCTAAGAGAAATTTTCAAGTGTAAATAAAAAGGTTACGCTTAAATATATTTTAAATTGTTTCCTCATCTTTGAATTTTTGCATACATTGAGCAAACAGTCCATCGGTAAATAACACTTGACACCCTTGATGGCTTCGTAAAAAGTCCATCTGCGGCGTTGCGCTGCATCCTTCGTCATTGCGGCGTACCTTTTAAGTACGCCTCGTTCCTCAGGATTTGCGCGCCTTGCATCTGGAGCTTTTTACTTGGCCATCTCTCTTGATGACTTTTTACGAGATCATCACCCTTCACTTTTAAAGAATTCCTATTCATGGCCAGGGGTTCAGGGCGATGAGCGCCGGCTATAAAATCGCCTTGACATTTTTCAATAAATTCATTACCTTTCACGAAGATTGGCCTTGGTGCATTTGGGAGGGGGAAAAAGAATAGATGAAATCCGGTTATTGGCTTTTGATCATTATACGTTCATTGGGAAAGGTGCGAACCCTGCGCGTGGAGAGGCGTCCCTTGATTATTCTCGGACTCGGGGGAATCTTCTTTGCCGGGAGCTTGGCTTTCTTTGCCCACGAGTATTTTACTTTCCTTCAGGAGCGGAATGATCTAATGAGCAGGATGCAACAGCTGACCCACCGGATCGCTGCGATGGAAAAAAACTTGCCAAAAGCCGTAATGGAAAAAGCCTCCCCCCGGGCAACTCTTCCCCTGCTTACCATGGCAGGATTGAAAGTTAGCCGACGAGCCAAAAGAGGAGGATTTTCCGTCAGCTTTCAGTTGATCAATCAAAGTCCCCAGAATCATCCTGTCTCGGGAACCCTGGCTTTGGTCGCCCAAAATGACCGACAGCGGATTCCTCTCTATCGGGTCATTCCGGAGATGCGCCTGAACAAAGGCGTTCCCCAGCAGCCGGAAAAAGGGAAGAAGTTCGAGATAGAAAGGCAAAAATTCATCGAAGCTTTTTTCGATGGTTCCTCCGGCGAAGTCTTTAAGACTTTGACCATATTCGTTTATTCGCCCGATGGGAAGCTAATCCTGGAAAAATCTACTGCCATTCCAGATAGATAAGATTTTAAGGCCATGAGAAAAAGGGGGGATTTCAATGGGTGGGCGATGGACCTCGCCGAACAGGAGACCCAAGAAAAGGTTTTTAGGAAGTATCTTCACCAAGGAAGAGCAAGGAATCAGTCTCATTGGCGAAGGATCATCGGTTGTGGGCACCCTGCATTTTGGCGATGGAGTAGTGCGATTAGACGGCCGACTGGATGGAGGGATCTTCGGCCAAGGGACCTTGATCATTGGCCCGGAGGGTCTATTTCAGGGGGAGATGAAAGTGAGCACCCTGATTCTTTGCGGCCGGGTTGAAGGAACCGTGATCGCCTCTGAACGCGCCCATATCACCCCTACGGGAAAACTATTGGGAAGAGTTCAAGCCGCTCAACTGATTATCGAAGAGGGAGGGATATTGGACGGGAAAAGCGAAAAATGGGAAGGTCCGCCTATCTGGGGACAGCCCGAATCTTAACCGGCAATCTTCCCGATCTACTTTGGCGCAAGTTATTTCTCTCTTAGCTTTCCTTCCATTGCCAATGGTGGAATTTCGGAGTTTCGTCACAGATAATGATCCCCCTTTCCGCCAACTTGCGGAGCTTGCTGGCAACGAACTGCAAGGGAAAAGAAGTTGCCGGGGAGATCCGCCGGGCCAAAACCCGGAGGGGATCCTCCCTCTGCTCAGACGCCAATTGCCCGGGATGGGGGATTTTCCCTTGTTCTTCCAGAAGGTCTCCGGACAGGAGTTTCCAGGCAAAATCTACTTCCAGACGGTCTTCCGTCTGCAGGATCGTTCCATTGCGCCGGAAACTCAAACCCTTGACCTCCTGCAAGCTTCTTCCCGCGTCGAGAACCCTAACCAGTTCTTTCAGGGTTTCCTCTCCTTCGCCGCGAACAACAATGTCCACCTCGGGAAAATCACGGAGAGTTTCCGCGGCGGTGAAGGTTACATGGGGGCCGCCCATGATGATGGTGGCTCGCGGAGCGAAGGCTTTACAGTGCTGGAGAATTTTCACGGCCGAGGGAAAATTCATGGTCACGCACGTTGCCCCGATGAGGTCGGGTTGAAAACGGGAGAGACGTTCTTCGATTTTTCGAGGAGAACAACGGGTAGAAAGCAAGTCGAGAACTTCCACCTCCACCCCCTGCTGCTGGAGTACGGCCCCCAAGGACATCAGCGCCCAGGAGGGCTTGGGAAATTCGGAGAAAGGGTAAGGAGGTTGGACGAGGAGAGCTTTCATGAAAAATCCTTATTGGTATTTTTTTAATTCAATCCGGTTGACGGGCCCCAAAGAGGAAAGGGGCTGATCAAAATTTTCTTCTTTGCCCACCACCAACAGAAGCGATTTTTCTGGATGGAGATGTTTTCCGGCCACCCGTTCCAAGTCTTCGAAAGTTACCGCCCCCACGCGTTCCTGATATTTCTCCAGGTAATCTTCTGGCAGTCCATCGTATTCAAGCTGCATCTCCTGGCTGACAATACTGGCAGAAGAAGTAAAGGAAAAAATAAACTGGTTGATTAAAGTTTTTTTGGCCCAGTCCATCTCTTCGAAGGTGGGTACCTCCTTCTTCAGGCCTGCGGTGATCTGGTAGATCAGAGAGATGACCTTGTGGGTGGAAGAGGATTTCGTCTGGCAAAAAGCTCCGAAGACGCCATAGCCGACACGCCCCTGGTAGAAACTTCCCACGCTATACGCCAGCCCTTGATTGGAGCGGATCTCCCGGGTCAGGCGGGAATTGAACCCTCCGCCTCCCAGGATAAAATTTAAAAATTTGAAGGGGATATAATCCGGATGGTTCAAAGGAATGGAGAGGTGTCCTAAAAGGATGGTGGATTGGGGGAGGTCCTTGGGGGCATAGTAAATCAATTTTTTATCGTGGGGGGCTGGGGTGGGAACAAAGGGAAATTCGATCAAGGAACGCCCCCATCCGCCGAATGCTTTTTCCAAAGAAGTAATCATCTCTTCCTTTTGGAAGTCTCCGGAGATCCCCAGAATGATGTTGTTGGGTTTGTAAAATTGGCGGTGAAAACCCACTAGGTCTTCCCGCTGGATGCTTTCTATGGATTCTATGGTCGGAATTTGCCCCCGGGGATTCCCCTCATAAAGGAAGCGGCGGAACTCCCGATAGGCGATCTCTTCGGGGTTATCGTTGGATCGGCGGATGGATTCCAAGGCCTGCTTTTTGGCCAGGTCGAGCTGGGTAGGATCGAAGCCCGGCTTGATAAATAAATTGGCCAAGAGGGACAAGGCGCGAGGGAAATCTTTTTTCTGTATTGAAAGGGAAGCCGATCCCGACTCCCTCCCCATGGAAAATTCCAGTTCCGCGGCCATGAATTCCAGCGCTTCGTTGATGGCCTGGGGGGTTTGGTCAACGGTTCCCCCGGTGCGTAGCAGGGTTGCGGTCAACTGGGCCAAGCCACTTTTATCGGGCGGCTCATAGATGGAACCCGTACGGATCAAGGCCGTAACTTTAATCAAAGGTATTTCCGGGTCCTGGAAAAGGTAAAGGACCATCCCGTTTGATAGGACGGGGCGTTCGGCCTTGGGCAGAACGAAAGTAAGAGGAGGAAAAAACATATTCCGGGGGTGCTTGAAGAGCTCTTGATCTTGGGCATGGACGAGGCCCGGAAGGAAATGAATGAAAAAGAAAAGGGACAAAAGGGAAGAAAAAAAACTTAAAACTCGCTGGTTCATACCCATATTTCTCCTTGAATTCAGGGAGCTGCGGCAGATTTAACCAGAGTCGCCACCGTACGATTGCGCGGGGTGAAATATTTTTGGGCCACCCGGCGGATGTCTTCGGCAGAGACTTTTTCGTACGACGTCAATCTTTTTGTGAAGTAGCGCCAGTTCCCCCAAAGACTTTGTCCGTAGGAAAGCCAGTAAGCCAGCTTGGAATTGGAGTTGAGTTTACGGAGAAAATCCGTCTGAATCTGGTTCTGGACTTTTTTGAGTTCCAGTTCTCCAACCGGCTCGTTCTTCAGGCGATCGAGCTCCCGGAAAATGGCTTTCTCCAGTTCCTCAGCCGTATGGGGATGACGGGGCGTGGCGAAGATCACGAAAAGGTTGGGATAACGTTCCCCCGGAAAACCATTGGCAGCGGAAACTTCCACCGCAATCTTTTCTTCTTCGACCAAACGCTGGTAAAAGCGAGAAGTCCGCCCGTAACTCAATAGACCCTCGATGATATCGCAGACGACGTCATCCCCGTGAGGCGGATTCGGTTTATGAAATCCGATGATCATCTGAGGGTTGGCATCGGCCACCACCTGGATACACCGTTCTCCCAGCTGTTCGGGTTCTTGGGTACGAAGAGGGGGGGGGAGGATCTGGGGGGGAATTCGCTCAAAATATTTTTTAATCACGGAGAGTGCAGCCTCGGGGTCCAGGTCCCCAACGACGGTCAGGACGGTATTGGCCGGCGAGTAAAAGGTACGGAAAAATTTTTCCGTGGCTGGCTTATCCAGATGCTGGAGGTCAGATGGCCACCCGATCACAGGCCGGCCGTAAGGGTGAGCCAGGAAGGCGGTAGCCAGAAAATGCTCCAGAAGCTTGCGTTCAGGCTGAGAATCGTAGGAACGACGGCGCTCCTCCATGACCACATCCCGTTCGGAATAGAACTCCCGTAAAACCGGGTTGAGAATGCGGTCGGATTCAATGCGGGCCCAGAGTTCCAAGCGGTTGGAGGGCAGATTGACCACATACGTCGTGGTGTCCGCACTGGTCATGGCGTTGAATCCCACTCCCCCATTCTGGGAATAGAGGAGTTCGATCTCATCCTTTACGACCCATTTTCTGTGCTCCTCGGTAAGCTCCTGAAGACTCTTTTCCAGGTAGCGGAGGAAATCTTTATCCGCCTTTTCTCCTTTGGCCTTTTCGGCCTCCAGGGCCATAGCCACGGAGTCGATGCGGATTAATACTTTTTCTTCCTCGGCGTAGTTTTTGGTACCCAGAGTTTTCGTACCTTTGAATAACATGTGCTCGAGGAGATGAGCGGTTCCCGTCGTACCTAAGTTTTCATCGACCGCACCCACCCGAAAGCGGATATGCAAAGATAGGGTAGGGGATTGATGGCGTTGGAGCAGAACGACTTTCATCCCGTTACCCAGGGTGTATTCCTTGACCCGCCCTTCCAGGGAGATGGAATACGCCTGGTCGATCAGGAGAAAGATCAAAAGCTGCGCCACGATCCATAGGCCAGCAAATCTAAGCCTGAACTTCATCCACGAACCTCCCCCCAAAGAATCGCTTTATACTATACCATACTTCAATCCTCCCGCACCACAAACCCGGAAAGATTTTCTTTCCGTAATATTTCGCAGTAACGCTGGGCGTCTGCCTCAGAGCGGAAGGAACCGACACGGACGCGGTAAAAGCGTTTTACATTGCTTTCCCAGAGGACCATGTGTACGTTGCGGTATTTTTTCTGCAATTCTTGGCGCAAGCGCAGGGCATTTTCTTTTTCCACAAAAGCACCAACCTGGACCGAGAAAATCCCTTCCCAAGAGGGGATTCTCCTGGTGGCAAAGCCGGTGATTTCGACAGAAACTCTGGCCGTTCCTGTCCCCACGATGTCAATGGCCCGGGCCCCGCTTTGGGAGAGATCGATGATTCGACCGGGAATAAATGGACCCCGGTCGTTGATGCGCAATTCCGTCTTTTTTCCGTTTTCCATATTGGTTACCCGGACGAAAGTGTTGAAAGGCAAAGTGCGGTGAGCCGCGGTCATGGCGTACATGTCGTAGATTTCGCCGTTGGCAGTTTTGCGCCCGTGGTATTCCTCGCCGTACCAGGAAGCCAATCCTTCTTCCCGGTAGCGCCAAATTTTTTCTCGATCTAACGGTTCGTAGGGTAATTCCTTTTTGGAAGGGGCGCAGGCAGCCATGAGGATCAGCAAAGGGAAGACCGATGTCCAGAAACGAAAATGAATCTTTTTCAACTGGATCATAGTTTTTCCAATTTCCTTTCTTCCCGGGCCGAAAAATAGATGCCCAGAAGGACCAGGGTTCCTCCGAATAAAAGTTTAGGGGTTAAGGGTTCTTCCAGCAGGATATAGGCCAGGATAGTGGCTCCGATCGGTTCTCCCAGAATAAAAACAGCGACCAACGTGGCGGAAAAAAATTTTAAGGCCCAGTTCAGACTGGTGTGACCGATGAGTTGGGGAACGAGAGCCAGAAGAAAAAAGATAAGGTAGGTCTTGGGAGAATACTGGAAGAAGGATTCCCTGCTCATCAGGGCGAGAAGAATCAAAAGAATCGCGGCCACTCCGTAAACCAGAGTGATGTAGGAAATGAGGCCCATGTTTCGCCGAACGCGTCTTCCCATCAGGAGGTAACCTGTAGCCATGATGGCTCCTAAAAGGGCGAGGAAATCCCCGTAGAGATTCCCTTGGCCTTTATCCCAATCTCCCCAGGCAATGATCATGCCTCCCAGGACAGCTAAGAGAATGGAGAGCAGGAGAGTCAGAGAGATCTTCTCGCGTAAGAAGAAGGTGGAAGCCAAGGCGACAAAAATGGGGTTGGTGGTGACAAAGATCACCGAACTGGCCACGGAAGTATATTTCAGGGAGGTGATCCAGAGGGCAAAATGGAAACAAAGGAAGACCCCGGCCAGGACCGACGCAAAAATCTCCTTCCGTCCCAGCTGGCGAAATTCCCTTAATGTCCGGGGAAAAGTAAAGAGAAGAAGAACCAATGTGGCCAAGCCCAGGCGGTAGGCAGCGATGATTAAAGGAGGGGCGTCGCAGATTTTGATGAGAATGGAAGCGAAGGAAATGGCGATCAGGCCGATGGGGAGCACAGCCTTGGCATGGGAGGGAGCAGGAAGGAAGATGCTTCTCTCAGGCATGGAATCGAATATGCAGGATGTCGCCATCCTGAACGATGTAATCTTTTCCTTCGACCCGGATCAATCCTTTTTCCCGGGCCGCCGCCATGGATCCCGCATTAAAAAATTCTTGGCAGGAAATAACCTCGGCGCGGATGAATCCCCGCTCCATGTCGGAGTGAATTTTCCCGGCTGCTTGCGGCACCCGGGTTTCAGTCGGAACGGTCCAGGCGCGGAGTTCCGGACCCACGGTAGTGTAGAAAGTGAGCAGATGCAAAAGTTTATAGCCAACCCGGATTAACTGGTTCAAGGCCGATTCAACCAGGCCCATCTCTTGCAGAAATTCGGCCCGTTCTTCAGCGGCCAGTTCGGCCATTTCCGCCTCCAGGTCGCCGCAGATCATGACCACAGGAGCTTTTTCCAAGGCAGCCAATGCTTCCACCTGAGAAACCCACCGGCGCTCCTTAAGCTCCTTTTCACTGACGTTGGCAACATAAAGCTGGGGCTTGGCTGTGAGCAATTCCAAAGATTGCAGAATTTTATGTCCCTCCTCCGCCAGCGTCAAACCTTTAACCGGTAAGCCCGCGCCAAGGCGTTCATGAACCTCATGAAGGAAGGGGATTTCCGACGAAGATTTTTTATCCCCCACCTTCGCCTGATGGGTTGCTTTGGTAAGGCGCTTCTCCACGGTTTGCAGATCGGCCAGGATGAGTTCCGTCTGGACGATCTCCATGTCCCGGCGGGGGTCTACCGCAGCGTATACGTGCACGACATTTTCAGCTTCGAAGCAGCGGACCACATGCGCCACGGCATCAACGTTGCGAATATGGCCCAGGAAGCGGTTGCCCAGTCCTTCTCCTTGACTGGCTCCTTTGACCAGGCCGGCGATGTCCCAAAATTCCAGGACGGTGGGTGTTACTTTCTCGGGATGGAGAAGCTGGGCCAGCTTTTGCAGACGATCATCGGGAACCGGGACGATACCCTGATTGGGATTGATGGTGCAGAAGGGATAATTGGCCACTTCCGCCCTGGCCGCGCTGAGAGCGTTGAAGATGGTCGACTTTCCGGCGTTTGGCAACCCGATGATCCCGCAGGTAAAACCCAAAGCCCGCCCCTATTGCTGATATTATTCCTTTTGCCGGGCATTATACTGGAAAGGGCGGGGAGAAGCAAGTCACCCCTTTTTAAAAATTGCTGAATTTTATAAAAAATGATATCTTTACCAGAAAAAGCGCAATCAGAGCATAATAGAGGACTTACATCGGCGAAATGAAGAAAGAATTTAAAGAGAAATTTAGAAAATTGGAGATCTATATTGTCTATCTTTTTGGTTCTAAGGCCAAAAGGAGAGAATCGCCATTAAGTGATACTGATATCGGCGTTGTTTTTAAAAAACCCCTCCTGAACACAGACACCAGGTTCTTATATAATACGTGCTATCAAATATTTTCTGAATTATACCCCAAGGCCAAGTTGGATATTGTTTTCTTACAAACGGCCCCTCTCGCTCTGCAGTTTTTTGCCATCAAAGATGGAAAGATTCTTTTCGGAGAAGATCCCCGGTTTACCGCCGACTATGAAAATTTCGTTGTCAAGCAGTATCTCGATTTTAGGCCGGTGCTAAATTATTTTGATAGAGTTGCCGCGGAAAGATATGCCAAATCATAAAGTCCCCTTAAACCAAGAAGTTTTGCGGACCCGGATTTCCTACGTTGAGGATTCTCTCCGCAGCCTGGAAAGGTTTAAAGGAATTTCTTATGAACAATTTCATTCCAACGCAGATAATTTCCGCATCGCTTTTTATGATCTGCATAGGGCCCTTGAAGCAATCCTGGACATAGGATCTCACATCCTATCGAGGATCCCTGGGGCCAGACCCTCTTCTTATAAAGACATCCCCCGCCTTCTCGAAAAAAACAAGATTATCCCATCTGATTTTGCAACCAATCAACTTACCAAAATGGCCGGTTACCGCAACCGAATGGTTCACTTTTATGGAGAAATCACCGAAAAAGAAATTTACAATATCATCCAGGAAGAACTTGCAGATCTTCATACTTTTTGTGCTTACGTTGAGAAAATTTTAAGGGAACCATCGGAATATAACTTATTGGTTGAGTAGTTTTAACCTTACGGATAGGTAAACAGGCAATCCTACGCGGCAAATTCTTTTTGGAAAAGAATTCACCTTGAAGAATAACCAGGAGTAGAGAAAATAGGGGGATTCATGACTTAAAAATTAAGTCAGCAAGTTCAGTCGTCTTGAATCTCTGCCCCACCAACCGGAAGAGCAATGCATGATCGTAATAAACTCCTGAAATCTTTCTCGCGAGTGTGGTTTTCCCTGATTGCCGTGGCCCCAGAAGCGCAACTGCCGGAAAATCTTTCAAGCGGGAAATTATCAAGGCCCGTAGATGACGCTTAATCATATTTACATTATAGAAGTATATTTCTAATTTGCAAGAAAAATAATTATTTCCAGCCCAAGGCGGGAGAAATCTTCATCGAAACTGAGTTAGGATGTCTGTTTTTATAATAGCACAGGCGGCTGTTGCTAAATCAGGAACGGAGAGAAATAAGTATTCTTGATCTGAGGGGGAAATTTGTCCCCTTGACCCTTCAGTATAAAGTCATTACTGAAGGCATACTTTTGTATGAAAAGGACACCTGGGAGAGGATTGAATTTGAAAATACCGTCAAAGGTGAATATTTTGATTTTAGGCCTTTTCTCCAGCATTTAAGGAAGAAAAAATATGGACATATACTCCATTAATGACGAAATTGTCCATGGAGTCCTCAAGAGGAACTTAAAGGATATTAAAAAGTTGATTGTTAGTCTAAAGAAAATCTACCGGGCAAAAGGATGAAATGCCTTCACGGCACTTCCCCATCAAAGACCCTGTCTTCTTGCTTTCTTTCTCCCTGAATTTATAAGGAACGACTTATACAAGGTGATGTTTCATCCCCCCGCCCTTTCCCTCTTTGGGGGGAGGGTAGGGAGGGGTGGTAGCGCCTGGCTGAAATTGACATTGGGTCAAGAAGGGACTAACATGTAAATAGATATGCACGCAAAGCGTAAGGCGCAAGGCGTATAGGCGGGAAGACATAAAAATTAGGGTGAAATGGCAGGAAATTCGGCAATGAAAGGTATGCCCAAAAAACATCTTTGGGGATTGGTAATCCTATTTTGGACCTTGCTTTTTTTGATCACAATATCCACTGCTCACGCCGGAAAGGCCTGGGCTCAAAAATCAGGGCCGGTCGATCTGACTACGGCCATCGCCGATGTGGCCCAGAAAGCGATGCCAGCAGTCGTTCACATCGAAGTCACGCAGCGGGTGGACGTGCCGACTCCCGTTTTTCCCTTCGAAAGTGATCCTTTTTTCCGCTATTTTTTCGGGGTGCCTCAGGGACCCCGCAGTTATAAAAGGGAGATGCGCGGGATCGGGACCGGTATGACCATTGATGGTGATGGTTATATTGTCACGAACAACCACGTCGTCAGCGGAGCGATAAAAATCACGGTAAAAATGGCTTCCGGTGAAGAATTTAAGGCCAAGGTAGTTGGAGTCGATCCCAAGACCGACTTGGCTGTGATTAAGATTAAGGCTCCTCAAAACATCCCCTACCTAACTTTCGGCAATTCGGACCAACTGCGGGTTGGAGAGTGGGTAGTGGCCATTGGTAACCCCCGGGGGTTGGAGCAAACCGTGACGGCAGGAATTATCAGCGCCAAGCACCGCACGGGAATCCTCGATCCATCAAGCTACCAGGACTATATTCAAACCGATGCCGCCATCAACCCCGGGAATAGCGGTGGGCCGCTGCTAAACTTGGCTGGGGAGGTCATCGGGGTCAACGCGGCTATTGTCTCCGAATCGGGAGGGTTCGAAGGAATTGGGTTTGCGATTCCGAGCAACATGGCCAAGGCCATCGCCGATGATTTGATCAAAACCGGAAAAGTAATGCGGGGATGGCTGGGAGTGAGCGTCCAGGATATTACAGCCCCCCTGGCGAAAAGCCTGAATTTGAAAGTCCTCAAAGGAGCCTGGATCGCGGAAGTATTCAAAGGAGGGCCGGCGGAAAAGGCTGGGATCATGAAGGGAGATGTGGTTGTTAGTTATGATGGGGCCGCCCTGGAGAATGCCAATGATTTCCGGAATCGCGTTGCTGCCACGCGGGCAGGGAAAAAAGTTGAGGTCGGGCTTTTACGCCAAGGAGAACGGGTTACCATTCAAGCCGTGGTGTCTGCCTACAAACCTTCGCCCCGTATGGCTGCCGATAAACTCAAGAACAAGCTGGGGGTGGAGGTGAAAGAAATCTCCATCCTGGAAGCCCGCCGCCAACGCCTGGGTTCACGCGAGGGAGTTATCCTCACCAAAGTGGATCCCCATGGACCGGCAGGCCGGGCGGGACTGGAAGCAGGAGACATCATTCTACAAGTTAACAATCAGGCGGTGCGCGGAATCAATGATTACAATCGCATTCTGGAGCAAGTTCAACGGGATGAAGAAATCCTGCTCCTGGTGCGGGATATGCGCACCGGTGACATGGGTTACTTGGCGGTGGTGGTCCAATGAACCAAAGGGAAAAGATAGGCGAAATTCCCATGCCCTTAGAAGAAATTCGTTCCCTGGAGGAAGAACGGAATCCAACGGAAGACCATGAAGCCCTGGAGGTCTTTGACCCCTTCAAGAAGTACCTCATGGAGATCCGAAAGTTTCCGCTGCTTTCGCGGGAGGAAGAGTTGACCCTGGCCAAGCGTTGGTGGGAAGAAAAGGATCGTTATGCGGCTTACCGCCTCGTGGTCTCCAACTTAAGGCTGGTAGTGAAAATCGCTTTTGAGTATCAGCGGGCCTATACCAATTTACTGGACCTGATCCAGGAAGGAAACCTGGGATTAATGCAGGCGGTGAAAAAATTTGACCCCTACCGAGAAGTTAAACTCTCATCCTATGCCTCCTGGTGGATCCGGGCCTATATTTTAAAGTTCATCATTGATAACTGGAGTCTGGTGAAAGTAGGGACCACCCAGGCTCAACGGAAGCTTTTTTTCCGCTTGAGAAAGGAAAAGAGCCGCCTGGAAGCTATGGGGTTCGACCCCGGCCCGAAGCTCCTGGCCAGTCACTTAGATGTAACCAAAGAAGAAATCACCGAGATGGAGCAGCGCCTGGAAGGGGGAGACCTCTCGCTCAACGCGCCACTGGATGCAGATACTCACCACACATATCTGGATATCCTGGAGGGAGAAGAGACCCTGGAGGAAAAAGTTGCCGACAACCAATTTAAAAAGGCGGTTGATCAAAGGATCGAGGAATTTTCCCGTTCCTTGAAGGACAAGGAAGCTTTTCTTTTAAAACACCGATCGATGGCCGAGGATCCACTTACCCTGCAGGCGGCGGGGGATCAATTGCATATTTCCCGGGAGCGAGCCCGCCAGATCGAAAAGAGAGTCCTGAGCAAGCTAAAGGTTTTTTTGAAAGAGAAATTTCCCGACCTGGACGACCTGCAGTTCACTATTAAAAACCGTGAGTCGTAAGTCAAAGGTTGGGAGTGGTTATTAATTTTCATTGCCTTTCGCCTTACCCCTTACGCCTAACGCCTCCCGACTTACGGTTTTTGGGGGGTTGACAACCTTCGGGGCAATGCTTAATTTTTTATTAACTGATAGCAACAATGAAAGGAGGAATCGAATATGGCCCTGATGCGTTGGGATCCATTCCGAGAAATGTCAGCCCTCCAAGAGCGTATGAATCGGCTTTTTTCCGATGTCCGCGCCCAGGCCCCTGTCCGGGGAGAAGAGATCGTCCAGGGTACCTGGGTCCCGGCGGTGGACATTTTTGAGACAAACGAAGCCATCGTCATTAAAGCTGAACTTCCAGGGATAACTTCGCAGGACATCTCGGTCGAAGTCAAAGACAATACTCTCACCTTGAAGGGCGAAAAGAAATTTGAGAAAGAGGTTAAGGAAGAGAATTATCACCGGGTGGAACGCTCCTATGGGTCGTTCCAGCGAGCCTTTACTCTTCCCGGCACCATCCATCAGGAAAAGGTAAAGGCCAAGTTTAAGGATGGGATTCTCGAAATCACTCTGCCTAAGGTCGAGGAGGCCAAACCGAAGCAGGTCAAAGTGGAAATAAGTTAATCGCCGTTCCGGCAAGGGGGGCGAAAGCCCCCCTTTTTTTTAATCAGATTATAAAAAATATTAGCAATGATCGGCCTATTTCTTAAAGTAATTTCTCCTTTTTAATAAGATTAGAAGGACTTTTTTCGCGTAAAGAGGATCATAAAATGCGATTCGATAAATTTACTTTAAAAGCTCAAGAAGCCTTGCAGGATGCCCAGGCTGTTACGGAGAAGCGTGAGCATCAGCAGATCGAACCAGAACACCTTTTGATCGCCTTACTCAAGCAGAATGAAGGGATTGTGCCTCAGGTGTTCCAAAAACTCGGTGCGTCTATTCCGAACACTCTCTCTCAGTTAGATGAGGTCCTGGGAAAGATTTCCAAGGTTTATGGCTCGGGGATGGGGCAGGTTTACCTTGCTCCCAGGTTGAAAAAAATCTTGGATGGGTCGTTTCAGGAGGCGGACCGCTTGAAGGACACGTACGTAAGCACCGAGCACATGCTCTTGGCGATTGCCGAAGAACAGGACGGGGCGGCGGCCAAGATTTTAACCAACCAAGGGGTGAGGAAGGACGAAATCTACAAAGTGCTGGCGGCTATCCGGGGTTCCCAGAGGGTGACCGACCAGAACCCGGAAGAGAAGTATCAGGCGCTGGCCCGGTATACTCGAGATTTAACCGAGTTGGCCCGGAAAGGAAAGTTAGACCCGGTAATCGGGCGCGACGATGAGGTGCGCCGCGTTCTGCAAGTCCTCTCTCGCCGGACCAAAAATAACCCGGTTTTAATCGGGGAACCTGGTGTGGGGAAGACGGCGATTGTGGAAGGCCTGGCCCAGCGTATCATCAACGGCGACGTGCCCGAGACGCTGAAGAACAAGCGCCTGGTAGCCTTGGACCTGGGAGCTCTCATCGCCGGAACCAAATACCGAGGGGAGTTCGAAGACCGGTTAAAGGCCCTGCTCAAGGAGATTACCGAAGCCGAGGGGGAGGTCATCCTGTTCATCGATGAGTTACACACCCTCGTAGGAGCCGGAGCGGCTGAAGGAGCGATGGATGCTTCGAATATGCTGAAGCCCGCCTTGGCCCGGGGTGAGCTGCGTTGCGTGGGAGCCACGACCATCAATGAATACCGCAAGCACGTGGAAAAAGATGCTGCCCTGGAGAGGCGCTTTCAACCCGTGATGGTCACGGAGCCAACGGTGGAAGACACCATTGCCATTTTACGGGGGCTTAAGGAGCGTTACGAAGTCCACCATGGGGTGCGCATCCAGGATTCGGCTATCGTCGCGGCGGCCACGCTATCCCACCGTTATATTTCCGACCGGTTTTTACCGGATAAAGCGATCGACCTGATCGACGAAGCCGCCTCCCGGCTGCGGATCGAAATCGACAGTATGCCCGTAGAAGTAGATGAAGTGGAACGGAAAATAATGCAACTGGAAATTGAACGGCAGGCGCTTCTCAAAGAGAAAGATCGTCCTTCTCGGGACCGTTTAGAGAAGATCGAAAAGGAGTTGAAAGAACTGAAGGCTTCCGGAGAAGCCATGAAAGCGCATTGGCAGCGGGAAAAAGAATCGATTCAGAAAATCCGTTCCTTAAAAGAGCAGATCGACGAAACCAAACGCGAAGAGCAACAGGCCGAACGGGAAGGAAACCTGGCCAAGGTGGCTGAGATTCGCTACGGCCGGATCGGGGAGCTGCAGAAAAAATTGGAAAAAGAGAACCAGGCCCTGGCGAAACTGCAAAAGGAACAGAAGATGCTGAAGGAAGAGGTGGAGGCCGAAGACGTTGCCGAGGTGGTAGCCAAGTGGACGGGCATTCCCGTGACTAAAATGATGGAGGGGGAAGTAGAAAAACTCTTGAAGATGGAATCCCGCTTGCAGAACCGGGTGGTAGGTCAGGAAGAAGCCATCCGCCTGGTAGCTAACGCGGTGCGCCGGGCGCGTGCCGACCTTCAGGACCCCAATCGACCGATAGGTTCCTTTATTTTCCTGGGGCCCACCGGGGTAGGAAAGACGGAATTGGCCAGAGCGCTGGCAGAATTTTTATTTGATGACGAACAAGCCATGGTGCGCATCGACATGTCTGAATTCATGGAAAAGCACTCCGTCGCCAGGTTGATCGGGGCGCCGCCAGGTTACGTGGGATACGAAGAGGGAGGGTATCTGACCGAAGCCGTTCGCCGGAAACCTTACTCCGTTGTCCTCTTCGATGAAGTGGAGAAGGCCCATGCCGAAGTTTTCAATGTTTTGCTGCAGATATTGGACGACGGCCGCCTTACGGATGGCAAAGGAAGAACAGTTGACTTTAAGAATACGGTATTGATTATGACCTCCAATATTGGGAGTCAATGGATCCAGGACCTTGGGGCCCGCGACCATGAAGAGATGCGCCGACGGGTGTTGGAGGCCTTGAGGGCTCATTTCAAACCGGAATTCCTGAACCGGGTGGACGATATCATTATTTTCCATTCTTTAACTATCGAAAACATCAAAGATATCGTGGAGATTCAGTTGAAAAACTTAAAAAAGAGGCTGGCCGAACGTAAAATAGACCTCCAGCTCACCGAACGGGCCAAAGAGGTTCTGGCCAAGGAAGGATTTGACCCGGTCTATGGTGCCCGGCCTTTAAAACGGGCCATCCAGCGATTGATCCAGGATCCTCTGGCGCTGAAAGTTTTAGAAGGGGAATTTTCTGAAGGAGATGTAATCGAGATAGATGCCGGTCCTGGGAAGGAATTAACTTTCCACAAGAAAATTTCCAAGGGGAGAGGACGGGTAACACCGGCCCAGGCCTAAAAGAATAGAGTTCGGAGTTCGGAGTAAAAAATCTCCGAACTCCGAACTAAATTACTCTCAACTCTTTTTTTCGGGTTTACTTGACAAGCTTATGGAAAGTGATTAAGTTTTAAAAGGAATTTGTAGAGTTGTTTTTATCTTAGGCTCTGAAGAGGGGCTAGAATATTGGAGGATGTAAAAATGGCCAAGATTATTGGAATCGATTTAGGAACGACCCTTTCCGTTGTAGCGGTAATGGAAGGGGGGGAGCCAAAAGTTATCATCAATGAAGAAGGAAGCCGGTTAACACCATCGGTGGTGGCCTTTACCAAAGACGGAAATCGCCTGGTGGGTCAAGTGGCTAAGAGGCAGGCAGTGACCAACCCGGAGAATACAGTATATTCTATCAAAAGATTTATGGGTCGGCGGTATGAGGAAGTCAACGAAGAAATGAAGATGGTTCCTTATAAAGTGGTCAGGGATGATAGCGGAGGGGTGCGAATAAAAACCAGGGATAAAGAGTATTCACCCCCGGAGATCTCGGCCATGGTGCTGCAAAAACTAAAAAAATCTGCCGAGGAATACCTGGGGGAAAAAATTACGGATGCCGTTATCACGGTTCCGGCCTACTTTAATGACAGCCAGCGACAAGCCACCAAGGACGCGGGGACGATCGCCGGCCTGAACGTGCGGCGGATCATCAATGAACCCACAGCCGCGGCCTTAGCTTATGGCCTGGATAAAAAGAAAGACGAAACCATCGCCGTCTATGACTTCGGGGGTGGAACCTTCGACATCTCCATTCTGGAAGTGGGCGATAATGTGGTGGAGGTGAAGTCCACCAACGGTGATACCCATTTGGGTGGAGACAATCTGGACCAACGGATTATCGAGTGGTTGATTGCGGAATTTAAAAAGGATCAAGGGATCGACCTGAGCAAAGACCTGATGGCGCTCCAGCGCCTTAAAGAGGCGGCGGAGAAAGCGAAGATCGAACTCTCTTCCACCATGGAGACGGAGATCTCCTTGCCTTTTGTCACGGCGGATGCCTCAGGCCCCAAGCATATGAACTTCAAGCTCACGCGGGCCAAATTAGAATCCCTAATCATGGACCTTTTGGAAAAGACCCTTCCTCCTTGCCGGCAAGCCTTGGAGGATGCCGGATTGAAACCCAATCAAATTGATGAAGCGGTTTTGGTAGGTGGGTCGACGCGCATCCCTAAAGTTCAGGAGTTGGTGCGCCAGTTCTTCGGCAAGGAACCGCATAAAGGCGTAAACCCAGATGAGGTTGTCACCTTGGGAGCGGCGGTTCAAGCCGGGGTTTTGGGAGGAGAAGTAAAAGATGTCCTTCTCCTCGATGTAACGCCTCTTTCCCTGGGGATCGAGACCTTGGGCGGCGTCATGACCCGGCTGATCGACCGCAATACGACGATTCCCACCAAGAAAAGTGAGATTTTCTCCACGGCCGCAGACAATCAAACCAGCGTCGAGATCCATGTCCTTCAGGGAGAACGAGACATGGCCCGAGACAACCGAACCCTGGGGAAATTTCATTTAATGGGCATTCCTTCAGCTCCCAGGGGAGTCCCTCAGGTCGAAGTAACTTTTGACATTGACGCCAATGGAATTCTTAATGTTTCGGCTAAAGACATGGCCACGGGGAAGCAGCAGGCCATTACCATCACGGCCTCCAGCGGTTTGGCCAAGGATGAAGTAGAGGGGATGGTTAAGGAAGCAGAGGCCCATTCCGAAGAGGATAAACGTCGCCGGCAGGAAGTTGAACTGCGCAACCAGGCCGATGCTTTGGTCTATAACACGGAAAAGACCCTAAGTGAGCATCGGGAAAAGATTCCCGTCAGCGAGGTGAATGCCATCGAAAGTGCGATCAAGGAGGCCAAGGAAGCGATCGCCAGCGGGGATATGGGAAGAATTCGGGAAAAGATGGAGCTATTAACCAAAGCCTCCCATCATCTGGCCGAAATCATGTACCAGCAAACTTCCTCCAAGCAAAAGGCCGAGAGCGCTCCCGGAGGAGCCCGGGCCGGGCGGCCTGACGAGGATGTTGTGGACGCTGAATTTGAAGAGAAGAAATGATTTTCTTCAACAGGGGGGATCGAAAGGGTCCCCCCTTTTTTTCCTTACCCGCAATCTCGCCAACAAAATGGATTCATCCGTCCCGCCCATGGTGCATCCCATCCGCCAATCTTTCGGAATCAGGGTCCTTTTTTTCTCATCTTTTGAGTTGAAAAAGAAGATCAGCTTATGGTATAAGGTAAAAACACCGTGGACATTAGGCAAGAGATTGGCAGATCATTCTATACTATAGATGGCTTCGCGGAAAGATTACTACGACATTTTAGGAATTCGCCGGGGCGCTACCCCAGAGGAGATCGAGAAGGCATTCCAAAAATTAACCCGAACGTATCAGTTCGTTCCCAATCCTAACAATAAAACTGCAGAATCTTGTTTCAAAGAAATCTCTGAAGCTTACGAGATTTTGTCGAACAAGGAAAAGAGGGAAAAATACGATCGTTCGGGAGTGGAACTTTCTTTCCTTGACTCAGCTTGGGACTACGACGTAGAGGAAGAAGAAGAAGAGGATTATCATTTCGAAGGCTTTGAGGATGTCCTGGGGAGATACTTGGGCACGGCCGAACTGGCCGTCATCCAGCAACCCCAAAAAGGACGAGACATCCATTGTGCTTTGGAAATAACATTTGAGGAAGCGATTGGGGGGAAAATAACGGAAACCCAAATCGGGCGAGAGATTCCGTGTTCCTCCTGTTCGGGGACGGGAGTTGACCCTGCCGGGCATCGGAAAATTTGCGGCCAATGCGGCGGAGCGGGCCAAGTACAGATCGGACTTCCTCCGTCAACTTTTGCGGAAAAATGCCCACGTTGTCACGGAAAGGGAAAGGTTCCCAGTCACCCTTGCCGAACCTGTTGTGGGAGAGGGCGGATGATGCAAAAAGATCAAATTCGCCTGCAGGTTCCGCCTGGCGTGAACGATGGCTGCCGCATATTTCTGAAAGGAATGGGGCAGGCAGGAAAGAACGGTGGGCTGAATGGTGACCTGATTGCGACGATTAGAGTGTCAAAGCATCCCTATTTTCAGAGAAAAGGGGATGATTTGCATTTAATGGTTCCTTTAACCATTTGGGAAGCAGCTTTAGGTACTGAGATTAAAGTTCCTACCCTGGAGGGTACAGCAAGGGTGACGATTCCTTCAGGGGTGCAGGAGGGAGAGCAATTGCGCCTGGCTAAGAGGGGAGTCCCATCTTTTTGTGGGGGGGGTCGGGGAGACCTGGTCATCGCAGTAAAAATCGTCATACCCCATAATTTAGATGATCATTCCAAAGAGATCTTAGGAGAACTGCAACGATTGAACCCCCAGAACCCACGGGAGGAGCGCCATTGGCGTTGGAACCCTAAGGGAAGAGGTTAAAAAATTTGATCCATGATAGACCTGAGCAACTATAAAGATTACCTCTCCGATAAGGCCCACCGGGTTCTGGCCTCGGCGATTGAGGAGTCCCAGAAGCGCCAGCACCATTACTTAGGGGTGGAGCATATTTTTTGGGCCATCATGGAAGTGGAATCGTCCCTTTTTTCCGACATTGCCGATAAACTCAATGTCAGCCCCCGGAAAGTAATCAGTTCTCTTCAAGAGTATTTGAATACCTCCAAACAACCTTTGGCAGGGGGAATGAAAGTTCCCCCTTCAACCAAAACCATTTTTAAGTTGGCCTGGGATTCGGCGATTAATTCTGGCCGGAAGGTAATCGAAACGACGGATTTTCTCAAAGCCATTTTCCAGGAGGGCCACAATATTCCGGTGCGCATCTTGCGGGGAATGGGGGTTGAACCTACAGCCGTTACCCGCATCATATCCGTCCAAGACAAGGTGCTGGAGGAAAAAAACGAAGAATTCAAGAAAAAATATGACCTCCCCCCCTATCTGAATAACTTCGGAGTGAATCTGAACAAACTGGCCCGTCTGGGGAAGCTTCCTCCCGTTATCGGCCGGGAGGTTGAAATTCAACAAATCATGGAGATTCTCTGCCACCGCGATCGCCCCAATTCGGTCATGATCCTCGGTGAACCCGGCGTGGGCAAGACGGCGGTGGCAGAAGGTCTGGCGAGCAAACTGGAGAAGGAGCCGGAGAGCGTGCCGAAGCGGCTGCGCAATTTTCAAATCGTCAACCTGCAGATGAACACCCTGGTGGCTGGGACCATGTTTCGGGGGATGTTCGAAGATCGCATCGAAAATGTAATCAAAGAGGTCAAACGCCGGCAAAATTTGATTCTTTTCGTGGATGAGGCCCATACCTTGATTGGAGCCGGGACCGCCCTGGGGGTTCCCACGGACGCAGCCACGATCTTCAAATCCACTCTGGCCAGGGGAGAAGTGCAGATGATCGGGGCCACTACGGCCAGTGAGTATAAAATTCACATCGCTGAAGATGAAGCTCTGGCCAGGCGTTTTCGCGTTGTCACCATCCAAGAACCTACCTCGAATGAGGCGCGAGAGATTCTGCGGGGCATTCGCCCTCGCTTGGAAAAAAATTATTCGGTGCGGATCAGCGACGAGGCCATTGAAGTTGCCCTCTCGATGGCCCCGCGATATCAGCATAACTTGCGGCTCCCCGATAAGGCCATCAACTGGCTGGACACAGCTTCGGTGAAGGTGGAGATCGAGAATTCCAGCCGACCTGTTTTCGGCAATGATGTTATCCAGGTTATCTCCCAGGAGACGCGCATTCCCCAGGAGATGGTTTTTCGGGATACCACGGACCAGTTCAGGGATATGGAAGAAACCCTGGCCATCCGGGTCGTAGGGCAGAAGGAGGCTATATCGGCCTTGGCTCGAAACCTCCGCTTGAATAAAGGGCCCTTGAAAGAGAATTTCGAACGATCGGATGGGGTGCTTCTTTTTCTCGGCCCAACGGGGGTGGGGAAAACGGAGTTGGCCAAAACTTTAGCCGAGTTTCTTTTCGGGGATGAAAAGAAAATGGTCCGCCTGGATATGTCGGAGTACCGGGATGGAACGATCTCCGTGGACAAGCTTATCGGCATGCCTCGAGGGATCGTCGGCTCCGAGCGGGGCGGAATCCTGACCAACCAGGTGCGCGATAATCCTTACACCGTTGTTCTTCTGGACGAGGTGGAAAAAGCTCATCCGCACGTGCTCACCCTTTTCCTGCAGGTATTCGATGAGGGTTTTTTGACCGATGGCCGGGGAAGAAGGGTCTATTTTAGCGATACGGTCATCATCATGACCTCCAACTTGGGATCGGATGAATTCAAACGCTTCCTGAAGCCCTTGGGGTTTTTGGTGGATACCCAGCGTCTGACCGAAGTGAAGAAGGCGATTTTGAAGGAAGTAGAAAACCATTTCTCCCCGGAGTTTCTCAACCGGATCGACGACATTATCGTTTTTTCTCCTCTCACCCGGGAAGAAGTTAGAGAAATTACCCAGCGGTATTTGGGGCGGATTCGTCAGAGCCTCGCTTCCCAGGGGAAATCCATGGTCTTTACAGAAGCAGCGCTTGAGTCTCTGGTAGAGACAGGGTTTAGTTTAAAATATGGTGCCCGTTTTCTGAAACGGCGGATCGACGAACGGGTAAAGATTCCCATTACCCTCCACTGGAAGGAAGGGTCCGCATTCTTTGTGGATGCCCCCAATGGCCAAGTGACCGTTTCCTGGGCCTCTTAAGGAAAAGAAAGTCTGTCTCGCGTGAGAAGGACCTTGGGGGTTCACTGGCCGGGCGGCGTTCATCAAAGACGGAGGGGAAAAATCCAGGTGAGATTCCCATAAGAGGGGCTGAATTGATGGAGAAGATAAGGTTAGCGATCGTGGGGGTGGGTAATTGCGCCAGCTCTTTGATTCAGGGAATTGAATATTACCGCAAGCACGAAGGTTCGGAGAAATTGGGACTCATGCATTATGATTTGGGGGGCTACCAGCCTGGCGATATGGAGGTGGTCGCAGCCTTCGACGTGGACAAGCGGAAGGTGGGGAAACCCCTTGGTGAAGCGATCTTCGCCCTGCCAAATTGTACGCGGGTAATCAGCTCCCAAGTGTCCAATTCGAAAACGACCGTGCAAATGGGCCACGTATTCGATGGCATTTCCAGCCATATGCGGGAATATCCAGATGACCAAACCTTTTTACTGGCCGATGAAAAACCATGCGACGTGGAAAAAGTTCTGCGGGAGAGCGGCGCAGAAATCCTGCTGAACTACCTTCCCGTGGGCTCGGAGGAAGCGACTCGCTTTTACGTCATCTGTTGCCTGAACACGGGCGTGAGCTTGATCAATTGTATTCCGGTCTTCATTGCTTCCAGTCCGGAGTGGGGAAAGCGCTTTGCGGAACGGCAAATCCCCATCGTCGGAGACGACGTGAAAGCCCAGCTGGGAGCCACAATCCTTCACCGAGCCTTGACCCAGCTGTTCGTCGACCGGGGAGTAAAGATTGACCGTACCTATCAATTGAATACGGGCGGCAACACCGATTTCCTGAACATGCTCAACCAGAGTCGGCTACGTTCGAAAAAAATCTCTAAAACAGAGGCGGTACAATCCCTCTTAGACTATCCCCTCAACGCCCAAGACATTCACATTGGCCCGAGTGATTACGTTCCCTGGCAGAAAGATAATAAGGTCTGCTTCCTGCGCATCGAGGGAAGGGGGTTCGGAGGAGTGCCCTTGAACGTGGAGCTGCGCCTTTCCGTGGAGGATTCTCCCAACAGCGCCGGAGTGACCATCGATGCCATTCGCTGTTGCCAATTAGCCAGGGATCGGAAAATTGGAGGACCTCTAACCTCGGTCTCGGCTTATGCCATGAAGCACCCACCCGAACAAGTACCAGACCCACTGGGTCGTCAGATGGTTGAGGAGTTCATCCGCGGCCTTCGCGAGAGGTAGGGTCATATTCTTCCATGCTCAAGGCAAAGCTTAGGGACCAGCTCGATCCCTTCCTGTACCGTACATCCCTTTTGATCCAGAGGATGGGTTTAAAACCCAATACGCTGACGTTTATCGGGATGGGTCTGAATGGGTTAGCTTCATGGGCTTTGGCCGAAGGAGAGTGGCTTCAGGGAGCCAGTCTGATCGTTCTGGCGGGTTTTTTCGACATCTTAGACGGAGCCATGGCTCGGAATTGCAACGAAGCCAGCTCCTTTGGGTCTTTCTTAGATTCGGTTATTGATCGTTACTCCGACCTCAGCCTTTTGGTGGGGTTGCTCATTTTTTATTCGCAGCAGGGGATCATCCTGTACCAGGTGCTGATGGGGCTGAGCTTAATGGGGACCGCCCTGGTTCCTTACACCAGAGCCCGGGCGGAAACCATCATTCCGCAGTGCAATGTGGGCATTATGGAGAGGCCGGAGCGTATCCTGTTGATTTTTTTAGGGGCAGCGATCCCCGTGATTATGCCCATCGTTGTATGGATATTAGCCATTTTTACCAACCTAACGGTGATTCAGCGGGTGCTTTACACCCGCCGCACCATGGAGGAGGAAGGGTTAAAGAAGTAAGAAGTGAAAAGTGAGAAGTTAGCAACGAGAAGTAGAAGATAAAGCATTAGCTTCTTGGGGGATGCCATGGAAGAAAGAGACGAAAAAAAAGGATTCACCATTCGCGACCGAAGGGGTTCTTCCCAGCAGGGAGAAACGGCGCAGGGGGAAAGCGGGAGAATCGAAGAATCCCCAACATCCCAACCCCTGCCAGCAATCGACTTTTCTTCCTTTATTTTTTCTCTGAGCACCTCGGCCCTCTTGCATTTGGGAGAAGTTCCCGATCCGGTGACCCAGAAACGCGAGAAGGACCTTCCTTTAGCCAAACAGACCATCGATATCCTGGGGATGCTCAAAGAAAAAACCCGAGGGAATTTGACGCCCGCTGAAGAAGGATTAATGGAAAATATTCTTACCGACCTTCGCTGGCGCTATATCCGGGAAGCAAAAGAATGATATATAATAAAGCATTGGCGCAAGGCGCAAGAAAAGACCTAAGGCAATAGGCGCATGGAAGAAAGGAAAGGTAGCAGCATGGCAATAGGAAATGAACGGCTCGGGCCAACCCCAAGGAGGTTCGGAGCCGGAATGCTCGTCTTCGTGGCCATCATCGCCCTGGTAGGCGGGATATTGATTGCCTTGAATCTTCAAGTCCGGCCTGCAGCAAAGGCTGCGGAATTTTTAGGGGCGAAGAAGGTAAGTCTCACAGCCCATCCATCTTCTTCTTTAACCCCGAATATATTTGTGGAGCTCACCAAAAGAGTCAAGCCGGGGGTGGTGAACATCAGCACCACCAAGGTGATCAAGGGGGGCGGAAGAGTTTTTCGGCATTTTTCCCCGCCGTCCCGGGAACGAGACCCATTACGGGATTTCTTCGGGGAAGATTTTTTTGAGCGGTTTTTCGGTGATATTCCCCCAAGAGACTATGTCCAACGGTCATTGGGCTCGGGCTTCATCATCGATCGCGAGGGACATATCATCACCAACAATCATGTAATCGAAGGAGCCAGTGAGATTCGAGTGCGCCTTTTGACGGACAAGGAATTTCCAGCCGAAGTCATCGGTCGGGATCAAAAGACCGACCTGGCTCTGATCAAGATTAAATCCTGGAAAGATTTGCCCGTGGTAGAATTGGGAGATTCAGACAAGTTGGAGATTGGCGAATGGGTTATGGCCATCGGCAACCCCTTTGGGCTGGCTCAAACCGTGACCGTGGGCATCGTCAGTGCCAAGGGTAGGGTAATCGGCTCCGGGCCTTATGATGACTTCATCCAGACCGACGCTTCGATCAATCCCGGAAACAGCGGCGGTCCCTTGTTCAACCTTAGCGGAGAAGTCGTAGGGATCAACACGGCCATCGTGGCCACCGGCCAGGGAATCGGCTTTGCCATTCCGATCAATGTGGCCAAAGAAATCATCTCCCAACTGCAAAAGAAAGGAAAAGTCACTCGCGGGGGCATAGGAGTTTATGTGCAGAAACTTACCCCCGACTTAGCCAAATCTTTCGGTCTGGAGCAGAGCAAAGGGGCGTTGGTAGCCGACATCATCCCTGGAAGTGCCGCGGAAGCGGGGGGAATCCGCCGGGGAGATATCATCATAAAGTTTAACGGCAAAGACATCGATGAGATGAATGAACTGCCGCGCATCGTGGCCTCTACCCCCGTGGGTAAGGAAGTGGAGGTTATGATTCTGCGGGAAGGGAAGCCCCTGACGCTGAGATTAAAGGTGGGGGAACTCAAGGATGAAGCCTTGCCCCCTACAGCGGAAAAAACCAAACTTGAACTGGGGATGAGTGTCCAGGAGATCACTCCCGAGATTGCTCGACAGCTCCGTCTGGGTGAGCCCGGCGGGGTGGTGGTCACTCAAGTGGAGCCTGGGAGCCCGGCCGATGAAGCTGGAATTCACCGGGGAGATATTATTCGCGAGATCAATGGGCAGGGTATCCGCAAACTCAGCGATTATCAGGCGGCAATAAGTAAAATCAAGAAAGGAGAGATCATCCGCTTCTTTATCAAGCGGGGAGAGAGAAATCTATATGTCACTCTCCGCGTTCCGAAAGAATAATGAAATTTCTGGCCCCGGCAAAAGTTAACCTCTATCTGGAAATACTGGGCAAAAGGCCGGACGGATATCATGAGATTCAAACTCTAATGCACCGGGTTGATCTTGGCGATGAAATGGAAATAAGCCTGGAGGGGCAGGGGATCAAGCTGGTTGCTGAAGGAAAAGGAATTCCGGAAGGGGAGGAAAACCTGGCCTGCCGCGGGGCTCAGGTTTTTTTCGAGGAGTTGGGAATCCAAAAGGGTTTAACAATTCGGTTAAAAAAAAGAATTCCTGTGGCCGCCGGCTTGGGCGGAGGAAGCAGTGATGCGGCGGCAGTAATGATGGGCCTGAACGCCCTCCTGGAAACGGGCTGGACCCAAGACCGGTTGATGGCTCTGGGGGCGAAGATCGGGGCGGATGTACCGTTTTTTATCTTCCAGAAACCGGCCCTGGCCGGGGGTATTGGAGAAAGGTTGACTCCGGTTGGCTTTCCCGAACCGATGTGGTTCCTTATGCTAATTCCTCCTTTCCCCATATCCACAGCTTGGGCTTATGCCGCTTATGACCGCTTGTCCCATCAAGGAAAGGAACCTGTACCCCTAAAGGATTCTTATGTGGATATTACAGAAATCTTGCCGGTTATGCGGAATGACCTGGAAGCAGCGGCTTTTTTAATGTTTCCGCAGATCAGGCGGATGAAAGAAGAATTGTTGGCCAAAGGGGCTCAAGGGGCTCTGATGACCGGAAGCGGACCAGCGACCTACGGAATTTTTTCATCGCGAAAAGAGGCTGAAGAGACGGAAAAGGACATGGCTTTACCAACCGGGTGGAGAACAATCATCTGCCGAGGAATTTAATCCCAAGCAAAGGAATTTATTTTTTGGACACGGATAAACGCAGATTTAATAGATTTTATGCCAAAATATTTTTTGGCAGCGTTTATCTGCGAAAATCTGCGTACTAATGGTTTGGGGGAAACTGGGGCGTCGTCAAGCGGTAAGACACGGGTCTTTGGAACCCGCATTCGGAGGTTCGAATCCTCCCGCCCCAGCCAGAAAAGGTAATTTACAGCGTTCTTGAAGAAGAGAGGAGATCAGAAGGTGGATCATTTGCGGATCTTTTCAGGGAATTCCAATGTTCCATTAGCCCAGGAAATTTGTAGTTTTTTGAGTACTCCCCTGGGCCAGGCCGATGTACGGAATTTTAGTGACGGCGAGATCCAGGTGGACATTGATGAAAGTGTACGGGGCATGGATGTATTCGTCATTCAATCCACCTGTACTCCGGGAAATACCAACTTAATGGAACTCCTGATCATGATTGATGCCCTGAAAAGAGCCTCGGCCGACCGTATAACCGCCGTTCTTCCCTACTACGGCTATGCCCGCCAGGACAGAAAGGTTTCGCCCCGCGCACCGATCACGGCCAAACTGGTGGCTGACCTGATTACGGCCGCAGGAGCCCACCGTGTTCTGACGGTAGACCTCCATGCCGGGCAAATCCAGGGATTTTTCAATATACCCGTGGATCACCTCTTTGCTGCGCCGGTATTATTAGATCATATCCGCAGCGGCTTTCATGACAATATGGTCATTGTTTCCCCGGACGCTGGAGGTGTAGAAAGGGCCCGGGCCTTCGGCAAAAGATTAAAGGCAGGGTTGGCCATCATCGACAAACGCCGGGAAGGCCCGAACGTGGCCAAATTTATGAACATTATTGGAGAAGTCAAGGATTTGCAGGCCGTTATTCTTGATGATATCGTAGACACAGCAGGAACCTTGGTGGAGGCGGCTTCCGCCCTGGCGTCTAAGGGCGCCGCGAAGGTTGTAGCCTGTTGTACGCATCCGGTTTTGTCAGGGCCGGCGGTGAAACGGTTGCAAGAATCGATCATCGAGGAGGTTACGGTTACCAACACCATACCCCTGAAACCCGAAGCCTTGTCCAATGCCAAGTTCAGAGTTTTATCCGTAGGAAAACTTTTGGCCGAAGCTATTAAAAGAATTCACTATAATGATTCAGTGAGCTCTTTATTCGTTTAAGGGAGGTATCATGGAGCAGAGAGAATTGGAGGTTTTTTTAAGGACGGAGAAAGGAAAAGGGGCAGCTCATCGAATCCGGCGCGAGGGTAAAATTCCAGCTGTGCTTTACGGACGCGCAATGGAAACTTATAGCTTGAGCCTCAACCCGGAGGAACTGAAAAAGATATTGACCCGCGGAGCGCGAGAAAATACCCTGATCGGATTGAGAATGATCGGACCGGGAAGCGAGAAGATTGGCAATAGAGTGGTCATGCTGAAAGACCTTCAAGTCCATTCGATCAAGAGAAACTATCTCCATGCTGATTTTTATGCTGTGGCGATGGACGAGAAGATTGAGGTCGAGGTTCCTATCCATCTTACGGGCAAAGCGGAGGGAATGAAATCTGGCGGTATCCTGGAACAACCCCGGCGCGAAGTTCGAGTTCGCTGCCTGCCCACGGATATTCCGGAGTTCATCGAAGTGGACGTGAGCGGATTGCAGATCGGGGATTCTCTGCACCTGCAAGACATCCGCCCTTCCACCAAATTTGAGATCGTCGCCGAGACCAATTTTACGGTGGCCAGTGTAACTCCGCCCATTTCCGAAGCTAAATACGAAGAAATTGTGGCTGCTCCGGAAGTTGAACGGGAGATCGCCCAGCCCGAGCGGGTCGGAGAAAAGAAGGAAGAAACCGAGGAAGCCAAAGAAACCAAGGAAGCCAAAGAAACCAAGGAAGCCAAGGGAGCCAAGGGAGCTAAGGAAGGCAAGGAGTAGCTTTTCTTTGAGGAGTGAGGAGTAAGGGTGAAGCTCATCGTGGGCCTGGGAAACCCTGGGCGGAATTACCGGTGGACACGCCACAATATGGGCTATGGCCTGGTAGAACGCTTGGCGAAGCAACATGGAATCAAACTTTCCCAGAGGGGTCTAAAATCCGTTTACGGTCGGGGCAAGATTGGGAAAGTGGCGGTAATCCTGGCCAAACCTCTCACTTACATGAACCTTTCCGGAGATGCCGTCAGTCGGCTTCTCCGGTTCTTCCAAATCCAACCGGAGGATTTAGTCGTTTTGCAAGATGACCTGGACTTGGCTTGGGGGCAAATTCGTATTCGGGTAAAGGGAGGGCACGGCGGCCATAAAGGAATCAAATCCATCGCTGAGGCGATAGGAAGCGATAGCTTCCAGAGGGTGAAGGTAGGAATCGGCAGGCCTCTTGAGCGAAATTTGGACCCGGCCGATTATGTCTTGGATCCTTTGGTGGGGCAGGAAAAGAAGGAATTCCAAGAAGTGGTGGAGAAAGGTGCCCAAGCCGTAGAAATCCTGGTCGCTGAAGGACCCCAAGAGGCTATGAAAAGGTTTCATAAAGACAGTGAGTTGAGAGTTGGGAATCGCTACTTACCACCTTTTTTGGCTTCGTCCCAGAGTTGATCCATCTCATCCAAAGTTGCTTCTTCCGGTGTACGTCCTCTGCGCTGCAATCCCAATTCCACCTGCCGGAAACGGTTGGCAAAGCGGCGATTGGCTTTTCGCAGTGCTTCTTCGGCGGAGATTCCCTTAAAACGGGCCCAATTGACCAGGGTGAAGAAAAGATCCCCCAATTCTTCCTCGACCCGTTCCAAAGAGGTTTCCTGCCCCGCCTTTTCCAGCTCAGCCAGTTCTTCCAGAATTTTTTTCCAAACCCCGTCAAGATTCGGCCAGTCAAAACCGGTACGGGAAGCTTTTGCCGACATCCTCTGGGCGCGCTCAAGTGCCGGAAGGGAAAGGGGAAGGCCATCGATGAGCGAAATTTTTTCCGATCTCTTTTCTTCATTTTCTTTTACATACTTCCAAATTTTCACGACCGATTGGGCATCTTTGGGCTGGCCTTTACCAGGAATCTTTCCAGTTGAGGAGAAGACATGCGGGTGACGCCGGATCAATTTTTCACTGAGAATGTGGACCACTTCTAAGAAGTTAAATTGTCCTTTTTCTTCGGCTATGCGGGCAAGGAAAATAATCTGTAAAAGGAGATCTCCCAGTTCTTCTTTTAGCTCTTCGGGATTATTCATTTCGATGGCTTCAAGCACCTCATAAGCTTCTTCTATCAGGTATTTTTTAAGGGTTTTTTCGGTCTGTTCCCTATCCCAAGGGCAACCCAAAGGGCCACGGAGCCTGGCCATGATGGCCAGCAGGTCGGTAACGCTTCGTTCTTTATAAGGTTTTTCTTTTGGGAATGAAGCGCCTGAAATTTTCTTTTTGATGGTTTTCATATTATTTATCCTAAATCACCCGTGGGAGTGATTCAAGGAAAATTATTGCTTGACCCTGAAAATTATGATAGTATTAAACCATGTTGATCATGAGGCCTGAAGGATCTTGATCAAAAAGCATGAAGGCACAAAATTGCCCTCCTCCCAATGAGGGCAATTTTCTTTTAGGAATGGCCATCTATCCAACTTTAATAAATATCCCCATCTTTACCAGCGCTTTGGTTTTTCTGGGGGGGAATCTCGGAGAATAAATCGGCTTGAAAGCCAAAATGGAAGAAGCCCCCGCCGGCCGGGTTCATTTTGAGGATCCATCCACTCTTCAGCTTCTTTGTGGGGAGAAAGACGGAAATTTAAAGCTCATCGAGAAAAGCATCGGGGTGGAGATTCATGCCCGGGGGAATACCTTAGCGATCTTCGGGGATCGGGTTTCCGCGCAACTCGCCGAAAGGTTACTTGGAGAGCTTTACGATATTATGCGGAAAGGTCATCCCATCTACCCGAATGACATTCTTTTTGCCATCCGCATTCTTGCGGGGAATAATTCGGTCAAACTGAAGGATATATTTTTGGATACGATTTATATCTCTTCCAAGCGTCGCCTGATTACCCCCAAAAGTTTGGCGCAGAAGCTCTACATCGATGCCATTCGGAACTATGATATTGTTTTCAGTATTGGTCCGGCGGGAACGGGAAAAACCTACCTGGCTATGGCCATGGGGGTGGCTGCTTTGACCAAAAAAGAATTTCACCGCATTATTCTCACGCGACCCGCCGTGGAAGCCGGGGAGAAGTTAGGGTTCCTTCCCGGCGACCTCCTGGAGAAGGTGAATCCTTATTTGCGCCCTCTTTATGATGCCTTGCACGACATGATGGACTTTGAGACGGCTTCGCGGCTTTTGGAGAAAGGGATCATCGAAGTAGCGCCTTTGGCTTTTATGCGCGGGCGCACGCTCAACGATTCTTTCGTAATTCTGGATGAAGCTCAGAATACGACATCAGAACAGATGAAAATGTTTCTCACCCGTCTGGGGTTTAGTTCCAAGGCCGTGATCACGGGTGATATTACCCAGGTAGATCTACCGGCGGGAAAAGTGTCTGGCCTGATCGAGGTCCGGGAAGTCCTGGCCGGGATCGAAGGGATTCACTTCAGCTATTTCACGGAAGTGGATGTTGTGCGGCATCCCCTGGTTCAGGAAATCATCAGGGCCTATGACGTTCAAGCCCGGAAGAAAAACTCTTCCGAAAGGGAATGAGAATAAAAGGTCGGCCCAGCTGGAGGAGTCAGAAGTGGCCCGCGCGCCAATAAATAACGGTGGATACCGCAAAAAAAGGCCTTTTACCAAGGTGATAACCATGCTTAGGCGCAAGATTGCACCCCAGCCCCCAGGTAAGGGGGATAGGCTGGACAAATTTCCCTGGAGGCGGGTTAGCCTTCTTTTGCTTTTGGCTTCCTCCGTGGGTTTTCTTCTTCCAGCCCAAGCCTTGGGGACCAGCTTGCTGGTATTTCTCCTATTGGCCATCCTCTTTGAATTCGCTACCGCCAACATCCGCAAGTTTTCCCCCGATGATAAAGACCTGCTCTTCCTTACTCTTCTTTTGGTGGCCCTTCTATCCGTTACCAAGGTCAGTCTGATAGTCTTTCCCTTCATCGGCCAGGCCTTGCCGGAAATTCCCCCTTCCGCTTACGTTTATGGGATCGGGATTGCCGCCGGAGCCATGCTGGTGCGCATCATCCTCAACTCTGAGACCGCTTTAGTCTTCTCCGTGGTAGCCAGTCCGTTCGCTGGCTGGCTGCTGGACAATAGCTTTTTCTTTTCGGTCTACTTTTTTATCGGCAGTGTGGTTGGTGCCCACAGCGTAGTCTTTTGTGAGGATCGGAGCATTTTATTAAAAGCAGGGGCCAAAGTGGGGCTGGTGAACGTTTTGACGATTCTCTGTCAGAACTTGATCGGCCAAAAGTGGATTTTCCCCGAGGTTGGGTTTGACCTCCTCTTCGGCTTTTTGGGGGGAGAGGTGGCAGCGGTTGTTGTCCTGGGGACTCTACCCCTCGTGGAATGGGTTTTCGGGTATACCACCAATATCAAACTTTTGGAGATGGCCAACCTCAACCATCCCTTGTTGAAAAGGATGATCCTGGAAGCCCCCGGAACCTACCATCACAGCGTTATCGTCAGTACCATGGCCGAAACGGCAGCCCGATCCGTCAATGCCAACCCTCTTTTGGCGCGGGTAAGCGCTTATTACCACGATATTGGTAAGATCAACAAACCTCTTTACTTCGTGGAGAACCAGGGAAGCCAGGAGAATAAGCATGATAAATTGGCGCCGAGCATGAGTAGTCTGATCCTGATATCGCACGTGAAAGAGGGCCTGGAACTGGCTCGAGCGTACAAGTTGGGAAAGAAGATCAGCAGCATCATTCAACAGCACCATGGGACGAGTCTGATCTCTTTTTTCTACCAGAAGGCCAAAGATCAAGAAGACCCGGAGATGGCGCAAGTAGATGATAGAGCTTACCGGTATCATGGGCCCAAACCTCAAACCAAAGAGGCCGGGCTGGTCTTACTGGCCGATGCAGTGGAAGCTGCCTCCAGGACGCTCCTGCAACCCACCTCCGCCCGCTTGCAGGGCCTGGTGCAGCGGATTATCAACAATATTTTTACGGATGGGCAGCTGGATGAATGCGAATTGACCCTTAAGGACCTGCACCAGATTGCCAAAAGCTTCAACACGATTCTGGCCGGCATCCATCATCAGCGGGTGGAATATCCGGTGCCGGCGGCCAAAGAAAGCCACGGGAAGAAGAAGAATAATGGGGATTCTCATAAGCAACCGCCAAAATCGGGTCGCGATCGACCCCCAGAGGATAAAAAGAGCGGCGAAGAAGATCTTAAGCGCCTTGGGATGTGACCAAAGCGAAGTCAGCATCGTCATCGTAAATGATGAAGAGATCACCCGCCTGAATCGTCAATATTTACGGCGCAACCGTCCTACCAACGTTATCGCTTTCCCCATGGCGTCCGGCGACCCGGCGGCGTTCCACCCCCACCTTTTGGGGGATGTGGTCATCTCGGCAGAAACGGCAAAACGCCAATCTGAGGCCGTGGGCGGGAAAACGGAAGAAGAAATTTTTTTTCTGATGATCCATGGCATTCTCCACCTTCTGGCTTATGACCACGAGGGATCACCGGCTGAGCGCCGGAAAATGGAGGCCAAAGAGAAGGAACTTTTTAATAGGATCCGGAGGGTCAAGTAATTGAACCCCCGAATCCTTGAA
>Ga0180009_10000704_pt1 | contig 43959 bp, 36 predicted proteins | sample OS_PC_MetaG_FD_123537 | JGI IMG/M metagenome (GOLD analysis project Ga0180009, IMG submission 123537) | Groundwater microbial communities from the Aspo Hard Rock Laboratory (HRL) deep subsurface site, Sweden - OS_PC_MetaG | ecosystem: Environmental > Aquatic > Deep subsurface > Groundwater...
CGCTCGGTGCCACGTCTGCTCTCGTGGTGGGCACCTACGTGAAGCCCTCCGGGATCCAAGTGCTCTCCAAGATAGGAGCCGACCGCTACCACACCAGTGCCCTGATAGCCGAGTACGGCAAGAACATGGGTCTCTCCTTCGCGCACCTGGCTCTGGCCACGGGGGAGAACTATCCGGATGGACTGGTGGCGGGGCCGTACTTGGCGAAGGATGGGGGGGTGTTGCTGATCACCCATCCGAGTTATGTGCCCTCGTACGTGAAGACGCAGCTCGTGAACAATCGAGACGCGTTGACTTTGGTCGAACTCATAGGTATGCCCGACAGTGTGATCGCAGGAATAGTGGAAGCCCTGAGATAAGCGCAGTGCCTGGGCCGCTCGCGATGAGTCGACGGTCCACGGAGATCCTGTGGGGGGTCTTCGCGGCGACGTTGGTCGCGGCGACGACCCTCCCCTACACCGACGGTGTGGCGGCGGGCTTCTCCGTTCCCCGTATCGCCGTCTTCTATCCCCTCGCCGCGCTCTGGGTAGGTTTCGGAGCATGGTCCGCGGCGACCGGACGCGCCCCCGTTCGCATCGACCGCATCGACCTGTCTTGCGTCGCATTCGCCCTCTGGGCGCTCGTCACCACCGTGGCCGCGCCGGTGACCGGTCTCGCCTGGTGGGGTGCGTACGGCCGCGGCACCGGGGCTGTCTTCTGGATCTCGTGTGCGTCGGTGTTCCTCGTTGCCCGGCGAGTGCTCGCGGCTGGGGCCGGGCGTGGGGTTCTGAGGTCGAGCCTCGCCGTGTTGCTCATCGTCGAAGTGGTCGTCGCCGGCACCCAGACCGTGGGGCTCGATACCCCGTGGGGCGTCGGCCTGGCCGCTCAGGGTCGCATGAGCGGCACCATGGGGAACCCCGTGTTCCTCGCTGGGCTCGCGCTTTCGGCCGTGTGGCTTGGCGGGCCCGCCATCCTCGGCTCTCGACGGCCGGCCGCCGGCTCGTGGCTTCAGATCGCAGGTGCGTGCGCCGGTCTGCTTGCGGTCGTGTCGACCGTCAGCCGGGCAGCGTATCTTGCGCTCGCCGTGGGGGCGGCCGTGATCACAGTCCCTCTTGCACTGGAGCGACGATGGAGCCGCGTCGCCCTCGTCGTGCTCTGCGTGTTGGCGCTGGCGTTGGGGTCGGTCGCCTTCTCGACCGTGACGGAAGGGGCCGGTGGATCTCTGATCGAGCGGCTCGCCAACGAGGGCATCGACACCCGGAGTGACAGGGGCCGGTTCGAGGCGTGGCGTGCGGGCTTGGACGCGGTAGGCGCCAGACCCCTCTTCGGCTTCGGACCGGGCGCCTACAGCACGGCGTATCGGCTCCTCGTCTCTCCCGAGCAGCTGCGGGCCGAGCCGTACAAGGTGGTGAGCGATCCGCACGACCTGCCGATCCTCCTGGCGAGCGGCATGGGCGTTCCCGGCCTCCTGCTCGGTCTGACCCTCGCCGGCCTCCTTCTCTCCGCCCTCGTGCGCCGCACGTCGTCCCAGCCGATCGACGACGACCGCGCCCACCGCTTCGCGATGGTCGCGTACGCGGGGAGTGCGGCCACGTTCCTTCTGTTCAGCCCCTTGGACCTGGGCACGCTGTTGCCCGTTGCTCTCGCTCTTGGAGTGACTCTGCCTGCCGCGAGCGGGTCGCCCGTGTCGAGCCACGTGTCGACGGCGCTCGGGGTGCGGGTCGCCGTGGCCGTGGTCGCCGCCGGGGCCTTCGTCTCCGCGTTCGGGCTCGCGATTCACGGGGTGACCCTCTGGCGGGCGGACGCCGCGCTCCTCGCCCACGATCGTACCGGGGCCCTGGAGCCGGCGGTCAAGGCGGCTCGGTCGGGCTCCTCGGAACCCTATTATGCGCTCGTCGCCGGGCATGCTTCGTGGCGCGTTGGGCTGGAGCGCTCAGACGCCCACCAGCTCGCCCAGGGCGAGCTGTTCCTGCGGGAGGCGCTCCGCCGCGATCCGTTCTTGATGGAGGCGCGGCTCGAGCTTGCCCGGCTCTACGTTGAGACAGGGCGCGAAGCCGTGGCCGCGGGCGAGGTGCAACTGGGCCTTCGCGACATGCCCCACCATCCGATCGCGCAGGGCCTGCTCGGCTATGCGGCGTATCGCTCGTACCTGCGCGCCCCGGGATCGGTGGAAGGCGACGCCATGGTGGTGGCTCTTGAAGCCTTGCCGGCGGACACGGCCGACGGCTGGTACTGGATCGCTCGAGCGAAGGAGGCGCGCGGCGACCTCGTCGGGGCCCGGCTCGCGCTCGAGCGGAGCGAGAAGCTCGATCCAGCCGGTAGCGAAGACCGGTATCTGCGGCGGGTCACCGGAGACCTCGAGTGAGGCGGGGACTCCGCGCGAGGCGGCGACGGGGCCCGGGACCCCGTCGCCATGTTCGCACCGAAGCAGGGTATGTCGCACGTCGACTCGACGCGCCGCTCGCCCACAGCGCCGCTCACTCACCGCGTGAGTTCGCTACTGCGTGGGGGCGAACAACACACTGTCTGCCACCACGTACCCGTTGGCTCCCGTGGCGCTCAGAGTGACGCTCCCGTGGGTGGGTGAGTAGCCCGCGCCGAAGTAGTATCGGCCGATCTTGTGCCAGGAGCCGCTACCCGTACGCTGATTGACGTAACTCGTCACGATGCCGGTCGCGGTCGAGACGGAGACTCTTGCCGACGAAGCTCGGTCCGTACCGCTCGTCCAGCGCATGTATACGTTGTAGTAGCCGGTAGCAGGTAGACGCGGTGTCCACCGAGCCCATGCCGAGGCGGTCGTTGCCGCGCGCACTTGGTAGTCGTGCCCGTAGTAGCCGGTGACCGATGTGGATCGCGTCCACGTGCCCGACACGTCCGACCCTCCTACTGTGTGCGCGCTGGGGTTATCGAGAAGAATGCTGTTGTCGGTGAGGCCGGTGCGCCGCCGTGGCTGATACGAGTTCCCAAGGTAGCGCGACGCCCGTCGTACGGTCGCTCCCGTGTACGGAGCCTCGTAGACGATGGGGTAGTTCCAGGCGTCGCCTTCGGCGTAGAGCACGATGTGACCAGATGAGCCGTCGTTGTACACCATGGCGTCACCGGGGAGGAGCGAGGAACGGCTTGCCAGTGAGGTCCACGGTCCCGGGCCGTTCAGGAACGAGTACGTGGTGTAGCGGGGGCTGATGGTGGCGTTCACGCCGTCTTCCTCTTGATAGAGGAGGGTGCGGGGCACCTCCCAGCACTTGAGCACGAAGCCTGAGCAATCCGGGCCCGTCCCTCTCGCGTCGGGCACCCAGCTCTCGCGGCCCCAGGTGTAGTCGCTGCCGATCGCGGATTCGGCGCGCGCGATGATCTCGTGGCGACCTATCGGCGGAGCCGCCGCCTGGGCCTGTACCGGCCAAGCGGCGAGCGCCAGGAGAAGGAGGACGGCGGCGTGGCAGGTCCGGGCAAGAGCCCGACGGCGAAAGCTCCTTCGTCCGCCGGCTGCGGTGCACGAAGCGGGCGCGGTGCGCGAGCAGGGTCTGACCGCTTCTACAGGTGTCGCGTACGACCCGTTCATCGTGGGCCTTCCTCGAAGGTGTGGACTACGACGGTGTAGCCGTTGTCGCTCGCGATCGGCTGATAGACGCGGCCGTCGGGGCCGACCACGTACGGCTGGCCAAGGTACACAGAACCTTGTTCTTCCAGCAGCAGAGGCGGCGCGATGGTCCCGAGCTTCGTAAGCAGGAGCGTGCCTCGTTCGAGGCGCCGCGTGTCGGTCCGGTCCGGTGGGTCGATGACGCGCATGCCGAGGATCAGGCCCTCGGATCCGTCGGAGTCCAGCGACACCAGATGATCCAGTTTCAGGCGTTCGTCGACGTCGAGATCCCACCCCCGACGCCGTCCCTTCGACGGGTCGACATCTTCGACGTAAGGACGCGACCCGGGTGTCAGCGACGCCTCAGCGCGACGCCCCGATTGGCGGGCCATCGGTCTGCCCGGGGTGACCTCGGCGGAAGTCGAGCCGCCGACTTCCGCGCCGGCCCGGGAACCGGGGCTCAACGTGTCGGGTGTCAGCGTGCCGCGGTGGCCGACCTCGATCACGGGGGCGTCGCCGTCGAGGAGCAGTGCCGTCACCGGCTCGGGGAATGGCCCCACGGGACGGCTCGAAACCTGCGCGCCCTCCCAGGAGAAGGCCAGAAGGAGCCGGTCCTCGTCGGCATCGAGCACATGGATGGCCTCGCTCGTGACCGCGAGGAACCGGGGGGAGCGCAGGGTGAGGGGAATCACTCCGGCCGCTGCCCCGGACCCGTCCACCAGGACGAGCCGTGAGTTCACCGAGTCGAGGATCGCGATGCGGCCGTCCGGAGCGATCGCCAGGCACTCGGGCCCACGGCCCTCTGAGTCGGAGCCGGTCGTGACGCCCACCTGCCCCGGGCCGTCACCCCACGGCAGCGCGAGAAGCGCCGTGCCTTTCGAGGTGAGCCGGGGAGCAGTGGGCCGCACGAGTTCGCGCACCAACGGGATGCGGTCGGAAGCAGCGGAGGAGAGGTCGCCGGGGGCGGCGCCGGCGGGGTCCAGGCCGGCTCCACCGGTGCCTTGTGTAGCGAGCGCGAGTAGAGCGAATGCGAGGCCCGCGCAGCCGCCGGCGAGGCCCGCCGTGGTCCTCAGGCCGTTCCGCCCTGTCGCCGCCGCAGGCCCTCGGATGGGCGCCCGCGGGGTCTTGGAGAGTCTCATCGTGCCTCCTCTGTTGATGCTGATGGGTACGGTCTGAGGCTAGAGAGGGCTTCCAAGCGGGAGCCATACGACCATAGTCGGAGCCTGGCTCGACGGTCGTCGATGCGGCCGGTAGACTGTGGGGCGCGGGCCACGACCGGTCCGCGGGACGGAGGTATCGCAGATGATCGTGCTCTTCTTCGGTGACGTGGTGGGAAAGCCTGGGCGACAGGCCCTGGCCAAGCGGTTGCCCGACCTGCGCAAGCGGTACGCGGCCGACGCCGTGGTGGCCAATGGCGAGAATGCCGCGTCACAGGGGGTGGGCATCTCGCCGGATATCGCCAACGCGCTGCTCGCCGCCGGCGTCGATGTGATCACCACGGGGAACCACGTGTACCGCCGCCGTGAGATCTACTCGTATCTCGACGGTCAACCTCGCATAGTCAGACCGTACAACTACCCGCCCTCGAACCCGGGTCGGGGGGTCACCGTCGTCGATACCCCGGCCGGCCGACTCGGGGTGGTCAATCTGAGCGGAGAGCTGTTCATGAGCCCCGGTCGTTCTCCGTTCGAGGCCGCCGATGAGGCGCTCGAGCAACTCCAAGGTGTTCGGAACGTCCTCGTGGACCTACACGCCGAGGCGACCAGTGAGAAGGTCGCGATGGGTCACTACCTGGATGGGCGCGTGAGCGCTGTTCTGGGCACCCACACCCACGTGCGCACGGGCGACGCCCGTGTGCTCCCCGGCGGCACCGCCTACATCAGCGACGTGGGCATGTGCGCCGTGCGCGACTCGGTGATCGGCGTGAAGAAGGAGCAGGTGCTCGAGCGCTTCCTGACCCGCATGCCCGCGCGCTTCGACGTCGCGGAGGGCGACGTATGGCTCGAGGGAGTGCTCCTGCATTTCGGGGAGAACGGTATGGCCGATGCCATCGAACCGTTCGAGGAAGCCGTCCCTCGCTGATCGCCGGGTGTTCGAGCGCGCTGCCCCGTTCGAGAGCCGGCTCCGTTCAAGCGCCGGGCGGTTCGAGCGCCGGCTTGGCCGGCTAGGAGCTACTCGCCGCTCAGGTCGTGGAAGAGCAGCCCCGTGGGCAGCTTGGGGTAGAAGTACGTGGACTTCTGCGGCAGCCGCTCGCCCCCGAACGCGACCTCGCTCACCTGGCGCAACTTGATGGGGTTCATGAACAGCCCCACTTGCGACTCGCCCGTGCGAAGGCGTTCGAATCCGCGGTCCCAGCCTTTCACGAAGGTGACGTACTGGCCCGCTGCCACGTCTTCCTTCGTGATCCCGAGGATCTCGGCGAGGATCACGTTGTGCAGGATGGCGACGTCCAGGCGGTGATACGCCTGACTATGCATGTCGTCGGCGGCGGTCTCTGGGGCGTTCGGGTCGCGCAGGGCGAGGCCGTATGCCGCACCGAGCATCGGAGCGTAGAGGCCGAACGCTCCTCCCTGAGCGAGGCGGGCCTCGAGGAACGCGGCGATGGCCTCCGGAGCGGCCTCGGGGTCCTGCGTGAGGATCTCAACCGTGAAGTAGCTGGTGAGAGCCCCGGGGAGCGAGCGGATCATGTCCTCGTTCAGACTGTCGAGGAGCCGGTGCGTGGCGAAGATAGCGAGACCGGGGTCTTCCATGTTGCAGAGGTACACCAGCGTGTAGTCCCAGGGGCCGGGGCCGTCTCCGCGCTCGTGCCTGGCGTCTCGGTAGCGGAGTGCGGTCTCGTACCGGTGGTGTCCGTCGGCGATCAGGAGGGGCGACTCCGTCAGGCGACTCGTGACCGCGGCGAGCACCGCGGGGTCCGATGTCGGCCACAGGCGGGTGGTCGTGCCGGCCGGGTCGACCATCGACGCGAAAGGCGGCGTGTGGCCCGACACGGCGTCCCACGTGCCCATGATGGAGTCGTCGGGAAGCGAGTAGAGCATGAAGACCGGGCTGAGGTTCATCTGAGTCGCGTCCATGAGGCGGTATCGGTCCTGCTTCGGGCCCGAGAGGGTGGTCTCGTGCGGGAACACCACGTTCTCTGAGAAGTCCTGCAGCTTGACCAACGCGAGAAACCCGCGCCGGTTGCGAGGGCGCCCATCGGGGCCTACGTACGACTCCTCGACTATGGTGACAGAGGGCTCCTTGTCGCAGACGAGAACGCCTTCCGCTTTCCATGACGCGATCTCGGTGGCGGCTCGGGTGTATCGGTTGTCGGCGTCGGTGTCGTGGGGAGAGGTCTTGCCCAGGTCGACGCGCACGACGTTGTAGGGGCTGAGTTCGTACAGTTCGTCCCGGAAGATGTGCCCCATCACGTCGTAGGGCGGAGCGGTCACCGCATAGATGCCGCCTGTGCGTTCGAGATCGTATCTCCAGGCGCGGGACGGTACGACGGTTGCCACGAGTGTCTCCTTCAAGGTCTGCAGCGTGCACCCGCGCCGCACCGGAGGCCGGTTCCGGCTCGGGCGGCTCGGAACGGCGAATGATATCATCCGTCGCCGGGATGTCGCCGAGCCTGCGGAGGGCGCTTGACGGGGATGGGCACTGCCATCAATATGGGCGCCGTGATCCTTGGCGCCGCCGTTGGTGTGGGCCTTGGGCAGCGGCTCCCCGCCAGGGTGCGCGAGACCGTGATGGACGGGCTCGGGTTGCTCACCTTCATCATGGGGCTCCGCATGGCGTTCGAGACAGAGCAGTTCCTCGTGATGCTCGGCAGCATCCTGCTTGGAGGGCTCGTGGGCGAGGCGTTGGCCATCGAGCGCCGTCTCGAGAGCTTCGGCGACTATCTTCAGGCTCGCATGTCCGTTGGTTCGAGCACCTTCAGTACGGGGTTCGTCACAGCCAGCCTGATGTTCTGCGTGGGCCCCCTGGCGGTCCTCGGGTCCATAGAGGACGGGCTCAAGGGCACCATCGAGATACTCGCCGTGAAGTCGGTGCTCGACGGGTTCGCCTCTCTCGCCTTCGCGGCCACACTCGGCTGGGGTGTGGCCTTCTCCGCCCTCCCTCTCATGGTGTACCAGGGTGCGCTCACCTTGGGAGCCGGCTTCTTCGACCGCGTGCTCACCGAGGCCATGATCAACGAGATGACGGCAGTGGGCGGTCTCCTGGTGCTCTCCATCGGCCTCCGCCTCTTGGGCCTGCGTGAGATCCGCACGGGGAACCTCCTGCCGGGCCTCCTGCTCGCGCCGGTCCTGGTAGTGGTCGGAGAGCGCCTTTCCGGCCTGCTCTAGCCGTCATCGGGCGGTCGCTCCGTTCCTTTCGTCGACGCCTCTCGTTTGTTGCTCGAGGCACCTGGGAACATGCTTGACACTGTCGGCACGTTCCTACACCATGGGGTGACTGTGGTATCGCACGATCGGAGGTCTGGAATGGGGTCTCTAGGCATAGGCCGCGGTGTCATGATCGTCGTTGCGCTGGTCGCGATGGTGCTCGCGGGCGCGGGATGCGGCGAGAAGATCGCTGAAAAGGCCGCGGAGAAGGTGATCGAGGCCGGGTCGGACGGCGCCAAGGTCGACATAGACACCGACTCGGGCAGCGTGAGCGTGAGCGGAGACGACGGTTCGAGTTCGTATCAGTTCGGCGAGGATGTTACGATCCCCGACGACTTCCCCGATCTACCGCTCCCCGACGACGCCACGGCCACCGGCATGATCGTGGTCGAATCGGACGGGGCACCGTCGTTCACCGCGACCTTTACCACGAAGATGTCGATGAAGGATCTCTACGAACGTTTCGTGGAAGGGCTGGAAGACGGTGGTTACACCATCGAGCAGAAGATGCAGTTCGAGGGAGACCAGGGTGACGGCTTCAACATCCTCGCTTCGAGCGACGATACGCAGGTGACTGTGTTCGGAGGTGCAGGAGCGGGCGAAGATGGGAATAGTCTTACCGTCGGAGTCACGCCACGGGAGTGAAAGGAGCACAGATGGGAATCCTTGACAGGCTGACTGAGGGCGCGGAGAAGGTGGCCAAGCAGGCAGAAAAAGCGCTCGAGCAGGGCAAGACGAAGGTCGAAGGATTGCAGTTTGAGCGGCAAATGGACGGTCTGGCGAAGAAGCTGGGCTACCTCGAGCTGGATGCCTTCCGTGGTCGGGAGGTCGACGCCGCAGCTCGGCAATCGTATCTCGACGAGCTGGCCGGGCTTGAGGATCAGATCGCCGAGCTGGAGTCGGCCACAGATCCCGTTGAGGCGGAAGCTCCCACAGCCGCATCTGCTGAAGCTCCTGCGGAAGCTCCTGCGGAAGCTCCTGCGGAAGCTGCCTCCGAACCCAAGTGGTAACCAAAGCGTGACCGAATACGCTCGGGTCGACACGGCTGAGCTTCTCGCCTTTGGTGCAGGCGATCCACGTGTGGTGGATCGCCTGCGTGAGCCCACGGCGATCGTCGGTGAACTCCCCTTCGCGTACCCATCCGGAGGTCGTATTGAGGTCTTCGTCACCTCGGACGGCTCGAAGGTGCGCTTCTCAGAGGGCGGGCGGCTTCTTCGGTTCCTCGAGAAACAGGGGATGGATTTGGCCGTCGACGCAGTACTCAGCAAGACGGTGTTCCATGCCCTCAAAGACGTTCGAGGAGCGGCTGCGGGCAGTGGTGAGATCCTCCTCGACTGCACTCCGGAGGACGCCCCGGCCGCTTTCTGGCGTTTCGTTCAGATCGTCATCGAGATAGTGGGCTTGAGGCACTCCAAATACAAGGACGCCCTGGTCCGTTTGGCTCGGGCCGAGAATCAGGCGGACTCTTCTTGGGATCGGCCATGACGTTGCTCGGTCGCTAGGCGACCGCTCCCTGTGTCCACCCTTCTGCTCGATTGCCGCCCCGCCGGCGGTCCCACCGTCACCGTCCCAGCGAGCTTTGCCTTACGTGTGCACGACGGAGGCATCCGCGACCTGGGAGACCTCGAAGCCCGTCCCGATGAGACAGTGTTGGACCTTGCGGGGGCCTATCTCGTGCCGGGACTCGTCGACGCCCACGTACACCTCGAACTGGGGGGCATGGACCCTCACGAGAGTGGTGACCTCAACATCGCCCACGGCGTGACGGCCGTCCGGGATCTCGGCAGAGCGGAGCGGCCGTGGGATCGTACCCGAGCCGGCGCTCCGCTGGCGGTGCGTGCATCGGGGGGGCTCACCCGCCAGGGCGCCTACGGTGGGTTCATCGGCCGGGAGCTCGGTCCCGGCGACGACGTCGTGCGGGCGGTGCGGCACCTGGTCGCCGCCGGTGCGCAGGTGGTGAAGATCGTGGTCAGCGGGCGCGTCGACTTCGAACGGCGCACGGCGGCTTCGCCCCATTTCAGCCGCGCTGAGTTGCGTGCCATGATCCACGTGGCCCACGAGATGGGCGTGCCTGTGGCAGTGCACGCCAACGGCTGCCAGGCCATCGAGTGGGCCGTCGAAGCCGGCGCCGACAGCATCGAGCATGGGATCCTCGCCGACGAGGACACGATCGCGGCGATCGCGGGCAGCAGGTGTGTGTGGGTGCCCACCCTCACGGCGCTGCACGCGCAGAACTCGGCGCACGGCTGGCCGATGCTCCCCCACATCCTTGCGGACCACCAGATGATGGTGTTCAGAGCGCGTGAGATGGGCGCCCAGATCGCCACGGGCACCGACGCGGGCGCCACGCGCGTGAAACACGGTAGCCTGCTCACCGAGTGCGTGTTGCTGCGTGAGGCCGGGCTCTCCCCGAGCGAGGTGCGTGACGCGGCCACCGTGGTCGCTGCGCGCCTTCTCGGCCTGCCGGACGACTACGGTCGGTTGCAGCGCGGAGCCCTGACCGACCTGGTGTGGTTCCGTAGCGACCCGTTCGCCTCCTCCGTGGTGCCGGCGCCGGGAGCCAGTACCGAGCGACCCCTCGGCATGCTTCTCGTGCCCCGCTGCCAGAGGTAGCGCCGCCCGCCCGCGACCGCCGACGTGCCGCGACTGGGCCCCCGCGCGACCGCCGACCCCGCGCGACCGAGCTCCTGCGACCCCGGCGGACACCCGCCGCGCCTCAGCCCGCGGCACCCCTGGTTGTGACGCCAGCGACTTTTCGGTAGACTGATTCGTGTTGGTTGTTGTCGGTAGTGGTGCCAGATGGCCTAACAGGGAAGCCGGTGCGAAGCCGGCGCGGTCCCGCCACTGTAACCGGTGAGCCACCTCCATGATCCACTGGCCGCGGGCTGGGAAGGGGACGGGGGCGCTTGAGCCGGGAGCCAGGAGACCTGCCACTGCCTGACATGCCGGATGCGCTCTTCGAAGGAAAGGGCTGGCATGCGTTTCCGCTTTTCGTCCGCGACCCAGCAAATGGTCGCACCCCATAGCTACGTAGGCTTCTCGGGCTCCGTACCTCTTCGGATCACGCCGGCCGATGCGTGCGCGCACGCATCGGCGGCTGATGCATACCCTCGCGTGGAGGCAGATGCGCACTCAAGCGTAGACGCACATGCATACCCTCGCGAAGAGGCTGGTGCTCCACCCCTGCAACGAATCCTCGAATGGAGGCGGTTCACGCGATGATCCTGATCACCGGAGGCACCCGCAGCGGCAAGTCGACCACGGCTGAACGCATGGCGGCCGACTACGGCGGCCGCGTCCTGTACGTTGCGACCGCCGAACCGGGCGATGACGAGATGCGCCTGCGCATCGAGCGCCACCAGGCCGGTCGTCCGGCGGAGTGGGGCACCCTCACCGCCCCGCGGGACGCCGTCGCCCTGCTTCGGGAATGCGAAGGCGAGTGGGACACCGTGCTGTTCGATTGCCTCACCCTCTACACGACCAACCTCCTTCTTGAGCAGGAAGCCGACTCGCCCGACCCCGAGGTTGTCTTGGCCGACAGCATGCGGGGTCTGGCCGACTACCTCTCGGAACGCTGGCCGCAATCGGTGGTGGTGACCAACGAGGTGGGGTCGGGCATCGTACCTGTGCACCGTCTGAGCCGGCTCTTCCGCGACCTGCAGGGCCGAGTGAACCAACTGTTCGCCCGTCAAGCCGACGAAGTGTACTTCTGCGTGAGCGGGATCCCACTGAAGATCAAGGGCCCGGGCTCGCCGTGGGCCGCCGCACTCGAGACCGGCGGTGCGATATCACCGTGGCCGGTCTCGTAGGGAGGTCGTTGAGTTGTCCGGCGTGCTCATGATCCAAGGGACCGGTTCCAGTGCGGGCAAGAGTCTGCTGGTCACCGGCCTCGTTCGTGTCTTCAAGCAAGACGGGTGTTCTGTCGCTCCGTTCAAGGCGCAGAACATGTCGCTGAACTCGTACCCGGCCATCGAAGGCGGAGAGATCGGACGAGCTCAGGTAGCCCAAGCCGAAGCGGCGGGCCTTCCGCCGAGCGTGGACATGAACCCGGTGCTGCTCAAGCCCACCACCGACGTGGGCTCCCAGGTGATCGTACGTGGGAAGCCTATCGGCCACATGGATGCCCGTACGTATCACGACTTCAAGGCGAGCCTGCTGCCCGTGGTCGAGGAGAGCCTCGCCCGGCTTCGCTCGAGCTACGACGTCGTGGTGATCGAGGGCGCCGGCAGCCCGGCCGAGATCAACCTGCGCGAGAACGACATCGTCAATATGGGCATCGCCCGTCGGGTGGATGCGCCGGTGGTGCTCGTGGCGGACATCGATCGGGGCGGAGTGTTCGCTTCCATCTACGGAACATGGGCCCTCCTCGACGCCGAGGATCGTGCGCTCTTGCGCGGCTTCATCGTGAACAAGTTCCGTGGGGACGTCTCTATCCTCCAGCCGGGCATCGAAGAGATCGAAGAGCTCACCGGCATGCGCTGCCTGGGCGTTCTCCCCTATCTGCGCGACGTGGGTGTGGACGACGAAGACTCGGTCTCGCTCGATGAGTCCACCGCGTCGGCGGGCCGCCTTCCGATCGCAGCCGACGGCTGGCCGGTGGGCGACGGACCTCGGGTCGCGGTGGTCCGTCTTCCCCGCATCTCGAACTTCACCGATTTCCGGCCCCTCGAGGCGTGTGGTCTCTTCCGCGTCCGTTGGGCCGAGAGCCCGGAGCAGCTCGCCGACGCGGACCTCGTGGTGATCCCGGGCACCAAGAGCACGGTGGGCGACCTCACCGCTCTGCGCGACCTGGGTTTCGAGCCCGCCCTGGCCGAGCGCCGGGCGGCCGGCGCCCGCTTCCTGGGAGTGTGCGGCGGATACCAGATGCTGGGCGGGCGCATCTTCGACCCCGAGGGCGTGGAGAGCGCGAGCCCGGAGGTGGCGGGCCTGGGCATGCTTCCCGTCGATACCACGTTCGCCGCCGACAAGGTCACCGAATCGGTGCGTGTGCACGGCTCGGCCGAGGGTTGGCTGGGCTCGGATGTCTCAGTGGTGGGGTATGAGATCCACATGGGACGCACCGAGGGCTCGCCGCGGCCGCTCTTCGTGGTGGAAGACGGCGATGGGCTTCGCCGCCCTGAAGGGGCAATGAGCGACGACGGCCTGGTCGCGGGCACCTACGTGCACGGTCTGTTCGAGGATTTCTCGGTGCTGGCCGGGCTCGCCCGCGAGCTCGGTGTCGCGTCTTCGCGCATCGACGAGGCACACGGCACCTGGCCCGATCACACGGCGGCCAAGGAGGCCGCCTACGATCGACTGGCCGCCCAGTTCCGCGAGCACCTGGACATGCCGCGGATCAGGGACCTGGTCGAGGGGAGGGCGTGGTTGTGAGCAGGGGCCGGCTTGTGGGGGGGGACGTGGTTGTGAGCAGGGGCCGGCTTGTGCGACGGGCCGTGCTGATCGCGGCAGCCTTCGCCGTGGACGTGGCGATCGGCGACCCGGTGAGGCCCACCCACCCGGCTCGACTGATGGGCCACGCCATCGCCGGATACGAGCGGGCCTTCCGGTTGCTGGCAGGGCCGCGCGCCGGCGACAGCGCGGAGCGCGCGGCCGGCGCCGCGCTGGCTGTGGGGCTGCCGCTGGGTGTCTACCTGATGGTTCGACGTGTCCTGGGTGCGCTGCCGCGCTGGGCTCGGCCGTTCGGCCACGTCTGGCTGGTCTCCACGGCCCTGGCGGGCAACGAGCTCGCCCGCTCGGCCGAGCGGGTGGGTGATGGTCTCACCGTCTCCCTGGACTCCGGCCGCGAGGCCGTCTCCATGATCGTGGGGCGCGACACGCGGCAGATGACCGAGTCCGACGTCGTGCGGTCGGCGGTGGAATCGGTGGCCGAGAACACCAGTGACGCCGTGGTGGCGCCGCTGTTCTACGCGGCCGCGGGCGGGGCGCCGCTCGCCCTCGCCTATAAGGCGGTGTCGACGCTCGACTCCATGGTGGGCTATCGGAATGAACGTTACCTGCACTTCGGGCGCGCTTCGGCGCGCCTCGACGACGCCCTGAACCTCCTGCCCGCGAGGCTCACCGCCGTGCTGGCCGTCGTGGGCGGCGGCACGGGGCTTGCCGACCTGCGCCGGGCCTGGGCGGAGCGGGTGTACCACCCCAGCCCGAACGCCGGACTCGTGGAAGCGTCGTTCGCCTACGGGCTTGCCGTGAGGCTCGGAGGCTCGGCGAGTTACGGGGGGACGGTCGTGAATCGCCCGTACCTGGGCGGATCGAGGGCACCTGCGCCCGAACGCCGGGACCTCGCGAGGGTGGCCTCCTTGAGTCGCCGCGTCGGTGCCCTCTCGTTGGGCGTGTTGGTGGGCGGACTCCTCTCTCTGGGAGGTCGGTCGTGAGCGACGACATCCACGGCGGAAAGATCCGCGAGGCGGCGACGGCGCTCGGCATCCCGGGCGACGAACTCCTGGACTTCTCGGCGAACGTGAACTTCCTGGGCCCTTCCCCCCGGGTGGTGGCGGCGGCGCGGCGGGCTGTGGGCGAGATGGGATGGTATCCCCTTGATCCCCCGGACCCTCTTCGCCGCGCCGCCGCCGGTTTTCTCGGGGTGCCGCAGGAACGGGTTGCCCTGGGTAACGGTGCCTCCGAACTCATCTTCCTCACGGTGGCGCATCTCCGACCGCGCCGCGTTGTCGTACTCGGCCCCACGTTCACGGAGTACGAGCGGGCGGCCCGCGCCTGGGGCGCCGAAGTCGATCTCGTCTTCGCCCCCGAGGAGCGCGATTTCGCCTTCTCCGAAGAGCACATCGAGGCTCTGGCACCACGGCTGGCCGCGGCCGATCTCGTCTTCATCTGCGATCCCAACAATCCCACGGGCGACCTCTGGGATCGCCGCGCCCGCGATACGCTCATCTCGATCTGCGCCCGGGCGGGCACCGCGGTGTTCGTGGACGAGTCGTTCCTCGCTTTCACCGAGGTCTGGCCGGGGGGCGCCGTGCTGCGTCGCTCCGTCTCTTCTTCCGAGGGATCCAGCGAGCAGGTGATAGTGCTGCACTCCCTGACCAAGATCCTCACGATGCCCGGTCTCCGGGTGGGAGCGCTCGTACTTCCGGAGGCCCTCGCTGACGGATTCCTGCCGCGGGTGCCGCCCTGGAATGTGAACTGCATCGCTCAGGCGGCGGCCGTCGCCGGGCTGGAGGACGTGGAGCTTCTGGAACGAACACCCCCCGCGGTGACCGAGGCCCGGATCGCCGCCATCGCCCGTCTGCGCGGCATCCCCGGCGTGGCCAGGGTGTTGCCCGCAGCCGCCAACTTCTTGTGTCTGCGCCTCGCCGCACCGGGCGCGCGCGAGGTGGCCGGGCGCCTTCGGCAGCAGCACGGCATCCTGGTACGCGACCTCACCGACTTCCCCGGCATGGGCGCCCGCTTCCTCAGAGTCGCCGTTCGAGAGCCGGCCGACAACGACCGCCTCATCAAGGCTCTGGCCGAGGTACTGGCGGGGATCGCGGCCGACGCCTTCGCCGGTGCGTCCGTCGCAACGGACTGTTCGTTGGGGATTGGAGCCGCCTCGTGATCGCCCCCTCGGGATTCGTGCTCGCCGGCACCCGCAGCGGGGTGGGGAAGACCAGCCTGGCCCTGGGGATAATGGGCGCCCTGGCGCGGCGCGGGCACGTCGTGGCGCCGTTCAAAGTGGGCCCCGACTACATCGATCCGACCTACCACGCGAGCGTGTGCGGGCGCCCCTCGCACAACCTCGACACCTGGCTCATGGAGCCGGATGAGGCGGTCGCTGTGTTCGAGCGGTCCGTGGCGAGGGTTGCCCGGGAGGCCGCGGGAGCCCAGACGCAGGCGAATCGCGCGGAGATCGTTCAGGCGCCGCCGCTGGGTGGGCCCTCGACGACAGGCAGACCGGGCGCCGTTTCGTCGACCCACGCACTGGGTCTCGTCGCCGTGGTCGAAGGCGTGATGGGGTTGTTCGACGGTCTGGCGGGCGGCGGAGAGCGGTGCTCCACCGGTGAGATGGCCAAGCTCCTCGGGCTTCCGGTCGTCTTGGTGATCGACTGCTCGCATACCGCTCGAAGCGCGGCCGCCGTCGTCCACGGGTTCCGTACGTTCGACCCCGACCTGTTGATCGCGGGCGTGATCCTGAACAAGGTGGCCGGACCCGGCCACGGGCGGATGGTCGAGGAGGCCCTTGCAGAGTTGGCCTCGCCGCCTCCCGTCCTCGGCATCGTGCCCAGGAGGTCGGCCCTGCACCTCGAGTCGCGGCACTTGGGCCTGATCCCCACGGTGGAAGACCGAGGCGTAGCCGACGTGTTGGAGCGCATAATCGATCACGTGGAGGAGCACGTGGATCTCGACAGCCTGCTCACCGGGGCAGCCCCGGTGGATCCAGGGTCGGGCGGGATGAGGGATGCGCCCCGATCGAACCGTCACTCTGGAGCCGAGCCGCGATCCCGCGTGGCGATCGCCCGAGACGGCGCCTTCTCCTTCTACTACCAGGACAACTTCGATGTGCTCGAGGAAGAGGGCGCTGAGTTGCACTTCTTCAGCCCGGTTGCCGGTGACAGGCTCCCCTCAGGGTGCGACGCCGTCTATCTGGGCGGAGGATACCCCGAGGTCTACGCGGCCGAGTTGGCCGCGAACTCTGGCTTGGGGCGCGACCTCAGCGCGGCCATAGCCGCCGGCGTGCGGGTCTACGCAGAGTGCGGAGGCTATCTCTACCTCGGGCGAGAGATCGAGAACGGAGACGGCGTGCACACCATGGCCGGCGTCCTCCCGACCCGCGCCTCCATGTCCGGCGCCCGCCTTCGCATGGGCTACGTGGAGGCCACGGCCTGCGAACGCCACCCCCTTTCAGGGGCCGGCTTCCGCGGGCACCTGTTCCACTACTCGGCCACGACCGGCTCTGAGCACCCAGCCTACGAGGTCAGCCGCAAGGGCGAGACCCTAGCCGACGGCTATGCCGACGACCACCTCGTGGCCAGCTACGTACATCTTCACTTCCGGGGCAGCCGGCGCATGGCACGCTGGCTGGCCTTGGGCGTCACATCACAGGAGGACCACACCCATGCATGACGACCGCGTTCCCCGCCCGGAAGGTTCGGGATCGGCAGAAGTCGGATCAGCGACCGCCCCACTCGCCGGAGCGGCCCCACTCGCCGGAGCGGCGTCTCGCGCGCGATCGGCGCCCGGGCCACTCACCGGGTCCGTCCCCTGGGCGGTCGTGGTGCTGGGCCACGGCAGTCGTAACCCCGCCGCGCTCGAGGTGCTTCAGAAGGCAGCGTCGCTGCTCGCGCTCCAGACGGGTTGGACCGTCGTCCACGCGTCCCTCGGGTTCAACAAGCCGAGTCTCACCGAGGCCGTCGTCTCCCTCTACGGGCAGGGTTTCCGGGATATCCTGGTTGCGCCCTACCTGCTGTTCGCTGGGAATCACGTGGTGCTGGACATCCCGGAGCAACTCGAGTCGGTGCTCACGGCGCACCCGGATCTGAGTGTTCGCCTCACCGGCCCCCTGGGTCTCGACCTGCGGCTGGTCTCGGTTCTCGAGTCTCGGGTGCGCGGAGCTCGCGGCGAGGAAGGTGCCGTGGCGGCGTCCTCGGTAAACAGCCCTGCGGAGATCGAGGGCAAGAGCTTCGAGATCATCGAGGGGTTACTGCCGGAGTTGCCGTTGACCGCGGATGAACGCGCGGTCGTGGTGCGTGTTGTGCACGCCACGGGCGATCCCAGTCTCGCTTCTCAGCTTGTCTTCTCGGCGGGCGCCGTCGAGCAGGGGCTCCGGGCCCTTCGTGACGGTGCGCCGGTGGTGTGCGACGTGAACATGGTGAAGTCGGGGCTGGTGCCGAGCCTGCGCCGTCTCGGTATCTCGGTGGACTGTCTGGTGGACACGGCTGGAGCCGCCGAGGTGGCCTCGGCCGAGGGGATCACCCGGTCGGCGGCCGCTCTGCGCGCCATGCGTGAGTCGCTCGACGGTGCCGTGGTCGTGATCGGGAACGCACCGACCGCCCTGCTGGAGATCGTGCGCCTGGAGCGTGAAGAGGGTGTGCGCCCGGCCTTGGTCGTGGCCGTGCCCGTGGGGTTCGTGGCAGCCGCGGAGTCCAAGGACGCACTGATGGCCTCGCCGCTCGCGCACATCACTCTGCCGGGGCTCCGTGGGGGCACTCCCATCGCGGTGGCGGCCACCAATGCCCTGGCTCGTCTGGCCGCGCCGGACGCCTCGGTGTTCGCGGGATCGCCGCGCGCGGAGAGAACCGGCGCCGGCGTCGAACGAGGAACTCCGTGCACATAGCCGAGGGCATACTCCCCGCAGAGTGGGCGGTGGCGTGGGCGGCGCCGGCTGCGGTCGCTGTCGCCGTGGGGCTGAGCCGGCTCAAGAAGCGCACCGTCGCCGACCCTTCGTTCAAGTCGTTGGTGGCCTTGATGGGCGCGGCTGTCTTTGCGATCAGCCTCATGCCCATCCCGGTGCCGGTGGCGGGCTCCGTGTCGCACCCGGCGGGGACGCCGCTCGCGGCTATTGTGGTGGGCCCGTGGGCGTCGGTGGTGCTCGCGGGCCTTGCCCTCCTCATCCAAGCCCTCTTCTTCGCCCACGGGGGACTCACCACCCTGGGCGCCAATATCGTCTCGGAAGGCATAGCGGGGTCCTTCGTGGGTTTCGCCTCCTTCTGGCTGGCGCGTCGTTGTGGAGCTTCGCTCTTTCGCGCCGGGTTCCTCGCGGGGATGTTCGGCGACCTCGCCGTCTATCTGGCCACGGCGTTCGAGCTGGGCCTGGGGCTCTTCCCGTGGAGCGGGTCGTTACGCGGAGGCGGGGCGCTCTTCCTCGCCTTCCTACCCACACAGCTCCCCCTCGCCGTGCTCGAAGGAGTGTTCACGGGCGGGGTGCTGCGGTCCCTCGCCGAGCTCAGACCCGACATAGCGCGCGGCTTGGGCCTGGGCCGGGGCGATGCAGTTCCGCCCGCCCCGCGTGACGGCCGGATACGGCATCACTGGAGGCGCGGGAGCCGGGGCGTGCGTGTGGCGATCGTCGGGCTGGCCGTGCTCGTGGCCGTGGTGTCGCTGGGCGGCCTGCTCTGGGCCATCGCCCTCACCACGGGCGACTGGGTGGGCATCGATGCAGGGATCATGGAGCGGGTGGCCGAGGAGAGGGGCAGGGCGGCATGGACGCCGTTCATCAACACCGACGTGGGCGACCTTCTCCTCTTCATGTTCTTCGGCGGCGCCGTCGCTGCGGGGGCGGCCGTGGGATGGGTTGTGCAGGGGATGCGCGCGCGGAGCCCCTCGGGGCGCGCTTCTGCGTCGGGGGGCCATGCGGGGAGCCATGCGGGGGGCGGCGTGGGGGGCTCTGTGGGGAGCGGCGCGGCGCGCGACGACTCCACCGCGCGTGCCTCTGGGCGGTGGCGGCGCGGGATCTGGGGGCTGGTGGGTGGAGTGCTCGTCGTGCTGGTCCTCTGGGGCTGGCTCGCCCCGGGTCTTTCGCTGGGCCCGCTCGACGGCGCGCATCTGAGGACGGTCGCTCGGGTCATCGCCGATCCCTCCGGCGAGCAGGTGCTGAGCGCCCGCGGTGGTGACGCCGTGCTCTTCGCGTTCACGGTCGCCGGTCTGGTCTTGGGAGTGGCTGCCGGCTGGTCGGCTTCGAAGCGGTTCGCCGGCGGCCGTCCGCGCCTGCGCCTGCCGCGTCTGCACGGTTCCCACGACGTACGTGCCGGCGATCGTCAGGCGTGGAAGACCACGGTCCTCTCTGCCATCGACGCTCGGGTGAAGCTGGCTGTGGGCGCGGTCCTCCTCGGCGTGAACCTCGTGGCCGGCCAAGGGTTCTCTCTGCTTCTTCTGGCCGTTTGCCTGGCGGTTCTCCTGGCGGTGGTGCGCGTGCGGTGGATCGCACTGGTGTTGCGGATGCTTCCTGCCCTGGTGGTGGGCGTGATGCTGGTGGTGCTTCGGGGGCTCACGATCCCGGGGCAGCCTGTGATCTTGATCGATCTGCCGCGTCTCGCGCCGGTGGTGGTGAGCAGCGAAGGGCTGGCGGCGGGATTCGATCTTGCCGCGGTTGTGCTCGCGGGCGTCTCCCTACTCCTGCTCCTCGGCCTGAGCACTCCGCTCCCCGCGCTGCTGGGAGCGCTCCGCTGGTACAGGGTGCCCGGTCTGCTCATCGACCTCGGCATGTTGATGTACCGCTACCTGTTCTTGTTCGTGGAGGAGGCGCAGCGGATGCGCCAAGCGCAACGTCTCCGGGGGCCCGAAGTGCCCTGGCGGCGTGCCATGGGTGGCTTCAACAGCTTGGGCGCCAACCTCCTGATCCGGTCCTACGATCGATCGCAGCGGGTGTACGACGCCCAGCGGCTTCGTGGAGGTGAGCGGCGACCATGATGAACAGCCCCTGGGGAGGCTCTAGTATCGACGGATCGACGGTGACCTTCGCCCACACGGGCTTCGTCTACCCCGGGGGCGTGAGAGCCCTCGACGGCGTCGACATCACCATCCGGTCGGGCGACTTCACCGCGGTCATGGGTGCCAACGGCGGCGGGAAATCGACCATGCTCAAGTTGCTCGTGGGCCTGCTGCATCCCAGCGAAGGGCGCGTGTCGGTCGACGACGTCGAGGTGGGTCACGACACCTTCAACCAGGTTGCGGCCATGGTGGGGTACCTCTTCCAGGACCCGAACGACCAGCTGTTCTGTCCCACGGTGGCCGCGGACATCGCCTACGGCCCGGAGAATCTCGGGCTTGGGGGCGCCGAAGTGGAGCGGCGGGTGGAGTGGTCGGCGAAGACGTGCGGCGTGTTCGAGCTGCTCGACCGGCCCATCCACGCCCTGAGCTACGGGCAGAAGAAGCGGGTCGCGCTCGCCGGGGTCTTGGCCATGGGTCCGCGCGCGCTGGTTCTCGACGAACCCTCCTCGAGTCTCGACCCCATGGCCGAGGCGGCCCTCATGCGCCTCTTGAAGGGGCTGAACGAACGAGGTCTCACCGTGATCATGGCCACCCACGACGTCGATCTGATCCCGCTGTACGCGCACCGCATCATCCTTCTCCGCGGCGGTCATGTCGCGGCGGAAGGGCCGTTGGCGGAGGTGTTCGCGGAGGGCACCCACCTCGAGGGGTGCGATCTGCGGTTGCCCAGGATCGCCTATCTGTTCGACATCTTCTGCGACGAGAGCACTCGTCCGCTGACCGTGGGCCAGGCACGGAAGGAACTGGTGCGTATGGTGGAACAGGGCCGCCTCGACCTGGTGCCGATCCTGCTCCCGAAGGAACGAGGGGGCGCGGCGTGACGACCTCTGCCGCCCCTGCCGACGCGCCCGACAAGAACGAGGCGACCACCGCCCTTCGCCGCGGGTATACCACCGGCGCCTGCGCGCAGGCGGCGGTCACCGCCGCCCTGATCGGCGGCGCGCCCGGCGAAGGCAGCGTCGAAGTGACTCTTCCCGGGGGCGAGACCGCGCTGCTTCCGTTCCGCCGGGAGGAAGACGGCGTGGTCTGGGTGGTGAAGGACGCGGGCGACGACCCCGATGTCACGCACGGTCTGGCGATAGGCGCCTACGTCGAGAGCACACCGGGCGTTCATGCGGTCAAGGCCGGAGAGGGCGTGGGTGTGGTGACGCTGCCCGGGCTGGCCATCGAGCCGGGCGCGCCCGCCATCAACCCGGCACCGCGGGACGCCATCCTCGACGAGTTGCGCCGCGGCCGTCCGGCCGGGGCCACCGCCACTATCCTGGCCCCGGGCGGCGAGGAACTCGCCCGGCGCACGCTGAACCCGCGGCTGGGCATCGTGGGGGGCGTCAGCATCCTGGGCACCACCGGCAGGGTAGAGCCCTGGTCGGTCGAGGCCATGCGCGATTCCCTGGTCCCCCAGCTGGACGTGGCCGAGGCTCGGGGTCGGTCGACCCTTGTCTTCGTGTTGGGTTCGAAGGGACGCCGCCTCGCCGAAGCGGCGGGCGCCGACCCGCGCGATGTGGTCGAGGTGGCCAACGAAGTGGGGTGGATGCTCGAGAGGGCCGCGGACCGCGGCTTCGCGGGCGTGACCGTGCGCGGCCACGTGGGCAAGCTGGTGAAACTGGCCGCGGGCATCTTCGACACGCACTCGCGGGTGGCCGACGCTCGCCTGGTCACCTTGGCCGCCTATGCGGGCGCGGGCGGCGTGGCTCCCGAGGAGATCCGCGGCATGCTGGCCATGACCACGGCCGACTTCGCCGCCGCGAGACTGAACGAACTCGGCCGAGCCGACGTGCTCTCGGCGGTCGCTGAGGCGGCTGCCCTCGCCTGTCGCGAGCGCTACGGTCTGCCGGTGCGTGTGGTGCTGCTCGATCGCGCCGGCGTCGTTCTGGGGGAGGGATGAGCATGGTGGAACGCGGTCGTCTGCTGGTGGTGGGAGTCGGGCCGGCGGAGCGGGAGTACCTCACGCCTGCCGCGGCGCGTCTGGCGAGATCGTGTGAGGCTTTCGTGGGCGGAGCGGCCGCGCTTCGCGCGGCGCCGGCTTGGGGCGAGCGGGTGGAGATCTCTGGCCCGCTCGACTCCGTGCTCGACCGCGTGGGCCTTCTCCTCGAGCAAGGGAAGCGCGTGTGCGTGCTCACCTCCGGCGATCCGGGGTACTTCGGCATGTTGGCGGCGCTGGAGCGTCGCTTCCCGGGGGAGGCGGTGGTGGAGCCGGGCGTATCGTCCACTCAGCTGCTGGCCGCCAGGCTGGGGCTTGCCTGGCAGGAGTTGACGCACACGTCGGTGCACGGGCGCGCGCTTGAGGCCCCCGACTTCACCGACCGCCCCATCGCCGTGCTCTGCGGCGGCGACAACACTCCCGAGGCCGTGGCCTCGCTGCTCCTCGATGTGGGGTGGCAGGCGCAGGCGGCGGTTGGTGTAGGCTTGGGAGGCCCGCACGAGAGTGTGACCGTGGGCGATCTCCCCGCGATCGCGGCAGGCGCCTTCGGCTCTCCCGCAGTGATGATCGTCGCTCCTGACGCGTGGCTCCGCGAGGGCAACCGGCCTTTCGCCGCCCGGCGCGACGATCCGGCCGCAGGCTCGGCTCCTTCCGGCGCCGTGGCCCCGGGCATCGCAGACGAGGAGTTCGAGCGACTCGAGCAGGTGCCGCTCTCACGGTGGGAGGTGCGCTCGGTGCTTGCTTCGGTCGCGCGCCCCGCCTCACGGCGTGTGATCTGGGACGTGGGCGCGGGCAGCGGTGGATTCTCCGTCGAACTCGCACTCCTCTCCCCGGACGCGCGCGTGATCGCGTTCGAGCGGGGATCCGCGGGGTGCGAGGCGATCCGCAGGAACGCTCAGCACTTCGGGGCTCGGGTGGAGGTGGTCGAGGGGACGGCCCCCGATGCGCTTCCCTGCTCTGGCGACGAGACGCGACCCGACTTGGTGGTGATCGGTGGCTCCGGCGGACGATTGGAGGAGATCCTGACTGCCGTGGCCGGCTGCATCAAGCCGGGCGGGCGCGTCATCGTGACGGCGGTGACTCTGGAGACCGCCGGGAACGCGGCCTCCTTGCTCTCGTGGGAGCCGTGGATGGGACTCGACGCAGTACAGCTGGCGACCGCACATCTGGAGAAGGCCGGGATCATGCGCGGGGCGAACCCCGTGACGATCGTGTGGGCCGACAAGGAGGATCGACCGTGACGGACTCCCGCACAGGGACGCTCTACGCATTGGGCCTCGGCCCGGGGGACCCCGGGCTCGTGACGATGCGGGCGGTGGAGATCCTGCGCTCGGGCCCCGTGGTGGCCTATCCGCTGGATGCCGACGGCGGGCCGGGCCGCGCCTTCCGCATCGCGGAGGGCTATCTGGACGCCGACGTGGAGAGCCTACCTCTCCACATGCCCATGACGACCGACTCGGACGCTCTGACCGAAGCCTGGGACGCTGCTGTCTCGGTGATCTCACGGGTGACCGAAGCGGGCCGCGACGTCGCCTACATCTGTCTGGGTGACGCTCTTCTGTACGGCAGCTTCGGCTACCTCCTCAGCAGGTACTCGGGCCCCGTGAACGTCGTGCCGGGGGTGATCTCTCCAGTGGCAGCGGCGGCTGCGCTGAAGATACCGCTGGTCGAAGGACGCGAGCCCCTCACCATCGTGCCCGACGGGGGGGATCTGGCTCTACTGGAGGGCGCCCTGGCACTCGGGGGCACCGTGGTGATCATGAAGCCGTCGCGCCTCAGAGCTGAGGGCGCCGCGCTGCTCGCGCGGGCCGGCGCTCTCGGACGAGCCTGGGTGCTCGAGGACGTCACCCTGCCGGGTCAGCGGGTCTATCCGGCCGGCTCGGTGGACACGCTGACCGCACTGCCGTATTTCAGCGTGGTGACGGTGCTGGCGCCGGGCCGCGCGCTCGATCGAAGTGGGAAGGAAGGTGAGGGCGCATGAGCGGCGCGCCGGTACTCTTCGTCGGAGCCGGGCCGGGAGATCCGGAGCTGATTACCCTGCGAGGCGCTCGCGCGCTGGCGGAGGCCGATGTGGTGGTGTGGGCCGGGTCGCTGGTGCATCCGGCGCTTCTCGGCCATTGTCGAGAGGGTATCGAGATCCACGATTCGGCGGCGCTCGATCTGCCCCGCATCGTGGAGATCATGGTGGAGGGCTACCGGGCGGGACGGTCGGTGGTGCGGCTCCACACCGGCGACCCCTCGCTGTACGGCGCCATCGCGGAGCAGATCGACGAACTTGATGCGGTCGGTGTGCCCCATGCGGTGGTGCCGGGAGTGAGTTCGTTCGCGGCCAGTGCGGCGGTTCTGCAGGCGGAACTCACGCGGCCGGGCCTCTCCCAGACGGTCATCCTCACGCGTCGCGCGGGTCGCACCCCCGTGCCGGCCGGACAGGACCTCTCCTCATTGGCGTCCCATGCGGCCACCATGTGCATCTTCCTCAGCGTGGGTGGCATCGGTGAGGTCGTCGACGACCTGCTGGTGCACTACCCGCAGAGCACGGCTGCGGCAGTGGTGGCGAACGCCACCTGGCCGGAACAGCGGATCGTGCGGGGCACGCTGAGCGACATCGCCCAGAAGGTCACCGAAGCGGGTATCGAGAAGACCGCCATGATCGTAGTGGGTGACGTGCTGGCCGAAGCCGGCGAACGATCAAAGCTCTACGACCCAGGGTTCTCGCACGGCTACCGACGCGCCTCCGGCGCGTCGGCGCACCTCGACGACACGCGGGGAGCGGATGACTGAACGACCCCCGCACTCCGACGCGGCGCCCGACAGGGCACCCGAGAACGCGCCCGACAACGCCCCAGACTCGGCGCCGGGCCCGGCGTCCGACCGCGTGCTGAACCCGGCGGCCGACCCCCGGCCGGCGGGGTCGATCGCGGTGTTCGCGCTGACTCCGGGCGGAGCACGCACCGCGGAGCGCATCGTCTCGGCCGTGGGCGGCGGCCTTCACCTGCCGGAGAGGCTTCTCGCCGCGGGTGGCGGCACGCACCGTCCGGCCGCCCCTGCCCCCCGTCCCTCCGCCGCTCCCGGTCCGGCCGTCGCCGGTTTCACCGGCGTCGCGGCCGCGCTCCAGCGTGAGTTCCGGGCGGGAACCGCCCTCGTCTGCGTGATGGCGACAGGAGTCGTGGTTCGCTCGCTCGCTCCCGTCTTGCGCAGCAAGCTGGAAGACCCGGCCGTGATCGTGGTGGACGAACTAGGGCGGTTCGTGGTGCCCCTGCTCTCGGGTCACGTGGGTGGCGCGAACGCACTTGCTCGGCGCATCGCCGGGACTCTAGGCGCGCAGGCGGTGCTGACCACATCGACTGACGTCCAAGGTCTCCTCGGCCCGGATCTTCTTGCCGTGGCTCTCGATGCCCGCGTCGAGGACGCGGCCGCTCTTCTGCCGGCTTCGGCGGCGCTGGCTTCCGGTCGGCCGGTCGACCTGTGGGTCGATCCGGCGGAGGTGGGGGGCGCGACGGCCTTCCTCAGCGACCTCGCCGGGTACCGCCTCCGGGCCATCGGCGTTGTGGATCGTGTCGTCCCGCCGTCCCACGAAGCAGGAGACCGGTCGGAGGTCGCCGTCGTCGTGAGTGCCGCGGGGAACATCGGCGCGTCAGCGCAGCCCGAGTCGGAGGTAGTGTTGCGGCTCATCCCCAGATGGATCGTGGCTGGGGTGGGGTGCACGCGGGGCACGCCGGCCGCCGCCCTCGTCGGAGCCGTGCGCGAAGCGCTCGAGTCGGCGGGCCTGCGGGCGGAGTCATTGCGCGCCTTGGCGTCGGTGCGGGCCAAGTCGGACGAACCCGGGCTTGAGGAGGCCGCCGGGGAACTCGGGGTGCCCCTGGTCTTCGCCGACGACGAGCAGGTGGAGGCCCAGATCGTGGCCTACGGCTTGGCCGAGAGCGACTGGGTGAGAAAGAGCATCGGTGTGGGCGCCGCATCGGAGCCGGCGGCCCTCTGGGCCGCGGGTCCGGGCGCTGTCCTGGTGCAGCACAAGATCGCACGGGACGGTATCACCGTCGCACTCGCCCGCATGGGCGGCGAAGCAGTGGTGGCCGCACGAGAAGAGAGGTGGGCGCTGTGATAGCTGCCGTGGGCATCGGACCGGGGGCGACCGCCGCCCTCACGGAGGAAGCGGCGGAGGTGCTGCGGGCGGCAGACGTCGTTGTGGGGTACCGTCCCTACGTCGAGATGATCGCGCACGTGCTCGGCCCCGATGCTGTCATGGAGAGTTCGGGCATGCGGCAGGAGGTCGACCGCTGCCGCCGGGCCCTGGAACTGCATCGTGAAGGCCGGGCCGTGGTGGTGGTGTCCAGCGGTGACGCCGGAGTGTACGGCATGGCCGGGCTCCTCATGGAGATCGACCCCACCGCCGACGTGCGCGTGGTGCCGGGCATCACCGCCGCCCAGGCGGCCGCGGCGCGCCTGGGGGCTCCCCTGATGAACGACTTCATCGTCCTCAGCTTGAGCGACCTGCTGACCCCCCGCAGCGAGGTGCTGCGCCGCGCCGACGTGGCCGCCGGGGCCGACCTTGTCACATGCCTCTACAACCCCACCTCTCGGCGCAGGCGTCCGCTGTTCGAGGAGGTGGTGCGTCTGTTCCTCGGACGGAGGCCCGCGGAGACTCCCGTGGGCTGGGTGCGCAACGCCTACCGTCCCGAGGAGGAGGTGCACTTCACCACGCTGGGCGCCCTCGCCGACGAGCCGATCGATATGTGGTCGGTGGTGATCATCGGGTCCAGCCGCACTGAGATGCTGGGTGGCAGACTGGTCACGAGGCGAGGGTACGCCGAACGATACGGTGTCGACAGCCCGGACGAAGCCCCCGCCGCGGCTGCGGAGAGTGCCACCGAGGCCGCCGCCCGCCCCGGCCCCCGCCGCCTCTACATGCTGGGCGGCACCGGCTTCGCCCGGCGGCTGGCGGTCGACCTCGAGGACGCCGGGTACCAGGTGCGTCTCTCTGTGGCGACCCCGCTCGGCGCCGCCGAAGTGGAGCGGGAGCCCGCGGGAGGCGTGCGGGTCGGCAGGCTGGGGACGCCGGGGTTGGTGCGGGAGATCGCATCCTGGGGCGCGGGAGCGCTCGTCGATGCCACCCATCCGTACGCCGTCGAGGCCAGCCGCACGGCCGTGTCGGCGGCCGCCGCAGCCGGCGTACCACTGGTGCGGGCCGAGCGGGCTTCGTGGGATCCCGGTGGCCAGGCAGGCACCGTCCGCGTATTCGAGACAGCGGACGAGCTCGCTCGCGAGCTGGTCACAACCGGCCGTCGCGCCTTCTTCACTGTGGGCTCCAAGGGCCTGCAGGATTTCTCGGGTCGCGGCATCCGGCTGTTCGCGCGCGTTCTACCCACGCCCGGCTCGGTGGAGGCGGCGCTCCTGGCGGGAGTGGCGCCCGACGACCTCATCGCGGCGTATCCCCCCTTCGACGAGGCGTTCACCCTGGCGTGTCTGCGCCGGTTCGAGTGCGACGTGATCGTGAGTAAGGAGTCCGGCCGTGAGGGCGGGCTCGAAGAGAAGCTGGCCGCGGCCCGCGCCGCGGGAGCAGAACTGTTCGTAGTGGGGCGTCCCGCGGAAGCGGGGCTTGTCCACACAACCACGGAATCCATCTTGAGAGCATTGGAGGAGACATGGGCAGGATCCTGATCGAAGGCGACGACACACTTCTGGGGGCGCTCCGCGAAGCCGCGCAGCCAACCTACATGTGCACCATCGCCTCGTCCGACACCGGCGCCATCGAGGGCATTTCGATCGCCGGCGCTTCGGCCGACATGCGCAAGTACACCCCTCCGGCCGACATGGAGGCGCTCTTCTACGGGAGCGCGCGGTGCATCCCGGGGGTCGCTGCCACGCCGGACGGTATTCCGTCTCCCGTGATCATCACGATGGCCGCGTTGAGCTCGATGCGGCTGCCCATCTTCGTGGTCGACGCGGGGAGCGAGGTCGCTCCGCAGACGCCGTACGTGCGTCTGGGTGGGTCTCCGGCGCGCTCCGTGGTCACAGGTCACGCCGTCGAGGATGCGGAACTGATCTTCGAGCGAGGGTGGCATCTGGGGGCGAACATGGCCAAGCTCACCGACTTCCTGATCCTGGGCGAGTCGGTGCCGGCCGGCACCACGACGGCGCTCAGTGTCATGCTCGCTCTGGGTCTGGACGCGGAGGGCAAGGTCTCGTCCACCATGATCGGGGGAGCGCACGAGCTCAAGCAGGCGGCTGTGGACCTGGGCTTCAAGGCTGCGGGTATCACGAAGGGATCGCTGGAGAGCACACCACTGCGCGCTGTGGCGGCGGTGGGCGATCCCATGCAGGCCGCCGTCGCCGGCATCGCGTCGGCGGCGTCGGAGCACATCCCGGTGATGCTGGCCGGCGGAACGCAGATGGCGGCGGTAGCCGCGGTCATGGACCGGCTCGGTCAGGCCGACATGACCAACGTGTGTATCGGCACCACGCGTTGGGTGCTCCGGGACCCCGACGCCGACATCGTCTCTCTCGCCCAGCAGGCCGGCTGCCCGCGGGTGTACGCGGCCGATCTGGATTTCGGAGGGGCCCGTTTCGAGGGCATGCACATCTACGAAGCCGGCCTGGTGAAGGAGGGCGTGGGTGCCGGAGGCGCCGCCGTGGCGGCCCTCACCTACGGCGGGTTGGAGACCGACGAGTTACTGCGTCGCATCGAAGACGTCTACGAAGCCACCGTGCTCCCGATGCTCCAGGGCGCCTGAGAGAGGAGGGGGCCCCGTGGCCGGCAATGTCGGGCGGGGCCCCCACTGCACTTCGGCTTCGACGAGCGGGCCGGGCGTCCCGGATTCGCTCCACGTCGGCGACGACCACGTACGACTCCTTCTCGTGCTCGTGGCCGCGGACGATGTGCTCGTAGGACACTTCTTTCTCGCAGACCGAGCAGAAGCGCCGGTACTGGATCCGCCCGAAATCCTCATCGTGAAGCTGATGGAACCCCACGGATCTGGCCTCGGTGGCACCGAACACCTTGACCGGGATGGTGACGAGACCGAACGACACGGCCCCCTTCCACGTGACTCTCATTCGGTGCCTCCGGCCTCTCGCTCGCGCGCCCGGCGCATTCCGGCCGTGGAGCCGACCTGGAGCACGCTCGCACCTATCGTACCCGCTGAGTCCTCGGTCGATGCCCGCTCCGTCGTGCTACATTCCGTGGGGTTCCTACCGTACGGCTCCGGCGCCGTACACCGGAGGGAGGGCGTGGTTCGTGACTGAAGAGCGTAGAGCGGACGAGGGCGTCGAGCTCGGCCCCCCGACCCCCCACTCGACCCCCCACCCGACCCCCGACGTGACTCAGCATCCCGCTCGCCGCCCCCTTGCCGGCGACCCTCGCGCGCTTCTTGGCTTCTTCTCGCGATTGCCCGTGGGCGCGTCGGCCCGGCTGGAAGACGTAGTGGCAGCCTTCACGCTGGTGCCCCTCGTGGGGTGGACCATAGGGCTGATCGCGGGTGCGATCGCTCTGGTAGGGGGTTCCATCCTGCCGGCGACACCCATGGCCGCGCTGCTGCTGCTGGTCGTCGTGGGCTTCACCGGCTTCAATCAGACCGACGGGCTGCTCGACCTCGGCGACGGACTCATGGTGCACGGAGACACCGAGAAGCGGCTACGCGTCATGCACGATCACTCGGCGGGTGTGGGCGCCGTGTCCGCGGTGCTCTTCACCTACCTGCTCGGCTTCGCCGCGCTCGCGGGCATCGCCGCTCAGACCGCAGCCTTCGCGGACGCCGGGTGGCTCGGCGCGGGGTCGAGAGTCCTGGCCGCGGCGGTGGTGCTGGCCGAGGTCGCGGCGCGTCTCCCCTATCTGCTGCTCGCCTGGCTGGGTCGCCCCTCTCACGGTGGGCTCGGTTCTCAGTTCCTCGAGGGGTTCGGCGCGCGACACGCGTTGGTGGGACTGGCGGCGGCGGCGCCGGTTGTGCTCGCGGGATGGTGGCTCGGCTGGCTGCCCGTGGTCCTAGCCGCCGCCGCCGCCCTCCTAGTGGCCGTGTGGCTCCTGCGCACGGCGACCCGCCTGCTCGGCGGTATCGGTGGCGACGTACTCGGCGCCTCGCAGGAGCTGGCCCGCACCGCGGCGCTGCTGGCGATATCGGTGGGGCTCGCCCTATGAGCGACGCCCGGTTCGACGCCCTCCTGTTCGGCACCACCTCGTACGTGCTCCCCGCCGGCCTCCTGCCGAACGTGCGGCTTCTGGCGCCGTACGTCGACGACATCGAGCTCATCCTCTTCGAGGGCGAGGCGTCGAACCTCCCCTCTCGGGCGGATGTCCGCGACATCGGCCTCATGGGCGCCGACTCGGCCTGCGGGTTCACGGTACACCTACCCTTGGATGTGGGCATCGGCGAGGACGATCGCGACCTCCGGCGTCGGGCCCAGGAGACCTGCCTGCGCGTGGTGGATCTCACACTCGGTCTCGAGCCTCACGCGTTCGTCGTGCACCCCGAGCTCCCACTGCGCTACCACCCGGCTTTCGGTGAGCGGCCTGAGTCTCTGCACGAACTGCCGGCTGAGGTACATACGCAGTGGCAGGAAGCCCTTGGAGAGTCCCTGGCCCGGCTCCGGCGAGAGACGGGTGAGTTCCCCCTCGCGGTGGAGAACCTTCAATTCCCCTACGAGTGGGTAGACGACCTCCTCGACACCCACGATCTCGGCGTCACCTTGGACGTGGGGCACTTGCTCATGCACGGTGGCGACGTGGAGGAGCACCTGGAGCGCTTCGGGCGTCGCCTGAGCGTGGTGCACCTGCACGGCATCGTGGACGGCGTTGACCATCGAGAGATCGGCGCCTTCCCTCCGGAGGAACTCGAGCACATCCTCGACGCGGTGGCCGCAGCGCACACCGACCGGCCCGTCGCGGGGCGGCGAAGCCCCGGGCGTGTGGTGGTCTCGATGGAGGTGTTCGGGTGGAAGCCCACCGTGTCGTCGCTGCGCACCTTGGCCGACGTGCTCGGCGAGGGTCGCGGTGACCTATTCCGTCAGGCCGCGGAGGCCGTGGTCGACGAACTACCCCGCTGGAAGACCGGGGAGGTCTGAGGAACCGCCGAGCCGCCCGTCGTGGTCCTCGCGGAGGACTACACGATAGAGGCGTTCACCACGAACTCCGGCGGCTGATGCATGTGGCGCTTCACCGTGCACAACTCGACGGCGTTCACGACGGCGGCCTTGTATTTCTCGGGGAAGTCCGACGGCAGGTGCAGGTCGAGCACGATGCGGCCGATCAGGCCCGCTTCGGGGTCGCGCTCGGTGCGCAGCGTGATGCCGGCGCCCTCGGTGGAGATATCGCGCTGCTGCATGAAGCCCAGCATGAAGATGCCGGCGCACGTGCCGATGCTCGCGATGAAGAGGTCGAACGGAGCCGGCGCGGTGTCGTCACCCCCGCCGTGCTCGGGCTGGTCTGTCTCGATCGTGAAGCCCTTGTAGTCCGCGAACACCCGCTTGTTGCCGGGGAAGTAAACCTTCATCTCCATCAACGGGACCTGCCTTTCGATTCGTTCATGTATACCGGGTCCGCGGGGACCAGCCGGGATCGCCGCTCTCCGCAACCGGGTCCGCGGGGATCAGCCCGGGACCGCCCGCGTTCCGCGTGCGCCTCGTAGCATATACCATAGGGGGTATATTGGCCAGAGGTGCGAATCAATCCCTAAGCCTTACGGAGGGGGTGGTGGATCTGAGAAGACAGAAGCCCCCGACGCGTACTGTCGAGGGCCTCTGAGCGGCCGGCTGAACGTCCGGCGGGGGATTCCGGACGGAAGGGAGAGCCGGCCTAGAAGTCCATGGGATAGATGCTATCACTGCGGAGCGCGTGGATCAGCGCCCGGCAATCCTCTTCGAAGGCCTCGTGATCCAGCCGGTCCACCTCTTCGAGGAGCTGCTGGAACCCCCCTTCGAGCGCATAGGAGAGGCGGTTCACCTGATCCTGGTCGAGGGTGACGTCGTAGCGCACGTAGCACTCCGGACACCGCACCGTCACCTGCCACGTACTGTCGTCCATCCTCAGCCAATCCTGAGGTTGGGCGAGATGGGAGGCGCACCGCGTGCACACCTGGGGTTCCTGCTTCTTGTGTACCGGGTCCTTCATTATCACCGCCATCGGGATCGGGCCACGTTGCTCTGCTTCTTCCCTATCGGCGCGTTGGTCGGCAGGGTTTAGCACGTGAGTCGATTTCTGGCGACATGCTGAGTGTTCACGGCGACCCGGTGTCGGGAAGAAGCCCTGTCCGATGGAACGGCCACCCGATCACAGCTCGATCCCGCCCCTGAACTTCGCCTCGGGCGCCGCCGCTACCCTCGCGGATCCGCATGCGGCTGCCTCGCCCCGGTCCTCAGCCGGTATAGGCGCCGCCGGTGCAGCCGCCGCGGTCAGTGCGGCCGTCAGCGCCATGCTGCGCGATGCCGTACGCGGCGAGGTGCGTTTCGACCGCGGCAGCCGTGCCCTCTACGCCACCGATTCCTCCAACTACCGGCAGGTGCCTATCGGTGTGGTGATCCCCCGCGACGCCGCCGACGTGGAGGCCGCCGTCGCGGTGTGCCGCGAGCATGGTGTGCCGATCTTGGCGCGCGGCGGCGGCACCAGCCTGGCCGGCCAGGCCTGCAACGTCGCCGTGGTGCTCGACTTCTCGAAGTACATGAACAACATCCTTGAGTTAGACCCCGAACGTCGTATCGCCCGCGTGCAACCCGGGGTGATCCTCGACGACCTGCGCGATGCCGCCGAGGAACACCACCTCACCTTCGGCCCCGACCCCTCCACCCACGACCGCTGCACCATGGGAGGCATGATCGGGAACGACTCCTGCGGCGTGCACTCGGTCATGGCCGGTAAGACCGTGCACAATGTGGTGGAACTCGACGTGCTCACCTATGACGGACACCGGTTCCGCGTGGGCGAGACCGGCCAGGAGGAACTCGAGACCATCCTCGCCGCCGGCGGTCGCCGCGCCGAGATCTACGCGGGTCTCCTGAGCCTCCGCGACCGATACGCCGACCTCATCCGCGAGCGTTTCCCCGACATCCCGCGACGGGTCTCCGGCTACGGGCTCGACCAGCTGCTGCCCGAGAACGGGTTCAACGTCGCACGCGCCCTGGTGGGCAGCGAGAACAACTGCGTGATCGTGCTTGAAGCGACGGTGAGACTCGTGCACAGTCCTCCGGCCCGTTCGACGGTGGTGCTCGGCTATCCCGACATCAGTCAGGCGAGCCGGCACATCACCACGGTGCTCGACCACGGGGTCATCGGGCTGGAAGGCATCGACGACGTCATCGCCGACAACATCCGGGTGAAGTCGCCGGCCGAGAAGAAGCACCTGCTCCTGCTCCCGGGCCGAGGCTGGCTCTTCGCCGAAGTGGGCGCCGACACCCGCGAGGAGGCCGACGCGAAGGCTCGGTCTCTCGTCGAGGCGCTCGAGCGCGAGGACGACCCGCCCACCGTGCGGGCCTTCGAGGACCCCGCCGAGGCGAAGCTGGTGTGGGCGATCAGAGAGGCCGGGCTCGCCGCCGCCGCCCGCGGCGCCGGCGACGAGCCCGGCTGGCCCGGATGGGAGGACGTGGGCATCGCCCCCGAGAAGCTCGGCGACTACCTGCGCGACTTCGTGGTGGAAGCCGCGGAGCTGGCCGTGAGCTACGGTGGCTCGCTTTCGGGCGAGCACGGCGACGGACAGGCCCGCGGCGAACTCCTGCCCATCATGTACGGCGACGAGTGGATGGAGGCCTTCCGGGAGTTCAAGCGGCTCTGGGACCCGGCGGGCATGATGAACCCCGGCAAGTTGCTCGACGCCCGCCCCCTCGACGAAGACCTCCGCCTGGGCGTGGGCTACGAACCCGTGCACCCGGCCACGGAGTTCAGCTTCGCCGACGACGCCGGCAGGTTCGGCGACGCGTTGCTGCGCTGCGTGGGTGTGGGCAAATGCAGGCGCAACAAGCACGGGGTCATGTGCCCGAGCTACATGGCCACCCTCGAAGAGACGCACTCCACGCGCGGCCGCGCCCGGCTCCTGTGGGAGGCGCTTCAGGGCGACCTGCTCACCGGAGGCTGGCGGAACGAGGAGGTGCGCGAGGCCCTCGACCTCTGCCTGGCCTGCAAGGCCTGCAAGGGTGAGTGCCCCGTCAACGTGGACATGGCCACCTACAAGGCCGAGTTCCTCTCGCACTACTATCGCGGCCGGGTGAGACCGCTCTCCGCGTACACCATGGGCCTGATCTACTGGTGGGCCCGCTTGGCCTCGCTCGCCCCCACGGTGGCGAACCGGGTGGCGCAGGGGCGAGTCACCGGTGCCCTGGCGAAGCGCCTGATCGGGGTGGCGCCGGAGCGCCGTCTGCCCGAGTTCGCTCTCCGCACCTTCAAGAACTGGTTCCGGCGGGAGCATCAGCCTTGGGACGGCGGCCCCGAGGTGATCCTCTGGCCCGACACCTTCAACAACCACTTCCACCCCGCCACCGCCCGGGCGGCCGTCCACGTGCTGGAGGCCGCGGGGTTCCGGGTGACCGTGCCCCAAGAGCGCTTGTGCTGCGGCCGCCCGCTCTACGACTTCGGCATGCTCGGGCTCGCGAAGCGCCTCCTCCTCAAGGTGCTCGACGCGCTCGGGCCGCGGCTCGAGGCGGGGGTGCCCGTGGTTGGTCTGGAGCCGAGTTGCCTCTCGGTGTTCCGCGACGAGCTGGTGGGTCTGTTCCCCGACGACCCGCGGGCCCGCCTTCTGGCGGCGCAGAGTTTCACACTCGCCGAGTTCCTCGATGGCGCCGCGGCCGGGCTCGGCGCCCAGTACGCGAAGCCGGTGGGCGGTGATTTCCGTCTGCCTGGGCTCGAAGGTGAGGCGGTGCTTCATATCCACTGCCACCAGCGGGCCGTCCTCGGCTCCGAGGCCGACGGGCGGGTGCTACGCGGCCTGGGCCTCGAGGTCGCCGAACTCGATTCCGGCTGCTGTGGCATGGCCGGTCCGTTCGGCTTCGACGAACGCCACTACCCGGTCTCGGTGCAGGCAGGCGAACGCGTGCTCCTGCCCGCGGTGCGCGCCGCGTCCGAGGAGGCCCTCGTCGTGGCCGACGGCTTCAGTTGCCGCGAGCAGGTGGCGCAGCTCAGCGATAGGCAGGCCCTCCACCTGGCCGAAGTGCTCGCCCTCGCGCTGCATGGCGACGTCCCGGCGGGTCGATAGTCGCGCGCGTGATCTTCCGACGCCATATAACGCCTGAGGCCGCCGGCCCTGAGACCGCCTCCGGAGGCGCCGATCCGGTCGCCCCGAAGACTCCTCGCCACCCGCCGGGATCTCCCGCCGGCTCGAGAGGTCAGTTCGGACCGAAACTTTCGACCGGGGCGTGTGGAACGAAGTCCCTGCTGGTTCCGCGATAGTCGTCGAACCAGAAAGCCTCTGGGTTGCTCCCGTAAGCCATGAAACGCAGCCTCTTGGCGGGATCGGCCGAGCGATGGTAGCGGAAGAAGGTCTGCCTCCGGGTGCGGCCCACCACTTCGATCTTTCCGGACGTGTGCGACATCACCAAGCGGGCGCGCATGGCCGGCCCGGAGCAGCGGGCTCGAGCGCTCTCGAAGATGGCGAAGGCTTCCTCCACCGGCACCGCGAAGTGATGGTTGCCTTTCGTGGGGCGCCCGATGAACACGTAGTAGGGGGGTATGCCCGCGTACGACAAGCGGTTGAACAGCTCGCCGAGTATCACGGGGTCGTCGTTCACTCCGCGCAGCAGCGGTGTCTGGTTGGCGGTCACCGCGCCGGCCTGCTGCAGGAGTCCGATGGCTTCGAGGGCCTCCGGCGTCAGTTCGCCCGGGTGGTTGAAGTGGGTCATCACGTAGATCTTGCGGTCGTCGCGGCCGTGACGCTGCAGCATGTCGAGCAGCGTCGGGTCGTCGATGACGCGGAAGGGGTTGAGCGCGGGCATCTTGGTGCCCAATCGGATGATCTGCACGTGATCAATGGAGCGGAGTTCGCCCAGGATGCGGTCGAGCCGCTTCGTCGAGAGAAGGAGTGCGTCGCCGCCGGTGAGCAACACGTTGTTAATCTCCGGATGAGCGCGGATGTACTCGATGCCGGGGCCGACATCGCGCACGACCTCCGTGTTCTCCTGCATGAAAAGGCGCTTGCGGAAGCAGAATCGGCAGTATCCTCCGCAGCGGTCGTTCACCAGTAGGAGCCCGGTGCATTCGTACTTGTGCTCGAGTCCGGGCGTCTTCGTGTAGGCGTGCTCGTTCGAGGCGTCCAGGTGACCCCAGTCCTCGAGTTCCTCGGTGCTGGGGATGATGATGCGGCGCAACGGATCCGCCGGGTCGCTCCAGTCGATCAGCCCGAGGTAGTAGCTGTTCGCGCGAAAAGCGTAGAGGTCGGCTACCTCCGTCAGAGCGGCCAGCTCACGCTCCGAAAGGCCTTCGATCTGCTCCAGCCGGGTGACATACCGTGTCTTCTCGAAGACGAGCCTCGCCATGGGACCTCCTTTGTGCACATCGTCGGCTGATCGTAGGGACGATCATTCGACTCCGGCGAAGGGGGTGGACGCTCACTATACCCCATTGGGCCTGCTCACTCCAGCAGTATGTAACAAGTGTTACGCAGCGATCGCGACGACGGCACGCCAAGCGTTTTCCACAGAGATGCCACCCAACAGTACCGTCTTTGCACACAATGGTGAGGTTGCCGTGCGTCATCCCATGGCCCATCGATTCCTTCGACCCGTCTCAGGTTGTAGGATGGCTTCTGCCGTCACCGCTACACCAGGAAAGGCAGGCAGGCGTAACGTATGGCCCTCAAGAAGTCCGAACTCTACAGTTCCCTCTGGCAAAGCTGCGACGAGCTCCGCGGCGGCATGGATGCCAGCCAGTACAAGGACTACGTCCTCGTCCTGCTGTTCATCAAGTACGTCAGCGACAAGTACGCCGGTCGGCCCTACGCGCCGATCACGATCCCGCCGGGCGCCGGTTTCAAAGACATGGTCGCTCTCAAGGGCACGAGCGACATCGGCGACCAGATCAACAAGCGCATCATCGCCCCGCTGGCCAACGCCAACAAGCTCTCCGATTTCCCCGACTTCAACGACGCCACCAAGCTCGGCACGGGCAAGGAGATGGTGGACAGGCTCACCAATCTCATCGCCATCTTCGAGAATCCGGCCCTCGACTTCTCCAAGAATCGCGCCGACGGCGACGACATCCTGGGCGACGCCTACGAGTACCTCATGCGCCACTTCGCCACCGAGAGCGGCAAGAGCAAGGGCCAGTTCTACACTCCCGCGGAGGTCAGCCGCGTCATAGCGCAGATCATCGGCATCCGCAGCGCGAAGACCAGCGCCGCCACCACCGTCTACGACCCCACCACCGGCTCCGGCTCGCTGCTCCTGAAGGTCGGCGATGAGGCCGGCACTCCCGTTACCCTCTACGGCCAGGAGAAGGACGCCGCCACCAGCGGCCTCGCCCGGATGAACATGATTCTGCACAACAACCCGACCGCGGCGATCGCGCAGGGCAACACGCTGGCCGACCCCAAGTTCAAGGACGGGGACACCCTCAAGACCTTCGACTACGTGGTCGCCAATCCACCGTTCTCCGACAAACGCTGGAGCACGGGCCTCGATCCGCTGAACGATCCCTACGAGCGCTTCAAGCCCTTCGGCACGCCGCCCGCCAAGCAGGGAGACTACGCCTACCTGCTCCACATCGTCCGCTCGCTCAAAAGCACCGGCAAGGGCGCCTGCATCCTGCCGCACGGCGTGCTCTTCCGCGGGAACGCCGAGGCCGACATCCGCCGCGCCCTGGTGCGCAAGGGCTACATCAAGGGCATCATCGGCCTGCCCGCCAACCTCTTCTACGGCACGGGCATCCCCGCCTGCATCGTGGTCGTCGACAAGGAGGACGCCCAGGCCCGCAAGGGCATCTTCATGATCGACGCCAGCGGCGGCTTCATGAAGGACGGCCCCAAGAACCGTCTGCGGAGCATGGATATCCACAAGATCGTTGACGTCTTCAACCGGCGCCTTGAGGTGCCGAAGTATGCGCGCATGGTCCATTTCGCCGAGATCGAGCGGAACGACTTCAACCTCAACCTGCCCCGCTACATCGACAGCCAGACGCCCGAGGACCTGCAGGACATCGCGGGCCACCTGCAGGGCGGCATTCCCATCGCCGACGTCGATGCGCTCCAGCCCTACTGGGACCTCTGCCCGAAGCTTCGGCACGCCCTGTTCAAGGACAACCGCTCCGGCTACGTCGATCTGGCCGTGGAGAAGGCGGCCATCAAGTCCGCCATCTACGAGCACCCGGAGTTCACCGCGTTCATCGCCGGCATGAACGCCCACTTCGCCGCCTGGCGGGAGACGAGCGTAGTCACGCTCAAGGCCCTGCAGGCCGACTGCCATCCCAAAGAGATCATCGCGGCGCTGGCCGAGGGCCTGCTCGCCCACTACGCCGGCAAGCCGCTGATCGACCCTTACGACGTCTATCAGCACCTGATGGACTACTGGGCCGAAACGATGCAGGACGACTGCTACCTCATCGCCGCCGACGGCTGGAAGGCCGAGACCACCCGCATCATCGCGAAGGACGCGAAGGGCAAGGAGAAGGACAAGGGCTGGACCTGCGACCTCATCCCCAAGGCCCTCATCGTCGCCCGCTACTTCGCCGAGGAGCAGGCCGCCATCGACCAACTCGCCGCCGACCTGGATGGCGTCACCGCCCGACTCGCCGAGTTGGAGGAAGAACACGGCGGGGAGGAGGGTGCGTTCGCCGAGTTCGACAAGGTGAACCGGGCCGCAGTGGCGGCGCGGCTGAAGGAGATCAAGGGTGACCCCGACGCCGTCGACGAGGCCGGGGTGCTGAACGGATGGCTCGCTCTCAGTACTGACGAGGCCGACCTGAAGAAGCGTCTCAAGGGGGCCGAGACCGCGCTCGACGTCCAGGCTTACGCCCGGTATCCGAAGCTCACTGAGGACGAGATCAAGACCCTGGTGGTGGGCGACAAGTGGCTCGCGACGCTCGATGATGCCATTCACGGCGAGATGGAGCGCGTCAGCCGGCAGCTCACCTCACGGGTGAAGGAGCTGGCCGAAAGGTATGAGGCGCCGCTGCCGGAGATGGCAGGGCGGGTGGCGGAGTCGGAGGCGAAGGTTGACAAGCACCTTGCGGCGATGGGGTTCGCGTGGTGAACGGCTGGGGCGAGTCCGGCCACATGACGCGCAGACGAATTGCGCAGACGCTGTCTGCGGAATCTGGAGCGAGCGAGGAGGGGAGCCGTCTCCCGGACCGGACCGTGTTCCTGTGGACGTGAGGCCCGGCTACAAGATGACCGAGGTGGGGGTGATTCCGGAGGACTGGGAGGTCTCAACACTTGGGGAGACGTGCGCATTCGAGAATGGCGATCGCGGGAAGAATTATCCTTCGACCAGGTCATTCGCAAAGGATGCACTCCCGTTCATTAACGCGGGCCACGTAGCAGAAGGTCGTATCAGACTCAGTGAATTGGACTACATCTCCAAAGAGGATTTTTCTCTTCTCGGAAGCGGCAAGTTTGTGCCGGGGGACATACTGTTCTGCTTGCGCGGGTCTCTCGGGAAATTCGGGGTCGTGGGACCGGATCTTGGCGAAGGTGCAATAGCTTCTTCTCTGGTGATAGTGCGCCCCAGGTCGGCTAGTCTGGGCCGCGAATACCTCAGCTGCTATTTCAGATCTACTCATTGCACCCAAATGATCAGCAAGTGGTCTGGAGGTGCCGCGCAGCCCAATCTCGGCGCCCAAGACCTTGCATGCTTCGCCATCCCCCTCCCTCCCACCAGAGCCGAACAAGAAGCCATCGCCGAGGCGTTGAGCGATGCGGATGCCCTCATCGAATCCCTGGAGCAACTCATGGCCAAGAAGTGCCGGCTCAAACAAGGCGCCATGCAAGAACTGCTCATCGGCAAGAGGCGCCTGCCGGGTTTCAGTGGGGAGTGGGTTCTGAAGCGGTTGGAGGAGATCTCCCACATCAAGACAGGGGGGCGCAATAACGAGGACAAGATTGAAGAAGGCGAATACCCGTTCTTTGTTCGTTCAGCGACGGTGGAACGCATCAACAGCTACTCCTACGATTGCGAAGCCATCCTCATCCCAGGAGAGGGAGGAATCGGCAGCATCTTCCACTACGTTCGCGGTCGGTTCGACGTCCATCAACGGGTCTACGCGATTACTCAATTCACCTCCGAGACGTCGGGCAGATTTGTCTATTACTACGTGGCCGAGAAGTTCGGCGTCCACGCTATGCAGAACTCGGTCAAGGCGACCGTGGATTCGCTCAGACTGCCGACGTTCCAGAACTTCGAGATCGTGATGCCACCGACCGCTGAAGAACAAACCGCCATCGCCGCCTCCCTCTCCGACATGGACGCGGAGATCGCCGCTCTGGAGGCCAAGCTCGCCAAGGCCCGCAGCATCAAGCAGGGCATGATGCAGGAACTGCTCACCGGGAGGATCCGGCTGGTATGAAGCCCATCCGCCTCTTCATCAGCAGCGTGCAGAAGGAGTTCGAGGCGGAGCGGGCCGCACTGCGCGACTATCTGCGCGGCGATGCCCTGTTGCGCCGCTCCTTCGAGCCGTTTCTGTTTGAGGAGGTGCCTGCCGCCGACCGCCGGGCGGACGAGGTGTATCTGCACGACGTGGAGCAGTGCGACCTCTACCTCGGCCTGTTCGGAAACGAATATGGGTTCGAGGACGAGGAAGGCGTGTCGCCCACCGAGCGCGAGTTCGATCTGGCGACCGAGCTGCACAAGCCGAGACTCATCTTCGTCAAAGGCGCGGACGACCACGGCAAGCACCCGAAGATGCAGGCGCTCATCCGCCGCGCGGGTGGCGAGCTCGTGCGCCGGCGGTTCACGAGCGTCGAGGAGCTTCGTTCAGCGGTCTACGCGAGCCTGATCGACCACCTGAGTCGGACGGGCGTCATTCAGAGCTTGCCGTTCGACGAGCAGGTCGCTCCGGATGCGACGCTCGACGACCTGGACGAGGTGGCCATCGGGCGATTCGTGCGTGCAGCACGTCACCGCCGCCCGTTCCCACGGTCCGAATCGACTCCCGTGCGAGACGTGCTGGCGCACTTGCACATGATCGGAGACGAACTCCCCACGCAGGCGGCCGTGCTGCTCTTCGGCAAGCGGGCGCAGCGATTCGTCGCCGGCGCCGAGATACGTTGCATGCATTTCCACGGTACCGCCATCCAACGGCCTGCACCGTACTACAGCATCTTCAAGGGCAACCTCTTCGAGTTGGTCGATCAGGCGGTCGACTTCGTCCTGTCCAAGATCGATCTGAGTGTCGGCACCCGCGCTGAGAGCACCCAGGCCCCGGTCAGGTATGAGCTCCCGCCCGACGTGGTTCGGGAGGCGGTGGTCAACGCCGTCGCCCACCGTGACTACACGGAATCGGGGGCGATTCAGGTCTCGGTCTTCTCGGATCGGGTGGAGGTATGGAATCCGGGGGCGCTCCTACCCCCGTTGACGATTGAGAAGCTGCGCAGGCCTCACCGTTCGGTGCCGCGCAACGCTCGTGTGTGCGACGCGCTGTACCTTGCCGGCTACATCGAAAAGTACGGTACCGGCACGCTGATGATGATCCAGCAGACCGTCGAGCATGCGTTGCCTGAGCCGGACTTCACCCAGGGGCCGGGCGAGTTCGTGGTGACGCTCTGGCGCGACTGGCTCACGGAATCGGTTGTGCGCGCCTTCCGTCTGAACGAGCGCCAAAGCTTGGTCATCCCACACCTGAAGATCAGTCGGCAGATCACCAACGCCGAGTACCGGGCACTCACCGGAGCGCCGGAAAGGACCGCGAGTCGTGACTTGGACTCCATGGTGAAGAAGGGCATCCTGCTGAAGGCCGCGAAGACGGGTCGGGGCACTTCATACAGCCTGGCCGTGAAAGGCCCGGCGAAATGAGAGGTTGGGCAGTTGACAAGCGCGACCCAGCAGGGTCGAACGAGACGCCGGCTAAACCCGCCATAAACCCGCCAAACCGGCCACCTCGGGCGAGGCTGATCACAGCGACCCTATGTGGATTGATGCAGAAGAGCCACGGTCTGGGGGGTCAGGTCGGTGACAGGGTCGGTAAAAAGGTCGGTGATTGGGTCGGGAATTGGGTCGGTGAAACCGACGGTGATAGCGACGGTGAAGAGCTGACCGCCAACAGACAACGGACCCTCGAGCTGCCGTCGCGTAAGCCCGCCATGACCGGGTCTGAGCCGGTGACGAAGCCCGACACACACCCGATAAACCCGACATCGCGCCAGTTCCTGCGGCGATAGGGGATTACTGTGATCTCATCGTGAGCGACTGCGTCGTCGTCCAGCCCGATCACGCATGGCAAGTCGCAGTGACCTCGCCGGCATCTAGGTCGCGGTTAGAGTCACGGCTAGAGTCGCGGCTAGAGTCAAACCCGCCGGAGTGGAGGCCATACTCGCCCAGGCACCGAAATCTCAAGCAGGGCATGATGCATCAACTGCCCACCAGGAGGATTCGCCTCGCATGAAGGAGCACCAGCACATCGAATGGAAGGAATCGTGGCGGGACGAGTATCTGCGATGGATCTCGGGCTTCGCCAACGCCGAAGGCGGCGTGCTGGTCATCGGGCGGAACGACAGGGGCGAGGCCGTGGGGTTGCCTGATGCGGAGAGGCTGCTGGTCGATCTTCCCAACAAGGTGCGCGACCTGCTGGGCATCATGGTCGATGTGAACCTGCACACGGATGCCGGTCAGGACTATCTGGAAGTCGCGGTGGCGGCCTACCCCAACCCGATTAGCTACAGGGGCGAGTACTTCTATCGCAGCGGCAGCACCAACCAGACGCTCAAGGGTGCGGCGCTGGATCGATTCCTGTTGCGCAAGCAAGGTCGTCATTGGGATGGCGTGCCGGTGCCGGGGTTCGCGGTCGCCGACCTATCCGTTCAGGCGCTGAATGGCTTTCGCAGGCGGGCGGCGAAGAGCAAGCGACTGTCGCCCGAACTGCTCGAAGAGACCGATGCGGTGTTGCTTGAGAAGCTCAGGTTGTTCGAGAAGACCTACCTGAAACGGGCTGCGGTGATGCTGTTCCATGACGAGCCCGAGCGGGTGGTGACAGGCGCCTACGTCAAGATCGGCTATTTCCGGACAGATTCCGATCTGTTGTACCAAGACGAAGTCAACGGCGGACTGCTCGACCAGGTCACCAAGACCGTGGACTTGTTGCTCACGAAGTACCTGCGGGCGGGGATTTCCTACGAGGGTGTGCAGCGCCTCGAAACCTTCCCGGTTCCGGAGGATGCCTTGCGTGAAGCGGTGATCAACGCCATCGCGCATAAGGACTACGGCAGCGGCATTCCCATCCAGATCAGCGTCTACCACGACAAGCTCATGATTTGGAATCCCGGGGAGTTGCCGCCGCAGTGGACGATCGAACAGCTCACAGCCAAGCATGCGTCCTCCCCGTACAACCCGGACATCGCGAACGCGTTCTTCCGCGTCGCATTCCTCGAGTCATGGGGCCGCGGCATCGATCTGATCCGCGATGCCTGCCGCGCACATAGCTGTCCGGAGCCTCAGTTCAACTGGGATAACGGCCTGTGGGTCGTGTTTCCGTTCACCCCGGCAACGCGGGCGCAGAGCTTCGACGAAGCAGCGGTGATCCCACCGGCGTCCGAGTCGCAGCCAGAGTCGCAGCCAGAGTCGCAGCCAGAGTCGCAGCCAGAGTCGCAGCCAGA
>Ga0180009_10000705_pt1 | contig 43926 bp, 34 predicted proteins | sample OS_PC_MetaG_FD_123537 | JGI IMG/M metagenome (GOLD analysis project Ga0180009, IMG submission 123537) | Groundwater microbial communities from the Aspo Hard Rock Laboratory (HRL) deep subsurface site, Sweden - OS_PC_MetaG | ecosystem: Environmental > Aquatic > Deep subsurface > Groundwater...
AAAACCAGCGGAAATTCTTTTTGAAGGAGCAGTTGAAGGAGATCCGGAAAGAACTTGGATTGAGCAAGGATGAGAAAACCCAGGAGCTGGAAAAACTGAGAAAGCGGGCTTCCCGGCTGCATTTCACAGAAGAGGCCAGGGAGCGATTTCAGGAAGAGATGGACAAGGTGGCATTACTTGATATCCAGTCACCGGAGTTCAATGTTTCGCGGAGCTACCTGGACTGGATTACGGCGCTGCCCTGGGGGCTTGTCTCCCGTGACAACCTGTCGATAGACAAGGCCGAACGGATATTGAACATTGACCATTATGGTCTGGAGGATGTGAAGGAGCGGATCCTGGAGTTTATCGCCACATTGAAGCTGAAAAAGGATATCACCGGAACCATACTCTGTTTTCTGGGACCTCCTGGTGTGGGAAAGACGTCGCTGGGAAAATCCATTGCCCGGGCTCTGAACCGTAAATTCTTTCGTTTTTCCGTCGGTGGCATGCGGGATGAAGCTGAGATCAAGGGTCACCGCCGGACCTATATCGGCGCCATGCCGGGTAAATTTATCCAGGCCCTGAAATCGACCCGATACAGCAATCCTGTGATCATGCTGGACGAGATCGACAAGATTGGAAACAGTTATCAGGGGGACCCTGCCAGTGCATTGCTGGAAGTTCTGGATCCAGAGCAGAATATGGCGTTTGTGGATCACTATCTGGATGTGCCCTTTGACCTTTCCAAGGTGTTTTTTATCACGACCGCCAACCAGCTCGATACCGTGCCGGCAGCCCTGCTGGACCGGATGGAAGTGCTGCGGCTGCCAGGTTACATCACCCAGGAAAAACTCAAGATTGCCACCAAATACCTGGTGCCCAAACAACGGTTTGCCCACGGTCTGACGGCCAGTAACTTTACCATTACCGAACCCGCGATCCGGGAGATCATCAATGGCTATGCCCGGGAAGCGGGGGTAAGGAATCTGGAGAACCAGATCAAGAAGGTTTGCCGCAAAGTGGCTAAGAAGATCGTCAAGGGGGAAGATAAAGCGAGCTATTCCATTGGTATTTCCCAGTTAAAGGAATACCTGAAAAACCCGATCTACGAAGACGACGAGATCCTGGGCGAGGGCCAGGTGGGTGTGGTCACCGGACTGGCATGGACCAGTCTCGGGGGATCTATTCTCTCAATTGAAGCGACCAAGATGATCTCCGAGCGCAAGGGATTCAAACAGACAGGGCAGCTCGGGGATGTCATGGTGGAGTCTTCTGAAATAGCCTATAGTTATGTGACCTCTGTCGCTCAATTATTTGGTGCCGATCCCGGTTTCTTCAAGGAGTACTTTATCCATCTCCATGTCCCGGCCGGAGCAACGCCCAAAGACGGTCCCTCGGCAGGTGTTACGATGGCCACGGCGCTGTTCTCTCTGTTATTCAACAAGCCCGTTATACCCAGACTGGGGATGACGGGGGAACTGACCCTGACCGGGGAGGTTCTGCCCATTGGCGGCTTGAAGGAAAAAATCATTGCTGCCCGGCGGGCCGGATTGCGGAAGATCGTCATCCCTGCCCAAAACAAGAAGGATTACGTCGAGCTGGCAGATCATCTCAAGGAAAAAATCCAGGTCTTTTACGCAAAAAAATATCAGGACGTGTTCAAAATAGCCTTCCCTGACAATATTCCAAAAACGACAAAAAACGGTTCCTAAAGAGCCTCAGGGGGCGGATCCGCCCCCTGCTCCCCCTGTCTCTTCTCAAGTTGAATCTGTGCCGCTGTCAAAAGGGCCATGGGAATTTTGCGAGCAGCGCAGGAGATATAGTCCAGACCCCGTTCAACTGCATACCGGATCACATCTGGGCTGGCGCTGTGTTCCCCGCAGATTCCCGTTTCCAGATCGGGACGGATGGCTCTGCCGGCGTGAACAGCAAAATCGATCAGCTGTTTTACCGGTTCGGCCAGATGTTGAAAGGGGTCCCCCTCCCATATATCCAGTTCCTCGTAGAGTTGAAGCATGGAGCCGATGTCGTCCCTGGAGATGCCAAGGGTTGTCTGGGTCAGGTCGTTGGTTCCAAAGCTGAAGATTTCAGCCTGATGAACCACTTTTGAAGCAGTGAGTGCCGCTGCCGGAATCTCAATGACGGCACCGATTCGAATATCGAATGGGAGTTTATCCAAGCCAGCCTCTGCCACGGTCTGTCGGACGACTTCGTTGATGCCCCGGATAGAATGGCCTGATGCCATGTTGCCGTTTCTGAGAAGGGCCATCTCCCGGTGGGACATAATAAAGGGAACCAGAATTTCCGGCTGGACGGGGATACCCTCGCTGGTATTTGCCTGAAGGGCCGCAGAAAGAATGGCGTGGACCTGCATCTCGTACAGTTCGGGCATCGAGATGCCCAGGCGGCAACCCCGGTGCCCGAGCATGGGGTTGGTTTGTTTCAGCAGGTTCTGCAGCTGGCCTGGCGCTGTCTGATCCAGGAAGAATTCATGCAGTGGCGCATCCAGAAGTCGAATGGTCAACGGCAGACCATCCATAATACGAAACAACGTCAGGAAGTCTTCTGACAGCAGGGTATCGATCTTCTCCAGCAACTGCCGTTTCTTCTTCTCATCTTCGCTGACAATGAAGGCACGCAGCATCTCAAGACGGTCTTCCTCGAGAAGCATGTGCTCTGTCCGGCACAGTCCGATGCCGTCAGCACAGTACTCCTTTGCCAGTTGGGCCTCGGTTTCGGTTTCCGCATTGGCCCGCACTTTTGTTTTAAGACACTGTCCGCGTGCCTGGTTGAGCAGTACCTGCAGGTCGGCACTGTCGTATGAGGCCTGCCGGATATCGGCCCTGCCGATAAAAATGGCGGGTTCGCCCGTGTCCTGAACATCCATGGAGAGCATTTGTCCCTCAGCCACCCGTTGGTCACCAATGGTTATATGGTCATCAAAATGGGCGATCAGGGGGTGAATGACAGACGGTTTCCCCAGATATCGTGCCACAATGGGGGCATGGGATGTATAGCCCCCCCTGCTGGTGATCACGCCGCGACTTAATTGTATCGCTTCCAGATCCTCTGCATGGGTTCTCTCTCTGAGGAGGATAAAGTCCAGGTCCCGGTTCTCCGCTTTTGCATGCCAGTAAGCCGTCTTCAGATTGCGGGCGGAAAAGTAAACACGACCGCGGCAGGCCCCCGGAGAACCAGCTTTTCCACCCGTAATGCGGACCAGGCTGGCTGTCGACGCCGGATCGGTTCCGGGATAAAAAAGGGCGCTTAATTCCTCAGGTGAGATAGCGTTGACGAATGTCCTGTCTGAAATCTTCTCCTCTTGAAAAAGTTCTGATAGAAGTTTCAGGCGTGCGTGAACGGATTTCCGGGTTGATGATTGGTCGGTTATCCAGACGGTATCATTTTCAACCAGATAGTGAATCTTCCGGATGTCCAGGTACCAGGTTTCGAGAATGGATGCAGACTGCTTCAGTTTTTCCAGCTGTTCAGGTTTGAGGGTTTGATGCTGCCCGGTCCGGGTCTGCTGCAGACACTTCCCTGAATCCGGATCCCGATGGATAAACCAACCCCTGGCGTGGGGGTCGTCAAGATCGATCAGGGGCAGGTACTGGATCATGACAGCAGCCGGCAGGGATTGATTCAACGGATCGGAATCGTAATTGTCCAGCAGGATTTCAACGGATCGCCGCAGCTGGACGGATGCTTCCTGGGGTATATCTGTTTTTAATCGTGAGCGGGTTTCCTCGTGGCTCAATGGCGGGACATCGACATCTGCACCCTCTCCTGCCGTCTGATGTTCCGCCACCAGCCGAATCATCCACTGGGCTGCAAATGACTCCACCCACTCCTTGAATGCAGCCAGGCCCACTTTTTCACCAACCTCGGCAATCAGGCTTTCCAGGTTCTGTTCATCAATACCCAGCCAGGATATGACCGGGTTGGTGTCAATCATCAGATCCAGCAGGAGAGTGATTTTGAGGGTCAGCGGGGGCTCTCCCCCCAGGAGACGGCCGGTTCTCTTTTCAATTTCAGGAATGCCCCGTTCCTCAATGGTTTTAAAGAGCCCGTTGAAATCCTGGCGCAGGTCGTCCAGGCCTGCGATGAATCCCGGCAGAAAGTCGACCCCGGTCGCTGCCAGCTGCATAACGGTTGCTCCCTGTATGCCGAGACGGCTTTCCAATTCAGGTTCCTTTCCGGCGATGGCCTGACCGATGGTAAATATATCGTTCATCGCTCACTCAGAAGAGGTTTAAAGAGGTGTTCACATTTTTTTTGATAAAGGGCATGAACCGGGGACTGGCCGCCATCGTCAAGTATTTTTTCAGTTTGGCCACATCCTTGAATTCGGGACCGACGACTGAAAAATGGATTGCGTCCCCCACATTCACCTTTCCCCATTTAAAGAGGGATCCAATCCGGTACACCGGTTTTTCACGGTAAAAAATCTGCACTTTCAGGTTACCGTACTTCTTCTGATAGCTTTCGATAATATTGCGCCAGGCTTCCACATTACCGTAGTGGAAAAACTCATTGGTTACCGGCACGGCATATCGCGTCGTTGCACGAATCGCATTTCCTTCCGGGAGCGGAAGCTGGGAATGGGGTCTGTCGACCGACGGGGAAAGTGGGCTTTGGGTGCAGATGGATCTGAATTCCTGAAGATAGCGCGCTTCCCGCTCGGTATCCCTGTCCGGCACAGCGCATGTGTAACCGACCATCAGGCTGCAGGGAACCAGCGTTCCGGCTTCCTCCCAGTGCTGAATTTTCAGGGGATTGATAAGAAAGAGATCCTCTATGGTTTTATGGTAGGCGATGACCGTGTCGAAACCGTCTCCGGATGCGGCCGTTTCGTATAGGGTTTGCCAGCAGCGGGGATCAGCTGTGGTGAGGTTGAATGAGAGACAGGTATACCCTCTGTCCCGGATAAGCGCAGCATGGATGATTTCCGCCAGAGCCTCGGGCGGCATTTTTTCTGTCAGTCGCTGCTCGTGAAAAATGTCCGCCAGATTCCTGGTTTTTTGCAGGTGCCGCTCAATTTCGCTGATCAACCCGCTATGCATATTTTGCATGTTGAGCCGGCTCCAGCCCGGAGATCATCGCTTTTCTCTAGGTGGCTGCGGTGAACGTTCGGGTATCCGGAGCCTGATCCATAAGTCTGCGTTGATGAAACTCCTCAAATGACGAGTCGACAAATCCGATCGATATTCGGGAAATAAACTGTGCAACGACATTGCTCATTGAATGAATGGTTGTTTCCCGACGTTTGATGGTCGATGCTGAAATATCGAGAAAGAGACCCGGATGGGCATGGAACGGATTGTATTTTCTGCCAAAATTATCATACTCCGTTTCCAGAAAATCCAGACGCTGTTCGAGAATAATTCTTTCCGAGGAGTACTCATATCCGTATAATTCAGTGATTCGTTTGTGCAATCGCCTGAATCGTTTCTTCATGATCTCCTTCCGTTCCACGAATGTTTCATTCATTTTTTCCAGGTCATTTTTCTCCGGCAGAATGAATGAGATCTCATCCCAGGTTCCCAGCTCCGCTCGATTGTTTTCCTGTTCCTCCGCTTCCAGTTTCACCTCTTTTTTTGATTTATTTTTGTTGAGGATCTGCTGGGACACCATCTCGAAGTCAAGGGACTCGTCCTCTCGCTTCCTTTCCTGGACCAGATTTTCAAACACCTTGCTTAATTTGAGAATCTGATCGTCGAATTCATCCATCTGCTGACAGTAGGCAACCCGCTCTTCCCTCAACTGCAGATCATCCTGGTAAATCAGACTGATGATATAGTGCTCGTCCGGAAGTTCCAGGGGATTCATATTGGCATATTCCCGGATAATCGTTTTGCGGCAGTTCTTGAAGTTTTCAATGTGTTGATAACCGAGGTGCGAGTCATCCAGAATACCGATCAGAGAGCTGACAGCGATATTGTAGCCTCTGTTGCGAATATTTTCGCTGTCGATGATACGCTGTACGTTTTCCCGGATATTCAGCGGATCAAAATCGATAAAATCAATCTCCGCTTCAATTCCCTGGATTGCATCCAGAAACTTCTTTGCAATATAGGTAAACTGCGGTGAGTTGGCGTCCTGCTCCCCGAATTCAAAATGGGTATCCAGTTGTTTGATTTTTTCAAAGATCTTTTCGCTTTTTTTCAACGCTCCTTTCCTCTGTTCGATCATCTCGGCGTTTATCTCCTGGACATTTTTCTCGATAATTTTGAGGATATGGCCAGAGAGCACATCGCGAATGATAACTTCAGAGGCGATCTGGTAGTGATAGATCGGTTCTGCCAGTTCTGACTCGGCGATATTGAGGATCAGATTAATATCATTGACTGTTTCAGGCTTGAGCGGGTTGTCCCGAAAATTGCTTTTCAGAACCATATTGGTGAAGTTGCCATCCAGTAACGCGCCAATATCCAGCTTGCCGTTCAGTATTTTCTGTGTTTTGTTCTCCAGGTCGGAAACGCTTTTCTTCAGGTGTCCCTGCAGATTTTCATACACATTGACAATGGACCGTTCTATACTCGCGTTGGTAAACGCACCCGCACCGCCGATATTATCAATCAGCGTACTGACATCCCTGGGCGCGTATTGATTCAGATTCTGAAACTCCTCCCCGTCAACCAGATTGTGAAACTTCTTCCCCATTTCATCTTCAACCGAGACCAGGTAGCGGTTGTACATGTTCTGGAGTCCCTGGTTGAAATAATTGTGCAGCACCTCCTTGACTGTTCCACCCACATGCAGTTTTTCCAGTACTTCCGGTGGCAGCTTGGTCGAGATATGGTTGAGAACCTTGTCAACCTCTTCGTCGATGATCAGCTTTGCTTCACCGTATTCATTCCGGCCGTCGCGATAGGCGCTGTTTCTGGATCCCACGGCACCTGGCTGCTCCGGATGAATGATATCAGGACCTTTTTGAAAGGGACCTTTTGCCATATTTACCTCTCTGGTGGATTATCGGTGGTAAGGCCGCACTACCTGTTTTTACCGCCAGCCTTCAACCCTGTGTACTGTGAACTTCTTTTTTTGCTATAAGCCACTATATTTCCTGTCTTATGGACTGTCAACCCCAAATACAGTTCCCCGGGAAATCCGGAGCGCCCCCCAGGGGGGGAGGACAACCGGGTTACAGCCTGTGGCGGGACATCGCAGACGAATGAGTCAGTAAACTGTCGTCATTCCAGCTGGTTATCCTATCCCATCGACCCTATGACAGTTGACAGAACTCAAGGGCGGTTTCTGTTGCCCGGGTTTTGCAGAAATGAAAAAAAGCATGTAGAGTTAAGCCTGTGCCAGTTATCATGAGGAATTCTGTCGGGATTCAACTATCGGTCGGTATTTGAACATGTCAATGATATCCAAAGTCGATGCATACAATGATCAGACCGATGAAGCCATCGAAAATCTGATTGAATCCTATGTGCACAAGTATTTTGTCGATCGCGGGAACGATGTGGTGCGAATCCGGCGCAATATCTGGACGGTTCAGGAAGAACTCTATTCATTCAATATCATTATCACATCGCTGCTGATTATATTTGATGCGGTTTTATTTGATGAACTACCTGAAAATAAACTTGCTTTTTTTGAGGCATTGCTTTCGCTGAATGCCCATCAGGCAAAAAGCTCCAAACTCTGTCTGGTTAAAAACACCATTCATCTGCGCATTATTCGAGGACTCGAGGACTTTGACTACTCGGAATTTGTGGCACATGTCGAGGAATACAGAGAGATTTTTTCCGTAATGCAGGAAAGCCTCATCGACCAATTTTATCCCGACCTATAACATCCGACCTCGAATTGACCATTGTGGAAAAAGATCACCCTCCTGGACAACCTGCAGAAATTCTGCAGATCAACGATGTATCCAAAACGTTTGGTTATCGCCGGATTCTGAGCGGCGTGCATCTTAAGCTGCAGTCAGGCGAAATGACCTTGTTGCTGGGTAAAAACGGGTCGGGCAAAACAACCCTGATGAAGATCATTGCCGGACTGATTCGGCCATCCGCTGGCAGAATTCTCTATAAAGGCGGTGAAACCAGCCAGCATCCGGAAGCCCTTCGCCGCGCGATTGGTGTCATCTCTCATTTTGCAGGTGTTTACGGAGAGTTGACCGCGAGCGAAAATCTGGTCTTTTTTGGGAAACTCGCTAAATCATCAGACCTGATAGAAAAAGTGCGTCGGTCCCTGGAGAGAACGGGTCTCTCTCAATTCTCGGATCTGCCGGTCAAGGCTTTCAGCAGCGGTATGAGCAAACGGCTGAACATCGCCCGACTGATGGTGCTGGAGCCTGAAATCCTGCTGCTGGATGAACCCTATACCGGTCTTGATTATGATTCGATTCGATTTTTCAATGACTACCTCAAGGACTTCAAGGCGTCTGGGGGTGCCATTCTGATGATAACGCACCAGATCGAAACCTGTTTTGACATCTGTGACAAGATTGCCATCCTGGAGAACCAGTCGTTGAAACGAAGCTTCTCCGCAGTCGATTACAACCGGGAGGAACTCATTCAGGCGTATCACGGCCTGACCCGCTGATCAGCTGCTGGTGGCTGAGCATTGACCCGAATATGGGTTGCAGAACCCATCTGTTCCGGACCTTTTTAAACGAAAACGGCATGTTTGCGGATATCTGGAATATCCTGGCGAAAGACATCAAACTCGACTTGAGGAGTATGGAGAATTTTTTTTCCATGCTTTTCTTTTCTATTATTATTCTGTTGATCTTTGCCTTTGCACTACCGGCGGAAAGTCATGACCAGCAGCTACTGGCACCGGGTATTTTCTGGGTGACCTTTCTGCTTTCCGGCATGCTGAGTCTGAACAAGTCGTTTCAGATGGAAAAGGAGAATGGATGCATGGAGGCCCTGCTGGTGACGCCCACCAGCAGGGGGGCCATATTTTTTGGAAAGATGGCGGGGAATACTGTCTTTATCATGATTGTGCAGGCCATGTTGATACCGCTTTTCAGCCTCCTGTTCATCAACTCTGCCATTTATCATTTTGCTGAGTTGTTCCTGTTGAGTTTCGTCAGTACGGTCGGGTTTTCCGCCTTGGGTACGCTTCTGGGAGGATTGACGACGGATCTGCGGTTTAAGGATATCCTGCTGCCGATTCTCCTGTTTCCCCTGCTGGTGCCGCTGTTGCTGGCTTCGGTAAAAATCACCCAGAGTATTCTCTTTGGCGAAGGGTTTGCAGCGGAACTGGACTGGTTAAAGCTGTTGATCGGTTTTGATCTGATATTCCTGATCATTGCGTATCTGACTTTTGACTATGTCATGGAGATCTGATGGGCGCATATTCCATCCCCGTGATGGATTCTCTTTGCGACAGGCTGCTGCCAAAAAGGACAGATACCGGTTGAGCGGGTGTGAGAAGTGTGGTATTTTTAAATCAACAACTTAAATATGATGATGATATGAGAAGGCTATTGGGTATTCTATTGATTTTGACCATTGGCGGGTGCGGGTGGATGGTTTTTTTCTGGGCCCCACTGGAGTCTTCCATGGGGATTGTTCAAAAAATCATGTATATCCATGTACCATCGGTCTGGATCTCATTTCTTTCCTTTTTTATCGCATTTATTACGTCCATCGGCTACCTGTGGAAGCGCCGCGAAGGGTTCGACATCCTGGCCTGCAGCACGGTGGAAATCGGGGTTGTTTTTTGCGGAATCGCGCTGATGACCGGTTCCATCTGGGCAAAGCCTACCTGGAACACCTACTGGTCATGGGACCCTCGCCTGACAACAACGTTGATCCTGTTTCTGATTTTTGTCGGTTATATTCTGTTAAGGCGGTTCACATCCTATGGGGAACAGCAGGCACGACTGTCTGCCATCATTGTCATTGTGGGGTTCCTGGATATCCCGCTGATCCACATGTCGGTTGTCTGGTGGCGAACCCTGCATCAGCCGTCCACCTTCTTTTCAGCCCAGAAAAACGTTATCGACCGTCCCCTGCTGATTATGCTCTGGATCAGCCTGCTGACCTTCTCTTTTCTGTTTGCCTATCTACTCTCAATTCGTGTCGAGATTGAGAAGAAAACACGCGCCTACCTGAAGCAGATTGCCAATATCTATTGAATCACCAGCTCGGACAAAGCCGTCACGGTGGCAACAGGTTGGATGGGGATAGGAAGCCGTCGCCGGCTCAAGCCAGCTTGGACTTGATCATCGTTTCGTAGCTGCCTGGCAGGGTGGCTTGGTTGACGATCTGGACGCCTTCGTCGAGTATGGAATCATCCTCCACCGCATGAATGGTTCTCACACCTTTGTGGATACCGGGTTTTGATGGTGACGGAAACCGTCGGTTGGTCTGGCTGGTGCTGAGTCTTTCTGTTTCCGCAAACCACTCAATGATTTTCTCGTTAAAAACGAATTGCAGGTGTTTGAGCTTCTGCTGTTCATCGATCCAGAGAAAAAAATTCAGTCCCGGGTGCGTTGCGCAGACCAGGCTGACCTGCCGCACGCCGTCAACAAAAATCCTCGATTTTTTTGACTTGATCTCGTAGAACACGTAATGTTCCATGGTGCCAAACCCAATTGATTTTCAGAAAAAACAGGGTGTGCCGGGACAACTATAAACTGAAAAAAACAGAACCGTCAATGCAGGCCGTTCTATGGGTGCATCAAATATGTGTGGGTACCTGTAAGCGGAAAGAGGTTGTTTGTTCAGAAAACCCTGGAAGCCAGGGATGGATTCCAGGAGCTCCAAGGATGGATTTATGCGTTTTTCTGAATAAATAACCTCTTGAAGCGGTTATGATTACAACCCCACCTGTTTTTGGTGCACCCCGTTCTATGAAAACCGTCATGATGTCTTCTTCCTGTTTCGGTGCAGGTCCCGGGTTTCAGAAATTGGCATGTGGACCATCACAGTTGCTGTTGCACAGCATAGACATAATTGACCAGTTCAGGGAAGAAAGCGAAAAAATCTGCCTCCAGAAAGTCATAGTGCAGCCTGACCTCATCGATGGCATCGATGAGTGCAGACCCGTTTTTCATTCGTTTTGAAATCCGTGACAGTGAAAAGTCGACACCATCAAGATCCTGGTTGGTTTCCAGCAGGTAGCCGATGTTTTCCCTGGAAAGAAAAAAATGGAGCCGGCCTTTCAGGATGCGGTTATATGGCTGGATCCGTCGATGAACACCATCCACAAAAAAAGGGAGACCCATGTTCGCGAAATGGGACCAGTGTTGAATCAGAAAGTGGTCGAAACAGATATCAAGAATAATCCCGGCGTATCGTCTTCGTTCAGGGCTGAATCGCTGTCTTCCCAACATGAAAATCGGGTGGGTATCCGTAAATGAATCAATCTGCCGGTGCAGCATGATACCGGCGCCAATCTGCCCGGGGAACTCATCCCCGATATTTCCCTTGATAAAATCACCGATCAAATTTCCGACCAGAATTTCATCCGAATCCCCGGAAAGCAGCAGGTGTGCCAGGTAGTTCATATCTATTTCACCCACTTGACAAATTCGTCCAGTTCTCCCCGTTCACGCGCAAACTGGTTGACCTGGGCTTCGGTGTCCGGCCAGCCCAGAGACGTTCCGATAACGAAGCGTTTGTTGTCCGGAACCTGCAGCAGTTTGTGGGCGATTTTGCCATAGTTGATTGACGCCGCCAGAATACAGGTTCCAAGGCCTTTGTCCTGCGCCAGCAGGCAGACCGTTTGCATGATGGATCCGATATCCAGCATGGCATATTCCAGTGAAACATCCCGGTCCACCAGAAACATCAGCAGCACCGGGGCATCGAAGAAAGAGAACATCTGTCGATAGTACTTTCCCCGACCCTCCAGATCTTCACGGGCAATTTCCAGCGATCCCAGTACACTCTTGCCCACATCCTTGTATCGTTTTTTCAGAGACGCCGGCCACACTTCCGGAATCGTCACGTCCGGGCTGAATGCCTGGCCCGTGTCCAGTGCCGAGATATTCTCCCGCTTAAAGGTTGCCAGGACGTCTCCCGAGACCACAACGATCTCCCAGGGTTGGGTGTTTCCCCAGGACGGTGCCCAGAGGGCGTCTGTCAGAATTTCTTTGATCAGGGATTCCGGTACCGGTTTGTCTAAAAACTGACGAATGCTTCTTCTTTGTCTGACCGCTTCGGTTAGATTCATGGTTTCTCTTGCAATCGGGTTGATTGAACGGTTTAATCTTAATTGGGTTTATTTCCCCGCAGCTTGCTTCGTCTTGTCACCCCCGCGAAGGTCGGGATCCAGGTAAAATGTTTCTGGATTCCGATTTTCGTCGAAATGACGGTCGACCCCCCCCCTGCGAAGCGGCACGTTTTGCTTCTCTCTTGTTGCCGGGTGGTGCATTCATGGAGGTGAGCGCCGGTCTGATAGCCTCCGGCGCATCCCGTGTCATGAACAATGCTCCCAGACTGGGTTGCCCGGTACCGGCAGCATTTTTATACCATCTGGATGTGATGGGATACCGGTCAGTTGGTCATTCTGGCGTTTTTAGCCCCTGTGACAGACGCACGTTTCATCTTCTGCTGGCGCTCGCCGTTTTTCAAGGGGTTGTTCACTTTAACTGGCCCCGATTATAGTGCTTTCTGCAAAATTGATCAAATCCATCCAGGTGATGGGTGTACCAAAAACATGCAGGGTTCGGATCATAACCGCTTCAAGAGGTTATTTATTCAGAAAAACGCATGAATCCATCCTTGGCGCTCCTGGAATCCATCCCTGGCTTCCAAGGTTTTCTGAACAAACAACCTCTTTCCGCTTACAGGTACCCACACCTATTCGGTGCATCTCAGGCGGTAAAAGGCTGGAATGCCCGGTTCAGGGTATCAAGCGTCCTATCTAAGTTCAATATTCAAAACATTCATCAATGATCATTCATTTTACCAGTTTTCTTTTTTCAAATATTTGTTCAGAATAAAATGTTTAAGGGAAGTGAATGTGATGGCTTCACCGAACCGGGCAGGAGCCGAAGAACCAATTTTGAACCGCAATAACAGGGGATGGACAATGGAAATCAGTTTGCTTGACGGAACGAAACAAGACCTTCCAGAAGGCAGCAGTGTCGTTGAACTCGCGAGAAAAGTAAAAAAGAAAATTAACGGGAGCGCTCTGGCTGCCAGGATCAACGACGAAATGAAGGATCTCAATACACCGCTGAAGGAAGGGGATACGGTTCAGGTACTCACATTCGAAGATGAAGAGGGGAAGAATATATTCTGGCACACATCCGCCCATCTCCTGGCCCATGCCATCATGCGGTTGTACCCCGATGCGAAGCCTACCATCGGACCGGCCATTGAAAACGGTTTCTATTACGATTTCGCCAATCTGAACATCTCCTCGGACGATTTTTCAAAAATCGAGGCAGAAATGGAGAAAATCGTCAAGGAACGTTTTCAACCGGAACGAATCGAATATGATTCAATGGAGGAAGCGTTGACGCAGTTTGGCGACAACCCCTTCAAAAAAGAGATGATCAACGAGTTTGAAGAGGGACTCAGTGCCTACCGACAGAGCGATTTTATTGATCTCTGCCGGGGCCCCCATCTGCCGCATCTGGGGTTGATCCAGGCGTTCAAGATTCTGAAAACCTCCGGCGCCTATTGGCGGGCGGATGCTGAAAATGAGCAGTTGACCCGTGTTTATGGGATCTCATACCCGGACAAAAAGCAGCTGACCCAATACCTCAATTTCCTGGAGGAGGCACAGCGCAGAGATCATCGGGTTCTGGGGAAACAGCTGAGCCTGTTCTCTTTTCACCAGGAAGCGCCTGGCATGCCTTTTTTCCACCCCAAGGGGATGGTCATCTGGGAAGAGCTGATGCGTTTATGGGATCTCCGCCACAGGGAGTATGGCTACAAGCAGATCAAAACCCCCATCATGTTGACCAAGGATCTCTGGGAGCGCTCCGGGCACTGGGAAAATTACCGGGAGAACATCTATATCACCGAAGTGGACGACAGGGCCTATTGTATCAAACCCATGAACTGCCCGGGGGGCATGCTCTATTTCAAGGAGGACCAGCACTCATATCGCCAATTCCCGTTACGGGTGGGGGAGATCGGGTTGGTTCACCGTCATGAAATGAGCGGGGCACTGTCGGGACTGTTTCGTGTCCGCTGTTTTCATCAGGATGATGCCCATATTTTTATGACACAGGACCAGATACCAAGTGAAATCAAAGGCGTGCTGGATCTGGCAAGAACGATCTATTCCACCTTTGGGCTGGAATATCATTTGGAGCTTTCTACCCGGCCGGAGAAATCGATTGGTACCGATGAACAGTGGGCACTGGCCACCGAAAGTCTGGAGCAGGCTCTGATCAAAGGCGGGTTTGACTATGTGCTTAACGAGGGGGATGGCGCGTTTTACGGCCCGAAAATCGATATCCATATCAAGGATGCCATTGGCAGAAGCTGGCAATGTGGTACTGTGCAACTGGATATGATGATGCCCGAACGGTTTGACCTTTCCTACATCACGCCCGATGGTGAAAAGGAACGACCGGTGATGATTCACCGGGTGATTTACGGCTCCATCGAACGATTTTTTGGTATCCTGGTAGAACATTATGCCGGGAAATTCCCGCTCTGGTTGTCGCCGGTCCAGGTCCGGATCCTGACTATTTCTGAAAGTCACCAGGATTATGCCGAAACGGTCCGGAAGCGATTTATCGAGGCGGGTCTCCGAGCGGAAAGCGACCTCAGCACCGAATCTGTGAGTAAAAAGGTGCGGCTGGCACAGCTGGATCAGGTGAACTACATTCTGGTTATTGGCGATCGGGAGGTCGAAGAAGGAACCGTGACGGTCAGGGCCGCCAATAAGGTTCTGGGTGCGAAGACAGTTGCAGTGGTGATCGAAGAACTGCTTGAAGAGTACCATTCCCGGGTGCCGAGGAAATCCGGCAAATAATGTGGCTGACCTAATTTCCATCCTCCTGCCCGTATACAATGCGCAGCCATACCTGAGGGATTGTCTGCGCAGTATTCAACATCAGACCTATCAAGCCTTCGAAGTCGTTGCCGTGGATGATGGTTCCACTGATGGCAGCCCCCTGATCCTTTCCGAATTTGTCGCCCAGGACAGCCGGTTCCGGGTTCTTTCCCTGCCCAGGAACGGGGGTATTGTGGCGGCGCTTAATCACGGGCTGAACGCGTGCCGCGGTGAGTGGATCGCCCGCATGGATGCAGATGATATCATGCATCCCCGGAGACTCGAATTGCAGAGACAGTATTTTGATGCCCATCCGGAAACAGACATCCTGGGTGCAAGGGTCCGGGTATTTCGCGAAGACGGTGAATTGACCGTCGGACAGAAGCGCTATCAGGACTGGGGCAATTCACTGCTGACAGATGAGGCCATCAAGCGTGACATGTTTGCAGAATCGCCGGTCATGCACCCCACTTTTTTTCTTCGTTCGAGCACCTATCGGAACATGGAGGGGTACCAGGACAATCCCTGGGCAGAGGATTACGATTTTTTGCTGCGGGCTTATCTCAAACAGGCCCGTTTTGCTAAACTGCCCGAGGTGCTGGTGGAAAAGCGAGACACCCCTGCGCGTCTGGCCCGCACGGATGTCCGCTGCAAACGGAAAGCGATGTTCAGAGCCAAAGCCCACTATTTTGTTAAAGACCGGGGGCTGCAAGACCGCCAGACCTGCTTGATCGCCGGCTCCGGCTCATCAGGGAGACTGGCCTGCAGTGCCCTGCGTCAGGAGGGTGTTGTGCTTCACGGCTTTGTTGACAACGGCGAGGTCGGCCGGCTCAGAACCGTCGCCGGGTTGCCCGTCTATGCACTGGACTATCAGCAACCGGAGCCGTTATTGACCAGACTGGGTCATCCCTTTTTTTTCCTGTGTATCGGGGAGCCTGCCGGCCGTCAGGCGATGGAAACGCTGTTGCAGCAAAGGGGGTATACCCCGTCTGTCGACTATTGCCGATTTATTTGAATGATATCTTTTAAGCAACAACCGGTCATTTTTCGGTTGTTGCTTGAGAATTGAGGCGGGCTGCAGGCCCGTTGGAAAGCTATTCAGCTGAGATCTGTATGTCATTGAACTCATTCTCGACGGCCATCCATGGCCCGGCCTGTCCGGGCGGGATGATTCGTGGGGGTTCCCCGGGAATTCAGGATAACCCAAAAACCCGTATCGTCAAACAATAATGGACATGGTGGATATACCCCCGGTCAAACTGATTGCAGCAGTGCTGTACCAGTCGGAGAAGGCCCTGGAAAAGGCCTATGGGATCATGACAGAAGCCTTTTCGGCCATCGATTTCAAGGGGGATTTTTTACCGTTTGTGGAATCGGATTACTATGGTCCTGAAATGGGCAGTGATCTCCTGAGGGGGATCATCTCCTTCGAGCGCCTGGTCAACCCGGGAAGCCTCGCCTCCCTGAAACTGCAGGCACGCGCCCTGGAGGACAGATTGCGCAGCGAGGAGAGTCGTACGGTCAACATCGATATCGGTTATCTGGACATGTTTAAGGTGGTGCTGGCCTCGTTCAAGGCCAGAAGCAATAAAATCTATCTGTCCGACGGGGTATGGGCTGACTGGATCAGTTACTTTGAAAGGGGGGAATACCAGACGTTTCTCTGGAGCTTTCCTGATTTCAAGAGCGGGATCTATGACCCGGCGCTGAAATCCATTCGCAATCGATACAAAAACCAGCTGAAGACGGAAACACAGACCCGCCGTCAGTCCTGATCCAACTGGCCGTCCCACCAGTAAGTGTTTGCCTTCACCGGATTGTCGTAGCGGGAAGTGCCATACAGAATAATCCTGGGGCCTCTGGGGACATCCGCTTCATGGATGAGACGATCGGCGATCAGCAGGATGCCCACCAGAAAACCATGGGTTTCGATCGCTTCTCTGCCGTAGGCTGTGCTGGTCGGGTAACTGGGGCTTCTTGGCCCGTCAGCGGGACTGATGGTTTCAGAATAGAGGCGGATCGCTCCCTTCCCGATCCATTTCACGGTGGACGTGGGCGGATCCACTGTCACGTTCTTTCTCCGGGTCTGGGAATAGGGCCCCTGCATCCTGTCCCCTGCCGGGATATACCCGGGGGCGGCCAGCAGCAGTATAATAACCAGTGTCAGTGTCCGGGGCCATCGTCGGCGTGGCATGGACGTCTTATTCATCGTCAAGCGGCAACTGGTAGACGACCTCATCATCCCGGATCATTCCCAGCTGTTCCCGGGCGATCGTCTCAATATAGGAGCGGTTCTCCTTGATGGACTGAATTTTATGGATCCACTCTTTCCGCTCCTGTTTCAATTCCTCAATCTCCTGTGTCAGCTCAGCCTGCTGCTGCTTGAGGGAAATCAGCTGTACAACCCCTTTATCACCGATCAGGGAGAAGGTAATCACCGTCAGGGAACAGAAGATGATCAGCCATTGCACAATTTTCTTATCACTCAGTTTGAATCTGGTTTCCATATCAGGTTCCGATTTCCACGCCAGATGACGGTTGCAGCGATCGCTGGATGCCTGCGACCGGCATCGAGCGACCTTACTTCAGGTTATAGAACGTGGATTTTCCTGAAAACAGGGCCTGTGCGCCGATCTCCTCCTCGATCCGCAGCAGTTGATTATACTTGGCAATTCGATCTGAGCGGCTGAGAGAACCGGTCTTGATCTGCCCCGCATTGGTGGCCACCGCGATATCAGCGATGGTGGCATCTTCTGTTTCACCGGAGCGGTGAGAAATGACACAGGCGTATCCGGCCCGTTTTGCCATCTCGATGGTCTGAAGCGTCTCGGTCAGGGTGCCGATCTGGTTGACCTTGATCAGAATCGCATTGGCGATGCCCTGGTCAATCCCCTTTTTCAGCCGAACGGGATTGGTCACAAACAGATCGTCTCCGACAATCTGAATCTTCTGGGCCAGCCTGTCTGTCATCAGCTTCCAGGCGTCCCAGTCATCTTCCGCGAGCCCGTCCTCAATGCTGATAATGGGATAGCGATCGACCAGATCCGCATAGTAGTCGATCAGTTCAGCAGCGCTCTTTTCCGGCTTCGCTTCTGCAGACAGAAAATATTTTCCGTCCCTGTAAAATTCGCTGGCTGCGGCATCCAGGGCGATCAGCACGTCTTCCCCCGGTTTGTAACCGGCCTTTTCAATAGCCGTGATGATAACCTGCAGCGCCTCCTCGTTGGAGCCAAGATTGGGTGCAAAGCCCCCTTCGTCACCAACCGATGTATTCAATCCCTTTGCCTTTAAAACCGCTTTCAGATGGTGAAAAATTTCGGCTCCCTTTCTCAGGGATTCATGGAAGTTCGTGGCTCCCACCGGCATGATCATGAACTCCTGGATGACCACATTGTTATCTGCGTGGGATCCGCCATTGAGAATATTCATCATGGGGACCGGCAGTTCCCGGGCATTGGCGCCTCCAATATAGCGATACAGAGGCAGCCCGTGGACTTCAGCGGCAGCTTTGGCGCAGGCCAGGGACACACCAAGAATTGCATTGGCGCCCAGTCTGGATTTGTTCTCGGTTCCGTCCAGGTCGATCATCTGCTGGTCGATCTCGGCCTGCTCAGAGACAATCAGACCCTCAATTTCAGGTGCGATCACCTGGTTGACGTTATCCACTGCCTTCTGAACCCCTTTTCCCAGAAAGCGGGCTTTATCCCCGTCCCTCAGTTCCACCGCCTCGTGGGCGCCTGTTGAGGCCCCGGAAGGGACTGCTGCCCGACCGACAACCCCGCTGCTCAGGGCGACATCGACTTCTACTGTTGGATTTCCCCGTGAATCCAGAATCTCACGAGCCTGAATCGACTCAATGACTAATTCTTCTCCATACATAATCGCTCCTTGTTCTATGGTTAACCTGGCCAGAACCCTTGAATCTATCCTTTTTAAAAAAGGGCGGGTTGTCAATAAGGTCTCAACTATATGCTCTATTCTAAATTATTTCTATAAAAACAGTTTGATAGAATTACTCTGCCTTTTCCTGAGGCACTCTGACGGTTGTCAACAAAATCCAAAATAGCACACTCCGGAAAAATCAAAAACCCGATAATTGGATTATTAAACATATCAATTCATTTAAAATAGATGAATCGGAAGAAGAAATCAAATCAGCCTGAAAATCGGCTTTCCCACATCACTAAAGACTTGACCGATTTCCCAGTCTGTTTTATCCTTATCGTTTAAGGGCCTATAGCTCAGTTGGTTAGAGCATCCGGCTCATAACCGGACGGTCCCTGGTTCAAGTCCAGGTGGGCCCACCAGAAAAACAAAAACAGAGATTTCCACATATGAATCTCATGAGCACCTGTTACAGCTCAAAATATAGATTAAAAAAGCATTGAGGCAGGGAGAGGAGCAAACATCTCATGACTCGATGCTTTTTTTTTGTTAGAACCCGCAATCTTGCCTTATCACTTTGACCATCCCAGGAGAGTATCATGTCAAAGGCCAGCGAAGCAATCCTTCAAATATCCAAAGAAGACAGCCTGCTTCAAACCAATCGAAAGAAGTTGAAAGCCCTGCCGGAAAAAAAGAGAAAAATCCGGATCCCTCTGAAACGCGTTGAATCTGTTCTGGACAAGTTGAAGGAACAGGAAGAGGAGATCTGCGGTCAGATAAGGGAACGCGAAACCCTTGTCGAAGTGGAAAATGAGAAAATCAAACGATCGGACGAAAGGATGCTGGCGGTCAAAAACCAGAAAGAGTATGTCGCCTCTCAGAAGGAGATTGAAACCGCCAGAAAAACCATCAAGAAAGTCGAAGACCAGATCCTGGAGCTGGAAGAGAAAAAGAATGCGATTACCAGCGAGTTGATCCAGATTCTGGAAGAGTATAAACAGACAAAAGCAACGGTCGGGGAAGCTGAAAAGGAGGTTCTTTCCGAGGAGAAGAAGTTCCTGGATAAGATCGAAACCTACCAGAAGATGAAAGACAAACTCCTGCCACAGATCGATCCGGATCTGGTGGATACATACAACCTGTTGACCAATCGCAAGATCATTCCTGCGGCGGTCGAAATCAGCAATCCCAGCTGCATGGGTTGTGCGCTGAGTATTCCTGCACAGCTGTTTAACGAAATCATCCGCGACTCCGTTGGAAAATGCCCGCACTGTGGCAGACTGCTGTTTTATAAAGAGCCTGAAAAACCGAAAGAGGACCCGAAGGATAAAGCAAAAAAGAAAGCGAAATCCAAAGCGAAAAAAAAGAACCCTGTTGCGAAAGCCAATTAGCTACATCTTCTATTCATCTTAATAATAAAGTGCAGCATTGATTATTGGTATAGTCACACTGGTCGTGCTAATTTTCTTATCGGCTTTTTTTTCAGGAACAGAGAGTGCGTTCATATCGCTCAGTGAGATCGATCTGATCGAAATTTCAAAATCGAAGAAAAAGAACCGAAAGGTTTTAGCCCAGCTTATCGAAAACAAGGAGCGATTGCTGAGCACCATTCTTATCGGCAACAATGTCGTCAACATTGCAGCGACAGCTCTCAACACGACCCTGGCGATTGAATATGCATATTTTCTGGGCATTTCAGAACAGCTAAGCGTCGCCCTCTCTGCTGCCGGACTGGCTTTCATTATTCTTCTTTTTGGCGAGATAGCCCCCAAAAGCATTGCCCTCACCCATAACCGAACCATCAGTCTGTTTGTTTCACCCCTCATCTCTTTATTAGGTAAGCTGCTCACACCGGCTCTGATTGTATTTGACCGGGTCAGCAAAGGGGTCAATCGTCTTGTCACGAGCAAGGATCACAAGGTTTCCCACATTTCGGAACGAACGGTGATCAATATTGTCTCGAAGGGTCAGGAACTGGGGGTGATCAACGAATCAGAAAAGCAGTTGATCAAGAATGTCTTTCTTTTTGACGAGAGGGAGGTCTACCCCGTGATGACCCCCAGGACGGCTGTTTTTGCATTGGAGGAGACATTGACACTGGGTAAGGCACAGGAATCGCTGCTCGACAAACAGTTTACCCGGGTGCCGGTCTATTCTGGTTCCATTGACAATATTACCGGCATTGTGAACCTGAAAAACGTGTTCAGGAACCTTCTGGACAACCGGCACGACATGCAGCTCAAGGAGTTGGCCCAAAAACCGCTGTTTGTCTATGAAACCCTCTCACTCACGCTGCTGTTGGAACAGTTCAAGTCCGCACAGAATCACATGGCCATTGTGGTGGACGAATTTGGTGGTATGGCGGGAATCGTTACCCTGGAAGATATCCTGGAAGAGCTGGTGGGTGAAATCTATGATGAAAAGGACATTGTGACCTCCCTGATTCGACAGACAGGGGAAAACAGCTGGATTATCAACGGTAAAACAGACATCATGACCATCAACAAGTATATCAATGGTAAAATACTGATCGATGGTGAATTTGAAACCCTTCAGGGTTTGATCATGTCCAATCTGGACAGATTGCCTGTGGTAGGCGATACTCTCAAGATCAACCTGCATCGGTTTACCGTGAACAAGATGAAACGAAATGAGATCATGTCTGTTTTTGTGGAATACAAGCCCGCTGAAGATATCCAACCAGACCATGAAGGTTGAGCCGGCCGGCAGCGTATCCACTCCCGGGTGTACGGAAAAACAGCCGTAACCATCAATTCAAATCTTTGCTAAATTTCATCCGGATCGAGTATGAGAGCGCTAAAAATTGCAATAATCATGATTTTGGTCCTGAATGGCGTGACGTCCCTCTATAGCTGGATGACCAAACCGGACCCTGCAACGGACTTTCCAACCCAGGTGCAGGAGGAGAGCGTCCAGCTGCCTGCCGCAGAAGGGCTTGATCTGGCCGCATTGACGGCATTGACCAAGGAGATTCGGTCAGGACAGGAGTTGGAAAGACGACTCAATGAGAAAGGGAGCATCAACAACCTGGATCTGAACGGTGATCAAAAGGTCGACTATCTGTTTGTGCGGGAGTTCGGTGATGTCAACAGCAAGATCGGGTATTCTCTGACCGTCGAACCCGTGAAGGACGAGGTTCAGGAAGTGGCCTCGGTGACGGTTGAAAAAAATGGAAATCGGGCAGAAATCCAGGTGATCGGCAACGAGCAGATTTACGGGGATCAGGCCATATTCAATGACTCGACCGAGATTGAGCGGGAGAAACCACCGGAACAGGCCTCCGCTGGTCAGCCCTATCCCATGTACAACAACTATTTTTACCCCAGACCGCTGTGGTTCTCCCCCTGGCATTTCGGTTTCTACCCGGCCTATTTCGCGTTTTTTCCGGTTATGGGCAGATCAACCTATGTCACCCATGTCAATCGAACCTATAACACCGGGTCCGTCAAGCGGGGGGGCAACAGTTACCAGCGTTCTTCCGGAAAACAGATTACCAATCCAAACCAGGGGAAAGTTGCCAACCGGGGTATCAGCCGCAGTCTGCAAAAACCCACCAACACCCAGAAAAAATTCCAGGCGACCCGGAATCGCAACCTGAGATCCGGTGGTTTCGGATCCGGGAAAACGGCAGGTCGCTCCGGGCTGTCAGGCAGCTCATCGGGACAATCCCGCTCCCAGGTGGGCACGTCGCGGGGCAGTTTTTTTGGCAGTTCCAGTTCCGTTCGTCGCAGTACGCCATTTGGCAGCGGTTCCGTCCGTTCCGGATCAATCCGTTCCAGAAGCTTCAGCTTTGGAAAATAAGCCTGTCTGATGATCATGACCCAAAAACCAGTTATCACGCTGCGGGAGATATTGAATACTCTCCCGGAAGGAAGCTTTCACTTTATCGGCGATATCGACCAGCAGATTCATGGGATCACCTGGGACTATCAGAAGGTCACGGTGGATGCTCTCTATTTTTGCCTGGAAGATGAGGAGTTCCAGGAGGGTCATATCCATACCAATGCCCTGGACTATTGGGAACAGGCCGTTCAGAAAGGGGCTGTCTGCCTGGTGGCAGCGAGGAACAGCATCCCGGTGAAACCGGAAAATGTCAGCCTGATCGAGGTGGATCATCTGAATCCGGCCATGGCCCTAATCGCCCGGGCGTTTTACGGGGATCCCCTCTCCGGGATGAAGGTGATCGGCGTTACCGGGACCAATGGGAAGACCACGACTTCCCAGATGCTGGACTCCATTTTCGGGCATATGGGGGCGAAGACCGGTGTCATTGGTACAATCGGGATATATTACCCGTCAGGCCGGGAGGATGCGAGTCATCTTTCCAACCCCATGGCCACAGAGTTGTTCCAGATTGGCCGGAAGATGGCCAGGGAAGGGGTGGAATACCTGACTATGGAAATTACCAGCCACGGCATGGCATTTGAACGCAATCATGCCATCGATTTTGACATTGCGATCTTCACCAATCTGACCCAGGACCACCTGGATTACCACAAAACCCTGGAAGCCTATAAGAAATCCAAGTTGAAATATTTCCAGCAACTGGGGAGAAAGGTGAAAAAGGCCTATGGCATTATCAATATCGATGATGCCCACAGCACCGAGTTTATTGAAGCCATTGACAAACACCTGCGCGTAACCGGAAAAGCCGAAGTGCTGACCTATGGCATCCGCAACAAGGATGCCGATCTGGTGGCCTATCCCCGTGAAATGACAGGTAGTTACAGCACGTTTGATGTCTATTTGCGGGGTAATCATCTGAGTCAGATCCAACTGCCCATGCCGGGTCTGTTCAACATTTACAACGCGCTCTCCGCTTTCGGGGCCGCTTTTGCGCTGGGTATCAGCATCGAACAGATCGTGGAGGGATTGGCCAACGCGCGCAAGGTGGATGGCCGTTTTGAAACAGTTGACTGTCCGGCGGATTTTGATGTCTATGTGGATTATGCCCATACCCCCGATTCACTGACGAAAATCCTGGAAGAGATCCGGGCGCTGACCAAAAAAAAGGTGATTGTTGTTTTTGGATGCGGAGGGGATCGGGATCGCACGAAACGCAGTGAAATGGGACGTATTGCCTCGGAGCTGGCTGATATCAGTGTGATCACGTCGGACAATCCCCGTACCGAGGATCCCGGTCGGATCATCCAGGACATTGTCAGTGGCATCCCTGTGGGGGCAACGAACCAGTATATTGTTGAACAGGATCGGCGACGGGCCATTTATCTGGCCCTGAAAACCGCTTCGGCTGACGATGCGGTGCTGATAGCCGGAAAAGGGCACGAGACCTACCAGATCATCGGGCATTCAACCTATCCCTTTTTTGATCGCAAGGTGGTCCAGGATTACTTTCTGTCTGCACGGGAGGCTCTCTCCAGAGCCTGGCTGGAACTGGACCAGAAAATCCTGATGGACAATTTTCAGCTGATTTTCAAAGACAAACCGGATCAATTGAAGGTTCTGGCCGTTGTTAAGGATAATGCCCTGGGTCACGGGATGATAGAGGTCGCCCAAGCGGCGATCGAAGCCGGGGTGGACTATCTGGGGGTTGCCTGTTTTTCGGAAGCACTGATGATCCGCAAGAACTTTGATAAGTTCCCCCTGCTTGTGTTTGGAGAACGCAGTGTTGATGAGATTCCCTTCTGTGTTCAGTACGATATGACTATCCAGGTCCAGTCGATCCGTCAGGCGGAACTGATTGACCGGATTGCCAGGGAAAACCATACCCGGATTCGTGTTCACCTGAAAGTGGATACCGGCATGGGGCGCTATGGTATTGCTGTTGAAGAAGCGGTCAATGCGTTCAGCCAGATGTCGCGGATGAAGGGGATTGTGGCAGAAGGGATCATGACCCATTTCGCCCAGTCGGATGAAGCGGATAAAACCTACGCCAACATCCAGTGGGCAAGGTTTGAGACAGTGCTGTCCGGTCTGGAGAAGAAGAACCTGTTACCCCCGATCATCCATGCCTGTAACAGCGGGGGCTATCTCGACCTGCCCCACGCGCACGGGAATATGGTCAGAATCGGGATTCTCCCGACAGGGGTATATCCATCCAGGGTTTGTCGCAGAATTCACATCGGTGACCAGACCCTGAAACCGGCCATGTCGGCAAAAACCAGGGTTGCCTTTGTCAAAAGTCTTCGCCTGGGGGATTCCACCGGTTATGGCATGCATTTCAAGGCTGAGCGGGAGACCCGCGTGGCCGTTCTTCCGGTTGGTTATGGTGACGGCTATCCCCGGTTACGCAATACCGGGTTTGTTCTCATCCATGGCAAGTCAGCCGCCATTATCGGTGGCAACGGCATGGATGCCACGATGGTTGATGTGACCGATATTCCGGATGTTCAGAAGGGGGATGCGGTTGTCCTGATGGGCAGACAGGGGGATCTTGAGATTACGGCAATGATGATTGCCGACTGGGCCGGTACGGTCACCTATGATATCCTCTCCCGCTGGACAACCCGTATGGAACGAAAAATCGTCTGACGCTCCTTCCGCGTTTATCTCCATCGAAACGGGGCAACTGGATGTCGTGACGGTATCAGGGAATCTTGCGAAAGAGCGTCAGGGAAAGAATCAGTTCCAGGATGAACAGGATCAGACCGCTGGTGACAAAAACCGAAAACTGCTCCTTATAGGTTGTAAAACGCTCTTCGAATCTGCTCTTTTCCATCTGATCAATCTGCTGATAGATCTGCAGCAGCTCCTCACCCGAAGATGCCCTGGCAAATACACCGTCGGTCATCTCTGCAACTTTCTCCAGCAGGGATGTATCCAGCGGCCTGTCCATCAGGGTGAAGAATTGACCGAAAAACGAGTCCTTGCGTTTGTATTGATTCTTACTGGTGATGGCGATCGTGTAAACCTTGATATTATTATCCTTCGCAAAGCGGGCGGCCTCCAGCGGATTCATTCCCCCGCGGGTCTGCTGACCGTCGGTCAGAATGATCATAATTTTTGATTTGATCCGATATGGGTTGTCCCTGTCTTCCGCCTTGCGCAACAATTCATCGACGCTGACCAGACGCAGCGTGGCAAAATAGATGGCGTCTCCGATCATGGTTCCATCTTCAATTTTGCCTGCCGGTCGGATGGTCTGGGCAAAATTGACCAGCGAGGCATGATCCAGGGTCAGGGGGGCATTTTCCTCAACAAAACCGGCAAAACTGGTCAGGCCTATCATATCAGCAGCCCGACCCGCCAGTTTTTCGCCGTCACCGATGATGAACGCTTGAAAAACCCGTTTGACAACCTGCAGCCGGTCGAGTTCCTGCCCCTGGTAGGTGAGCGGCTCCTTCATGCTGGATGATCGATCAATCACCATCTGAATGGCGATTCCCTCCCGGGCGGTGTGAACCACCTCAAGACCTCGCCGGGGTCTTAAAAACCCCAGTAACAGGCAGATGATGGCCAGAATTCGCAGCAGATCCAATACCCAGTGAAACCTCACCCGCCAGGAGCGTCCAGCCGCTTTAAGCGGTTGAACACTGGAAAACCGCAGGGCCGCCCTCAACCGGCCTGACCGTTTCAGTAGCAGAAAAACAAGAATAAATATCAGGAACAGCCCAACGGAAAAAGCCAGCAAGCCCGTATCAATCTTCATTTGTCTTTCTCGTTGATAAAATGAAATCGCGGACGGTATTGATTGCCTCCCGGCTGGCCAGCGAACCCGGATCATAGGTGGCAAACTTGACCAGGTCGGCCAGTTCCAGGAACTGTTGCAGAATCGCCTGCTGTTCGGTGTTAAAATGGATCGCGTCCCGAATCCCGTGGATAAACTCATCTGTTGTCTGCTCACGGGCTCTCAGCCCGTAACGGTGCTCCACAAAGGTTCGCAGAATAGCGGAAAGCTCGACATGCAGACGCTCGTACTGCTGCTGGGAGATATAGTCCTTTTGCTCCAGCTCCTTCAATCGGTGCAGGGACTCCTGCAGGTAGTCGACGGGTTGCGCTGCAGGGGGCGTGGTTTTGCGAAAACGGGTTCTGATGGCTATTCCCAGCCAGAGCGCCGCCACCAGCAAACCCAGTCCCAGCGTGGACAGGATGAGGGGCAGATAGTCAAAAGCCGGCAGAATCGGGCCCCTGACGTCACGGATATCCGCCTGCGCATCCAGCCCGACGGATGTCACCCGGTAGGGAATGTCGGATGTCTTGATTTCATAAACGGGCCATTGCTCCAGACGGGGCTGTTTTTCGGATTCCAGACGGAAAAAAAACCGCAGGGGGTGGAACTGGAACTCCCCTGACCGCTGGGGTTCGAAGCGATAGGTCCATGTCTTGATGATGCGGTTCCGTTTTTCCGACCAGGTAAGTTCCTCGCTGGGAGTTTGTACCAGCAACAGGGGGGCATAGATCGACTCTGAAAGATAGGGTGGTTCCACGCGAACGGTTTCGCTGTGCTCGATGCGAACCGTCACTGTCAGAAAATCGGTGAGTTCTATGGATTCTGAAGAAAGACCGATCACTACTTCGATGGGGGCACCGCCCAGATGGAAGCTTTTTTCGATTTTCTGCGGGGCGATGGCCTTTTTCGATTCTGCCGGTTCCGGGGCTTTGCAGCTGAAGGTCAGCAGCAGGATGAAGCCGAGTGTACAGCAAAAAAAGCGGTATTTCATTGCGCGCGGAGACTGCGATTTTTGAAAAATCGGATCAGGTCCCTTTCAAAGGGCTGATCGGTTCGGATTTGCAGATGGTCCACGCCGATTTTTCTCAAAAAAGCGTGTCTTTCCTCATCAAATTTTGAGCGGTTTGCCCGGTACCGCTCCTGCCAGGTGTGGCTGCCGGTATCAACCAGAAACTGCTCGCCGGTCTCCGGGTCCAGCATCTCCACCAGTCCTATGGAGGGCAGCTCTGTTTCGGAGGGGTCGGTAATTTCAACAGCGACCAGATCATGCCGTTTGCTGGTCAGATTCAGATTCCTGGCATAGTCCCGATCAAGAAAGTCAGAAACGAGGAAAACGACCGCTCGGCGTTTGTTTACCCGGTTGAAAAATTCCAGGGCCGCATGGATCGCTGTTCGATGATGACGGGGTTGAAAGACCAGCAGTTCGCGGATCACTCTGAGAACATGGGTTTTCCCTTTTTGTGGGGGGATAAACAGTTCGATCTGATCTGAAAACAGGATCAGGCCGACGCGGTCGTTTTTTTTGATTGCATTGAAAGCCAGTACCGCACAGAATTCTGCCGCCACCTCCTTTTTCAGCTGTCTGCCGCTGCCAAACCCGCCGGAAGCCGAAATATCCACCAGGAACACCACGGTCAGTTCACGTTCTTCAACATAACTTTTGACATAGGGGGCTCCGAAACGGGCAGTCACGTTCCAGTCGATCATTCGTTCCTCATCCCCCTCCTGGTATTCACGGACCATATCGAACTCCATACCGCGCCCTCTGAAAGCGCTCTGATACTCTCCCGCCATGACATCATTGACAATCCGGCGGGATCGGATATGGATCTGGCGTACTTTTTTGAGGAGCTCTTTTTCAGGTGGGGTACGATCTTGCTGATGTCTGTTGGCCGTCCGGTTCCAAAACCACATTTTTCTTCCTGCCGGGGATCTTTCTCTCAGTTGGCGGTGTCAATTACTGCGCTGATCAGTGAATCCTATCGGCAGTCGCCGGGGTTGTCAATATCCCGGCTCGATCGGGTGCACCAAAATCATGTGGGTAGTTCGTCACACCCGCGCAGGCGGGTGTCCAGATGTGTAAGCGGTGAAATACACCTGGATGCCTACCTCCGTGGGCATGACGGGACAGATACAGCTCTTTTTTGTTGAAACGAAATTCGAAATTGCCCACATGATTTTGGTGCCCCCGCTCAATCATAATCCTTTACGAAACGATATCGGGCAGGTTATTTTATTACAAAAAACGGCCTGACGCATCCCTGCACAATTCTCTTAACCACTGAGCGCTGAATTGATTGAAGAGCCCGGAGAAGAAGATGCCTGATTGGACCTGGACGCCGGAAGCATCCGAATACGCCACTGCCAAGCGGAAGCTGCTGGAGTATTATCTCTTGATGAACTACGCAAAATCCCAGTTCAGTATCAATGCATTTGAAAGGGTTGCCCGCAGCCTGTTCCTGCCTGACAGTCAAAAACCCCATGCCTATAATGACAGTCCGCTGCCCATCGGGCATGGTCAGACGATCAGTGCGCCCCACATGGCATTTATGGAGTGTGATGCACTGAACGTCAGACCGGGAGACAAGGTCCTGGAAATCGGGTCCGGCAGCGGCTATCACGCCTCAATTACCGCTGAGATGTGCTGTTCGAGCAACATTACCCCTCCAGGTTGGCGTCCGCTGAGCACGCAATATGACGATGCCATTTATAATCAGGCCCATACAGAGCGGGGACGGGTGATCACGATCGAACGGCTGCCCCAGCTGGTTTCATTTGCCTGCAGCAATATAGAAAAAGCGGGTTACGGGGACCGGATCACCGTCATTCATGGTGATGGTACCATGGGCTACGAGGCGGAAGCCCCCTATGACAAGATCCTGATAACGGCCGCCGGGCCCAGGATTCCGGTGGTACTGAAACAGCAGTTGAAAATAGGCGGGAAGATGATTATCCCGGTGGGGGCCAAAAATTTCCACCAGGACCTGATCCTGGTGGAGCGGGTGAGTGAAACCGAGTGGACAAAACACAATATCGGGGGGGTGGTCTTTGTTCCTCTGATCGGAAAATACGGGTTTCAGTCCTGATCCGCTTTTCGGTGTCGGCCGGTTGAACCCTTTGACGACACCTGCTACTGCATGCCGTTCACGATCTTCAGGATATCTTCCGTTTCCTTGAACAGTTTATATTCGGCTATTTCTCTGACCGCGGGCACATGGTCGATCAGATAGCGCAGCTCAGTGTTTGTGGCACCCCTTTTCATCAAGGCATTCCATGCCTTCTGGCGGAACTCTTTGACGTGTTCGATGATCCGGCACAGTTCGCGGTTGGTATGCTCTCGCTGGGTCAGTTTGTCCCAGGCTGCTTCCCGGAGCCCTTCATTTTCCTGCATCAGGTGAATTAGTTCATCATTTGAAATCTGCTGGGTGAGGATGATCTTCCAGCATTCGTCCTTCAACGCGTCGACATAATCAAGAATCAGGCGGAGTTCTTTGCCACGGGGGCTCAGGCTGATGAATTTCTGCCAGGCGACCTCCCTGAGTTCCGGGATTTGAATGATCGTCGAGACCACGAACTTGTATATGCTTTCCCCTTTGGTGACCAGAATCTCAAAGGCTTTCTCCTTGAACGCCGGTTTACCGTCCCGCATAATCTGGTACAACTCGAATTTGGTCGGTTCCTGCTTGAACAGTTGTTCCAGTGCTTTCTCCGCCAGCGGTTCAGAATGGATCACCAGGTAGCAGAGCTGGGCGTTGTCCGGACCCGGGTTGCTGCTCAATAATTGTTCCCAGATCAATTTTTGGTTGATATCCGATTCGGTCTGTTTTTGTGTTGCATTTCCCATCCATACCTCGTTCATTTTAATAAAAAACCTTACCCGATTCCATGTTGCCTTAGTCTTTTTACCTTTTAGTCGATTGTCAACCAAATGACAAGCGAATTCCTCAATTTTTAGGTGAAAACCGGCATCTTGCCAGTTGATTACGGGCCATCGTCTGGAATCTCACCATTGTCTGCAGAACGGTTCCGGAGACGGTGAAAATTTCGGAACGGATGATTCAAAAAAATCTGCCGTGAACCCTGCCGCCCATGACGGATCGGTTATATTGACCGTGTTCAGTGGTTTCGGAACAATCGGGGCTCACCTGATGACAGACTAAGGGGGGAACAGATCGTTGATCCAGCAGGTGCAACGTGGAAACCCGGGCAGGAGATGGTTTCAGTCTTGGAAACAGTGTCCGGGAGCAGGACGATCAGGCGGTCAATGGCCCTGACTATATGGGTACAGGCTTTTGAGACGGAATCTACCCCGGTTTTCAGTAGAATTTCTAAAGGGTGTTGTGTGAGCAACAAAATGCATCTCAACTCAACCTGTCCCATTTTTCAGGGCCATCGTGCCGCTTTCTGGAAGCTCTGGCGATGGACTGAGCAGCAAAGGCAGCTGGTCGTCAGCGGTCTGCCCAGATGCGTCTGCCTTCGTCTGAAAGTCGTGGCCATTATGACACATTCATCTTCAGATTTCCACTTAAATCTGCAAATTTTTTTTTAAGCAGACCCCACATCCTGGTCGGATCATCCTTACCCTGTGGCATCGCTGTGAATCTTGTGAATTCAGCCATGGTTGTCTTCCGAGGGCGGTTGGTTCATGAGACGCGAGACATGCAGCTTAGAATAGACCGAACATGACTTCAGTTAATCAAGGTGCCCTTAGTTGAATGTGTAACTTCATGGTACTGCAACAAAGCCCTGTAAACCAAGCAGGCGATAAGTCGTCAATCGCCATGCGGCTCTCAGAACTTTCATTTCCCCTTCCTTGGGTTGTGTTGCATAGTTCATTGAATTGGGCTATTCTATCACCGTTATCAGGATAAAACATCGATAAACCAGGATGTTATCTGCCATCCATCCCATTCACGACCCTATATCCTTTCCGGAATTCACATGAGAATCCGATCGTTCATGACCAGGCCCCTTGTAAACGCGATCAGTATCATTTTTCTGATGGCCATCCTGCTGCCACTCTCCTTGTCTGGAAAGCCGCTTTCACCGACACAGCTGGACCAGATCCGGACACAACTGCAGTCAGAGCAGGATATTGTCGTACGGACCAAGCTTTATGTGCTGCTGATCAAGAATGCTGCTGAAAACCAGACTGCAGAAAATGAGATCCCGTATCGGCTGGAGTTGCACCGGAATCTGATGGACACGTCGTCTCTGCGGCCTGAATATATCGCCAACCTCTATCAACTTGCCACCCTCTATTATCAGAACGGATCCTATCAGGCAGCCTTGGAGTACTATGAATTGCTTTTTAAAAACCTGTCCCTGACCGAGACAAAAATCCGGAACCTGGTTCTGCAGCATCTCAGTAAGGTCTCTTCCAGGTTGAACAGAACCGATCTTGAGGAGAAGTATCTGGCACTCTACGTGGTCTCCCTGGGAAAAGTCTCCAGCTATTATGAGACCAGCAACGGGTATGAAATGCTGTTGCAGCTGGCAGCGAAAACCCAATCCGGCAAAGAGGGGTACTATTTTGAGAACTGGTATCAGAGCGCTGTGCAAAACGGTGAGATCAAGGACCGGAAACGGGTGCTGACCCAATGGGTCAACTTTGTCACCCAGACGGAAGCCTCCTTTTCACCGAAACCGTTTGACCTTCTAGTAGAACTCCTTGAGGAACAAAACGCCCAGGCAGAGCTTCAGGAACTCAGGCGACTCTATGCACAGCACACGCCTGATGAAGCCAAAAAAATAGCGCTTTTTGAGGCAATTCACCAGACCAACCAGGAACAACAGAAACCCACAGAACTGGGTCTCCTGACCCGGCTGTACCAGTTCTATCATAACAGTCAAAACAGTCAGAACCTGAAAAAAGAGCAGACTATCCTCGAGATACTGGCTCAGCGCGACGATTATGAAAAGCGGGATGAAGCATTGAAACAACTGGCCATTCTTTCCCAGAAAAATGAGGACTGGATTCTGGCGCTTAACATCCATCAGAAACTGCTGGCGCGATATCCACTGGATAGCAGCGAAGAAGCGGTGCTGATTCTGGACAATCTGATCAGTATCTCCCAGAAGCTTTCCAAGGACGACCTGGTCCTGCAATACCTGAGACAAAAGGCCTTAACCGAATCCAGATTTATTCAGGACCGGTCACGGTATCAATCCTTCGTGCTGGCCCTGGATATTTACAGGCGAAAACAGGATTATGGTGCCGGGATTGCGCTCTATCAGGAAATGACCCGGGCTCCTTTCCAGGTGTCGCCCTTTCCGGGAATGGTTGACATCCACCTCCAGGGTGCGTTGCTGATGGAAGAACAGGGAGACTATGAAAACGCTGTCAAGACCTATCAACGATCCCTGGACACACTTCTGGGTAACGCGCAGCCGGACCTGCAACAGGCGGTGACCATTGCGCAACGGATATTGCTGCTGACGGAAAACCATTTCCCGGGTGAGCGGGAGATCGACGTTCTCAAACAGATAACCGAGATTCATAAAAAACGGGGTCAACCGGGGGATCAGGCCAAAACAGAGCTGATCATTGCGCAGAAACTGGAAAAAGCAGGCAACAAGAAGTCTGCTGTCGGCTTCTACAACCAGGCCCTGGCGAGCTATCGTATCGCCAGGGATGAAAAGATGGTCAGCCAGCTACTGACATTGCTGGCCAATCTTGAAGAGGGGACATCCGGGGAAAAACTGAATCGCCTGCAGGATCTTGAAGCCACCCAGGAAAAATCGGCGGACAACCGGCAGTTGCTCGTCACCCGCATCGAAATCGGGAACTACTATAAATCCCAGGGGGATCTGGAAAATGCCATCACCTATTACCTGAAAGCGGGGAATAGTGACGTCCCCGGGGACAGTCTTCAGACCGCAGAGGCGCTCTACTACGGCGGGTTGCTGCTCTCCCAGACCGGAAAAATCGCCCGGAGCAGCGAGGTCTTTCTGAAGGCGCTGCAGAAAAAGAACCCTGCGAATGAGAAGAACAGCGTTTTCGCACAAATTCACCAGGCATATGCAAAAAACCTGGATCAACAGCAGAACCCCGAAAAAGCCCTGGAACAGATCAATATCGCCCTTGGATTTGACCTGAAGGATTTAAAGGGGTCGATGGTGGAGACCAAAGCGACCATTCTGATCAACAGCAATCAGTATAAAGCGGCGGAAGCAACCCTGACCGGGTACCTGACCGGATTGGCAGACAAGCGGGGAACCACGCCGCTGATGATTCTGCTGGCAAAGGCACAACTGGGGTCCCAGGATCTGGACCCGGCACTGTCGACACTGGAGCAGGCTCAGAAAATGCAGGTTTCCAGCGAACTGACCCTTGAGCAATACGATATCCTCAGTCTCAAGAGTTATACGTTGAGCCTGAAAAAAGAGATGGTCGCTGCCATCAACAACCAGGAGGAGCTGGTGGCTCGGCTGGAGCGTTCTGAGATCAAGGAAAAGCTGGGCAGTGCCAACCTGGATCTGGCCAGGTATTACCTGGATATCGGGCGCATACCCGAAGCCCTGAAAGCGAACAAACAGGCAAATGGATGGGTCAAGGAGGGGAGCGACGACTATTTGAAAATGCTGCTCAATTTTGCCAAAATCAGCCAGAAGCAGGGGAAGGCGGAAGAGTCCCTGGAGACCTTCAACCAGCTGCGTGAGAAAATCAAACCCGATTCCCCCCCGGAGATCGCAGCGGAAATGTATTATCAGCGGGGATTTACCAATTTGAGTGCGTCCCGGCTGGAGGATGCCCTGTCTGATTTCAAACAGGCCGAAACAGCCTATACTGGCCTCAATCAGCAAACGGAAGTCATTCAATCAAAAATGGCTCAGGCGAATGTCCTGATCAGCCTGGGCAAAATAGGCGTCGCCGAGAAGATATATCTCTCCCTGTTATCCGAAACCGGCCGTCATCCGGGAACCCAGGGTGATGTCAACAATGCCTTGGCGTTTCTCTATTCCGAACTGGGACAATATAAAAAGGCCTTGAAACACTCAGAAGAGGGGGAGCAATCCTATAAAACCGCCGGTCGGCAGAACCGGATCCCCGAGGTGTTAAATGCCAGGGGGTTGATATTCCTGAAAATGAACGATTTTGACCAGGCGGAGGTCACCTTTATCAATGCCATTCGGCAGAACGAGCAGTATCAGAATCCCCTGCTGGATTCAGAGATTACCAACAACCTGGGGGGGCTCTATAAACAGAAGGGGGATCTGGAAAAGGCCCGTGAACAGTTGATGAAAACAGCCGAACTTCAGAAGAAGCTTGGCTTCGAATCTCTGCTGGCGCTGACCTATAACAACATTGCGTCGGTATACCTGGATGAAAACAAGTTTGAGGAAGCACTCAGCTTTCTCCGGCAGTCCAGAACTTTCGCCGAGCGGTTTCAGTTGAAAAAGGAGATTGCCGGCAGCTGGAACAACGAGGGCATTCTCTTTTTTAAGCAGGAGAAGTATGAGGAAGCCCGGAAAGCCTTCCTGGAAGCCCTCATTCCCCAGAGAGAGCTGGAGTTGAAGATCGATCTGGCCCGCACGCACAACAACCTCTCCATCATCGCCGCCAAACGGTTGGATTTCAAAGAGGCCCTGGAGCTGGTCCAGGTCGCTGTCGGTTCCCTCTCTCTCAAACCCCTGGACAAGGATGGGTTCTTCCCGAATCCCGAGCAGGATTCGGTCCTGGCGCCGGACCTGATGAAAGACGCGTTGCAGTTCAAAGGGGCCTATCTGAGGGAACTCGGGAACCAGAGCGAAGACCCGCAAGCGAAGGTCCGCTTCCTCGATTTGTCCTACCAGAGTTTTGCCCTGGCAATCGAGATCATCGAGTCTCTCCGGGCGCAGATCAAGGGAGAGGAGTCACAGAAAAAGCTGCTGCAGGCCAATATCGAAATTTTTCAGCAATTGATCGCCCTTTTGTTTGAATTGGGGACACGGGCGCCAGCGCAGGGATTTCATGAAAAAGCGTTTTACTATGCCGAGATGTCACGCGCCCGGTCGTTTCTGGATCAGCTGCAGGAGCAGGTCGCCAGATCCAGTCTGACCCTTCCCCAGGAGGTCAGAGATCGTGAAAATGATCTCAAAACCCGGATTGCCGATCTGGATGGCTTGATTTTTGTCGAGTTGAAAAAACCCCAGAAGGAACGGGACGAAAAAAAGATCGAGGCGTGGCAGATCCGAAAAACGGCCACCCTGCTGGAGCACCGGGAATTTACCAGGGAACTGGAGGCAAAATTTCCCGCCTACGCCAGCCTGAAATACCCGAAAGTCTACGGGGTCAAGGAGACCCAGGCTGAACTGCTGAATGAAAAAAGCATGCTGCTGACCTATTTTGTCGGTGCGGATCAGTCATATGGATGGTCGGTGACAAAAAACGGGTTCTCCATGGTTGCCCTGCCACCCAATGCGGATATCGACCAGCTGATCCGCAAATACCGGAAAACCCTGGTCAATCCCCTGATCATGGAAGACGAGGATGACAATGAGCTGGTGATTGACTCCACCAAGAGCCACATCGCCATCGGTCTGCAGATCTACCGCAAGCTTGTGTTCCCCCTGCTGAAGGACCGCGGGGATCAGATCAGCCAGCTCATTCTGATACCTGACGGGGTGCTTTATTATCTGCCCTTTGAGACTGTCCTGACCCAGATTCATCCCCAGACGGACGAACGGTTTCCCAAGGGTCGGGAGTACCTGCTGCATCGGTATGCCATTCACTACTCACCCTCAGTCTCGGTGCTGGGGATGATCCAGACCCAGGTCAAAGGCAGGAATGCGGCAGAGATGGCCAAACGCAAGAAATTCCTGGGTTTCGGGGATCCTGAATACAAGCCGGATGACAAGGCCAAAGCCGGTTTCGTCTATAACAAAACCCTGCAGCAGCAGGGCTTTTATGATCTGGCCCGCCTGTTCAACTCCCGGATAGAATTAAGGGAGATTTCCGCCATCTTTACCACATCCAATATCACCTATCTGAGGGAACAGGCAAAGGAATCCACGGTTAAACAGAGTGTGGGGGGCTTTCAATATATCCATTTTGCGACCCATGGTATCCTGGACGAACGAAATCCGGAATTTTCCGGGGTTGTGATGAACCTGGTTCAGGACGACAAGCCTGAAGACGGGTTTCTGCAATCCTCAGAGATATTCGATCTGAAAATCAATTCCGATCTGGTGGTTCTCTCGGCCTGTGAAACCGGTCTGGGAAAGGTGATCAAAGGGGAGGGCATGGTCGGTCTGACGCGGGCATTTCTGTTTGCAGGAACCCCTTCCATCGTCGTTTCTCTCTGGACAGTAGCGGACGAGTCGACCTCGAAACTGATGATCTATTTTTACGAGTTCCTGGACGAAGGCAATCCGAAGGATGAGGCGCTCAGAAAAGCGCGGCTGAAACTGATGCTGGAGCTGGTGGACGACAAGCTGTACTATTCGGATCCCTTTTACTGGGGACCCTTTATCCTCAACGGCACAAGAATTTAGACGCGCGGCCGCTGACCAGCAAAAAAAAAAGGATCAGCACAGACAGTGCAAGATCCTTTTTTTTCGTCCTCAATGATCCTATCCCTTCTGGGTATGGGTAAAGACCCCGTCCCAGTCTATGGGTGGCGGGTTCTCGATGAACCCCTGGCATCGTTCAATGTAGGTCAGGGAAGGGCCGTCCTGGGCGATCAGCTTCAGTGCGGATTCGAACACGGGGATCGCCTCCTTAAAATTCCGTTCTTTATACAGCTGCAACCCTTTATTATAGATGGGCACCAGCTCCGCCATCTTTCCACTGGTCTCATTTTTGCGATCGATCAGGTCGTAAACTGTAATCGGTTCGTTTTTCCCCACGACACGAATTGTATCCAGTTCACGAACATCAATGAAGTCGGCGGCCTGTTTATAGGTGAACTCTGATATCATGGAGAAGTTCTTGTAGAACTTGTTGGCCCCTTCCAGTCGGGCGGCCAGGTTCACCGCATCTCCCATGATGGTATAGTCCATGCGTGTCTGGGATCCCATGTTTCCCACGACCATCGGACCTGAATTCACGCCCATGCGGACCAGGACCATGGGCAGACCTTCCTTCATCCACTCTTCACGGAGTTTCACAAGGGCCTTCTGCATGTCTATACTGGCATAGCAGCAGAGTTTGGCGTGATCCGGCTGCGTCAGGGGAGCGCCCCAGAAAGCGATAATGGCATCCCCCTCGAACTTGTCAATGGTCCCGTTATGATGAGAGATGATATCGCACATGGCGGTCAGATACTTGTTCAGCAGTGCCACCAGTTCATCGGGGGTCAGACTCTCAGAAATGGTGGAGAAGCCCTGCACATCCGAGAAGAAAGCGGTCATTTCCCGTCGTTCGCCGCCCAGAGAGAGCTTGTCCGGATCTTCCACCAATGCTTCGATCACGTCGGGGGAGAGATACTGGCCAAAGGCATCCGTGATAAAGCTCTTCTGTTTCCGTTCCTCAATAAAGAGATAAATATTGATTGCCGTAAAGCCAAGAATGCCTGCCAGGAAGACATAACTCATGGAAAAGACCAGGTCGAGATAGATGTAGGAAAGGGCACAGAAGGCAAAATAACCGACAAACAGGCCCACCGACGCCAATGCCCGGGGTCTTGGATCTGAGAGAAAGTTTGATGTGATCAGCAGGAGCAGGAATATCATGGCGACGACGATTTCTGTGAACGTCGTGGCCGATCGTAGCGGTGCCCCTTTCAGGAGGGTGGCCACCTCTGAGGCAAGGGCTTCCACGCCATAGACCTTTCCGATGGCGGTATCAAAATAGTCCTGCGAGATCTCGGACGTATCACCGATAAATACAATCTTGTCCTTGAGCAGGGCCTTGTACTCCTCGGTTTCGGATTCATCGTCCAGGTCCAGCTCGAGAATATCCATGCCTGACAGACCGACAAACGGGTCCCGGCTGATATAGGTTACCCCCGGTTTGACGTAGGGGTAGTCGATTCGGAAATCGTTAAACTGGTCCAGTTTGATCTTGAGATCCCCCAGGATCAGGAAGCCGTTTTTAATTTTGGGCTCCACGCCCAGATACATGGCTGCGGTTTTCACAGCGATGGGCCATTCCCCGTATATCTCCCCGACGTCCGGGTAAATCCGGAGCCGGTTCAGCATGGTGCCCAGCTTCTGGTGATTGGAGTAGGCGGTTGTTGTTGCCTTGTGAATCGTCTCAACGGGATAGATTACCTTCTTAAACTTCCCTTTTTCGAAAGCGACGATGGAGACAACGATGGTGTTACCCGCTTTTTTCAGACGTTCCGCAATCTTGGGATCTTCACCGTAGGAGCTCGCGAAATCGAACAGAATATCCACCATCACGACTTTTGCCCCCAAAGCGGAAACATTCTCCGCGATCTTTCCGATATCGTCTCTGCGCAGGGGAAAACTACCATAATCCTTGAAAAAAGCATCGTCCTGTACGACAATCGCGATTTTCTCATAGGGAAACCGGGTCTTTTCCGGATCTCCATAGCTATTCCGCAGAATATGACGGATCGAGACAAACTGGTCCTCAAAGGTCGAAAACCACTCGTTATGTTCCGCAGGAATCATCAGCAAAAAGACGAGGATTGTAAACAGTAAATCGTACCGTTTCAGCAGATTTTTCATGTCGGCGTACTCCTTAAAACACGGGGTTACAGTAAGAGACGACATTCATCATGATCTGTCACCTTAATGTGTCAGTCTGGTTGCATGCAGAAATAGAGACTTCAGAACCAGGGTGTGTATCAGTCGATGCCAAAGGCTGAACCCCGGCCTGATCGATTTGTCCCGGTTCTTGTGATGATATTGAAAACACCACGGGTGGATGGTTCTGGGTAAGACGACGCCCGGATCAACCATGCCCTTACCTTTTTTAACAGAAAATGGCATGTTCTGGGCTCGTTGTAAAGCATGAATTGTCAGTTACTTGATTTTCTCGACCTTGATTTATCTTGATTTTTAAAATCCAACAAGCGGATCTGTGGGAACCGCCGCCCGTCTCTGGCAGCGGTTGCATTCGTCTATTCAATCGTTGCTGTTTTCCACGCTTCCAACTCTTTACTATAGATATCGTCCAGCTTCAGCTTTTTATAGACCCTGAACAGATAGGGTGTCAGTTCCAGTTCGTCCGGATTTTCCTTAAGATAGCGCTGGTATTGATCCATGGCGGCGACCCACATGTCCTGTTTTTCAAAATAGCTGCCAATCATGAAGGAATCTTCGCCAAACGATTCCTGAAGTTCCAGAATTTTTGCATGAATATCTGATTTCTGTTGCCCATCGATCCAGCTGACGGTATGGGGATAATGTTTGCCTCTGGATTTATATGGTTTCAGCTCAACAACAGCCATTCCGTCTTTCAAAACTCTGATTTTGTAGTCTTTTTCCCCTGCAAAGGGTTTGACTTTCACCCTGACGACCGGTTCGCTGGTTGCCGGAACGTCATAGGCTGTTTCACCGATTTCGAGCTGATAGTTGTATTCGGGGCCCACATTGTTCCAGACGATAAAGGGATACTCGTCGGTTAAGGCCACATTCCTGACGGCTGCGATCTTGACCGATCTTTTCTTGTGGCTCCGTCTCACCGTTGTGTAGGACTGGGCTTTTGAGAACTTATTCATCAATCCGCTCAAAAGCTTGCTGGATGATTCAGCGGTTTCCAGGCTGCCACTTTTGGCCATCAATTTGTCACTGGTCACTTCAATCAGTGAATCGGGGCCGATCGTCATCGTCAAACCGGACTCATTCATGGTCACGGAAGCAGTTGATCCGGGACCTGTTTTCACCTGGTAGCCGGAAAACAGGAACTTGCTGCGGCGCACCTTTTTCCAGGTCTTGCCATTTTTGGTGTATTCCACCTGGCCGTTGGCCTGGAAGAGAACCCCGACAGGATCCTTTTTTCCTGCATAGACGTTTCCGGCAAAAAATAAAACCAGAGTGGCAACAACAATCAGTTTAAACAGTGCTTTCATATTATGTTCTCCGTTCAGTGTTGGCTGGTATTGCTCATATAATACAAACCAGGCTGAGGTGATCGGTATTTTCGATCTGTTGTCCATCAAAAGGAACCTTTTTCACAACCTGAAATATTTTATTGAGTTCCATCCTAGTTCAAACCGGCTATTTATGCAAGGCTGGATTAGATAATCCAAAAGCGGTGAAAGCCTGTTGAAGTCAAAGACAGCAACGTGTTTGAATACGGACTGACCTGCACTCGGGTCCACAAACGACTGATTGTCCCCCAACCCGGGGGTTTCACCAGGACGGTCAGAGCCATGGCGCCGTCTTTGACCCTGGAATTGTAATGGATCTCTTCCATTTCAGTTTTATTGAAACTTATTATTGATGTTATCCCATCCACTATTGTATAAGTATACTCAGTAGGCCGCGGGTTGAGCCGGATGAGAGCGTGATATCGAATCGACCGGCGCAACTGAAAATGGGCCTTTTTTGAAACCTGGTATCGGTTCCCGGATATTTGTAGATGATGGATCACCATTAAAAGATATGAACATGGCATTAGATGTTGATGAGGCGCTTGAAATCATTCGCTATAATAAAAGGGTCGCTATTGTCGGATTGTCACCCAGACCGGACCGCCCCAGTTTTCAGGTTGCCCAGTTTCTGCTGCAGAAAGGTTTCAGTATTATTCCGGTGAATCCGGCTCACAAAAAAATTCTCGATCAGACCGGTGTGGCAAGCCTCGCGGATCTGGAACCGGACGACGTTGACTGGGTTGATTTTTTTGTCGGTCCGGGCAGACTGCCGGATTTTGCCAATGATATCATTCGGCTGTCACCCAAACTGGTTTGGTGTCAAATCGGCGTCGTCAATCCCCGATTCAATCAACGGCTTGAAAACGCCAGAATCCCTTTCATCGCTGACGTCTGCCCAAAAATGGAATGGAAGGAGAATTGGCCATAAACCGAACCCAGCCTATGACAGTTCCGGATCTTGCAAACGACCCGCTGATGATCGATATGCGGCGGTCGATTGATCATTTTGACACCGCATTTCTCCATCTGTTGGCAGAACGAATGCGGATTGTCCGTAAAATCATCGCTCTTAAACAGAGACAGGATATTGATCTCCGACAGAGTGACGCCAGAAAGCAGGACATGAAAGAGATTATAGAAATGTCCGTGCAATTGAAACTGGAGCGGCATTTCTTTAAGAAAATCCTTGATCTTGTCTTTCAGGACGCCATTACCCAGTATGCACAGGAGGATCAAACAGGCTCTTTTCAGGCACCGGCGATGGATTTCCAGTCCCTGTCACTGCCTGAACTGCGAAAAAGCCTGCTGAACCTGGACAAATCCCTTTGCTTTGTCCTGGCGGAGCGGTTCTGCGTGGTGAAGCGGATCGGTCTTTACAAGGAAAGTCTGAATATTCCTCCGCTGGATCCGGTGCGGTGGCAACAGGTGCTGGATGACAAAGCTGATGCCTCGCAGAAACTCGGCATCAGTGTCTCCCTGGTCAAAAATATTTTCAATGCCATCCATGAAGTTGCCCTGGCGATCGAGGAGGATATCAAGATTTCCTAGTCCATACCATCGGGATAACTATTTTTATACAAATAAACAAATAGATAAAACATTTTATACACGGCTCTTCTATTTGCCCATTGACACAGAGATCTCAGTCAGGTAAAAATTTAGGTTATCGAACGGGGGCTTAGCTCATTTGGCTAGAGCGCAACGCTGGCAGCGTTGAGGTAATGGGTTCGACTCCCATAGCCTCCACCACACATCCCACCAAAAAACACCGTAATACCAGAGTAATATAGAAATATCCGAATCACCAAACGAAACCTGATCAAACCTGAATACCCGCAATCACAATAAAGACAGGCGATTGCGCGGATGTAAAGAATCACACTGTAAAAACACATAAAAACAGTATAGTAAGCATTTATTCGGTAAATCAAACCTGATTGAAACCTGAATAGAAGCCTTTCAGATATTTGTTGCCATGGCCGGATAAAAATGAGTATCCTGCTAGCATGACTAGAATAATTGCGCTTTCAAATCAGAAGGGTGGAGTTGGTAAAACTACTTGCTGCGTTAATATAGCGGCTGGGCTTGCCAAACTGAAGAAGAAGGTCCTATTGATCGACGCGGATCCCCAGGCGAACTCAACCAGACATCTCGGGTTCAGTCCAAAATCCCTGGAAAAAACCATGTTCGAACTGCTCCGGGGATCAAAAACAGCTGAGGAGATCCTGATCAAAGACTGCAGCGGCGGTATTGACCTTCTTCCATCCCGAAAAGATCTGTCAGCAATCGAAATGGAACTCGTTAATGAAGTTGACCGGGAGACGTTTTTTAAAAGACGGCTCGGAAATGGCTTCCTGGCTCCATACGATTACGTGATTATCGATACACCACCAAGTCTCGGAATGGTGACTATCAATGTCCTTACATTCGTGGATGAAGTCTTCATTCCGGTAAAATCAGATTACTTCTCCCTGGAAGGAATAGACCAGCTGTTCCAGGTGATGAACCTGATCAAGAAGTCACATAACAAAAGACTTGAGGTCACCGGGATCATTCTCACGATGTTTGATGCCCGAACCAGGTTATCAAAAGACATCCAAAAGGAAGTACAAGACTATTTCCAAAAAAAGGTTTTCAGCTCAATAATCAGGCAGAACACAAAGATCGCTGAAGCCCCGGGCTTTGGGAAAACCATTTACCAGTATGATAAAAAGGGAAACGGCGCCGCAGACTTTTTATCACTATCGAAAGAAATCATTAAACAGGGTTAAGATGGCAAAAAAAACATCAGCCGTAGGCACCGGGTTAAAAGAGATCATTGGGGGCGATGAACCTATTGACCGCTCAATGATTGCCGGGTGGACTGCAGAAGAGGTATCCAGTCTTTTAGCGAAAGGAAAACCGACTGAAAAGGACCTGGCCAAAGCTACCGATCGACTGTCAGAATTATACGACTCAATTGATCAATACGAAGCGACCACAAAAAGAGAGATCTACCTGATCCTGTCAATCATCTACAATAACCGGGAACGATTGCTCGATGAACGATACGCGAAATACTTTCCCCAATACCTGATCGATAAATGCGGGGTGAATGAATCAACAGCCTATAAAGACGCCAAGGTTGTCTGGTTTCTGAACGAATGGGGATATATCGACATCCTGGCCGATGACGAAAAGTATAAGCAGTATGAAAAGAAGTTCAAGCAGGTCGTAAAGAAACTCCGGATCATTGCCTATAAACCAGATCAGATCAAAGAGAAATACAAAAACGATCCCAAGTTACTCGGGCAGGGCGTTGAAGCGATCCAGGCCGAAGGATTGGAACCGGAAAGAGCAAAGTGGATCCAGTCTCCCCATATCGCCAAGTTTGCTATCATGCCAACAAAAGGTGAGGTTACCAAAATCAAGATCAAGGACAAATCTCTGAGAGAGGATGTTCAGTTCATTTTGAAAAATCTCAATAGAGACAACCTGGAAGAAATC
>Ga0180009_10000707_pt1 | contig 43826 bp, 36 predicted proteins | sample OS_PC_MetaG_FD_123537 | JGI IMG/M metagenome (GOLD analysis project Ga0180009, IMG submission 123537) | Groundwater microbial communities from the Aspo Hard Rock Laboratory (HRL) deep subsurface site, Sweden - OS_PC_MetaG | ecosystem: Environmental > Aquatic > Deep subsurface > Groundwater...
TCGAGGTGGGGTTGATATATAATCCTGCCATGACCGATCTGGAATTGCTTCAGGCCATAAATCGTGAATTTAAGATATCTTCGGACTATGACAGCAAGGGCAAACTCATTGATGCCCTTAACGCGTTTCTCTTAAAGGTCAACGGAGAGGGGAGAAGGTTGTTCTGATTATTGATGAGGCCCAGAATCTGGACGCATCCGTGATGGAGCAATTAAGGTTAATATCCAATCTTGAGACAGAGACGGGCAAATTGATTCAGATCATCCTGGTGGGGCAGCCGGAACTGGAGAGGATTCTGTCCAAGAAAGAGATGAGGCAGCTTGACCAGAGGATTGTTGTGAGAGGTCTTCTTGGCCCCCTCAAGCCTAATGAGACCATGAACTATATACGGCATCGTCTCAATATCGCCTCAAGCGGCACAGAAGATGTTGTCTCTTTCTCGGATGGCGCCTGCGGCATTATACACGGATTAAGCGGCGGTATCCCAAGATTGATAAACGTCCTGGGGGACAGGGCTTTACTTGTGGCCTACGCTCAGGGGAAGAGAAAGATCGATAGAGGGATCATAAGGAATGCTTACCGTGATCTGGAGAGCAGCCGATACAGGCCTAAATCAAAAACTCTCTCTTTTCGATGGCAGACAGCAGGCATATTTTGTGTGCTTATCCTGGCGCTGTTTGCGTGGTTTTATCGGGCTACCCCAACGAAAAAGCTAGGGAAACCTGTGCAATCGCAACCAGTTCAGGCACTAAAGGCTGCCCCTTCCGTGGTACTTCCGACACCTCAACCAGCAGTAAGGATAGATGCAAAGGATGATGAGTCGAATCCTGAAAAGACCATAACCCGCTTATTCTACCCATTGGAAAGACTCTCAAAAGATGAGAATTGGCGAATTGCCCTCAAATGGGTTTTAGAATTGTGGGAGGAGGAGGGGAATATACGATCGGATTTGCCAATAGGGCAAATCCCAAAGAATATGGGTATGGAAATAAGGGAGATTCATGGCAACATGACGCTCCTAAGATCGTTAAACTATCCGGCCATAGTAGAATTGAAGAACCCAATGAATGATGCACGGGTATATGCCGTTGTAAAGGGATTGATGGATAATGATGTGGTGATTGTTGGTGAAAATGAAGAGGTTCTACCCTTAACGAAATTTATTGATATATGGTATGGCCATGCCTATATTTTATGGAAAGATTTTGACGATCTACCTCGCATCATCTGTCCGGGAACCTCTTCCCTTGCAGTGATCTGGTTGCAGCATAATCTGAAATACTTGGATCTCATGGAGGGAATGCCCAGCGGCTTTTACGATATGAGAACCCGGAAAGCCATTATGCACTTACAGAAAAGATACTATCTGGCACCCGATGGTATTGTTGGACCCCAAACCAAGATGATACTTTACACCCTTTTGGATTTCTATAATAAACCTTGTCTGTGGGAAGATGGGGCCGCCTCGTCAAATAAAGAGACTGAGTCATACCCATATTCCCTGCATCTGGTTTCTCACAACAGCCTGGAGATGGCAAAAAGAGCAATCTCAGATTTTGGGGAAAAAGGCATTTTACCCTATCTGTCCAGAGTTGATCTGGACGAGAAAGGGATATGGTACAGAATATTTACGGGTTATTTTAAAGATAAGAAAGAAGCCGAAAGATTCAGACAAGAACACGGATTGGTTGGGGCCAATATTACGAAGACCCTTTATACTAACCTTATTGGCACCTACTCAAATAAGGACGAGCTAGAAAAAGAGATCATATCATTAAAAGAGCTTGGTTATTTCCCTTACACGATTAAATATGATGATGGCAGACAACGATTATTTGTGGGGGCCTTTTTTACCATAGAAGGAGCAGAGAAACAATACCATCATCTGAGATCCAAAGGCATTCAGAACAAGGTGGCCACCCGATAGATAATACCCTATGGGATCTGGTTGAAAAAATTCTTTTCGGGACTCTCAGCCAAAAAGATAGTCGATCTCCAGCTCTCTCATGGTTTCCGCGGTGGGACCGCCTGTTTCAGGATCCCATCCCACGATCTGATAAAACGCCTTTTCAAGGGTATCCATGTCCACGGAAACACCCTTGAGGGGCCCTTTGGTTTGGGGCGGATTGCCAAGGGCCCGGGGGTGGAGTTTGGAATCTTGTGGTTTCACGCCTTCCCGCACATTAAAGGCCTTTCTCAAACATAAGATCCTCTTTCCGGTCTTAAGATATTCATCAGGGGACAGATCCCAGCCGGTTACGGCATTGAGATACTCCACCGTCGGGATAACTATGGTATCCGGGCCGAAGAGACACATGCCGCAGGCGCTGATAATTTGTGCATAATAGCTTGTGGCCATATTCAGGTTGATCAGCTTGACCTCTTTGTTCTTGGCCTTTTTGACCATCCGGCGGACTTCCGGGAACTGTTTTTCCCCGCTCCTGAGGTCCGTGTCTTGAAAGCTGGCAATGGTGTGACGGCCTGGTGTCGGTTCACACTGGTATGAGATGGCATAACCATGGTCAAATCGCGAATCGTGCATGGGTAGTTCTTGTCCCCCCGCATGCACTGCAAATCTCTCTGAACCCTGACCGATCTTTTCTGCAGCCACTTTTACGCCGTCTGCCAATATGTCGCCAAATCCTTCACGGTTGATTAACATCTCCGTCAGTTTGATGATCTCATCCGTCTTACCCCAGCCAAGCTCCAGTCCATCGGTGGTGTTCTTATCGATTATTGCGTTCTCAAAACACTCGATGGCAAAAGCCACTGTCCCACCGGTCGAGATGGTATCAATACCAGCTCGATTGCACATCTCGTTTAGTTCGATGATGGCATCGAGATCGTTGTGCATCAGCAAGCCCCCAAAGGCTGCCATTGTCTCATATTCTGGTTTGTGACCCTGGGTTCCTTTGAAACGTCCTTCTCTTATATCTACAATACCGCCGCAACCCAGGGGACAGCCCTGGCAGGAGTATTTTCGTTTCTGATAGTTTAAAAGGTTTTCGCCAGAGATCTTTTCGGCCATATCAAAAGTAAAATCAACATATCCGGAACCTTCCCAGTTCTTGATGGGCATGTCGCCAATCATGGCTGAGTAAACCGTCAGCCCCGAGGTACCCCACCTGCTGAAAATCTCCTTAACAGTAGCGGGCTCGGCCGGATAGCGTATACCGGTTATGGCAATCAATTTACTGAGAAAGTTCAAGAACCTAATGCTGATCCTATCCATCAGCCTGGCTTCTCGTCTATACTCCGATATGAGCTTTTCAGTAAGGGCCTTTACCTCATCCGGTCTGGCTATAGGGACTTCCTGGTTGCCGCGGAAAGAGACGGCTTTCAGATTTTTACTCCCCATTAAAGCGCCTAGACCTGATCTGGCGGCGATTCTTCCACCATCCGTCACGACACCTGATATTCGAGAGAGTTTTTCACCTGCCATACCAATGGAAGCAATCCGGACCTTTTTATCATCCAGTTCGCTCTTTATGGTATCCTCTGTTTCGACGGTATCTTTACCCCACAAAGAGGTAGCATTTTTTATTTCGATACCCCCGTCGGTAATGTGGACCCAGACGGGTTTTTCCGCGCGACCGGTGAAGAAGACCGCATCATACCCGGTCCGTTTAATCTCCCGGGACAGATAACCGCCACAGTTGGCATCCCCCCATCCGCCAGTCAAGGGTGACTTGCCCACAACCATAAACCTGCCGGTAAAAGGTACACCGGCACCTGACAAAAGGCCCGAACAGAGTCCCAGATAGCTCTCTGGAGAAAGAGGGTCAATGCCCGCTCTCTGACGCTGGGTAATGACGGCGGCACCAAGACCGTACCCGGAAAGGAATTTTTTGTAGAAATCCTCATCCAGTTTGACCGTCTCTGTGGATTTTGCATCCAGATCCACAACAACATATTGACCTATAAATCCTCCAGACATAACACCCCCCTTTCTCTTCTCAACCACCAAATACAGGTCTCATACAGAATACCACATCCCCGTCATTGAGCTTTTCCCTAAAGCCAGCCTTTTTCCCGTTAATAAAAAAGGCAATGGAATCATATGGATTAAGGCCGATCCTCTTTATTGCCTTTTTAAGTCTGAGATTTTTTGGAATAACCATACTTATTCCTGTTTCAGCGTCATAGTTATCAACCTTAGAATCTCGATCTAGTCCGTTGAAGAGCTTTACAGTAATTGTGATCTTTTCTTTTGGGCCAAACATGACTTTTTCAGCTTTTTCAGATCTGCCAATCACAGTCCATATGGTTCATTCTCATGGCAAACTTTATCACTGATCTGATCCAGATTCAATATGTTCAACAGAATAAGATCTCTCCCGGAGTTTACCCTGAGTTAATCGAAGGGGTGGAGATGACAACTGAATGATGGAACACGACCTTAGATGTTTCTGTTAATCTTGATGAACTCGTAAAAAGTCGTCACTCCGGTGAAAACCGGAGTCCAGACCATCTGTAACCATATGAAAAGACTGGATTCCGGCTTCCGCCGGAATGACAAAAAATGGTGTTTTTCGATTATTTACGAAGTTGTCAATCTTAATACGAATAAAAAAGCCGGGTTAACCCCGGCTCCTTATAATAACCGATACTCACTGCAAAGGGTCAAAATGAAGGCTTCCGCTTACTAAAACGAAGACGTCTGTCGTCTTTTTTTAACTGTTGAACGCCTTGAAGTCCCTCAAATCGGAGAACGAACGTTTTTTTGGTCTCGCGGATCACTTCTTTTACCCTAAACAAACGATTTCCATCCACGAACCAACTGGGACTCTTCAACTCCGGCGCCTCCTAAATTAAACTCAATGCATCTTTGACAAGTGGAACATTAACCTTTTTTAATGCTTATTTTTACTGTTGTCAATTGATAGTTTTCAGTTCTGAATAGATAAAACTAAACCCATCCCATATACGTGACTTACACTAATCTTTTTTAAATCTTTCGTTGAAAAAACCAAGAATACTTTCGAAAGACGAGTGAATGGGAAAAACCTCCGCCACACCTATTCCCTTTAATTCCGCACTATCTTTCGTTGGAATGATACCTCCTACAATGACTGGGAGATTTTCAAGTCCTTCCTCCTTGAGTCTGGCCATCAGCTTCCTGCTTAATGGGATATGAACCCCGGACAATATGCTTAAGGCGATGACATCCACATCCTCCTGAATGGCTGTGGAAACAATCTGATCAATGCTCTGCCTCAGTCCCGTGTAAACGACCTCCATCCCGGCATCACGAAGCAACATGGCCACAACCTTGGCCCCTCTAGTGTGGCCGTCAAGACCTGGCTTGGCCATTAAAACCCTGATTTTGGATTTTTCCCGGTCCACTAATCACCCTCCTCTCTCTGACTCAAAAAACTACCAGGCAGACTCCTGGTATTCCCCAAATACATTCCTGAGCACATCGCATATCTCCCCCACAGTGGCATATGCCTTCACTGCCGAGAGAATAGGCCCCATTAAATTACTACCATCACTTGCTACGTTATTGATTTCATGGAGCGCTTGTTTTACCGCTTCATTATCCCTCTCCTCTTTTACCTTTTTCAATCGTAAAAGCTGGTTTTCTAAAATGTCTTTGCTGGGCTGATGCAGCTCGCCCTCATATTCCTTTTGGTCGGTGACATATCGATTTACCCCAACCAGGACCTTTTCCCCACTCTGTATCTTTCTCTCCAATTCAAATGCCTGATCGGCAATCTCCCTTTGAACTGACCCGTTCTCTATGGCTTTCAATATGCCGCCTTTCTCTTCAATCCGGGCCATCTCCTTTTCAACCTCTTCCTCTATCCTATTGGTTAGGTGTTCCAGAAAGTAAGAACCTCCCATGGGATCTGCAACAGAGGTGACATCTGTTTCATGTGCTATAATCTGTTGTGTCCTTAAGGCTATCAAAACAGACTCTTCCGTTGGGATTTCGTAAGGTTCATCATAGGAAGGCGTGTGGATGGCATTACAGCCGGCTAGTGCTGCCACGAGGGTCATGATGGTGGCCCGAGAGATATTATTAAGGGGCTCCTTTCCCATAAACGCTGTACCAAGACACCCGCTGAACATTCTCATCTTCATGGATTCGGGCTTTTTGGCCTTAAATCTATCTTTAATGATTTTAGCCCATAAACGCCTTGCCGCCCGAAACTTGGCAACTTCTTCGAAAAGCGGCATGCCACATCCCATAAGAAAACTCAAGCGGGGGGCAAAATCATCAATATCGAGGCCCCTTTTTAAAGCCAATTCGATATAGGCTATGGCATCCAACAGACAATAAGTCACTTCATGGATAATGCTGCACCCTGCCTCTCGCATATGATATCCACAGATACTGACAGTATTCATTCGTGGCACATTCTCTTTGCAGTACTCTATAATATCTCCAACTAACCTCAGCGACGGTTCGATGGGGAATATCTGAGTCCCCCTGGCCATATACTCTTTTAAGATATCATTTTGTAAGGTGCCACCGATCATTTTTGAACTCACACCTTGTTTTTCACCAACAGCCATATACATAGCCAGAATAATGGGAGCCGTGGGATTTATGGTGAAAGACGTGGTAATCTTATCCAGTGGTATTCCATCAAAAATGATCTCCATATCTCTTAAGGTATCCACAGCTACTCCCACACGACCCACGTCATCCTCCACCAGAGGATTATCCGAATCGAAACCGATCTGACTCGGCAGGTCAAAGGCCACACTAAGACCCATATTCCCATGTTCCATGAGATACTTGAAGTGGGCATTTGATTCTTCAGGTGTTCCGAATCCGGCATACTGTCTCATGGTCCAAAGTCTACCTCGATACATGGAAGGGTATACACCCCTCGTAAAGGGAAAATCACCTGGAAACCCGATCTCCTTTGAGTAATGCGTGTCTTTCAGATTATCAGGGGAATAAACAACCTCCAGATCATCTCCCCAGGAAGTGGATGCGTTCGAATATTTTTTCTGATTGAGTAATTCTTTTTCCCAGTTTTCTTTTTTCTTCTCTATCTCTTTCAGGTCATCCATTTCAGAATACCTCCATTTGAAATAATGTAAGTCTCTTCCCTTTTTCCTGGCTCTGCGATTAGGTGTCGACTGCAATGGCAAGGTTATGAGATAGTCTCATGAACCATTTCTCCCTTAGGATTCTGTACGGGAATTTTATAATGAAAGTGCCACCAACTCTTTCTCGTATTTCTCCACCCAACCGTCTGCACCACAATCCCTGAGGATTCCCTAGGGCACCATCGGAGCTTGATCTTCTATCTGCCGACCCAGTATCTTCTTGAATCGTCGTTCAAGCTCGACCAAAAGCAGTTGGCGGCCTATCGGCCCTTTAGCGTCATTTCAGTAAATGACCTTCTCCTCCGTGAGCCTGGCGATTTCCTCCCTGGAAAGCCCCAGGATTTCTCCGTAGACGTAGTCGTTATGCTGGCCCAGGGTGGGGGCATGGTCCCAAATCTTTCCCGGTGTCTCGCTCAGCTTCCATGGAACATTGTAAATTGGAACCGGCTCTTCGATGTCAGGGGTCTTCATGTCCACAAAACTCTCCCTCGCCTTGTGGTGAGGGTCGGTGAAACACCGTTCATCGTCATCCAGGGAAGGCATTGCCGCCACACCGGCACTCTGGAGGATCTCCATCACCTCGTAAGGGGTGTGCTCTATGGTCCACTCCGAAACGAGCCGGTCTAAATCCTTACTATTCCGAAGCCTGCTAAAGTTATCGGCAAACCGGTCTTCCTTTGTCCATGGGGGGTTTCCCATTGCCCTGCAGAAACTGTCCCATTCCTCTTCTGTCTTGACGGCGATGGATACCCACCTGTCTTCGCCTTTACAGGGATAGAGGTTATGGGGTGCCATCCACCGGCTGAGGTTTCCCTGGAACCCCATGACACGGCCATTCATGGTATATTCCATGATGGACTCACCAATGAGGCAAGAACTCGCCTCAGACTGGCCCATGTCGATGAACTGGCCCTCGCCTGTGAGGTTGCGATGGCGCAGGCAGGAAAGGATGAGAAAGACACCCGTGACCGAGGCGATGGAGTCGGTGTAGCAGTATTCAAATGACGCCTCTCCGCTATCGGGATACCCCAGGAGGGAAGCGATACCGGCGATGGAACCGAGAGAGGGGCCGAAGGTCATGATATCCTTCAAAGGGCCGGTCTGACCCACTGCCGGCAGGGAGATCATGATGAGGTCGGGCTTAACCTTTACAATGCTCTCGTAGTCCAGGCCACGCCCCTTCAAAACCCGTGGTGGAAAGTTTTCGATCACCACATCGCTTTTTGCCACCAGCCTTTTCAAAAGCTCTACTGCCTCTGGCATCTTCCAGTTGGCGGTAATCCCAAGCGTGCTGCGGTTCCAGTTTTGCCACGAAGAGTTGAGGTTTGGGCCGGGCTCGGTGCCTACCAGAGGCATTACCCGTCGGAAGATACAGGGTCGAGTATTGGACTCCACCCTGATCACCTCGGCACCAAAATCAGCGAGCAGATGTCCCATAACAGGCGCAGCCCAGATCCATCCAAAGTTGATGACGCGGACACCTTCAAAGGCCGATTGGGTCATTGCAGTTTACCTCTTTTGGGTTTCAACCAAATCCTCAGATAGTGCCCATCCATAAATGCATTTTCACATTGAGGCGCACTAGCGTCAGTTTCCGATTCAGTCCGCCTCGGGCTGATCGCACAAGCAATCCTGCAGATTGATCCGCCGGAGAAAAGGGTCATTTCTGGATGGAAACTAAATAACCCCCGCCCGTCGCATCTCAGCCATGTCCTCTTTAGAATAACGGAGACGTTGACAAAGGACCTCTTCGTTGTGCTCGCCGAGCAGAGGGGCGCGACGTGTGATTTTCCACGGCGTCTTGCTCAATTTGGCTGGTGCCCCAGGATACTTGAGGGTGCCGGACTCGGGATGGTCTATCTCAACAAACCAATCCCTTTCTTTGAGCTGCTCGCTCTCCACCAGATCCTTGGCGTTATACACCGGCACGAAGGGCATCTGGTCCTTGGATTTGAACTGAGCGATCTCGAAGATCTCTTTCTTGGTGTAGTCCATGAGAAGGTCTGTCAGGTGGGCATCGAGCTCATCTATATACTGGACCCTGACAAACTGGTCCTGGGTGAATCTCGGATCCTGGGTCCATTCGGGACTGCCCATCGCCACCACAAAACTCTTCCAGTGGTAGTCTTCCAGGGTCATAATGCTTACGTAGCCGTCCTTGCAGGGAAAAACGCCATAGGGCCACATCCTGCCGGACCCCCTCGGGCCCAGCCTCTGCGAAGGCAATTTCTGAAAGCGCCAGTACGCTGCAACGTGGCCTCGTTGCAACGCACTCATGAGCTGAGATTCGGAAATATCCACATGCTGTCCCCGACCGGTTTTTTCGCGTGCAAAGAGGGCAACCATCGTCGCCGCCGCTGCGTTTACGCCGCCCTGGGCGTGGCCCTGGGAGAGGGGGAAAGCAAGGGGCTCTCGGTCGGGGCTACCGATGGCGCTGGTAATACCGCCGAAGGCCTGGATATTGAGGTCATACCCCTTGTAATCCCGGTATGGCCCTGTCTGCCCGAAGGGGGTGTTCGAGGTCATGATCAGGCGCTCGTTCACCTGGCTGAGGGAGGCGTAGTCGAGTCCCAGCTCCTCCATGACCCGGGGAGGATTGTTCTCCACGAGTATATCGATTTCCCCTATCAGTTCTTTGAAAACCTTTTTTCCTGTTTCCGTCTTCGGGTTCAGGGTGATGCCCAGCTTGTTGGTATTCAGATAGAGGAAAAGCCCGCTTCGCTCCGGGTGGGGAATATCACCGGGGAAGGGGCCATACCTTCGGGCCTCATCGCCGCCATCGGGATGCTCAACTTTAATAACCTCCGCACCGAGGTCTGCGAGCATCTTTGCGCACAGTGGCGCAGAGATGAACTGCCCGTATTCCAACACTTTTAGTCCAGACAATGCCTGTTGCGCCATTTCCCTACTCTGATCCCGCCCCATGGCAGGTGGGACGCAGGTGAAAGATTGACATTCGATGCCCTAGGGTAGTGGCTGCTCTCCCCGGCTGGTCCCGATTCATTGGGGTAAAGAATGAGCGACCCGAACACCCGGAATTGAAAGATAAAGATGATCTCATGAAGGACGCCCGTGCATCTACGTGTGCTTTGCGTGGCATATTTAAGTACTACACAAAAGGCATCCATGTCAATGATCCACAAGCCTCCTTCAATTCCACTGTCATATGGAGGTTTGCATGATAACCGATTTTCAATGGGTGGTCGAAGAGAAAAGGCAAGGTTTAGGTGATAAGAAGTCCCTTTTTTGGAGCTGGAGTATAGGTGATTTCGCCTCGTGTGTCAAGGGGATAAAGGGCACTTCATTTTGCTCTCCAAACAATTCTGATCAAAATATTTTCATTTAAGTTCGTCCAGTTCCTTCTCATATTTTTCCACCCAACCATCTGCACCGCATTCTCTGAACATCTCTATTGATTTACTCCTATATCAACCCCCTCTTTCCCAGATCTGTGGCTACATCTTTGAGATCTAAATCCTCAAGCTTCTCCTTAGTAGGAATACCTTTCTCGATGTCCCAACCCCTCTCGTCGTAGTAGTCATCGAACATCTTTTCAACATCGTCCCGCGTCAACTCTTTTGTTCTATTGTAGTTCATCAACCGGATCTCTTTGTCTCCTGCTTTGAGGGGCTCCAGGAATTTATCAGGGAATCTGTCATCTTTCCTCGTAAACCCTTCCCTCACATTTGCCGCCTTGAGGATATTCCAGGCCCGCTCCCCTGCTTTATGGAGCTCTTCGGGCGTTATATCAATCCCCGTGGCCGAGGTGTAGAGCTGGGCGGCTTCTTGCGGGTCGTAGCTCAACATCACGGGTTGACGCACACAGACGCCTAAGCAGGAATAAACAGAATACCAGTCCTCAGCAAACTTGATAAGCCGGGGAAGATTGAATTCCGTGCTGCTGAAACAGATCCTATCGATCGCATCCTCTGGGACCCTCAGCTTACGGCAATACCTGGCGATCTGCTCCGGGCTTCTACCCGGTGTGAATGCAGGTGTTATCCCAGGGGCAAAGTAAGATCCTCTGGGGTTTACACATTCTGAAAGCTCCCATCCTATAAGTTGGCGTCTTGGGTCCCCAAAAGGCCCTTGGCCTTTAATGGCAACGACACGTTCTTCTGCCAATTTGCCAAACCTCTTTGAGGTAGGTATCAGGCCATCTGCTAGGGTGTCGCCCAGCCCTTCCCTATGGCATATCTTTTCTAACAGATTTATAAAAGTAGTGGTATCCCAGTTTAGTTCCAGACCATCAGCGTCTTGTCTCGTGATGATTCCACTCTGATGGAGATCAATAGCGTAGTCTATAAGATTCCGAACTTCAAAAATGTCGAGTCCATATCTATTGCAAATGTCAAAGTACTTGAGCGATCTGTTAAGATCAATTCCAGAGTATCGACCGGTCTCCAATACGTAGACAAAGCGTTAGTCGAGGCAGGGGCTATTAGACCTGCATATTCGCCTTCCTCCAGTTCGACCAACGCCCTGCAATTCAACAGGCAGGTAGGGCATGAATGGCCAGATTTAAAAATTTGCATCCATGCCTGAAACGGATCCTGTGAGTCTTCATCCTGTATCAAGGCTTCTCCCCAGTTCCTATAAGATCCAAAACAATTATTATATACCATGATGCCAATGCCAGGCCCAAGCTTCAACCACTCCTTGCGGAGAGGGTATTTCATCATTTTTTGCCTTACCGAGTCAGCTACCTCCACAAAGCCAACTGCATCTGCAATAGATACCCCCTTAGTGCCATTCACCACCAATGCCTTTAAGTTTTTTGATCCGAAAACAGCACCAAGACCTCCTCTCCCCAGGGTGCCAAATTTATCCACTAAGGCAAAAGAGATCCTCACCAGATTCTCTCCGGCCTGACCTATGGCAATGACACTGCTTTCAGCACCGTGTTTTCCCCTCAACAGATCTGTGGTTTCAAAGATATCTTTTCCCCAAACATCTCCGGCATCCACAAGACTCACATCGTCATCCATAATCTTAAGATAAACGGGTTTATCCGCCCGCCCCGTAATAACGATATAATCATAACCAGCACATTTAAGCAGATGGCTGAAGCCGCCACCAAAGGGCGTGCCTATAGCGTTATTGATTGGTAACTTTGTTGTTGCCATGACCTTTGTGCTACCCGGAGCCAGTGTGCCGGAGAGGGCGCCTGAGCCAATGATTACCACATTTTCCGGGGAGAGTGGGTCCACGTCCTTATCTATGAGGTCATAAGCAAGCTTGTTCGTAAAGCCAAAACCACCTACGAATCGATTGACGAGATCTGGATCCAGAGATTCTTTTTTAATAGCACCAGTCGATAGATCCACCCATAAACCAGTTCCCGCATATCCTTTAAATTCCATGGTTATCTCCTTTCCAGTCCGAGGGTCCCGTATGGACACCATTGAACACAGAGATACTCTCCCTCGCAACCATCGCATTCATCAGCAAAGGTGTGCCGATACCCGTATCCCCCTTCGATCCGGGTTACCCTTATATGGGCCTTTGAGGGATTAAATTTACCCGTAGTCCTGAGGGAGCAGCGTAATTGACAGGTTAAACAGCCATGGCATCTGTCGGGTTTTACTGAAATGCCTCGATCAGCTATTTTTTCAGCCATTAATATTTCCTCCTTTCTTAAGAACTGGACAGTCCAAAGTTCTTATAACTTATTGAAATTATTAGAACCACAAATTACTTACCGTCATTCCCGCCCCGTATCAAACACGGGATAAACTCCAGCGGGAATCCAGAATATTTTCAGTATCATATGACTTCTGGATGCCGGATCAAGTCCGGCATGACGAGAGAACTTTAGACTCTCAAGTTAAGATCAAGCACCGCTTAAAAAGATTAAAGAGAAAGATTAAAACGGAACAATCTCATCAGAGATCGCCTTAAGTTTCAATTGGAAAAATTCTATATCTCTCCTCAGCTTCTCATTTTCTTCGGTGGAAGAGAGTTTATCCAGGATCTTCAGGGCTTCCTCACTAAAGGCCATCGCTTCCTCGCTAGCAAATCTGTATGCTGCTTTTTTTGCAGCCATTATAAGATACTCTGCTGCCTTTTCTCGATTATCGCTCCGCTGGTAATGGTAGGCAAGAATCTCATAGAACTCTTCCAACCTTGCCATGTATAGGGCCTCTATTGCATTACCTATCTTTTCATGAATCTCCCTTCTCCTTTTGATGAGCAAGCTGTTATAAGCCACCTCCTGGGTGATGGCGTGTTTAAAGATGTATTCCAATTCAGGGAAAAGTTGCTTTTCGTAAATGAACTCCAACCCCTGAAGATTAAGAAGATGGGATTTGAGTTCTTCGCGCATTCCAGTGATTATCTGTAAAATACTAAAGGCAAATTCTCTCCCGATCACGGACGCAACCTGCATAATCCGTTTGAGACTCTCTTCCACTCGATCAATGCGGGCAGCAATAATCCCTTGAATGGTATCGGGCACCTGGATTTCCGATATCTTTTTAGTCAAAACATACTTCTTGTCTTGCTTTTCAATGGAACCATTTTCCAATAAGCTGCCGGTGAATTCTTCCATGAAGAGGGGATTGCCTCCAGCCCTGCCGATGACAAGTTCTTTTAGCTCAGGCGCCACTTCTCCGTCTTCCAGCATGGCTTGCACCAGTTCGGCACTTGATTTGGTGGTCAGTTGAGTCAAACCAATCTTGCTATAGCAGGATTTGCTGCCCCATTGGTGTGTATATTCCGGTCGATAAAGAAGGATGAGCATCATGCGGGCATTGGCCAGCCATCCGATCAGATAGTCTAAAAACTCCTCTGAGGTCTTGTCGATCCAGTGATGGTCCTCAACAGTAAGAATGAGGGGTCTGTTTTGACTCTCTCTGCTAAAAAGATCACGGATGGCTTCAAAGGTCTTTTCCCTTTTTACCTGCGGCTTTAATTTAAGATATTCCTCATCATCCACTTTGAGGGACAATAAGTCGTGAAAAGATGGAAGTGTGTATTCAAGTTTTTGGTCCAACAACAAAATCTTCTCTTTCATCTTTTTCTTGATGACATATTCTCGCTCCCCTTCCTTGATCTCAAAATAGGATCTTAAAATATCCAATATGGGCAAGTAGGCCATGGACCCGCCATAGTGGAGACACCGGCCTTCAAGATACTTGTATTGATCCTGTATGGTGCGATTCCTGAATTCGAGTAGAAGCCTGGATTTCCCCACACCCGCTTCACCTACAATCCCAACAACCTGCCCTGTCCCGGACCTGGCCTTTTCATAGACTTCCATAAGAGCAGACATTGAATTTTTACGTCCCACAAACCTTGTCAGGCCCTTGACCACCGAAGCTTTGAATCGGGTATCAACTTCACTGGTTCTAAGGAGTCTATAAGCTTCTTGAGGCTCCTCTTTTCCTTTCATTTCAATTTTTGCCAGAGTCTCAAATTCAAAGAAATCCTTAGCAAGCCTATGGGTATTCTTTGAAACCAAAACATTACCAGGGCTTGCAGCGCTTTCCATTCTTGATGCAAGATTTGTGGTATCTCCAACGGCCGTATAATCCATCCTGAGATCATCACCGATAGAGCCAACAATCACTGGACCTGAGTTAAGTCCTATCCTCATTTTAAAATCAACACCCGTGTCCTTCTTTATCTTTCCCCCATATTCTCCCGTAGCTTTTTGAATGGACAAGGCAGCATAACACGCTCTCTGGGCATGGTCCTCATGGGCTACAGGCGCACCAAATAACGCCATGACACCATCTCCGGTGAACTGATTGATGGTTCCCTCGTACTTGTGTATTTCATCCATCAAAATCTTGAAGCACCCATCCATAATCTGGTGGACTTCTTCAGGGTCTAAATTCTCAGAGATGGATGTGTAGTTCGCTACATCAGCAAAAAACACGGTCACAAGCTTTCGTTCGCCTTCGATAGAGCTACGGGTTGTGAGTATCTTATCTGCAAGGAATTTGGGAGTGTAGGATTGGGGTTGAGTGTAATCGACGGGAATGGGTTCCTGGGGCTCTTTTAGTGAAAAACCACACTCATCACAAAATTTATTCACAGGTGTGTTTTCAGTGTTACACCGGGAGCAGATTAATAAAAGTTTTCCACTGCAATTACCACAAAATTTTGCTCCTTCACGATTCTCATGCTCACAGTTCGGGCACTTCACTTTGCTCTCCAAACGACTCTGATCAAAATATTTTCATGTAAGTTCGTCCAATTCTTTCTCATATTTCTCAACCCAGCCATCAGCGCCACATTCCTTCATGATCTCGATTGCCTTCCCGATGTGCTCCCGGGCCTTGGGGCGTTCGCCCTTTCTCCGGAACAGCTCGGCGTACGATGCGTGGGCCTGTCCCAAGTAGAACCTCATTCCGTTTCTCTCGCTCGCCTCAATCCCTTTCCGGATCCAGAACTCCGCATCGGCTAAATGCGGATCGCCAATATTGATCAAGATCTCGCCAAATATTAGCAAGGCCGGGCATTCAAAAGATCTCACCTTGCATCTCCCAATACACTTTTTCAAACTCTCCAAGTCAACGTCTTCTCCATTCCTCACCATGGACCTCGCTAATAATACTTCTCCCCAAGCGACGTAAGATGGCTGAAGCCCATTTTCGGCAAAAATTGCGATCCCCTTCTGGTAGGACTCTTTCGCTTTAGCGAATTGCCCCAACTCCCAATAGACATTTCCCAAGATGATAAGCGCACCTCCGTACCAATAGAAGGGGATAAAGCTGGCCAGTTCAAACCCTTTGAGGATATTCCTTTCGGCTTCTTGAAATAAACCCTTGTAATAGCAAATGCCGTAGGTGGTATAAGCACTACCCCTTGAGAAGACATCGCCGCTCTTTTCGGCCAATTCTATGGCTTTCTGAGTAGCGTCTAATGCCTGATTAACCTTTCCTTGGGGACCAAGGCACGCCCAGGCCATAGTGGAGAGCATCGCTGACGCCCCCCACAGACTACCGGCAGCCAAATTGATCTCATAGGCCCTCTGGTAATGCTCTGCACTCCTTTTAAAATCACAGTTACAAGCCAAGGCAAACGCGTAATAGTAGCTCGCCAAAACTGACGTAACGATGTCTTTGGTCTCCTCGGAGAGTCTGAGGGCATACTCCAAAGATTTGCAAGCTGCATCAATGTCCTCTGTGACAGTGCATTCGTACGTCCCTACAATCATGTATATCTGGCAAAGCCTTCTTTTGTAATCCAGTTTGATCGCGGTATCAATGATCGGTTCGACAGCCTTCTTCGCCTGGTTTTGGTTCATTTGGACAAGATATAGACCAAGGCTCGTCCTGGCATCGATGACCTTCTTTTGTATCTGCTCGGTCACAGGCATTTTTTCCAGACAGGCGATCCTTTGTTGTGCAAAGGAAATCGCCCTGTGAAACGAAGCCGCTTTCTCCGCCTTTTTGGCAGATAGTCGGGCATATTCCTCGGCCTTCTCATAGTTCTCACTGGCGAAGTAGTGATGGGCCAATGTTTCGTAGTGATCGGTAAGGCGGTCCCTATAGAGTTCCTCCATCCCCTTTCCGATCTCCTCATGCAAGCGCTTTTTTCTACTTGCCAGGAGCGTGTCGTATACCACCTCACGGGCCAATGCATGCTTGAAGACAAAGGTGGAATGGGGGTAAATACCGCGCTCATACAGAAGCTCTGAGTCTTTAAGCGTTGAGAGCTGGGAAAGAAGCTCCTGTTCGAGGAGGCCCGAGACACGCTTGATCAACGGATAGCTGAACTCCCTCTCTATGGCAGAGCCTGTCTGGAGCAGTTCCTTGGCTGACCCGGACAAGGCATCCACACGGGCCATGATGACATCCTGGATGGTGGAGGGGATGGTAACAGAGGAGACCTTGGTGGAGAGGTGGTATCGGTTGTGTGTGATCTCTATGAGGTGGAGATCCCTGAGAGACTTAACGAACTCCTCAATGAAAAAAGGGATCCCCTCCGTCTTCTCCAGGATCAACTCCTGAAGTTCAGGAGCAATCTCCTCGGTCCCCAGCAGATGGGTCACCATCCGCAGGCTCTCCCGGTTGGAAAGCCGGTTCACCGTTACCTGGCTGTGATAGGACTTCCCACCCCAGGGAGGCACGAACTCAGGACGATAGGTGAAGATGAGCAAGATGGCAGAGCCCGAGATGTTCTCCAGAAGGTCCTTTATAGTCTCCTCTGAGCTTTTGTCCGCCCAGTGTAGGTCCTCGATGGCCATGATGAGTGGCCGGCTCTCAGCACCCTTCAGAACGATTCGCCTCAAGGCTTCGAGGATCCGGTATCTCCTCGCTTCAGGGCTCATGGGGATCCGGTCAATGCCGCTTTCCTTTACCGAGAGAAGCTCCAGGAGATAAGGGAGGATTGTGGCCTCGTCCACATTCAGTAGATGGAGGTCCCTTATAACCTTATCCCTGATATCCAGGTCTCCATCTTCATCGTGGATGTCAAAATTGGATTTCAGGATGTCTATCACAGGGTGATATGCCACCTCCCTGCTATACGATAGGCACTTGCCCTCCAGAAAGGTCATAACTTCGTTGGCAACGGCCTTTCGGAATTCATACAAAAGCCTGGATTTGCCAACCCCCGCCTCGGATATGATAGAGTAAGCCTGTCCCCGCCCAGCCTTTGCTCGCTCAAAGCCATCTAATAAAAGCTCTAGCTCTCGTCCCCTTCCCACAAAGGGGGTAAGACCTCGCTCCGCACTGACATCAAATCTCGTTCTTCGTGTGCTCGGTCCTATCACACGATAGGCTTTTACTGGTGCTTCTTTGCCTTTAACTTCTTTTTCGCCCAGAGATTCATAACGAAAGAGACCTTCTGTGAGCTTAAATGTTTCCTCTGTGACATAGGTGGCACCAGGCTCTGCCAAATCCTCCATCCTTGAGGCGAGATTAACCGTATCCCCAACCGCTTTAAACTCCACCCGAAGATCATTACCCAATGTGCCGACAACCACAGGGCCTGTATGAATCCCGATACGCATTTTGAGAGATAATATACCTTCTTGTTCTTGTTTAATTTTGTCACTGAATTTAACCATTTCGCGATGAATAGCATAAGCAGATCTAATAGCTCTCTGTGGAGCATCTTCCAATGCGATAGGAGCTCCAAAAAGAGCCATGATTCCATCTCCGGTCATTTCGTTAACTGTACCTTCGTAATCATGGACCTTGTGAATGAGAATTTCATAGACATCATCCATAATAGAGTACGCTTCTTCAGGACCGAGCTTATCGACAAGAGCAGTAAAGCCCTCCATGTCACAGAACATGACTGTGACTTGCTTCTTTTCTCCTTCAATCTTATCCCTTTGAGATAGGATTTTCTCAGTTAGTCCCTTGGGAAGGTATTTTTGGATCTTTTCTATCTTCTCATCAAAGGAGAGTTCTTTATGGATTGGTTCTGGAAATTGGGTTAAGTTGTGGCCGCATTCAGCACAGAATTTAAAACTCGGTGAGTTGCTGAAGCCACATGCTGGGCATTTTTTTTCAAACTTCTCTCCACATGCTACACAAAATTTAGCACTTTCAGGATTCTCAAAATGACACTCTGGACATCTCATCGCTTGCACTCCAGGGGCAAACCAGGTCACCTCAACCCTTTTGATGCTCAATCAAGCTGTTGCCTTGAGGTCTTCGTAAGCGTCAGATATGGGGCCTTCCACTGGGATTCGTGGGAATTCGGAATACCCTTTGTGGACCAGAAACCTCAGCATTCTCTTAAAAAAGAATTTCTCAATGCGTTTGAACCTGTTTTTCAAGGGGATTGTTATGGTATCTCCATAAGCGGCCAGAATCTCCTCCAACATGTAATGGAATTGCTTTCTGAAAAAGACGTTCGTGAAGCTCATCATTATAAAACAACCCGGACAGTTGAAAGCTACCTCATTGACACCCGTTTCTGTGACCTCTCTATATTTCTTCCGTTGCTCCTTGAGTATCTGTTTGAAGCTGCCCGGAAACGTACCCTTTCGGGGCATACTCGTTGTACCACACGAGAGATTATAATAGCCGTGGTGCTCAAGTTCCACGAGCTCTACTCCGGCAGCTTTGTATAGTCTTCGCAACGGCCCCCAGAACTCCGGGCCCAGTTCACTCACGTAACACGATTCACTGACCGCCGCCTTGAAGTTCAATGGCCTTTTCAGGGTGAGTTGACCGCTTTCCACCCTTTCCAAGATCCATTGGTAGGCTGAAATCAACTCAAATGGGAGTTTCTTCCCGTACACCTTAGGCAGGATGTTACTAAAGTAATTGTAACATGACGCGCAATAGCACACCATTCTCTCAATATTAAGCTCTTCGAACTTCCTCAACGTCCTCTCTATTGTGTCTTCATAGGCCTGCCAACCTGCCAGACGATATGCCAATTCACCACAGCACACATCGGCTGGACCGTATTTCGGTAAGTCCTCAAAAACTTGTGATTTTTCAATATCGTAACATAGCGACTTGCCCACACAGCCTATGAAGAGAATGTCCTTTGTCGGAGGTGGGGCAATTGACCATTTCCTGAGAATCTCCTTTTCTTCTGGCGTCATGCTCATGTAAAGGTCCAGCCAGAGATTCGGAGCCGGCACTCCATTCAGGAAGTACTTTATGTATTCTGGGGCCCTTCCTCTGTGCTCCAAAATGCGCTCCAACATGAGCTCATAAGGCCTAAGGCCCTCAACGGGACAGTAGTTGTTGCAGTTGTAGCACATCGTACATTCGTTGAATACTCTTGGAGCTTCTTCCCCTTTCAGGAGGCGGCGGATTTCTGACTGAGCCTCCTCTTTTTCCATCTGCATCACAGGACATTTTACCAGACAATCTCCGCACAAAGTACATTTGCTCCAATCACAGCAATTAATATAAGACATTTTAACCTCCTAAATAGAAAACGATTTGAAGCTGAGATTCAGGATGCATGGTCTTGTATTCTGAGGACTTCATTTTATCCTCCAAAAGGCAAGAAGCCAATTAATAAAGGGAGTTACTTAGAATGGTACAGTTATAAAAGCACAAAACTCAGCCAAAAGTATAACATTCATTTAGAAACCTTGAATATTTATAAGGCTCGAGGGTCTCATCATGAAAGTGTGGCCAACTCTTTCTCATATTTTTCAACCCAACCATCTGCACCACACTCCTTGAGGATTTCTATTGCTTTTCCTAGGTTTTCTTTGGCTTTTAATTGATCGCCTTTTCTTTTGAATAAATCGGCATAAAGGGCATAATCCCTACCCAAATGCCACATCATGCCATTTCTTTTATCGGCTTCGATGGCTTTCTGAATCCATTTCTCAGCTTCGTTTATGTGCCGGTCATCGATATTCAATAGAATCTCGCCGATATGTCTTGGCATTAAGCCGTCGTGTATTTTCATTTTATTCTCAGAGGCATAACGATACAATAACTCTAAATCAATATCCTTCTGATTATCCATCACCTTTACATGTGCTAAACATGTTTTGACATAATTTATAAACGACGGTCCCATTCCAGCCTGTTCTTGAATGAAAATTAATTTATCGCAATGATCCTTAGCTTTTTTGTATTCTCCGATTTCACTATAGGCCATAATTAAAAAATCTTGTGAACCATAAGCTAACATAAAAAAATTTAATCTTTCTGCAAAATCGAGCCCTTTCAAAAGACAGTCAATCGCCTCTTCAAGATAGCCTTTAGCATAACAGGAAAACCCATGCCAAGTATAAGCCCATGCCTTCGAATAGATATCGTCGCTCTCTTCTGCAATTCGTAAAGCCTCATGACTGGTTTGGTACCCCAAATCAACCTTCCCCTGTAAATCATAATAGTAACCTAGTTGACTTTTCATCGCTACAACACCCCAGAGGCTATTTGCAGCCTCATTAATATGGAGAGTTGTTTTGATATGGGAAATTGCTCTTTCAAATTCACAATTATACCAAAGAGCACCTGATAACCAGTAGCTTGCAAAAAACAGAGACACCACATCGTTTCTTTCTTCTGATATCCGTAAAGCCTCTTCCAAATGATGTAGTGCTTTGGTGAAATCCTCTTCAATATTAGCGTTGTAGAGTCCTATTAGGGTGTATATCTGAGGGAGTCTCTTTTGATAACCGCTCTTTAAAGCTACTTCAATGATTGGATCAATGGTCTCTTTTGCTTTTGCAAGACGACCCAATTGAGACTGATAAAGCCCAAGCCTTACTCTTGAATCGATGATCTTTTTTTGAAGATCTTCTGACACGGGCAACTTCTCAAGACAGGCTATTCGTTTTTCAGCATACGAAATAGCGTCGATAAACGAGGCAGCTTTTTCAGCTTTTCTTCCTGCTAGCCTCGAATACTCCGCCCCTTTCTCATAATTCTCGCTATTGATAAAATGTTCTATTAAGACTCCATAATATTCATCAAGATTATCTTTGTACAAAGCCTCAATGCTATTACCTATCTTTTCGTGAAGGATCTTCTTCCTCTTAGTCAGTATGGAATCATAGACCACTTCACGGGTCAGAGAATGTTTAAAGATATAATTCGATTGAGGATATATGCCTCGCTCATAAAGGAGCTCTACATCCTTGAGGATCGATAGATGGGACAGAAGTTCCCGTTCCGAAAGATCCATGCTCAGCTTTATTAACTCATAGCTGAACTCCCTTTCGATCACAGATCCTGTCTGAATCACCTCTTTCACACCATCAGGCAGATTGTCAACCCTCGCCATGATCACATCCTGGATCGTTGAAGGAATGGTCAGGTCCTGGATATCTTCAGCTAAATGATATTTATTATCCTTCCTCTCTATGACCTTTAAGTCCCTAAAAGACTTGATAAACTCCTCAATAAAAAATGGGACTCCTTCAGTCTTTTCCAGGATTAAATTCTCAAGATCCATATCTATTTTCTCCACAGCCAAAAGGTGAGTCACCATCGCTAAGCTTTCCTGGATGGAAAGCCGGTTCAGGTTCACTTGACTGTGAAAGGACTTTGTGCCCCAGGTGTAAACAAATTCCGGCCTGTAGGTGAATATCAACAGGACCTTTGCCCCAGCTATACTTTCAAAAAGGTATTTAAATACCTCCTCTGAAATTTTATCAATCCAGTGAAGGTCCTCTATTGCCATGATTACAGGTCGAATCTCTGAACCTTTCAGAGTAATTCGCCTCAAGGCCTCCATGAATCGAAGTTTTTTCTCCTCAGGGGCTATGGATATTGCATCAATACCACTATCTTTTACCGATAAGAGTTCCAAAAGATATGGAAGAGTTGAGGCTTCATCAGCCCGGATTATTTTCAAACCCCTTGAAACCTTTTCTCTGATCTTATAATCTTCATCCCCCTCCTGGATATCAAAGTTTGATTTCAATATATCTATAACTGGATGATAGGGGACACCACGACTATAGGAGAGGCACTTGCCCTCTAGAATTGTCACATCCTCGTTGGCTATTGATTTAATGAACTCATAGAAGAGCCTTGATTTACCAACTCCTGCCTCGGACATAATGGAAAAGGCTTGGCCTCTTCCTGCCTTTGCTCTCTCAAAGCCATCAAGCAGCAACTCAAGTTCTCTCCTCCTTCCTACAAAGGGTGTAAGACCACGTTCAGCACTAACGTCAAACCGGGTCCTTCTAGTACTTGGCCCGATTACACGATAGGCTTTTACGGGCTCCTTCTTTCCCTTAACCTCTTTTTCTCCCAAAGACTCATATCTAAAGAGACCTTCCGTTAGCTTAAATGTTTCCTCTGTAACATATGTAGCACCTGGTTCTGCCAAATCCTCCATCCGAGATGCTAAATTTACCGTATCACCCACTGCCTTGAACTCAACTCTAAGGTCGTTACCTAAGGTGCCCACGACTACAGGACCGGTATGGATGCCGATCCGCATTTTTAGAGACGATAAGCCTTCTTTTTCCTGTTTAATTTTATTGCTAAACCTCACCATTTCCCTGTGGATAGCATGGGCTGATCGGATTGCTCGTTGGGGAGCATCCTCCAAAGCGATTGGAGCCCCAAACAAGGCAACGATCCCATCCCCTGTCATCTCATTGACTGTACCTTCATAGTCGTGGACCTTATGAATGAGAATCTCATAGATGTCATCCATTATGGAGTAAGCATCTTCAGGGCCTAGCTTCTCAACAAGAGACGTAAACCCCTCCATATCGCAGAACATCACTGTTACCTGCTTCTTCTCTCCTTCGATCTTATCCCTTTGAGATAGAATTTTCTCGGTCAGACCTTTAGGAAGGTATTTTTGAATCTTTTCTATTTTCTCGTCAAAGGAGAGTTCTTTGGGAGGTGGTTCTGCAGGTTGGGTTAAGTTGTGTCCACATTCGTTGCAAAATTTACTCCCTGGGGGATTAAGAGTGCCACAATTAGAACAGGAGATCTCGAGCTTGTTTCCACACTCATTACAAAATTTGGCCTTATCGAGATTCTCAAAACCACAATCAGGGCATTTCATTTGATTCCCTTAGCTGTTGGTTGCAAGAGTAAGGTTATGTGATAGTTTCATGAACCATTTCTGCCAATGATAATCTGTTATTTGTATGCCTCTCAGGCAACTTGATATATAACGGGACGGAAATGAGGTTCGGGAATAGGTTTTTTATTAGCACGTGCTGACTCTAACCATGCACGCTTTGCTTTTAAGACCTCAGTAAGAGCCTCTTCTGGGGTTTCACCAAATGCAGAACAATGGTCTAAATCTGGTATATCAGCGATATATCCTTCATCTTCATCACTAAAGAATATATTAATATGGTAATCTTTCATTATTCATCCTCCATCTTGAGATCATGTTTCTCAACAATTTTAAGAAGTTGTTTAATTTGATACGGTTTTGCCTTACCTTTTACATCTTGGAGGTTTATTAACTCTGGAAGACCAGGATGGACAAAAATGTGGTGGCTTCCGCTGATACGATCTAGCTTAAACCCGAAAGCTTCCGCAACTTTTTTTGCTTCAGAAAATCTGACATTCTTTGATCCAGATAATAATTTTTTTAGTAATTTGCGATTGTCCATTGCTCGCTTGCAACAAATATTTAAAAAAGCTGATCTTTATTGCCGGGTAGTCGACTAACCCCCAGCAACTACGGGTAAAAACTCAATAACATCACCTTCTTTGACAGGGTGAGATAGTTCATCAGAAGAGCTAATACTCTCATTATTGATATAGATCATCCATCTCAATAGAATCATTCCTCGATCATCCAATATCTCGCCTTTTAAGCCTGGATATTGGCGGATTAGTGCCTCAATGCATTCTCCCACATTATGGCCTGTAACTTCGGCTTGAGTTTCTCCGTCTGTTTTATCTTTTATATAGGTTGAGATCTTTATTTTTACGTTCATTTATTTCTCACATTATTCACCGCTGAGACGCCAAGATCGCAGAGTTTATTTTTTTCCCTTTGTGAAGTTAGCGTCTCTAGTCTCGCTTCCAGGGGGACGGGCGGTGAAAAGTAATCTCATTTACTCGCAACGTGAACCAGTGAAGGATAGCTATAGGGTTGCTCTTAAATGATCAATACCAAGCTCCTCTAGTTTCTCTTGCAAGGGTACGCCCTTTTCATCCCACCCCATGAGATAGTAATAGTAACGCTTTGCTTTCTCCATCTCTTCAACATTCAATGACCTGTCAGCCAAAGGGCCCCCCTTTGTGGGCTCGAAGAAACGCGAAGGAAGTTTATCATGGTCTGCCGTAAATCCTTCCCTGATGTTGAACAGCCGGCACATGGTAAGGATGCGTTCAGACATCCTGAAAAGTTCCATAACACTGGTATCCCATCCAGTAACCGCTGATGTCAGTTCTGCCAGTTGCAAGTAGGAATAGGGAAGGAGATCACAGAAAACTAAGGAATCGGCAATGATCCGTTTGGATTGAAAAGCCTTAAATAGAACCACTTTTCGAGAACCTATATCATCGAATGGTGCCGGTTCTAATCCCAGTGGAATGCCATCGGGAATAATCACATTGGGTTCTTCGGTGAATGCGCTGAAAAAAATATCGATGAGGCTGTCCATGTGATCCGCGCCGTGGGGGTTCACCATATATCCAAGTCCGAGAGATTTGCTGAGCCTGGGCTCATGCATGGGAAATTCCAGTTTCTTTACATGCATTGCAAAGGCTTCGGCCCCTTTACCGATCTTTTCTGCTGCCCTGGCCACGCCTTCTGCCAGCAAGTCGCCGATACTTTTCCTATGGGCAATGAGATCAATGGTTTTGAGCATGGCATCGGCATTCCCGAATACCAGTTCAATCCCATTGGTGTCCTCTGAGGTCAACAGACCATTTTCAAAACACTCCATGGCAAATGCGATACTCATACCGGTAGAGATGGTATCCAAGGAATAGGCATTACACATCTCGTTTCCTTTTGCGATGGCTTTGAGTTCATCAATGCCGCAGGCCGAACCGAGGGAGGCCAGGGTCTCATATTCAGGCCCTCCATAGGCCCGATCCACCTGGTAGGGTTCCTGACACTCAACCACTTTCTTACACCGAACCGGACAGGCAAAACAACCTTCCATACCGACGCGAATCGTCTCTTTTAACGTCTGGGGGGTAATCTTATCCACGTTTGGAAAACCGCCGTCACGAAAATTTCTTAAGGGGAGGTTGCCCAATTTTTCAAAACGGTTCATGGGCCCTCCCGTACCAAAATCTGAAAAAGATTTTACCAGATTCATGTTTTCCTTGAACCATCGGTTTAACTTTTTTACGCCGTCGTTATTGGTTATGGGTGGCATGCTGTCGCCTTTCACAGCCACAGCTTTTAGGTTTTTGGATCCCATGACTGCACCCATACCGCCACGGCCTGCCGCATCAGCCAGGCCGTTCATGATGCAAGCGTATTTCACCAGATTCTCGCCCCCCGGGCCGATCATGGCCACCCTGATCTTCGCGTCACCCAGTTCTGATCGGATTGTCTCTTGTGTCTCTTTTGTTCTTTTGCCCCAAAGCTGCCCGGCGTCTTTGATCTCAACTTTGCCGTTATTGATCCAGAGATAGACAGGCCTTTTCGCCTTTCCTTCAATGATAAGGGCGTCGAAACCGGCACGCTTTAACTGAGAACCCCAAAATTCGCCAACCTCGGCTTTGGCAATGCCACCGGTTAAAGGTGACTTTGCACCCACGGTATGGCGCGCGCATCCTGCAAGGGAGAGACCCGTCAGAGGTCCCAATGCGAAGATGAGTCTGTTTTCAGGACCCAAAGGGTCAATGCCTGACTTAGTCTCATTCAAGAGGTAATAAGCAATAAAGCCGGTTCCTCCTAAATATCTCCTGCAAAAAGCGTCGTCGATTTTTTCGATTGCCACCTTCTCATTACTAAGGTTTACACGAAGAATCTTACCGTTATAACCGCCTGGTACTTTATGTTCCATCTGCTATCACCTCATATTTTTCTGTAAATTCCAAGTTAGTTCGCTTCGATCACAATTGGAATAATGGGTTTTGGGAAAATGGTTGAGTGTTATTATGGGGAAATTCATCCTCAAATAGAAACGAAAATGCTCATAAATTATGTATATTCCTTTTCAAAACAACATTCCAATATTCCATCATTCCAGTATTCCTTATCTGGGGCATAAATAACGTGCCCCAAAAATGCCACCTGATTTCAGTAATTTGTAGAATTTCCGAGACGTTTAATCATTCCTCTTTCCCATCTTTCTGTAGCATTCTGTCATATTGACCAGCAAAGTGGCTGCCTTGGGATGTTTCGGACCTAGAGATTTCTGATCTATTGCCAAGGCTCGTTTGTAGAGAGGCACGGCTTCGGCATATCTTTCTTGAACTTGATAAAGGAATGCCAGATTATCAAGAGTTTTGCTCACATGGGGATGTTCATTGCCAAGTGTCTTTTCCACTATCTCCAGCGCTTGCTTATAGAGAATTTCGGCCTCACCATATCTACCCAGGACCCTGTAAAGTTCTCCCAGATTGTTCAGATCCACAGCAAAATCAGGATGATCTTTCCCGAGAACCTTCTCATCTATTGTCCGCGCCCGCCTGTAAAGGGGCTCGGCTTCGGCGTATCTTCCTTGAAATTTATAAAGTACTGCCAGATTGTTGAGACATGTTGCCACATAACGATGTTCTTTCCCAAGAAAATTTTCCCATAATACAACGGCTCTTTTGTAAAGAGGCTCTGCATCAGCATATTTTCTTTGGGCCTGGTATATTAAGGCAAGGTTATTCAAGGAGGTCGCCACGTGCTGAGGGTTAGACTTAGACTCACTTTCCGCAGACCCTAATGCTTCCTTAGCGATCTTGGCCGCTTCTGAATGACGTTCTTGATGATAAAGCTCAAGAGTCTTCTCATTTAACTCCTCCCACGGATCTTTCTTGACGCAAGCCGCTATCAGGAAAAAGCTGAGAAAGATCATGAGTATTCTTTTTAAAAAAGACTTCATTTTTTTGGATACCAGCTACAGAGATTGTAACCGTTCAACTGTGCGCTTCCAATAAGCTGTTTTATCTCTCACCGCCGAGACGCAAAGGGTGCAGAGGTTTAAGTTTGATTTTTATTCTTGAACTCTATAGAACTTTAAACTTTGAGAGCTTGCCCTTCAAGAAATCGTTTTTGTAGTTTCCTCATACCATTAATCCAACGATCGTAATCAGATGCCTTTCGTTCCATATATGTCTGGACTTCAGGATGGGGCAGGATCAGAAATCGTTCTTCTTCTAACCCTTTAATCACCGAATCAGCCAAGACTTCCGGTTCCATGAGACCATCAACCGCTGCCACACCACCACCCTCGCGGGTCATGGCTGTACGTACAGCCTGAGGACAGACTACGGAGACCTTAATACCCTGATCCCCATAGGAAATGACAAGTATTTCCGCCAAGCCGACTGCCGCGTGTTTGGTAACGGAATAGGGAGCAGAGCCAATCTGACTAAGCAAACCCGCAGCGGATGCGATATTCAGAAGGTAACCGCCACCTCGCTCTATCATGCGGGGGATCACCGCCCTTGCTGCGTACACATGGGCCATGACGTGAATCTCCCAGAGGCGTTGCCACCCTTCGTTAGGTGCGTCAACAATGCCATCAAGTGCGACTCCTGCATTGGAGCAAAACAGTTCAATGGGGCCACTTCGCTTTTCCGTTTCCTCCACAACATGAATAATCTCCTCTTCCTTCCGGACGTCGCACTTGATAGCGAATCCGCCGATTTCATCTGCAACTGCTTTGGCACCCCCTTCGTCTATATCCACCACAGCAACTGCTTTGGCACCTTCCTGGGCAAATCTGCGACATAACGCCTCGCCGATCCCACTGGCACCGCCTGTTACCACAATGACCTTATCAGCAATTTTCATTTTCTCTCACTCCTTCCTCAGTCAAAATGATTTATATCTCTTTGGATGAATTATAGGAGAAATTCGGATTGTGTGTCAATAATCAAGCCCCATATTCCTTCTCCCCCTGAACACCTCCAGTTCTACTGGGAACTGTCGTCTCTGTTTCTCCAGTATTTAATAACATGAGTAACGGCCTTAGCGGCTTGGTCGAAAGAGGAGTAAACGGGTATCTGAGCCTCCAGGAGATTTCTCTCGGCTGAAATTCGATCAACATCGGCTGAGGCCTGTGTAGAGACCACCATGATAGGTTTCTTATTTCTGGCTCGAAAATTTATCAGGACATTATTCATGGCATGGATTTCAATGAGGGAACAAATAGCAAGGAGAAAGTCAATTCGCTCGTTAACCATGATAAAATCAATGTTGGAATCATCATCTATTATTCCCAACACCTCCTCCAGAATATGGGGAAGGCGTCCCATGATGCCAAGGTCAAAGGGATTACGTAAGATAGTACCGGCGCTTTGGATAACAGACTTCAATCGATCTAGGTTTTTACTGTCAAGTGGGGGAATATTTAATCCATGCCAACTGCAGATGTCTGCCGCTGAAACAGCCACACCACCAGCACCCCCTCCGAGTTGTGAGATGATCGCTACTCTGTTTCCCTTCAGCCGAGATATATTTTGAAAAGCAAGCAAGGTATCAGCCAATTCATTCAAACTACTGACCTTAACGGCTTCTGCCTGATTAATAGCCGCTTCCCATATGAGATGGGAGCCTGCGAGGGAGCCGGTATGGGAAGCTGCCATCTCTCGACCTACACCCGTCTCCCCCCCCTTCCAGACTACCACCGGCTTTGATTTGGCCATATCCCTTATGAGTTTAAATATCATCCGGCCGTTCTTGCCGTTTTCTATATAGGTCCCCAGAATCTTGGTTTCGGGATCTGCTGCCAGGTAGTTCAAAAAATCAATCTCATTAAGGTCACTGCCATTCCCAAAACTGATCAACTTACTAAACCGAATCTCCCTGACGCACCCAATGTCAGCAAGTTTCTCTGTGTGACCGCCGCTCTGGGAGAGAAAAGCTATGGAGCCGGCTTTACCTATGCCTCCCGTTGTTGGTACGGGGATTCCATTGGCTGGGCAAGAGATCCCTACACAGTTGGGTCCGATGATTCTTATGCCGGCTCTTCGAGCCTTGTCTACCATATCCTGCTCCAACCTCCGATCTTCTTCCTTTCCAGTCTCAGAAAACCCAGCAGTAAATAGCTGAACGGCCTTTACATTTTTTGCCACGCAGTCATTGATGAGATCGATTATGTATGTTGATGGAATAGCGACTATCACATAATCCACGGGGCCAGGTATCTCCTTTATGTTGGAATAGATCTTAATACCTTCGATACTGCCGCCTCCCGGATTGATGGGATAGATATCACCTTTAAACCCGGCAGCAAGAAAATTGCGAAAGATGATTGTTCCTATCTTTCCTGCATTTTGTGAAGCGCCGACAACAGCAATGGATCTCGGATGAAAGATAGGATCCAAATCTTTCATAACCCCTTCACGTCTCATGCTATCTCCTCCTTGCATCTATCCAGAAAGTTAAGAGCCTGCTGGGCATATTGTTCCGGGTAGTGCTCGTGAATATTATGTCCACAGCGCGGAAAGACAGCCAATTCACCTTTAGGTAGATGGCGATAGAAGGTTAAACCCTGTTCCACCTCAAAGAAGTACCCCCGATCCGGATACATGACCAGAACAGGGCACGTGACGCGTGAAAGCAAGCTCCGCAGATCAAAAACATCCCTGCCGTACGCCCCTCCGTATTTGCTGCAGAGTTTGAAAAACAGTTCTGCCCGTTCATGACCATGCCAATAGAAGTACTTTTCCTGAATCTCCGGTGATAACTGTTGAAACGGTTTTGGAAACTTATGTCGATTGAATTCTTCCAAGGTGGTTTTGCTGTGGCACAGGGTGCTGGCCACGGTAAGGGTTTTTACATGGTGGGAATGCTTCAGGATATAATCAATGCCCACCACCCCGCCTTCGCACTGGCCAACGATGTGGAACCTGTTGATACCGATGAACTGCATTAAGGATTCCATGGCGGTTATGTTTTCAGCCCGAAAACTGTTGCGATTATAATACTCATCAAAGTCTGGTCCACCTTCAGAACGGCCATAACCTCGACGGTCATACATGACTACTCGATAACCGGCTTCCACAAGTATTGGAAATACCTCCTCCCACATCTTGGCACAGGAAAAACCGTTGTGTAGAAGGACAATAGTTTCGCCCTTTCCGTGAACCTCGTAATAGGTTTCCAATTCGTTTATCTTGACGAACGGCATCTAATTCCCCCTGTTTTCTATTCATTTTATTGATCAGCATATGGATCGGACGAGATAATTCTATTTGTGTTTTATAGAGAAAAGATAGGACTAAGAGGTGAGTTAACTCTACTCAAAGTTTTGTTGGTAGACCCCACCCCCCGAGATCTCCACTATTGCTTTAACGGTCTCATAACCTTTGGCCTTAACTTTCAACTCCCACTTACCATCTTCAAGATCATTAAATTCATAATAACCAGAATCATCCGTCTTGGTAATCTTTTTGCCAACCCCCTTGCACTTTGCATAGACCTTCGCGTTCTTTATGGGCTCACCTGTTCTCCTCTCCTCCTTTGCGATGATAATGTCATGGATAGAGCTGGGAGATTGAATAGGATCACCAATGACCGTACCTCTAATGGTGCCAGGCTGCGGGGAAAAATCGCCATCACCATCTGCCGATCCTGCAATGGGCAATCTCTGCTCCTCTTTCTTTTTGGGTTGATACATCTGGCAATTTCCCTCAAATATGGCACCTTCATCGATCACGACGGCGGGAGCCTCAATATTTCCAAAAACCTTTCCTGGTTCACGAATATCAATCCTTCTAACGGCAATGACATCTCCACGAATCTCTCCACTAATGACGATATCAGAGATATGCACATTGGCATCAAGCACACCTCCTTCACCAATAATCAGGGTGCCACTAGTGGATGATATCTCCCCTTTAAAATAACCATCCATCCTGACAGTTCCATGAAATGTCAGCTTTCCATTAAAGTCTGTCTCCTTCCCTAAGAAAGCAGTCATTTCCCCTCTTTTTGCCATGATGATTACCTCTATTTAGAGAGAGTATTCTTGGTATGAACCATATTATTTCTGGATACTTCTCTTTTTTTTTGGCAATTTCTTCTTACCAGTCTTTGAAGGTGCTTTCGCCTTTGATTTCTTAACGACCTTTGATTTTTTAACGATCTGATTTTTTTCTTGGCCTTTGGCGATCCATTCATCAATGGCATTTTTATCAAAACGCCAGACCCTTCCTATGCGAATTGCAGGTATTTTACCTTCTCCCGCGAGTTTGCAAATGGTTATCTCGTGCAATTTTAGATACTTCGCCATCTCTTGGGTTGTCATAATCTCGGGCATAATAGACTCCTTTACTCTCTATTTAGGTCTGAAATGGTTATCTCACGAAGAGCCATTAACACATAAGGTCATTAGATGATATAGCTGCCTCCATTTAGGGTTGATTTGCCGTCTGTACTGATCATCTTAACGTTTTTAAGCGAACCTGTAATGAGCATGAATTAACTGCCCTATCTTTTGTTCTTTCAAAAATAGATTTAGTAATTTTGTCATAATAATACACATTTGGATAGACCAAAGTCAACTTTTTATTAATCTTAAAAAATTCAGGGGTGTTACAATAAGAATTATTGGAGAGGTCACTCTCAATGGATGGAGGAGTGGAGATGCAGGTGATACGAATCATATCTCAAATGGGCTGTCGAATCGCAAATCTTCCCCTTTGAATGATGCTTCGACAGAAATCAAGGGGAAATGGGATTAAGGGGAATGTGTCCCCATTTTAACCTGCGGAGGGAAGGATAACCGTCGCCTTGCATGGCGTAGAAATCCCCTCCCTGTCGGTCTCGCACCAGACATCAGCCTCTACACAATGTTCTCCTTTATCGATGTATTTATGGGTTACCTTACCCTTTACCCACATGGTATCCCCCAGTATGTTCATTCTTCTCATCTCTATTCTGAACTTCTTAAGCCATCCCTCTGTGCCGATCCAATCGGTCAACAGTCGACCTACCGCGGCCGTTAAAAAACCTGTGTTGAGAAAGATATCCGGAACTCCCTGAGCACGTGCAAAGTCCCTGTCATGATGCACGGCATAGTAGTCCTGGGTACCACTCACTTGCATAACCATCCTCGTCATGTCTATCTTCAAGGAGTAGCCGGTGGGTATCTCCTGACCCACCTCCACATCTTCCCAGTATATCTGTTTACGCTCCATTCCTAACCTCCTTTTTTTAATCCGCCGGAGGCGAACAAGGGTTTAATTCCCCGCCGCTTGCGGCGTTACAATGTTTTTGTAGATACCCCGCTGCTCTGCGGCGGGGTAGTTTATTCAAGCGTCTGCTGCCACCTCTTCCGGTGATCTGTGGCAGAGCAAAATGTTCTTCACGATGCACACTTTCTCATCCCTTTGGTTGCTGAAGTGAGTCTCTGTGATGACCCAGAATGCATTAGGATCGATTCGGATCGGCTTAATGTGGACATCAGCAAGCCTTGTTTTTGTGGTTAGCCGATCCCCCACAATGACCGGCGTGAACCATTCCCATTCCTGGGCCATATTGATAAAGTATCTGCCTGGTGTGGGGGGCATGATCATATCTTCACTTTTTCCCAGGTTGGCCATCTTTTCCGGGGAGCCCCGGCTCATGATCCCGAACGGAGCAAAGGGAGGGAAAACCACACCACCATATCGGGTTTTTTTAGCATACTCCGGATCCAGATATAATGGATTGTCATCATCAATCATCAAACAATAACGTCTTATTGGTTCATACTCCACAGGATAGGGAAACGAGACCGGCTCTGTCTCCATGCCGATCATCTTTCTGGCCTCTTCCAAGATCTCTTCAGGTGTTTTTTTTCGCTCTTCCGGCATTATCATAACCTCCCTTTTTGACTCCTTACAAAGTCATTTTTATGATAAATTATAAAAAGTTTTTTTGAAATGACGTTTTTTTGAACCTGGGCAGGGTTATCTCTGGGCTAATCTCCTCAAAGACCACCTTCACCGGCATTCCGGTGTAGATCTCCTCGTTCTTACAATCAATCAAGTTGCTTATCATGCGCAGTCCTTCTTGCTCAACCAGTTCGATCTCCACAAGATTATATGGAGTCTGGTCTTTTACTGCAGGATTTATGGGATGGGTGATAATGGTATAACTCCACACCGTACCTTTACCACTAACCTCAGTCCATCTAGCATTCCATGAGCGGCACTTTGGGCACAGGGGACGGGGGTGATGACGATACCAACCGCAATCATCACACCTCTGGATGACCAATCTATTGTTCTTGCACCCCCTCCAAAACTCCTCATAATCCACATGGGGTTCAGGAAGAGGCAGTCCCGAAAGATAGGGCATTGTTTTTACCTCCTCAGGATGAGCCCAATGGTGGGTACACCGGTGGCCCCGCAAACAAGCACGACCTCTGCATCCCTGACTTGGGCCGTGGAGACACCCCTTAATTGCTTCACCGCCTCTATAATATGGTTGAAACCCTCAATGCAGCCTTCAGAGAGATTACCCCCGCCAGTATTCAGGGGAAGCTCCCCATCAGGCCATTCCAGATTGCCTCCTTCCACGAAACCCCCACCCTCCCCTTTCTCACAGAATCCCAGATCTTCTAGGGCCATGAGCACGAGAGGGGTAAAATCATCGTATACCTGGAGTACATCAATGTCCGTGGGGGTCAAACCAGCCATGGAAAAAAGGTTTCGGGCCAGAAGCCTGGTCTCATTCTCCGTGACCGTGGGATCCATTGTTCCACATGAAAGACTCGGCCCGCAGGCCTGGCTTGCAGCCATGATATAGACCGGTTCCTGTTTGAGATCTCTGGCCCTTTCGGCAGATGTGACCACACACGCGGCTGCTCCATCAGCTTCCACATAGCAGTCCAATTGCCGCAAAGGATCGGCAATTAGACTGGACTGCTGGTGATCGTCAATGGTCATGGGCTCTCCATGCATGATGGCGTTCGGATTCCTGTTGGCATGTTTTCGGCAGGCCAAGGCTATGGCTCCAAACTGACGGCTGGTGGTGCCGTATTGATGCATATGCCTTCGGGCAGCAAGGGCAGCATATGCCACCGGGTCAAGAAGACCAAAGGGCCTTGTAAAACCCAGTTCATGGGGTTGAACCACAAATTCGAAAGCAGGCACTGAATTCTTGGAAGATCCGTTCAGGGACTTGTAGCAGACCACATGGGTTGCCCATCCCGCCTCTATACCTGCTATGGCGTGCAGTAGACCGCTGGGGACACCGCCACCGGCAAACTCCGTCTCAATAAAGAATCCAAACTTCTGCAACCCTAAGGCATTGCCGATGGTCATAACATCTACCCTAGATGGATGGTCTCCTACTATCCCGTCAATATTCTTGAAATCGAGCCCTGCATCTTTGATGGCACCCATGATGGCCTCAAGGGCAAGATGAAGTTCAGACCGGCCTGAGTTCCGTGAATACTCTGTGTGGCCGATGCCTGCTATTGCGTATCTATCCTTTATGGTTGCCATCTCTGTTATATCTCGTCATGGATTGATGGGTTTAGTTACTCTGCCTTCTTGAAGTAATACAATGTTCTATCCGGGGTTATATCTTCAAAGGTCACCTTCACAGGCATTCCCACACTGATCTCTTCAGGGGAACAATCAATCACATTCCCGATGATGAGAAGTCCTTTTTGCTCCTCCAGTTCCACTCGCACAACATTGTAAGGCACGGGTAGGCCGGGAAACAAGGCACGGGTAACGATGGTAAAACCTTCCACCTTTCCATTCCCGCTCACCTTCACCCATTCTTTATTCCACGATTGACATTCAGGACACACAGGTATGGGAGGGTGCCGATAGACATGACAATCCATACATCTCTCAATCAGCAGTTCATGTCTCTTACATCCGGCCCAAAATCCTTTGCTCTCTTCATAGGGTAAAGGCAGAGGCATAGGTAGATAGGGCATATATGTTCATCTCCTTAAAATAACTCCACTCGTTGGAACGGCATTGCCGCTGGTGCACAGCACGATATCGGCATCTTTAACCTGAGCCGGAGCGGTCCCTCTCAACTGTCTGACGCCGTCCACAACATGATTCATGCCATGGATATAAGCTTCGGAAAGATTACCCCCACTGGGATTGAGTGGCAGTTCCCCATCTGGCCATTCCAATCTTCCCCCTTCGGTAAAGGGGCCCCCTTCTCCCTTCTTACAGAAACCGAAGCTCTCCAATGTACACAGCACATGGATGGTAAAGTGATCATAGATTTCTGCCACTTCCACATCCCGAGGACCGATCCCGGCCATCTCATAGAGAGCCTGGGCAAGGTGCCATGATTCGTCTTTTTCAAGATCCGCTATCTTGTCCAACAGATTCATCGAATTGGGGTACCAAAGACCACCCTGTGCGGCAGCCATGATATAGACGGGAGGTTGCTTCAGGTCTCGGGCTCGTTCTTCGGAGGTCACAATGACGGCACAGGCGCCATCGCTTTCCTGACAGCAGTCGAAAAGGCGCAAAGGTTCGGCGATCATTGGAGAATTCATGTAGTCTTCCATGGTCATGGGGTGGTCATAAAAAAAGGCGTTGGGATTCTGGTTGGCGTGTTTTCGCTGAGCAACTGCAATGTTTCCCATGTGTTGACTGGTGGTCCCGTACCTGGAAAAATGCGTCGAAGCCGTAATGGCAGCCCCCTGAGCAGGACTCATCAGACCAAATGGCATGATCCAGCCCATGGATCCGGGTATCCCCCCCAGTTGGGCAAACTGACTTGCAAAATGTCCCAATGCTACCTCTTGACTCTCGCTAATGGCACGGAAGGCCACAACGTAATCGGCCATGCCTGCATATACGGCTGCAGCGGCCTGGGCCACGCAGGCACAGCCTCCGCCCCCCCCGTACATGGATTTTCCAAAAAATTTCAGGTTTATGCCCAGGCTATGAGCCAGGCGAACAGGGTCATTGCTGTCAAAGTTGAATCTCATAACCCCATCAACATCTTTAGGGGCGAGTCCGGCATCCTCGATGGCAGCCATAATGGCCTGACAAGCCAGAGTATATTGGCTCTCGGGCAGAGGTTTTTTTATGCTGCCATATCTTGTCCAGCCAACTCCGACTATGGCCGTCTTATCCTTTATGGAGTCCAAGGTAAAAGTTCTCTCGGGGGGCAGAAATCTGTTAAGGTGACTATGGAATGGATCTTACTTTTCATCTTCTTTGTACTGTTGAATAAAAATTCATTTTGTAGGGTGAGAATTTAGGAGAAAAAAGCCTAGAGTGTCAAGTAAAGAATCCAAGCCTCAAAGGGCGTGGTTTTCTACATTGAAATAAACTGAATACTCGCCATCTCGATAGAAACTGGATCTCCTCTATAGCGAAATGCTGGGATGATTATTAGTAGATTAACCCCATAACCAAAAATAACCAAGGAACAATACCTACAAACTTTACAGAAAGGAAAATTTTATTATCTAGAATTGCATGTTCAAAATTTTTTACCATTAAGGTAAAAGATATGTATAGTATGGCCTATCACATCAACAGGTTGCAGTGATTGATAATTTTTGAAATAATTCAAATCGACATATTTCAATGCTTTTAAATCCTCTTGTAAAAGATAGTAAGGTCTCCCAACTAAAAAATTAACGCTGATAGCGTAAATCCCTTTTCCCACCTCTTTTTTGACCAGTGTATAATCAATTCCATATATTCTAGGATCTACTCTCCCGAAATAACCAAGCTTAATCTTTTTTATTCCTTTAATTTCCATGTATTTTTTTAAACCTGGAAGATCCTGCCCCCAATCTAAATTGGAGTCTATCAGCCATCGATGCCCATTCTGGGGTCCTCCTGAGGCAATGTTAAAATATGATAGATAGTTCGGGAATATAGAAATAGAGGGGATTAAATAAGCTATTAACATGATACTCATAAAAATCCTCACTAATTTACCCTTATTTGAGGAAGTATGAAAAAGATATCCGGCAGCCAGAAAAAAAACAGGAAATACAGGAAGAAGGAACCTTATGCCGATCGGAATATGAGTAAAGAAAGAAAAATAGAGAAAAAATACTACAATGGGAATCCAAATACAAAGGCAGGTTTCTAAATCAATTCCATTTTCCTTCCATTTAGCCCAAGCAAAAATAGCAAGCATGAGTATTGCAATCAGAGCCACAGGATTTTTTACAATAAAAGCGATGAAATAATAATACCACCACCCCTTCAAAGAGTGTTCTCCCATAAGGTAGCCTGTATAAAATGGATTGTTCCCCGCCGCAAGGGCAAGTTGTGAATCAAAACCTGTTAAATAATCATAAGGCAAAGGAATTGGCAATTCTTTCCAACATAAAGCCGACACTTTATTTCGGGGTTCGCTTAAAAAAATATACTCCTTCAGAGGCGTAAAGGACCCCGAAAAAATGTATCCTAAATTTATAACAAATAGACTGATCAATATTATAAAAATAAAATAGTTTATCCTTTTAAACATTAAAGTTGTATTATGCTTTAATGTCAGCTTATGATTAAAAAATGCATTTATAAGAATAGATATTAAAATGATAATCAGGAAAATTGGATAAAGAATTAATGCCGTAAACTTGCTTAATTCGGCTAATCCCAACGAGCCTCCGGCCATGAAGGCGGATGTTCCATCCCCTCGTTTTAAAAATCTCCAAAAGCAATAGATGCTTAAAAAAATCGTGCAACTCGCTCCCACATCAATTGTAGTGAGCTGGGAGTGAGCTATTACATTGGGATTAAAGACATAAAGAAATAAAGCCATCAGAGCACCCTTATAGCCATAGATCTCTTTTGCGAATTGGTATAATAAAAAACCTCCCAAGCATCCCAAAAGTATCGCTGCGCAGCGACCATATCTAAATATCTGTTTGTATTTTTCATTATTCCTGAACATAAAGTCATAGCCAAAGGTCCAAGTATTCGGATCTTGTCTGAAGAATTTTACATTTATATCTGGTTTTGTAATGATGGCGGTTAGGGCAAGAAAGCATTTTATTAGGGGAGGAGATTCGCGGTCCATCCGAAAATCTAACGTAATAAGATTATAAATTCCAGATGGGAAATGACTAAACTCATCTACTGTTACTGATTTTTCTTTTTGACTTATGTAGCATATTAAAGCAAAGATCGTTAAAAGGAACCATGGTCCAAGCCTTATTAGAATAAAATGAAGTTTCATCATCACAAAGTGTCATCTGTAAGGATTAAATTAGGATGGAAGAATAACCGGTAAAATATACCGTATTCTCAAAACATTACTGAAAAAAGCAGACCCAAAAAACAGAACAACAAAAGCGAGCATTATCTTCTTTTCATTCTTAAGATCTTGAGAATCCTCCTTTCTCTTATAGAAGACAAAAAAACAGGAAAAGAAGAAATTCTAGCTCGTTGCTAATAATAAAGATTCAAACTTAATGCCGTGTAACTGAGCACTGCGGATATAATACAGTAAATCCATAAGTAAGTCTTACCTAAGTTTTCGCGCAAGCACTCCAATCCAACACCTGATACAATTCCCAATGTCGGAAGGATGCCCAAATAAAAACGACTCCAGCCAGAAGCCCCGGAAAAAATCAAGCTCAGCCAGTATAGTATACCCCAGCAAATCAACAAACACTCTGTTTTTCCCAAGCGTTTTACACCGTATAAAATAAGAAAGTAAAAGAAGAGCCCAGATTGAAGCAAGCAAACGATATGTGCACTTAAGTATGTATCTTCTGTTTGCATCAATCCAAATTCAGTCTTGTAATGGTGAAGGGTACCGACCTTATATTGCCATAAAAGATAAATACATAAAGGTAATAATGAATACAGGAGTCCTTCTTTTACCAATTGTAAAATTGCCTTTTTCCAGGACCATGATTTACTTTTTTTACTAGTCTTAATTGAACATCTTGGATAATCATATATGAGAGACCACAAAGGGATTAAGGTAAGCGCCGGAAGAAATGATAGTTTTATAAAAAGGCCAGACACCAATAAAATAAAACACATTATTGAATTCCGCCAGTTCCTGTGTTCAAGATATTTTCGTGCGAAGTAGAGCGATGCTGTAATCCAGAGAAAAATAGCTGCATCGGTTTGCGGAAAGGAACTGGAGCGAACAATAACAAAGTTCGAGCCGAGCAGAAAGAGTGTGGGAAAATAATTATTGCTACTAAATTCTGTAAATCGTCGAACAAAACGCCAAATAAAGACAAAAGATATAATAGTGCATAGGCTACAAAGAATTCGAAATGCAACAATAGATGTGGATCCACTTAGAATGGAAATAGACGCGGTCAGAAAAGGCACACCAGGAGAATTGGCGTGGTATTCAATTTCTAAGAATCGCTTCAGAGATTCTCGTGCCCCTGGATCATTTTCAAACAACGCTGCACGAATCAAATCAGCATAGATGCAATAATTGTTCCAACAAGGTTTCCCAAAGCGAATCCATTCACGTTGAGAAAAGTAAAACGCCAAAACACACAGAATTAAACCAAGAAAAATCAATATGAAGTTTTTTCTCTTACTAAAAAAAATATCGATGGGGGTAAAAATGCGAAGAAGTGAATGACGATATGCGATCAACAAAGCCCAAATCAAAGCCGCAAGTGCGAGAGCAAATAGCATAGGCCTATAACCGTAGATACGAGTGTCAAGATAGCTTTGTCGCCAGGAATTTTTCGAAGTGTAAAAGTCAGAAAAATACTCAAAAATACTTGGGAAAAATATATGGTAAAAAAAGGCGACACCGAATAACAGGATAACAAATAGCCACAAGAAAAAGGTGTATTTTTTTGTTGTCTTCCACACCATTTCTAAGGCCATGTAAAAATCTTTTTCCTCAATTTACGAATGAAAAATAAAAGATTTAGTTTGCTTGGTGAAATTTTTAAACTTTTAGATTTATCCTATCACAGAAAGCCCAAAATATCAAAAAAAGTCAATCTATCTCGAACTTTCAAAAGTAAATCAACAAAGAGACCTTTTTTATTTGACTGAGGCATTTCTATACAATATACAGCATGTACTCTAGAATAATTAGTAGTGAGATTGATTACCTCATCCCTCCTTAACAAGTTTCGCTATGGTAGGGATATATGGTATGGGCAAGAGCCTTTTATGGTTCAATGACGGCCTACTATGAAGGAGAAACGTATCTCAAAGCGCAACAGTATATTAAATCCATCACTTTTTTTGATCGTTCCATTCATTGGTACACACCTTTCAATTTTTTTGTGGAGCGTTCAACTGAACGTCTCTGGGGTCTAGGCAATCATACTGAGCAGCAAGGAGATCTATGATAAACGGGAAAAAAATTTTAGTGGTTTTACCGTCATACAATGCAGAGAAAACTTTGGAGAAAACATACAGGGAAATTCCCCTAGATATTGTGGACGAAGTTTTACTTGTGGACGATTACAGCGCAGACAAAACCGTATCTTTGGCTAAAAAATTGGCTATTAGGACCTTCATCCATGATCGTAATTTTGGTTACGGACGCAATCAAAAAACATGCTACAGGGAAGCTCTACGATTAAAGGCCGATATAGTCATTATGCTTCATCCTGATTACCAGTATACACCAAAATTAATCATGGCTATGTCGAGCATGATTGCTTTTGACATATATGATGTCGTTTTGGGTTCCCGTATAATAGGGGGAGGGGCTGTTAAAGGCGGAATGCCTGTTTATAAATATATTTCAAATCGTTTACTCACGGCTATGGGAAATCTGTTGATGGGAACTAAACTATCAGAATTTCATACTGGGTATCGGGCTTTTTCTCGAAAGGTATTGGAGAGTTTGCCTTTACATAAGAATTCTGATAATTTTGTTTTTGACAACCAGATTCTGGCCCAGATTATATATAATGGATTCAGAGTCGGGGAGGTATCTTGTCCAACTAAATATTTTGAAGAGGCGTCCTCAATTAGTTTTAAAAAAAGTGTGGTTTATGGATTAGGTGTTATCGCAACTTCCTTCCAATTTAGACTTCATAAAATGGGATTAATTAATTCAAGATTATTTTCAAGTGAAGATGAGTCTATTAAAACTGATTATTATGATAAAGCATAAAAAAGGAGTTGATCCCATTAATGTTTTAAACGTAGATAGGAAAGTATAACTGAATTCAAATAGATTAGGCAGTGCAAAAAAAATAGAAGTAAATAATAGATTAAGGTCTTTTTTATAGGGTTTCTAGCAGCCTTGATTGTTTCTATTATTATTCTCTCCTGCGTCCATCCCATCAGCAAAGATGCCCTTGTTCACCACCTGGCCGTCCCCAAAATACAACTCAAGCATGGGGAAATCCCGTCCATGGAATTCTCTTATTACCCAATGAACTTAGATCTGTTGTATATGATCCCACTCTATTTTGGAAATGACATCGCACCAAAGTATATTTACTTCGGTTTTGCTATGTTAACATCTTGGCTTATTTTTATTTATTATAGTGTCTGAATCGCGTGGGGCTGTTATTAGTCATTGACAGACAGGGATAGATTCCTTATCCTTCGCCTCACAAAAAAGGACTTCCTATCACCTAAATCGTCTACTTTCTATTTTTAAGCCAGATAAAGCTTTGAAATTGATGAAAATCATCAGTGATAAAAATCCAGATTTCCTCGATACCGTCTATAGCTATTTGGTCGGCTCTTTGAACAGATCTTGGCGGAAGAGTCTTAGTGCTGCAAGAGTACTTCGCTTTGCCATTTTAAAGTAATGTAAAAAGTACTCCTATTGTGAATCGCGACGTCGAATTAACTATGATTTCTCCTTGCGCTGGTTCACTGGATTTTACTAAACCATTGAGAAAGTCATCCATTTAGGGGTGGATGAATCGACACCTTACGTAGGGGTTCTTCGGGACGCGAAGCGTAGTGTGACATGCTAGTTTACTCTAATCCTGTGCCACATTTTATGGTTTTGTAAAAAGCAATCAATTCAATTAAACCTCAGACCTGGAAGGGGATCAATAATATTCTGGTGACTATGAAAAAGGGTATACTTTCAGCAATTATCGTTGCTCTTATTTTTTTTCTTTTTGGGTTCAGAGTTTTCCTCTCCGTTGAACATAGATTTGATCCGGACGAGTTTGAACATATCCACGCAGCTTGGTGCATAAAGCAGGGGCAAATTATTTATAAAGATTTTTTTGAACATCACCCGCCTCTTTTTTATTTCACTATATTACCTCTTCTTCACTTGCATGAAGGTATAACCGGATTGACATTATGCCGTATCGCGATGCTACCCTTTGCTTTCAGCATCCTAATTCCTGACTTACTTAATAGCCAAAAGACTCAATAACCATCTTTCGGGATTGATGGCAGCTTTTATTCTTAGCACAGTGACACTGTTTTTAGAGAAATCCATTGAAGTGAGACCAGATGTTCCTGCACTAATGTTTACACTTATGAGCTTCTATATTCTGTTTATATCTGATCGTGGTTGGGCCATTTTTTTTAGTGGTGTAATAATGGGAATTTCTTTGCTATATACACCCAAAACTGTTTTTGCACTTATAGGTTTGCTCATCACAATTTTCCTTTTCCTTAGATACTCCCGGCAAGGTATCCTTATTTTGCCACTCTTTTTAACCGCGATGAGTGTTCCTGTTGTGCTTTCGGCCTTCTACCTCTATACCCAAAACGCTCTTTCCTCCGCTGTATTTTTTAACTACAATTTCAACATCATGATTCCCTATACGTATCAGTGGTATAACGTGACCAACAGCTTTTTGTCCTCATTTACTGATAACACACTCTTCTGGAGCATGGGAGTCCTTGCACTAGTATTAACATGTATTCACCTCTTTCGTAATAGGAATAATAGAAAGCTTCGCTGCTGGCAACAACAGGCACTTTTGGTTGGATTCACTCTCGGAGGCATTCTCGGCATTATGACTATACAGGTGCCACTGAAACAGTATTTCATGATCTTTGTTGTTCCGATATCGATTCTGATTGCATACCAATTGAGTAATGCCTGCGAAAGATTCACCTACCACATGGGGAAAAAAGTTGGCGAGTGGACTCTTTTACTATTCGTTTTCTTCCTGCTTATGGAGACTCCAATAGCTTTAACGGCAGAATACCGTGAAAAGAACGACAGACAGCTCCAGATAATGAGATTTGTATGGGAAAGTACGGAACCCAACGACGTAGTCTTCGACTGTTGGACAGGTCTTTATGTTTTTGGGTCTTCGTGTAATCGTGTGGGTAAAAAGCAGCATAAAATTGGCATAGATTGGCTGTGGATAATGAGAAATAGAGTTTTCATAGGTATAAGAAATCTGGCATGATTACTGGATGGGAAAA
>Ga0180009_10000708_pt1 | contig 43816 bp, 27 predicted proteins | sample OS_PC_MetaG_FD_123537 | JGI IMG/M metagenome (GOLD analysis project Ga0180009, IMG submission 123537) | Groundwater microbial communities from the Aspo Hard Rock Laboratory (HRL) deep subsurface site, Sweden - OS_PC_MetaG | ecosystem: Environmental > Aquatic > Deep subsurface > Groundwater...
GCTTGGCCTTGACAAGACCGGCCGACCGACGGATTGGTTTTACTAAGCAAAAGCGATAACCCCAAAGTCAGATTGGTATTTTCATTTTACTTCCCCGTTTTCATAGGATTTTTGACAGAACCATTATGGTTAGAACCACCAACACGACAAACGTTTAAAAAACTCGTTACTGTTCAGCTCAAGTTTCGCTTCAGAAGCCGGTACCTGTCTATAATTGAACTCATTCTCGGCGGGCTCCATGTTCGAAGCTGCAAGCTTCGCTTCTCACCTCCGAGGGCAGTCGTTGACTACGCCATCCTGGCTCCGTTTAACCACTCCCAATCCGTTCAATCACACACAGGTACCAGCTTCCAACGCAGAAATGTGGTGAATAGTTACAAAAACGCCAACTATTCGGCTCGGTAGGGCAGCCTCAGTCCCCGGTTTGATTGCCCATCGCTGCCTCCTTTATAAGAGGTTGAAAAACAGTTTCAACATAACGGTTTCGATTGACCAATATAATCCTGTGTCACTTACACACATACGAACCAGCCCTATCGGGCACAACGAAAACATAAGAATAGTATTCTGTTACCATCCGTGTCTGGTACAAACCTCTTTCAGACGGAGACTCGTTTCAAGATGATCTAGAACTCATTTCGCTGAAATCCCAAAACTCGGACTATGTCCTCAGACAGTTGGGATTTCGGACGCTCTATTTCGTTCAGATCATCTAAAAACTCGTCTAATCGTCTGAAACAGCTTCATACCAGACACTCTGTCCAGACAGCCAAATCATATTCTCATACAAACCACCATGACCAGCAGGTCACAACGAAGGATGAGGATGTCTCTGTCGTCCGCAATCAATGTCCCGTGGCGAAGAGGACGGCCGGCATGGTCAGGACCAGGAGTTTCACATCGAGCCAGAGCGACCAGTTGTCAATATAGTTCAGGTCCATCTTCATCCAGGTTTCAAAATCAATGTTGTTCCGACCGCTGACCTGCCAGATGCAGGTGAGACCCGGTTTCATGGAAAGGCGGCGGCGCTGCCAGACTTCGTATTTTTTAACCTCCTCCGGGACCGGGGGTCTGGGTCCCACCAGGCTCATCTCACCCCTGAGGACGTTAATCAGCTGAGCCAGCTCATCCAGGCTGCTCCTGCGCAGTATCCGTCCAAGCCAGGTGACCCGGGGGTCGTTCCTTATTTTAAACACCGGGCCGTCCACCTCGTTCTGACTGATCAGTGCTTCCTGCATTTTATCCGCACCCTGGACCATGGTGCGAAATTTCAGCAGATAAAACTCCCGACCGCCCAGCCCGATCCGTTTCTGCCGATAAAACACAGGTCCCTTCGATGTCAGTTTAATCGCCACCCCGATGACGATCAACAGCGGGGAGAGCAGTACCAGCAGGATAAAAGCAAGCAGATAATCCATGATCGCTTTGGTAAACAGGGCTATCCCGTTCTGGGGCACGCTGGAGAGAACGATGGTCTGCATCCCCATAAACGAATTGAAATAGGCGGAGGCGCTCTCCGGCTTATACATGATACTGGGAATCTCCCAGTCGGGCAGCACCCGGATGCTCACGCCAGCCGTCTCGGCAAAGAAAATATGCTCCTTGATCCCGTCGATCTCCTTGAGCGGCATGGCAAAAACCACCTCATCCACCGGATTCTCGCACAGAACCTGGTTAAAATCCCGCATGGTCCCGGTCACCTGGATACCGTCATAGACCTCCACCCCCACCCGGCTTTCATCCGTCTCCAGGCACCCCAGGATCCTGATGCCGGAATCATTTGTTTTGAGTACCCGGCGGATCAGATCATAGGCCCGTTTGCGGCTGCCAACGACCAGGATGTTCCTGAGACTGAACTCCCTGTTTTTATGCACCTGGAGGGAAAAGTAGATCATCCCCTTGTTGATCATCAGGCTGCAGAACGCGATCACGATAAACAGCGCCATCATCAGCCGGCTGACGTCCGCCTCCTTGATCATATAGAGCAGCAGGATCACGGTCCCAAAACCCAGAAACGTCCCCTTGAGGGTATTGCCGATAATCTGATCGAGGGTGCGTCCCCGGTAGGGTTTGTAAAACCCACTCAGGTTAAACATCACAAAACAGCTGAGCAGGACCAGCAGCAGTACAAAATAGTAGTTGGGGTCCTGGGAAATCCCACGAAAGGGCTCCGGCAGAAAATACCGTTTGATCATGTAGGCCGAAATAAAAGAAGCCGCCAGAATACCGAGATCGACGACCTGATGCAGTATCTTCAAATGCCTGTTATCGACGGTATACATCATCGTCTCCGCTGACGCTAAAAAATGCTGAGCAAAGAGAGGACATAGGCCATGACACGGGACCCCTTTTTCTGAACCGATTCCTCGGGTTCTGCTGTTTTTGGCGCCCCGTAGGGTTCCGGAGCGGGTTCATTGGAGGCCAGCTGTGCATCAGGGTTTTTGTCCGCCCCTGACACGGACTGCACACCCCGTTTTGTCCGTCTCTGGGTCTTGTTTTCGGTCACAGCTCCTGTTTTCTCTCCCTTGCTGTTATCTGCCAGTGCCTCAGCGCCCGATTTAACAGGGGTAACGTCCCGTGCAGCCACAACGGTTGTTCCCCGCCCCGGGGCCTGGCGCTGCTCTGTCCGCGCAATCGGGGTGACGGCTACTTCATTGGACTCCCCACTTTCCCGGCCGTCCTTTTCCGCGGTCACGACATAGTAGAAAGTGGTATTGGTGCCCAGATGCGCGTGTTTGTAGCCGCTGCGAACATCCCTGATCTGCTGTCCGTTATATTTGGTCACACCGCGGTTATGGCTCCAATAGAGGTTGTACCGGGTATCACTGTCGGCCTGTTCCCAGGTCAGGACATTGTTTCCCTTGTCCGTCTGGACGGAGACAACCGGAGAGAAGAGCATTCTGCTGGTTTTTTCCTCCCCGAAGGTCAGGGGGCTGTCTTCCTTTTGTATGGGTGTCAACCGGACCGATTGTTTCTTCTCCAGTCCCGGAATATACTGCTGACGAACGACCTCTGTATCGATCCGCCCATACCCGGGGCTGATCTCGGTTATCTCGATGTCGGGTTTTTCGTCCACCATCACCCGGTGGGAAGAGACGGTCACATGCCTGGCGGAGGAGTCGATCAGCTCCTGGTAATCTTTGTTGTAAATATTGACTGCAATGGCATTGTAGTCATCTTTCAGCAGGAACCCCGCCGGGAAGGAGACCTTGAAAAAACGGAGATCATCTGCCGGAATCACCGGCAGCCGGAACCCACGCCAGACCCGCTCCTCGTTCTCCATCTTAAAGAGAATCACGCCACTCAGTTCAATATCGTCTGCCGTTAGATTCTTCACGTAAAAAAAGGTATCGAAGATATACAGCTCCTCATTCCACTCCAGATCAATGGCTGAAATAGAAGCCCTTTTCTCCTGCTGACCCTGGGCTGACAGCGCCATGGGAATGTTGATCATCATGACCATCAGCAACCAGAGCAGAAACTTTATCGTTTTCACGTCACCCTCCTGAAATCAATTAATCAGTAACAAACACCCATGACCAGCAGGTCACAACGAAGCATGAGATTGATATCGCGATGTTGACCCGCGACTGAATGACGCATCCTTAATTAAAGCGAGCCATCACGTCATATCTATCTGGTCCGGATTCATCTCCTTTTCCGCATAGGCCAGGTGCAGTTTTCCGTCGACAAAGAGATCAAAGATACCCGGGTCGATGTGGTTGTCTTTTTTCATAAAACTTAAAATCCTGACCGCCTGAGACAGGGACATGGGTTCCTTGTACGGGCGGTCCTTCGCTGTCAGGGCCTCGAAAATATCCGCGACGGCCATGATCCGGGACTGCAGAGGCAGTTCGTCTCCCGAGAGCCCTTTTGGATAGCCGCTGCCGTCCAGTTTTTCATGGTGGGCGGAGGCAAACTCCGGAACCCGGGCCAGATGCCTGGGAAACGTCAATTGTTCCGTGATCTTTTTGGTCATCCCGGCATGGTTTTCGATGATCTTTCGTTCCTCAGTGCTGAGGGTGCCTTTTCGAATACAGAGATCCTCAGCCTCCTTCTCGGAGAGATAGGGAAACTGCCCGTCGGCTGTGGTATAGGTTCTGGCTGCAATCGCCTGGATGCGAGCCACGGATTCGTCACGCATAAACTCACCGGTGTTGTTGCACGACTTGATAAATTCAAAGGATTCCCGAATCTCCCGGATCTCCTTGTCCATCTCGGCATCCAGCTTCTTCAGCCGACGGGAATCACCTTTCCTGGAGGTCATCAGTTCGATTTTATCCTGCAGAAACCGGTTGACCACGGATGCTTCAATCAGCCGGAAGCGTGTTTCCACCAGCGCAATGCGGTCAACCACGGTTTCCAGTTTGGTTGCCTTGTCTACCACATGCCCCGGGGTGATGACCTTCCCGACATCATGCATCCAGGCGGCAATCCGCAGCTCCTCCATTTCGTCTTCGCTGAAATGGATGTCCCGAAACGGTTCCGCATCGGATTCATTGATCTTCTTCGCTATCAACATGCTCAGATCCACCACCCGGCGGATATGGCCACCGGTATAGGGCGATTTCTCATCGATGGCGGTGGCAATGCTCTTGATGAATGCGTAAAACAGGTTTTTCAGGTCGTTGATCAACTGCACATTGGTCAACGCAACAGCCGCCTGGGAGGCCAGCGACTCGATGATGTTGACATATTCCGACGAAAATGCGATCGTTTTGCCGGTCTGCCTGTCAATGGCATTCAGGAGCTGCAGCACACCGATGATCTTGTTTTCGTGATTGTGCATGGGGATCACCAGCATCGAGCAGGTGCGGTATCCCGTAGCGGCGTCGTACTTCTTGGTGCCGCTGAAATTAAAATTCTTTGCCTTGTATACATCCGGGATATTCACCGTCTCACCCGCCAGCGCCACGTGGGAGGAGACATTCGTATGATTGGGCTCATTCCCGTCGAGATACAGTTGGACGTTCGGCAGCACAATCGGATTCCCGCTCGCACCGCCCTGGTGTATATTCAGTGTCTCATTCTGCAGGACCTCGAAATGCAGACTGCGGTTATTCTCATCCATTGTATAAAGTGTCCCCGCATCGGCACCGGTGATCTCCCTGGCTTCGTTGACAATCATCTCAAAGAGCTTGTTGATGTCTTTCTCAATGGTGAGCGCCTTGCCAATCTCGGACAGCTTCCGAATATGCCGGATCTGGTCTTCGGCATAGTCTTTGACTTCGTTCACGATCGTCTTCAGCAGATTGCCCAGCTTTTCATCTCCAGCTGGTATCTCCAGTGCCCCATCCAGATTTTTTTTCTTTTTTGATTTTCCCGCGCCTTTCGGTTTCGTCACAATCAAGTCCTTATATATAAAACGTTCGTTTTCCTGCCGCCGTTTTCTGATTTTTGCTATCAGATTCATCCGATCAGTCAGTATATTGACGTCACCAGCCTGATCCTGCTTCGAAGTGCACACTCGATTCAGCGCATCGGGATAACGGGAACGTTCTGACAGGCAACTGCTAAGGAAAGTCTCTGTTCTGGGAATTATTTTCAGAATCGATCTCGATCAGTTCCAACAAGGAAAGACGAGTCATCTGATTTCCAAAATAAACCTTACACACTATAGTTTCAGGATGAATACAAAATTCTTGGTTAATATCAACGGTAAACGTATGACATCGGCTCTCTTAAATCAGTTAAAGATCTATAATTATTAATTTTATCTGTCATGATGCCCCATTTTTACCAGACCCCTCAGGGAAGCCCGGCTTCTGGTCGTCCTTGAGGAAGACTCTGCGACGGAACGGCATTGCAAGCCGATACAACGGGAATAAAAGGCCCACTCATGGTCGATCGGGTTGCCGGGCATGATGAATAGATCCTTTTCTGGTAAATTTTCCCGGTTAATTTTTGAGCAACAACCCGGTGTTTTTTTTGCAGAGATTTTGAGGCGGAATTGGACTATAGCCTTATAAACAGGGCAGAAGAAAAGCCTTATAAACAGGGCAGAAGAAACTGATTTTTTCAACCTGCCAACCGGATTCCTGCCTGGATTTTTTTTTTACCAGGCCGTCCAGGATTCTCTCTTCCCTGCCATGTTACCCAAGTCACATGTTTCGGTTTTTCCGCAGTGATATTGACACTTCCAATCCTTTTTTTTATGACCTCCGAAAAACAAACCAGGATGATTTCCGACCCCTGCAATGATGTTAATGCCGCCTTTTTCAGGTACATTCGCGACAGGGAATAATGTCATTCGCGACACCATTATAATGCCTCTGTATCTGTACATCCCCTGATAATGAAGTTTTATAGATTTGATTTCCCACGTTCGCGACATAGCCTGAAATTTTGGGACCAAAGTTTTTTATTTTTCTTTACAATAAATTTCTTTCCATCTATGGTATCTCAGCGATTCAAGTGTCCAAAAAGTTACCAGGAGGCCTGTTTTTCATGTCACTATCGGAACCTGTCTAAACCGGTTTTTCAGCCTTCCCACCTGCGTTTTTCTTGATAACCCAATGTTAATAGACCAAGAGCAATCGATATTTTAACATTGATTACAGATAAAGAGGGATGGAACATTTCGAACTACTGAAAAAAGACCCGAAAAAACACCGGTCACAGCTGATTGCCGGTAGTTCCGACATGAGACATCAACCCGGACAGGCGGCCTGCCCCCCGAACGTCTATCTGCCCGGGGATATTCTGGTTGGCAGAGATGAGGCACTCAAAACCTTGAGAAAAATCCGGGAAGAGGTCCTGCACGAGAAGGCAGCGGCCATCCTCATCAGCGGTGACCCGGGAACCGGAAAGACATCCCTTGTCGAACGATGGCAGGCCGAGTATCCGGAAAGTGCCGGTTATTTTGTCTCCGCTTTTTTCCAGCCCGCACAACAGAACAGCCCCTATGCAGCCATTGCGTCTTTTTCTGAGCAACTCGTCCAACAGGTCCTGACTGAAGATGATGAAACCCTTTTAACCTGGCGAGACGAGATCATCAGAAAACTGGATAGCAACGTGCATCTGCTGATCGAATTGATACCAGCTCTGGAATTGTTGATCGGTCGGCGGGGCATCAGCGAAAAAATTCAGCCGGAGGAAACCCGTATTATTCTCCAGCAGGGTTTCAGAGATTTTATCAGTACGTTGACCGAGATCACCCATAAACCACTGGTGTTCTTTCTGGACGATCTGCACTGGGCCGATCCCGCCAGCCTGGACCTGCTGGTTTCTGTCTTCAACGGTAACACCCTCAGACAACTGTTGTTCATCGTTGCCTGGAGCGAAATTGAGCATGACACGGAGAGATTGCTGCAGACAGCCATCGATACCATCAAACAGTCCGGAGCCGCTATTGCCGAGATCAATCTGGAAGGATTATCGGCCGATGATATCCAACAACTCGTCACCGAGACCCTGGGTGAAAACTCCGTCAACACCAGGAAACTGGCCGGCTTGATACATCAGAAAACCCAGGGGAACCCTTTTTCGACCCGAGAACTGCTTAACAACCTTTACGCCAGACAGCTGATCCGATTTGAAAAGTCATGGCTGTTTGATGGAAAGATGATAGCGGAAGAGAACGCCGGCGATCACATGACTTTTATCACGGATCGGAAAAAGGACCTTCCAGATTCGACCCTGGCTGTGCTGAACACTGCCTGCTGCCTTGGAGAGTCCTTTGCTGAAAGTCTGATTGCAGAATTGCTCAACGAAGACAAGGCAAAGGTCATCCTGAATCTGGAACTGCTGCTGGAAAGAGAAATTCTCTGCAAACGAGGCCCGAATTACATGTTCGTCAATGGCCGAATCGCAAAAGTGCTCTGGTTAAGCATTCCGGAAAAAGAGCGGATGGAAACCCATTATCGCATCGGCAGACATCTGCTGCTGCAGGCAACGGAAACCGGAACCCAGAAGAACTGCTATTTCATCGCGCATCATTTCAATCAGACCTTTTTATTGGCCAGAGATCCAAAAGAACAGCAGTTAATCGCTGAAATAAATCTGAAGGCCGGCTGTAAAGCAAAAAATGAAGGAGCCTTTGCGACAGCGCTGCACTTTGTGCGTTCCGGACTTGAGGCGCTGCCAGCAACCCCCTGGGACGATAACTATGCGTTAACCCTTGCCCTGTATACGGAGATGGCGGAAGTGACGCAGTTAAACAGCCATGATGAGGCAATGCATGAAGCTGTTTCTGCGGTCCAGGCCAACGCTGTTCACCCCCTGGATTTGATTCGTGTCACTGAAATTCTCATGGCGCATCATTGCGAGCGGAATGAATTCAAAAAGGCCATCAATATCGGCACACGTGCGCTGAAAACGGTTGGGGTCCAGATGTCTCAAAATCCGACGCGGCTGTCGATCGTTCCTTCCCTGCTAAAAACCATCCTGCTGACCAGAGGGAAAAGCACTGTGGCCATTCTAAATCTGCCAGAGGCCACCAATGAAGAAAAAACAGCGGCCATGCGCATTTTGAAAGCCCTCTTTCTGCCGGCGTTTTACACACACCAGGAATTTTTTCTCCAGCTGATCCTGAAAGCAGTCCAGCTGACTGTGAAAAACGGAATTACCCCATTTTCCGAGACCGCTTTTCTTATCTACGGTTCCGTACTTGACTTCGTCTTCTTAACCTTCGGCAACGTCACGAAGTACCGGCAGTTGGGAATCAACCTGGCCCGACGCTTGAAGCGCTCATCTGCAGAAGCCTATGTCCAGTTTATCCTCGCCTGTCATATCAATCACTGGTCATTCCACCTGGGTGAAAGCCTGGACATCCTGAAGTCGGTATATCTGCAGGCAAAGCAGACTGGCGACATTCAGACATCGGCACTGGCCATAGCCAACTATACCGGTTTCGGTCTGTGGACCCGTACAAACCTGACCGCACTGGACAGGGAATATGATGAATACACCAGGTGTTTTCAGACCCTGAAAAACAAAAGTGCGTTGCACCATTTTACACTGTATCGCCAATGGATAGCTAGTTTCAGGACTCCAGGCAACACCCCCGGTATCCTGTCCGGTCCCTATTTCAACGAGAATACCGCTATTCCTGAGTTAATCCGGCAGCACAATTTTGCAGCGCTCTGTACCGTTTATGTGGTGAAGACAAACCTGCTATTCCATTTCAGGCAGTATCGCGATGCATTTAAGTATGCCAAAAAAGCGCAAAGAATCATCCAGGCAATTTATGGGAAATACGCCGTCGCCATCCATAACCTTTTTTACTCCCTGACGGCAGCGGAACTTGCCAAAACAGCGACGCTCAGGGACCGAAAACGGTACTGCAGCATCATCCGCAAGAATCAAAAAGTCATGAGAACATGGGCACACAGTTGTCCTCAAAACTATCTTCATATGTATTATCTGGTGAAAGCCGAATTTCTCAGCGTTACGGGCGACCATACCCAGGCCTCGGTATATTATCAACAGGCGATTCTATCCGCGAGAGAGAACGGATTTACGCAAATCGAAGCCCTGGCCAACGAGCGGGTCGGGGTTTATTTTCTCAGAATGAATAATGAATTTGTCGCGCAGTCCTACCTGAACGAGGCCCATTCACTCTATACAGGCTGGGAAGCCTTTGCCAAAACAGATTTTTTACGGCAGGAACATCCCGATTTTTTTTCACCCGACCCAGGGCCATTCCGAACTACCATAGAATCGACTCCACCGCCAGAGGCCGCCGAAAGCAGAAACCCAGCCCTGAGGGCTAAAGACGGCATCAATCCCTTCGTTGAAATCCCTGGTCGGGAGGAACCCGAACATGCTGAAACACTGAAGGACGAATTTCTGACAACAGCCTCATATGAATTGCAGAACCCGCTGGAGGGAATTATCGGCATTACCCGCACGCTGATTGATGGCGCCAAGGGGGAAATCCCGGAGCCTGTTCAGTCAGACCTCTCACTGGTGGTTTCCGAGGCCAGAGGACTCTCAAAACTGGTCGATGATATTCTGGACTTCAGCCGTCTTAAAAATGAACGCATCCAGTTGCGGACGATCCCCATCGATCTCCATCAAGTTGTGGAGGTGGTCCTGTTTTTTGCCCGCAGTTGGAGCAGAGACAATGGAATGACATATACAAACAGTATTGATGCCGATATGCCACTGGTCTCTGCGGATAAGAACCGCCTGCAACAGATCCTGCTCAACCTGATGGCCCATGCTTTAAGATCCTCACCACCCGGCATCCTCGACATATCCGCGAGAAAAATCAACGAGATGGTAGCCGTCACGGTGGCATTGACACCGGCTGAAACATCGAACCCCGGACAGGAACAGATCCAGGCACCTGTTGCCCCGCCAACAGGATCGGCAGCGGGAGATCAAAATCCCATTCAGTTGTATATCATCAAAAAACTGGTTACGTTGCACGGTGGCCGGTTAACCGTTGACGCACTGGATAACTCAGGCCCGTCATTCACATTGACACTCCCGGTATCCCGACAGGAATCGCAACCATCCGCTGCCCCTGTAGCTGTTTTTGCCCCAGAGGGGTCTGTTGCACCGGAGAATCCTCTAGCGGAAGTGAATCCAACCCTCCCCCCTGCTGAAACTTCCCCACCCGGTCAACAGACGATCCTGATTGTCAATGACGAGCCGGCCGGTCTTCAGTATCTCGTCAATGAACTGACTCTGCAGAACTATCGTGTGCAGATCGCCCGGGATGGGTTTGAGGCCATGGAACGGCTCAAGGAAGAACCGCCGGATCTGGTATTGCTGGATTTAATCATGCCCCGCATGAACGGTTTTGAATTCTGTCGCTGCATCCGCAAAAACCACGAGTTGAGTGCGCTTCCAATCGTCATGCTGATTGATCGAAACCGAACCAACGATCTTGCCCTGGGCCTCCAGTGCGGCGCCAACGACTACCTGACCAAACCATTCCAGAAAGAGGAACTGGAGATACGGATTCGCAATCAGCTGGCCGCTCAAAAGACCACAGCGACCATCAAAGAGCTTAAATACCTGAAAAAAGAATTATTTTTAAAAGAAGAAAACGAAGCCCGCCTCAACATCTCCCAGCAGAAACTGAGAACCATTCTGGATCAAGTCAGCGATCCTGTTTTCTTTTTCGACGCGCATCTCAGGATTACGCACCTCAATAAGAAAGCGGAAGACCTTTTCGGTTGTCAGCGCACACAACTCGGAGAAAAAAAAGTCTGCCATCTTTTGCCGGATATTGAAGAAAAAGTGCTAGATTTTCAGAATATTGTTCACTGGTCGGATGAGGAATTCAATCAATGGAAGGAACATCCGGTGGCATTGCGGATTCATTCCGGAAATCAGGAATCCTTTGACATGCATGCGTTCATAAGCCGACTCGAAAGCCGACAAGGTGAGTTTTCAATCATTCTCAGTCACTCTTCAGAGACTGCATCACGCATACTGCCCGCTTCACTTGGAAAACAGAAAGTCCGCGAAAGGATTGTCACAAAGGACGCCCATTTCAGGGAACAGCTTGTAAGATTGATGCGACTGTCCCTGGCCTACTGGGAAGCCGCCACCGGTAAAGACAAATTCGATCTGGCAGAACAGAGTGGGCTATGGAAAGTACAAATCGACCAGGGATCCCTCAGAGCCCGAACCCTGGATAAATATCTCGATATCCGACAACTGTCGAAACATCCCCGCTGGAAAGACGTCATTAAGACAGCTCATTACGTTCTGGATAATTGCCCGGTTCTACCTGTAATGAAAAAGGAACTGGAGGATCAGACCTCCCGCGTGCTCTCCTTTCTCAACCGGAACAAAATCAAACGTCCGTTGTGAACCGTACCGTATATGTAACTATTCACCTGTATACGCCCCAAAGGTATTGTGTTTCAAGAAACGCATGAATCCTCCTGGAGCTCCTGGAAGCCATCCATCATGCGCAAAGGATTGCCCAACGATTTGTTTTTCAGCCTGATATCTGATCCCGGTTGTCGTTCCTCTCGCCACCTGCTATAGTCGCCCCATGAAATCAAGCGCACGATTATCCCCCCTGAAGTCCGTCGGGGAATGTTGCCGCTTACCGTCATGGCGCCGGCCAGACAGGTGATCCTGCCGGACGCCGGATGGCGGATCACACAACACCAGGAGGCTTCGCATGAATGGCAGGGAAAGAATCATCACCGCGCTCGAGATCCGGGAGGCGGACCGGGTCCCCCTCTATATCCACGGTATCAACGAAGAGCCCATTATCGGGATCGGCCGTCACCTGACCGACGGTCTGCCCGAACCGAAAAAATTCCACGAAATGACCGACAGCGAAAAGATGAAGCTGCTCGACACGCTCTTTCTCATTCACGAGGCGTTTGAAGTGGACGGTATGACCTCCTTCGAAATCGGGCACGAAGAGATCCTGGATGACAAGACCCTGCGGGATGACTGGGGTGTGATCTATACCCGGAATCCCCATGGTCTGCCGGTGGCTACCGGTCACCCTCTGCAGTCGGCCGCCGACCTGACTGCCTATGCGCCTCCGGAACCCAAGGCCGCCCACCTGCTGCTGCTCAACCTGGCAAAGGAGCGGTTTCAATCCACGAAGGCCCTTTTCTGGATGATGCGGGGATCTTTCGTACTCAGCTGGCGACTGGCCGGCATGACCAACCTGATGATGAAGATGGTTGATGATCCTGGATTTGTGCATCGTCTGGCGGAAATGACGGCCAACTTCAATCTCCAGCAGCTGGAACTGCTGGCTGCGGCCGGCGTGGATGTGCTGGTGATCGAGGACGATATCGCCCACGGCAGCGCCACCATGATCAGTCCCGCCCATTTTGCCGAGTACGTGAACCCTTACAACCGAAGGGTGGTGAAACGGGCCCATGAACTGGGACTGAAAGTGGTCCGCCACAGCGATGGCAATCTCTGGAAAATCCTGGATCTGCTCATCGAAACCGGTTATGACGGTCTCAACCCGCTGGAACCGGAAGCGGATATGGGGCTGAAAAAAGTGAAGGATTATTGTGGGGACAGGCTGTGTCTCCTGGGAAATATCGACTGCAAGGAGCTGCTGTGTGACGGCACACCGGAGGCGGTCGCACAGGCCGTCAGGCAGGCCATTGAGGATGCCGGAAAAGGCGGGGGTCTCATCATCTGCTCTTCAAACTCCCTGCACCCCGGTGTGAATCCGGAAAACTGTATCGCCATGTTTGAAGCGACCAGGAAATACGGTGTCTACACCGGCCACTAACGGCAGACAACCCTGGCCATAATTCTCGATAGACCCGTTCTGGCAGGGTGTTTCTTTCTGATCACTGCCCGGTTCTATGAAAAAGAGCTGGCCCGGGCCACCATCGCGAACGGGAACCCGGGCATCACCTTATAACTGCGGATGTTTATGAGAATCAGTCACCTGTTGCTGCTGCTGTTTCTGTTACTGGTCGTTTCAAAGAGCGGCGTTGCCGCACCGAAGGATCTGCAGGGCTGGATCGACCTGCCGGTGGAGGTGCACGACGAACTGATCCGGAAACTGAAGGCAGGTAAAAAATACAGCGAAGAGCAGCTGGAAACGATCACCCACTGCCTGAAAGAATCCGATGTCCGGCAGATCGTCAACTGTCTCTCGGATGACGGGCTGGAAGATGCGCTGGCAATTGGCTACCTGATCAAGGAGGAGATGGGAAAATTGCGGGACCGGGTTTGCGGCGGCTCCAGCATGGGAGAAAAGGACCGCTGCCAAAAGCTGCAGCAGGACCTGGCAGGGATGGGCGACCGCATCCTGGAAACGTGGTCCCAGACTCTCGCCAGCGGTGAGGCCTACCTGGAAAAAAGAACCGCCCTGACCCGTCTGAAGAGACAGATCTGTCACCATATCAACGAAAAAGACTGCTGGACCTGGCTCAACGAGCGCCTGGACCTGCACTGCAGTCCCGAAAAACTGGGTCGCGATGCGGAACAACTGAGGCAGTGCCGCATGGATGTGGCTCAGGATATCTGGAATCGGCTGAATGCAAAAAACTAGTGTCAAATCAACTGTCCAATGCCGGAAACAGCAGAAATTGGGGAACATGTACTCGTTACGTGTACCCTTATTTCTGCGAAATCGAAGCGGCAATCGAGAGATGACACAACACTAGCCCCCTGTCATGAATTGTTGGATCGCTTCGATGACGGTCCGGATATCCGCTTCAGAGACATCCAGATGGGTCACCAGCCGGTTTCTCCCGGACGGGCTGACCAGGATATCGCGCTCCTTGAGAAAAACAGCCAGCGCCATGCCATTCTGCGGTTTCAGGGTGGTAAAGACCATATTGGTGTCGGCGGAGAAGGGCTCCACACCCATTCCGGGGATCGACTGCAACCCCGAAGCCAGCAGAGCCGCATTTTTGTGATCTTCGGCCAGCCGCTGCACCTGATGCTCCAGCGCGAAGATCCCGGCAGCAGCCAGGATGCCGGCCTGCCGCATCCCGCCACCCAGCATTTTCCGCCAGCGACGGGCCGTTTTGATAAACGGTTTCGTTCCACACAGGACTGAGCCCACGGGAGCCCCCAGTCCCTTTGAAAGGCAGACCGAGACGGAATCGAAATGACCCGTAATGGTCTGCACATCGACCTTTAGCTTGACCGCGGCATTGAACACCCGCGCCCCGTCCAGATGGAGTGCCAGCCCATGTTTCCCGGCAAATGCCGCCGCCTCAGCCAGATAGGACAGAGGCAGCACTTTGCCCAGCTGGGTGTTTTCCAGACAGAGCAGGCGGGTCCTGGCAAAATGGAAGTCATCGGGTTTGATCGCCGCCCGGACCCTTTCCAGATCCAGGGTGCCGTTGTCCTCTAATTCCAGCGGCTGGGGCTGAATACTGCCCAGGACGGCTGCGCCGCCAGCCTCGTATTTATAGGTGTGCGCCTGTTGACCCACAATGTATTCGTCTCCCCGCTGGCAATGGCTCATCAACGCCAGCAGGTTGCTCTGGGTCCCGCTGGTGGCAAAAAGCGCGGCTTCAGTGCCGATCATTTCAGCCGCCAGGGACTCCAGGCGATTGACCGTCGGGTCTTCGCCGTAAACATCATCCCCCACTTCGGCCGCTGCCATGGCAGCCCGCATCCCGGCCGTCGGTCTGGTCACTGTATCACTTCTCAGATCAATCATATGGTCATAACTCACTAATTTTTGTTTAACACGGAAAGTTACGATTCACCACTTTATCTAAGCAGAAGCCAAGACCCGTATGTCATTGAACTCATTCTCGACAGACTTCCATGTCTGTCTCCGAGGGCGGTCGTTGAGATCGCCCTCCTGGCGATGTCGAACCACTCCCAATCCGTTCAATCACATACAGGCCCCGGCCCCCTGGCTGAAAAAGGGGTGAATAGTTTCGATAATCGTATCTATTCTGTTCAATTTCCGCTCAGCCCCGAAGGTGTTGTGTTTCAAGAACCTTGGAAGCCAGGGATGGCTTCCAGGAGCTCCAGGAGGATTCATGCGTTTCTTGAAACACAATACCTTTGGGGCGTATACAGGTGAATAGTTCCGATAATCTTAAGGGCACCTTGATTAACTGGAACGCAGTCAGCATCAAAGGGTTGGTGTTTCAAGAACCTTGGAAGCCAGGGATGGCTTCCAGGAGCTCCATGGAGGGACTCGTGCGTTTCTTGAAAGATCAACCCTTTGGTGCGTAAACTCGATATTTTTAAATAATCAGGGTGCCCTTAAGATAATGACGAATCTATCCCTTCTCCACCATTTCCTTGATGGTATCCACCACGTCCGGATTGGCAAGGGTCATGACATTTCCCACATCCGTCCGGTTGGAGATCGCTCCCAGGACCCGGCGCATGATTTTCCCGGACCGCGTTTTGGGCATGTCGGGGACGATCCAGACTCGCCGGGGTTTGGCGATTTTACCGATTTCTGAGCAAATGGTGTCGGATATCTTCCGGGCCAGGGCTTCAGTAGCTTCTACACCCGGTTTCAGGGCAATATACAGATCCGGTTCCTTGCCTTTGATTTCATGGTTCACCGGCACAACAGCCGCCTCGGCCACCTCGTCCACCACCATGGCTGCTGATTCGATCTCCTTGGTCCCCAGCCGGTGGCCGGAAACATTGATGACGTCATCAATCCGCCCCAGAATCCGGTAGTAGCCGTCCCCGGCTTCCATGGCCGCATCCCCGGTGAGATAGGGCCAGTCCCGCCAATCCTTGCTCTGGGGGTTCTTGCAGTAACGGGCGAAATAGGTCTCCACAAATCGCTCGCGATTGCCCCAGACCGTCTGGAACTGCCCCGGCCAGGGATTCTGGATACAGATATTCCCCGCCCGGCCCTCACCGCGCTTGATCTCAACGCCCAATTCGTCATAGATGATGGGATGAATACCGGGAACCCCCGGCCCGGCACTTCCGGGTTTCATCGGGCGGAGACCCGGGATGGTGCTGCACAGAAAACCACCGGTTTCAGTCTGCCACCAGGTGTCCACAATGGCGGCTTTGCCTTTCCCCACCACTTCGTAGTACCACTTCCAGACTTCCGGTTCGATGGGTTCGCCCACGGTTGTCATATGCTTGAAGTTAAAATCGTATTTCCTGGGTTCGTCAGGACCGATTTTCCGCAGGGCGCGGATGGTGGTGGGGGCTGTATGGAAAATATTGACCGCCAGTTCCTGGGCAATCCGCCAGGAGCGTCCCGCATCCGGATAGGTCGGCACCCCCTCGTAGATAACCGTCGATGCGCACAGGGCCAGGGGGCCATAGACGATAAAAGAGTGGCCGGTAATCCAGCCGATATCAGCCATACACCAGTAGACATCCTCCGGGTGAATGTCCTGGACATATTTCGACATGGCCGTCACATAGGCCAGGTACCCGCCGGTACTGTGCTGGCATCCCTTGGGTTTTCCGGTCGTGCCACTGGTATACATGAGGAACAGCGGATCCTCGGCATTGACGGAAACCGGTTTGACCCGGATCCCGTAGAATTCCTTCAGCTTCTCATTTACAAAGGTATCCCTTCCCTCAACCATCGGTGTCTCAGACGAATATCGCCCGGGATAGCGCTGCCAGACCAGTACCTGGTCGACCACCTGCCCGTTTTTCGCAGCAATGGCACAGGCCTCGTCGGCCGCGGCCTTGTGGTTGAGCAGCTTGCCGTTACGGTAGTATGCATCCATGGTCAGGAGCACGCGGCTCTGTGAATCAACAATCCGATCCGCACAGGCGCTGGCGGAAAACCCGCCGAAAACCACCGAGTGAATCACACCGAGCCTGGCACAGGCCAGCATGGTAATGGGCAGTTCCGCCGACATGGGCATGTGGATCGTGACCCTGTCCCCCTTGGTGAGACTGGCAAAATCCCGCAGCAGCGCCGTCATTTCATTCACCCGGACGTAGAGTTCCTGGTAGGTGATATGATCGATGCGCTCCTCCTCCAGCTCAGGGACGAAATGAATGGCCGTCTTGTTCCTGTTTTTGGCCAGGTGCCGGTCCACACAGTTATAGCTGGCATTGAGCTTCCCGCCGACAAACCATTTGAAGCAGGGGGCATCGCTCGTATCGAGGGTTTTTTCCCAGTACTTGTCCCAGGAGAGAAGTTCTGCAAACTCGTTGTAACAGTCGGGAAAATTTTCCAGGCTGAATCTCTCAAAAATACTGCTGTCAGTCAGGTTCGCCTGGCCCACGAAATCAGCGGAAGGATGATAATATGCCTCTTCTCCCCAATGCACCGCAATCTGGGCTTCTGAAGTCCCAGTTATCTGTTTTTCCGACATCGCCTTCATCTCCTTGAATCACTATTTTGACAAATTCGTAAAATGCCCCAAAATCGTCTCCTGAGCTGCGAGACTCGCAGCAGCGAACTGAACGCCGGGGTAACGATCGTTTTCATCTGCCTGAATTCCGGTTCTGCGCTGCAAGCTTCACGCATATCGTGCCGGAATGACAGGATGAGGCAGTTTTTGGGTTTTGTTGTCCACGCACCCTGAGCAGGTCTCTGTCCAGCATGGCTCTTTTTTGGCTGCTGCTGCCATATAAACAGATTTTTGCAGGAAATACAATAGTCCAGTTTTTTTGGGTGAACCAGATTTGTGTGGGTATGATCAATGTTGCCCACAGGTTTTTGGTGCAACCATTTTTGTCACTATTCACCTATATACGCCCTGAAGGTATTGTGTTTCAAGAAACGCATGAATCCTCCTGGAGCTCATGGAAGCCATCCATGGCTTCCAAGGTTCTTGAAACACAATACCTTCAGGGCTGAGCGGAAATTGAACGGAATACATACCCGTTTTTTGTTCGGGATTCAAACCGGGGGTTCAGTCCCTGTTTTTAATAGCAGCGTATTTCATGAGGGCATACATGGCCAGGGCACAGTCCTGGGAGCTGGTGAAGAGAGGAATATTGGCAGCCCGCATCAGTTCCAGCGCCTGTTCTCCCCGAGCAACCCGCTGGGCGATGACCGGTTTCCCATATTTTTCAGGCAGGCGGCCATATTCCGCCATTGCCTGGATCATCGCGATTTTTTGATCTGCCAGGTTGGCATGGGAGTGATTTCGTTCGGTGGGCACGTTGGTGATGATACCATCAATATAATTAAAAAAAGCCAGCTTCTCGATCACCCGGACCTCATCCTTTGTTTCAAAACCACCGGCCGCAAAATCCACTGGGTTGTTTGGCAGGGGGGCATGGGGCGGCAGAATCGCCTTGAGCGCCAGCTTGTCTTCCGCTTTGAATTCGGGAACGGTGAGCCCGAGCGCCCAGAGATTGTCCACGCAGGTGACCCCCTGCCCGCCGTTACCCACTACCGCCACCCGATCGCCCCGGGGCAGCGGCTGTTTCATCAGCGCCTCGGCCATCACCATCAAGTGTTCCATCTGCTCAACCCGGATAATCCCGGCCTGCCGGCACACCGCATCCACGATACGGTCCTCACCCGCGATGGACGCGGTATGGGACTTTGCCGCCCGGGCACCGACCGGTGAGCTTCCCCCTTTCAGCAGCAGGATGGGTTTTTTCCGGGAGACGTCACCCGCCACCTGGAGAAAGCGACGGGCGTCCTTGAACCCTTCCACATACAGGGCAATCACCCGGGTATCAGCATCTTCAGCCAGATAGAGGAGATAGTCGGCCACGGTCAGATCAGCCTGGTTCCCGATACTGATAAATTTGCTGAGACCGAATCCCTGGGCCCAGGCAGCCCTGATCGCCGTTCCCCCGAACATGCCGCTCTGGCTGATAAAAGCCAGGCTGCCGGCCATGGGCCGGGGCATGGGAGAAATGCTCAGCCCGCCTCCGGCGGATGTCCAGATCCCGTTGCAGTTCGGTCCGACAAACCTCAGACCGCCCTCCCTGGCAATTCTCACCGTCTCTGCCTGCAGGGCTTCGCCGTTTTCACCGGTTTCCGCAAAATCCGCCGAGATGACGATTCCCCCCCGGACCCCTTTTTTCACGCAGTTTCGCATGGTTCCCGGCATGTGCACGGCCGGTATCGTAAAAACCGCCAGGTCCACCATACCGGGAATGTCGAGAATATCCCCATAGGTCTTAAGTCCCTTGATTTCGGACTCTTTCGGGTTCACCGGATAGATGGGACCCCGATATCCGGAGGCAAGTACCCCGTTCAGCACCATATTGCCCCATTTACCCGGCCGGTTGCTGGCTCCGATGATCGCAATGGATCTGGGTTTAAAAATCGGATCAAGTTGCTCAATAATCGTTTCTGACATGGTGTTCCGTGTATGAAGACTCTTAGGGCACCTGCAAGGCAGGATGTCCGTTCAGACCCCGTCCGGGTTTATCAGCCGGGGCAGAAAAAATAAGGTGTCCCTGTTCACCACAGAGACACTGAAAGCACAGCGATTATGCTTTTCACTGGCTGAAGTCATGATCAATCTTTTCGAAGCTGCGAGTCTCGCTTCTCATGAACGAATTGGGAGTGATTAAACATCGCCAGGATGGCGATGTCAATTCAATTTGCAGGATTCCCAGCAAAAAACGGTCCCTGTGCGTTCAATCCAGCAGATGACAGCTTGCCCAGTGATTGGGGGCAACCTCTTTCAATGTCGGACCGCCCAGGATACACCGCTTTTCCGCATGGATACAACGGGGATGAAAATGGCATCCGGCCGGCGGATTGAGGGGGCTGGGGATTTCTCCTTTCAGGATAATATGTTCCCGCTGGGCTTCCACCTTCGGGCTGGGGACCGGTACCGCAGAAAGTAGTGCTTTTGTGTACGGGTGGAGCGGATGGTGGTATAGGTCAAACCGGGAGGCAATCTCGACGATCTCCCCCAGGTACATGACGGCGATCCGGTCACTGATGTGACGCACCACCGCGAGGTCGTGGGCGATAAAGAGAAAGGTCAGACCGAACTTTTCCTGCAGGTCTTCGATCAGGTTGATGATCTGGGCCTGAATGGAAACATCCAGTGCGGACACCGGCTCATCACAGACGATGAACTTCGGCTTGGCCGCCAGGGCCCGGGCGATACCAATCCGCTGTCTTTGCCCACCGCTGAACTCATGGGGATAGCGGTCAATCATGGCGCCATTCAATCCGACCATCTGCAGGAGTTCGGCGATCCGCTCCTGGTATTCAACCTTGTTTTCGTTCAAGTGGTGGACAATCATCGGCTCCCCGATAATATCCCCCACTTTCATTCTGGGGTTCAGGGAACTGAAAGGGTCCTGGAAAATCATCTGCATCTCCCGCCGCAGAAACCGGGCATCCTTTTTCCTGATCCCGGTAATTTCCTTGCCGTCGAAATAGATCCGGCCGGCAGTGGAAGACTCGATCTGCATGATGGCCTGCCCGGTCGTGGTTTTGCCGCTGCCGCTTTCCCCCACCAGACCCAGGGTTTCCCCGCGGTCGATATGAAAGCTGACCCCATCGACCGCCTTGACATCACCGGCCTTTTTCTTGAACAGGGCCCCTTTATAAACCGGGAAGTAAACCTTGAGGCCTTCGACTTTTACCAGAACCTGGTTACTGTTATTCTCGGACATCGATCCAGCATGCTTTTTCATGTTTTTCACCAACCTTTTCCAGCAGGGGCGATTCCTGTCGGCATTTATCAATAACGTACTTACAGCGTGGATGAAAGGCACAGCCCTTGGGCAGATTGGCGAGATCCGGCGGCTGCCCCTCAATCGGCACCAGTTTCTGCCGGGTATCCTGGTCCAGACGGGGCACGGAGGCCATCAGTCCCAGGGTATACGGATGCCGGGGATGGTCATAGATATCCTCGGCTGTACCCTTCTCAACGATACGACCGGCGTACATGACATTGACCCGGTCTGCATAGCGGGCCACCACCCCCAGGTTATGGGTGATGATGATCAGGGACATGGAAAAATCCCGGGTCAACCCCTTCATCAGTTCCAGCAACTGCGCCTGGACCGTCACATCGAGGGCGGTGGTCGGTTCGTCGGCGATAATCAGCTTGGGGCTGCAGCTCAACCCCATGGAGATCATGGCCCGCTGTCGCATTCCACCGGAAAACTGGTGGGGATAGGCTTTGGCCCGAATCGCCGCTTCGGGAATCTGAACCTGTTCCAGCAGCCGGACCGCTTCGACCAGGGCCTCCTTTTTTTTCATGCTGGCATGCACCTCCAGGGGTTCTGTCACCTGGTGACCCACCGTGAGGGATGGATTGAGGGATGTCATCGGCTCCTGGAAGATCATGGCGATGTCGTTGCCCCTCACATTGCGCATCTCTTCATCATTGATGGTCCTGAGATTCTTGCCATCAAAGATGATTTCGCCGTTCATGATCTGACCCGGCGGATTGGGAATCAGTCTCAGAATCGACATGGCGCTGACGCTCTTGCCGCAGCCGCTCTCCCCGACCAGACCCAGGGTCTCCCCTTCGTACAGGTCAAAACTGACCCCATCAACGGCTTTCACCGTCCCGTTATCAGTAAAAAAGTAGGTCTTCAAATCCTTGACATCCAGCAATGGTTCCATAACAGTTTTGCCTGTTTTTTACGAAAAAAATTTAAATGACAGTTTTCGTTGCTTAGTCTCACACAAACTCACATGCTCCGCGCTCGGAGAACAACGAAAGCATGAGAATGATATCTCAATGCTGTCCGGCGACTGATATGAACCCCTTTCAGTTGGGAGACTTATTTCAAGATGATCTAAGGTTCGCTGCTGCAAGTTTCGCAGCTCATGTCGCTGAAACCCCAACTCGCTTCGCTCAGACAGGCGGGGTTTCAATCGCTCCATTTCACCAAGATCATCTAGAAACGCGTCTAATCAACTGAAACGGCTTCACACCAGTCGCTCAGCTGAGCTTATTTTCCTCCGTGATCTCCGTGTCTCGGTGGTGAGTGTGTTTCATACAAACCATCATGCCCCGCGGGCGGAGAACAAGGAAGAACCAAAATGGGTCTCTGATTCCGGCCGGAAACCGGGGAACCCGTCACGAGACCGGGTCCCCCGGTTTCAGCCGGCTCTTTTCCGACCTGCCGGCGTCGACACGTCCCTAGTAACCCATCTGCTTCTTCAGTTTCTGATCAATCCAGTATCTGGCATGAATGGGTCCAAACAGCAGCGCGCCCACATAGGAATCACCATGGACGTTCTTCACCCACGGCCACCAGGCGGTATAGAAGTAGTTGGCAGGCATCTGCACGAAGGGCACCTTCTGCAGTGCATCTGTCACCAGTTCCTGCAGCATCTTGATCTGCTCTGTTTCATCAATGGTTCTGAGCGCCTTGTTCCACTTGGCATCAAAGTCCTTGTCAGCCATCATGTAGGCGTTCCAGGTCTGACCGCTGACAAAATTCTTGCGCAGCGACATGATGGGATTTCCCTGGCCGCTGCCGAGGAAATAGGCCGGTCCATGGGCCTTTTTAATCATCACACCCATCACCTGCCGGTATTCCATCGGTTCCAGAACCAGGGTCACACCCACTTTCGCCAGATAACCGACCACCAGCTGCGCCTGATCCATGAAGGGCTGATAGGAGGAGTTAACCTGGGCCTTGACGGTAAACCCGTTTGGATACCCTGCTTCCGCCAGCAGCTTCTTGGCCTTTTCCGGATTGTAACCGTATAGTTCCTGCACATCCTGGGGCTGTTTATCCAGGGGGACATAATACCCGGTCCAGCTGGGAGAATAGGGATAGGCGAACAGCTGGGCTTCACCGCCCCAGTAATTGTCGCGGATCTCCTCCTGGTTGATCGCCAGGGCCATGGCACGCCGCACCCGGATATCATCAAAGGGTTTGGTGTCCATTCTCATAACAAACAGCGGTGGACTGTCGTAGGCTCTTCTGGACCATTTCAGTTCCGGAACCTGCTGTTTCAGTTCCCGGGCGAAATTCCAGCGGATACCGGCCATTAAATCGACCTTGGCGGTTCGCAGGGCTGACAGACGGGACTGTTCGTCCTTGTTGAGGATGTAGCGGATGGAATCGGCAAAGGGCAGCTTGTAGGATTTGCCATCAATCACCGTGCTGTCCCAGTAGTTGGGATTTTTGACATAGTGCTGATAGGAGCCCGTCTGGTATTTCTCCAGGCTGTAAGGGCCTGTCCCGGTGATATTTCTCCAGTCCCGGGGGCCTGCTTCCACTACTTCCTTCGGGCTGATGGCGTTGTAATAGCCCCAGCCAAAGCGATACTGCCAGTTGGCGTTGTATTCGTTGAGGTAGCAGATGACGGTGTACTTGCCCTTGGCTTCCCAGCGGTCGATGAAATCCCAGTAGGTGGGGATATACTTTTTGGAACTTCTGACCCGGTTGAAAAAATAGACCACATCTTCGGCCACAAATTCCCTCGAATCCATGACCCCTTTTCGTGCTTGCCAGAATATCCCCTCCCGGAGCTGGAATTCCAGTCTCAGGGGATCCTGCTTCAGTTCCCAGCTTTTTGCCAGCTCACCCCGGACCGCGTTGGGCGGTACCCAGGCATCCCCTTCGAACGAATACACATTGCTTCCCCGGGGCCCCTTCTGCAGATCCCCCACCAGCAGATGCTCATAGACCAGACCGGTATCCTCGTTGAGTTTCCAGCCCCAGTCATGGGCATCCCAGGTGAAGGGGTTGATCGTCGGTCGGATAAACATTTTCAAATCACCGCCGTACTGGGGCTCCTCAGCGAAGGTGGAACCGGAAAATCCCAAGAGCAGCGATACCATTGCCAATCCTATAACAAACCACTTTTTCATTTGCGCTCCATTGTTCAAGTTTACAGGTTGTTTCGTGAAAGAACCCCACCGTTTTGAGAAAGCGAAAATCCGTCGGATTTGCCTCCTTTAAAACAACAACTGTGTTTCCAGATGGGAGGGAATGACCAACCGGTCAATACCCGGCTGGCCTGTTTTTCTCATCGCTTCTTCCATGACCCCTGCCGGAAAATCGCCATCGATCCCGGGTTGTGGCATTGAGCGATAAAGAAAAAGCCTGATACCTGGTTACGCCTGTTCCGCCCGAGCCTTCTTGCGCACCGAATAGCTGCCGATGCCGCCCCGCAGCCGGGGATCCAGCAGGTCCCGCACGGCATCACCAAAAACGTTGATCCCGAAAACAACCATGGCCAGGGCCAGACCGGGAACAATACCCAGCAGGGGGGCCTGGGTCATGTAGGTCCGCCCGTGGGTACTCAACATCGCTCCCCAGCTGGGTTCGGGGGGCGGGACACCCAGTCCCAGAAAACTCAGGGTGGCCTCTACCAGGATTACAGCGGCGATCCGGATGGAAAACAGGACAATAATCGGCGCCATGATGTTCGGCAGGATATGTTTGACCAGCAGCCTGAGGTTGGAGGCACCAAAGGTCCGTGCGGCAAAGATGTACACGTTTTGTTTCACGGAAATCACGGTGCCCCGGATAATCCGGGAACCGGCGATCCCATATTGCAATCCCAGCACAATAATCACCTGCCACATGCCCGGACCGGTGATGGAGATGGCCACGATCAGGATGATCAACCCGGGAAAGCACATCCAGGCATCCACGAACCGCTGGATGGCCATGTCGATGGCACCCCCGAAAAAACCGGAAGCCATTCCCAGTATAATGGAGATGACAATGGAAAACAGGGTGGCGGAAAAACCAACGATAACCGACACCCGGGCACCATAAATGACCCGGCTGAACAGATCCCGGCCCAGATTATCCGTTCCCAGCCAATGTTCTGGGGACGGTGGTTTCAGATACAAAACAGGGTTGATCTCATTGAATCCGTAGGGCGCCAGAAAATCCGCAAAAATTCCCGTGAACAGAAACACCAGGAAGATAATGGCCCCCACCAGGCCCAGTGGTTTTTCCCGCACCAGCCGGGTAATAAAATCCTTCCAGAATCCGCGTTTCTTCTGCACCAAAACCTGAATCGATTCTGCTCCGACAACGTTGTTTCCCATACAATGAATCCTTGGCGTTAATCCGTGATGATTATTCTGTTTGTGAGATGCGTAAGGTTTGAGGGGCCTTCCCTAGTCATATCTGATCTTCGGATCGAGAAAACCGTAGCTGAGATCGACCAGGACATTGATCACCAGAATGAACAGCCCCAGCAGCAGCATCACCCCTGTGATAATCGGATAGTCCCTGGAATAGATGGATTCCAGAATCAGTGTTCCCATCCCCGGTAGCGCAAATATCTGCTCCATGATCACCAGGCCGGCAACCAGAATCGGGATTTGAAGACCGATGATGGTAATCACAGGAATCAGGGCATTTTTCAGGGCATGCCGGATGATAATGGTCTTTTCCTTCAATCCCTTGGCCCAGGCAGTCCGGATGTAGTCCTGGCGCAGCACTTCCAGCATCATGGCCCGTGTCATCCGCATGATCACCGCCGAAAATACCAGGCCGGTGATACAACCCGGCAAGAGGAACATCTTCAGGTTTTCAATGGGGTCCTCTGTGAAGGGAATCACCTCTATGGGGGGCGACCAGCTCCACCAGATCGAGGGCAACACAATCACCAGGGTACCCAGCCAGAAGTTGGGGATTGAAAGACCGGCAATCGAGATGGAGCGTCCGATATAGTCTGCCAGTGTCTCCTGACGAATGGCCGAGATGACCCCGACTGGAATTGCCACCAGCAGGCCGACAATAATCGAGATCAGACCCAGTTCGATACTGACCGGCAGCCTGTCTGAAATCTCCTCAATCACCGGGACATCGTTCCAGAGAGAATTACCCAGATCGCCCTCCAGGGCAATCTTCTTTATCCAGTGAAAATACTGAATGTGTACCGGAAGATCCAACCCCAGCGCATGCTCCAGTTTAGCCCGGGTCAGCTCCTGGTCAGCAGCATCATTCTGGGCAATCATCTGATCAATAATATCCCCTGGAATCAGGCGAATGACAAAAAACACGATCAGGGTCGCCAGAAATATCGTGGGTATTAACGCCAACATTCTCTTGATAAAATAGACTCGCATGCTTCACCTGATACCAGGGTTAAAAACGGATCCGTTGGAAGGATCATTTATCATAAAGAGGATCGGTCCGGCCTGTTGCCCGATCGGCAGTCTGCCGGTGTCCCGTCAACAATACACATCGCCGCTTTCCTGACAATTGTCTACAAACCGTCTATAGACTTCCCGAAAATATGTCAAGGACAAATTTTTAGCCTCTGGGGCTCTTCCACAAAAACTGCAGTCAGATAAAATAGTTGCGCCAGATCAATTTTTTTTAAATGGATCCGGTTTTTTCTGGTGAATCGTCATTGTCCGGTTAGGATTTTGCAAATCAGGAACGGTTGCCAAATGGTTTTTAACGGACTGCAAAAACCTCACCGGACATGGACCGGTTCTATTCAGGTTCTTCTATAGAAGCCGAGACCTGTCTGTCATTGAACCCATTCTCGATATTCTTTGCACCGAATCTCACGAATTCAAGCACAAACAGGTCTAAGCATCTGCTCAGAAAAAGGGCTAACCTCCTGGAAGCCATCCCTGGCTTCCAGGGTTTTCTGAACAAACAACCTCTTTCCGCTTACAGGTACCCACACATATCTGGAGCACCCGCATTCCGGGGTCCCTTGACATAATTCAAAAAAAACTGAATGCTGGCGCCAAAACAGTTAGAAATGGGTCTTTGACCGGTCCATGGGCACAGGCAGGGGTATCAACATGGATTGGAAAAAGAATCTCTGAGCAGCCTGGCCGGTTTGAAACCAACCAAGTAATGAGGGAGACAGAAGATGCGTTCGAGTTCAGAAGAGGATAGAAACAAGGGGCTTGCTGTCAAACGGGTCAAACAGGTTAAAAACCAGACATTGTTCAACCAGCGCCAGAAGCAGATCACAGAAGCTGCATTAAGTCTTTTTCTGGAGAAAGGGTATCATGCCACGACGATTCGGGACATTTCCCGTCGCTCCGGCGTGAACAAAGGGAGCCTGTATGATTATGTCCAGAACAAGGAGGATATTTTGCGAATCCTGATGGATAAGATGCATCAGACCAGCGAGGTATTCCCGCGGGAAAAACAGCAGTTTCAGGAGCGGTTTGGCAGTTTAAAGGAGTACCTGAAGAGCCAGTTCAAATATTCATGGACCGAGAATCGGCAGGGGATTCTGTTGACCTATCGGGTGACAAAATCCCTGAAGCGGGAGGCCCTGAAGAACCTGCTGACCAGCGACAGTGCACTGGTGGACCGCATCGTGGACAGAATCAAACTGTTTACCGGAATCGAGGACGATGACAAGCGGATCCGGCTCATCGCCAATGTTGTTGTATTTCTCAATGCCTTCATGCCGATGCGTGACTGGAGTCTGCGGGAATATGACATGGATGATATTCTCGACCTGGTCGTGGAGATGGTGTTGAAGGTGCTGGAGGTTGACGATCCCTCATAAGGAAGACGTTTCAGACCGACATGCGGATAGTTGTCGGTCGGTGCCCGGACCTCCTGTCCATCGTCATTGCCGGAGGGGGAAACCTCCCGGTTCCAGGGGATGTTCCCAGAGGTTTTACAGGACGGCCTCGATCAGGTAGGGCCCCCGGGTCTTCATCCCGACCTCAAACAGACGGTTGAATTCGTCAGCCGTCGTCGCTCGATCGGCGTTCACGCCCATCCCCCTTGCCAGTTCCTGAAAATTGAGCGTGGGCTTGTCGATTCGGGTGACACTCTGAGCCTTGAGGCCCGGATCGGTAATTCCCACCCGCTGAAACTCCGTCTGCAGAATACTGTATCTACGGTTGGAGAAGATCACTGTGGTCACATCCAGCTTCTCCCGGGCCTGTGTCCACAGGGACTGAATGGTATACATGGCCCCGCCGTCTCCGGACAGACAGACTACCTTGCGATCCGGGCAGGCGATGGCAGCCCCGGTTGCCAGAGGCAGCCCCTGGCCAATGGAGCCCCCTGTCAGGAACATCCAGTCATGGGTTGGCGCCCCGGCCGTCATCTTGAGCAGATACCCCCCGGAAGTTCCCGACTCGTCAGAGACAACCGCATTTTCAGGCAGGAACGCACCCACGGTTGCCGCAATGGAAGCCGGGGTCAACGATCCGGTCAATAACTCAGGCCGATGGGCATCATAGGTTGAAGCTGCTTCGGGGGCAGCATTCAAGGCCCCGGCCAGATCCTGCAGCGCCTGGGTGGCGTTTTCATCCGGTTCAGCCAGGACATGCACCTCACAATCATCCGGGACCAGCCAGCTGGGTTTTCCCGGATAGGCGAAAAAGGATACCGGCGGCTGGGCGCCAATCAGGATTAAATGCCTGACTCCCGCCATTTTCTTCACGACGGCCTCCCCAAAATAGGGCAGGCGCCAGATTTTCGCCCTGCCAACCCCACGCTGGATGCGGCTGACAAAGGTGTCACAATAGAGCTGGGCTCCGGAGACTTCCGCCACACGACTGGCAGCGGCCAGACCTTCCGCCAGCAGGGCCTCACCCTTGATCAGCAGCAGGGTGGACTCTCCTGATGACAATATTTTGGCCAGGCGATCGATGGTGTCGGAAGCGACCGCTCTGGGAGAGCGGGGCAGCAACCTCTCCACCGGCACGGCGCTGGTCTCACTCCACGAGAGATCTGCCGGCAGAATCAGGGTCGAAACACCTCCCGGCGGCCCGCAGGCAGCAGTCACAGCGTCTGCGGCATCCGCTGCGATTGAGGCCGAATCGGTCACCGTCCGCACCCAGTCAGAAACCGGACCTGCCGTGCCCTCAACATCGGACTGCAGGGGCGCATCATACTGCTTGTGAAAAGTGGCATGATCCCCCACAATATTGACAATCGGGGAACGGGCCCGTTTTGCGTTGTGAAGATTGGCCAGACCATTTGCCAGTCCCGGTCCCAGATGCAGCAGTGTTGCGGCTGGTTTTCCAGCCATCCTGCCGTAGCCATCCGCCGCCCCGGTGACAACGCCCTCAAACAGCCCCAGGACCGGACGGATTCCCTCAACCCCATCCAGGGAGGTCACAAAATGCATCTCCGAGGTCCCCGGGTTTGTAAAGCAGACATCGACTCCCGTATTGACCAGTGTCTGTACCAGACATTTTGCTCCATTCATCCCATCCTCCCAAATTCCCGTTTATCAAACCCATGTCCCACTTGACCCGTGTGACGTTTTAGAAACCGATCTGCCATTGTATCTATTCACCTGTATATGCCCCGAAGGTATTGTGTTTTAAGAACCTTGGAAGCCAGGGTCGGCTTCCCGGAGCTCCATGGATGGACTCGTGCGTTTCTTGAAACACAATACCTTCGGTGCTGAGCGGAAAAGTGGTGAATAGTTGCTGAATAATTACCCTCCCTTTAATCGTAAAAATAGTCCGGTTGCATCTCCAGTGTCGTACGATCGCTGTCCAGCAGTCTCGTTACCAGACCCCGGGTTTTGGGCAGTTCATAGTGGAAGAAATAGCGGGCAGTGAAGAGCTTTCCCTGGTAGAAATGACCATCCGCTTTTGACGGACTGCCGGCCAGCGCTTTTGAAGCAGCGGTAGCCTGCAGCAGCCATTGCCAGGCGACAGCGACCAGGGAGAAATAATTCAGATAGAGTGTGGCGTCGGACAGATACACCTCGGAGGACGCCTCCTGCCCCTGCCGGATCAATTGTGCCGTGACCGTTTCAAGCTCGTCCATGGATTGCTGCAGCCGTTCAACATATGGACCGAGGTTTTCAAATGGGGCGGCCGCCTGAATATCCGCCCGCACCTCTTCCACGAAAAGAGAAAAGGCCTTGCCCTCCTTCATCCGAACCTTGCGCCCCAGCAGATCCATGCCCTGAATCCCGGTCGTCCCCTCATGGATCGTATGAATGCGCGTATCCCGGAAGTGCTGTTCCACCGGAAAATCGTCACAATACCCATACCCGCCAAAAATCTGAATGGCCTCGCTGGTAGACAGGATGCTCATTTCCGAAGGATAGCTCTTGGCCACCGGGGTCAGGAGATCCAGCAGCAGGGCCGCCTTCTCCTTTTCCGCCCCCGAGGAAACGATTTCAAGGTCTGCATAGCGACAACACTGCATCAGCAGTGAATGCGCACCTTCCGCAAAAGAGCGCTGAAACAGCAACATCCGTTTGACATCGGCATGCTCGATAATCGGGATCTGTGGTGTTGTCGGATCCTTGGTCTTGGAATTTCTGCCCTGGGGACGCTGCCGGGCATATTCCAGCGCCGCATAGTAGGCCGCTGTTGAAATCGCCGCCGCTGCGGCCCCTACGCTCAACCGGGAGCCATTCATCATCTGGAACATGTAGGACAAACCTTTGTTGGGCTCACCGACCAGGAACCCCCGGCAGTCGTTTTTTTCCCCGATACTCAGCTCGGTGATGGGAGAGCCCTTGTACCCCATCTTGTGATAGATCTGGGATATGGTGATATCATTGGAGACGAGTTTTCCATTCGCCTCCGGTCTCAGGTTGGGCACGACAAACAGGGATATACCCCTGACCCCGGCGGGAGCGCCCTCTATCTTGGCCAGCATGAGCTGCACCACATTGTCCACGCCGTCATGGTCACCCGCCGAGATAAAGATCTTCTGCCCCTGGATCAGGTAATATCCTCCATCGGCAGGGGTGGCCGTGGTGGTGATATCCGCCAGGGAGCTGCCGGCCTGCGGCTCTGTCAGTGCCATGGTCCCCTGCCACTCACCGTTCAGCATGCGGGGCACATAGGTGTCGATCAGCTCCTGGCTGCCAAACGAGGTGATCAGCCGCGCCGCCTTTGAGGTCAGGCCGGGATAGACACTGGCTGAATAGTTGGCGGCGGAGAAAATAAAATGGCAGCAATCCGCGATCAGATAGGGGAGTTGTTCGCCATCGAACTCCTCCGCGAATTTGGCAGCGATCCAGCCCCCCTCGCCAAACTTTTTCATCACGGTTCTGACAGACGGATGCACCTTTACTTTTCCATTTTCCAGGACTGGCTGTTTCCGGTCCATCTCCTCGAAAATCGGCTGCAAAAGGTCTTTCCCCATTTTCAAGGCTGCATCCAGAATCATGTCAAACATTTTTTTGTTGTGCTGCCGGTAATAGGGGTGTTTGGTCAGGGAAACGATATCAAACACTTCATACAGTAAAAATTCACAATTTCGTTTACTGACAAATTTTCCAGCCATAGCTTTTCTCTTGATGTTTTGATAGTCGCATCTCCAGTCTGGGACTGCAGATGCGAAGCGGTTTAAATGAGTCCTTTCTCTCTGAAATCGGCGATCTGCTGCGGGCTGTATCCCAGAAGGCCCCCATAGATCTCCCCATTGTGTTCACCCGGTCTGGGTGCTCTTGATTCAATCGTTGGCGGTGTTCGGGACATCTTAAACGGGGTATTGCTGATCGGCACTTTCTCCAGACCCGGCTCCTCCATATCAATATATTCCACCATCCCGGTCGCCACCACGTGGGGGTCATGGGCCACCTCGTCCAGTCCCAGACAGGGACCACAGGGAATATGGGCTTTCTCCATCTCATTCAGCACTGTTTGCACGGTCCTTTCTGCAGTCCAGGCAGCGATCAGGGGATCGATCTTTTCCCGATGATTGTATCGTTCCAGGTCGTTGTGCAGGTCCGGATCACGGATCAGCTCCTCATGCCCGATCACCTTTGCCAACCGGCGCCAAAGCGTGTTCATGATTGTGGCAATGAAAACATAACCGTCTGAGCACTTGAACAGGTCGGTGGGTCCGAGATAAGCCGCCCGGTTGCCAATCATGGGTCTCAAACGGCCCCACACTTCCGCTTCCGCTATCTGGGGCGTGGTCATCGAGATGGCGGTTCTCAGCAAAGAGAGATCGACCATCTGTCCCTCCCCGGTTTTGTCATGGTGCCGGATCGCCATGGATGTCGCATAGGCGGCAGCCAGGGCCGTGCTGTAGTCCATCGGATTCATGAAGGACCGGATAGGCGGTTTGTCGGGATAACCACCCAGCGCCAGAGCGCCGGACATGGCCTGGGCAATGAAATCGAACCCGGGTCGATTGGAATAAGGACCCTCACTGCTGAAACAGGAGATCGCTGTCAGGATGATGTCCGGTTTGATCGCTTTGAGTTTGTCGTAGGACAACCCCATCAACTCGGCCGCTCTTGGCGTAAAGTTATGGATGACCACATCGGACTTATTGACCAGGTCCTGCAGAATTTTGCCGGCTGCTGGATTATTCATGAGATTCAGGGTAATGCCCTTTTTGTTCCGCCCATAGCTGGGGTAGGACAGATTCTGTCCATTCTCCCCGATAAGGCTGTGGGTGCGGTCCTCCTCGCCACCTGTCCGTTCAACCCGGATGACATCCGCCCCCATATCCGCCAGGAGCATGCCACAGTATGGGCAGGCAATGAACCGGCCAAAATCAAGAACCCTGATATCTTCAAGAACTTTTGTCATAGAATACCTGTTGATTGGTTTTTTTGATTGTCCCCTCTGCCAGCCCCTAGGTATAGAGTTCCTGGACCTGTTTGTCAACAATGTGATTGACAAACCCAGGCCTCGGTTTTGACCTTTTTTCACCCCAGTCAGTGACAGTAACCCCATGAAACCAGCCAGTTGATTCCTCTTTTTCCTAAACCCCACCATGACCCGTCCGGTGCAACAAAGGATGAAAAATAGCGATGCCTTCCTGTACCTGTCATAAAGCAGACAATGCCGTTAACTTAAACCCCCTTTTCCTGTGATGCACCAACGGTTCCGGTTTTCAAGAACCTTGGAAGCCAGGGATGGCTTCCAGGAGCTCCAGGAAGGATCCATGCGTTTCTTGAAAATCGGAACTGTTGGTGCGGATCCAGTCGCTGAAGTGAACGACATTGATTCAGCAGCGCTTATTTTCATCCGTGTGCTCTGTGTCTCTGTGGTGAGTGTCTTTCATACAAAATACGGCAGAATCGATCTGCATCAGAGACCCTGGATTGACAAGAATTTTCATGCCATGCAAACTGAGGGCGGATAAAGCACAGTCAGATTCGGCTTTTGATACAGTCAACCAGGGTCAAACGGTTCACATGGCAATCTTTGACGCTAATCGAATACTAATGCAGGAGTAAAACATGGAAGATCTCTTTGATATTTCTGGAAAAACAGCTGTTGTCACCGGGGGTTCCCGGGGAATTGGGTTTATGATTGCCAGGGGGTTTGTCGAAGCCGGTGCCAGGGTGTATATCGCTTCGAGAAAAGCCGCCGTTTGTGATGCTGCGGCAGAGGAACTGTCCAGGAAGGGAGAATGTTTCTCCATACCAGCCGATCTTTCCAGTAAAGAGGGTGTGAAGGCTCTGGCGGATGCCATCAGGGAGCAGGAAAAGGGGCTGGATATCCTGGTGAATAATGCCGGTGCCACCTGGGGAGCGCCATTCGAAGAATTTCCAGAGAGTGGCTGGGATAAAATCCTGGCGATCAATGTCAAAGCGCCCTTCTATCTGACACAGGAACTGAAGCCCCTGCTGAAGATGAACGCCAGCGACGCATCGCCATCCAGGATTATCAACATCGGGTCTGTGGCAGGGTTTGGTACCGGCGGGGTCGCATTCTCCTATGGACCCAGCAAGGCCGCCATTCACCAGATGACCCGGGACTGGGCGTTTCAATTTGCAGCGGACCGGATTACCGTCAATTGTATTGCACCAGGCCCCTTCCCCAGCAAGATGATGGCTTTCCTGACGGACAACGAGGAGTATCGCAGGAAGATCGAAGAGAACGTTCCCCTCGGTCGGATCGGGACCCCGGAAGATGCAGCGGGACTGGCGATATTTCTCGCTTCGCGGGCAAGCGCCTGGATGACGGGGAATGTCATTCCCCTGGACGGCGGGGGTCTGATCAGGCCCAGCAGTTCCGCGTCTCTTGACTAAAGCTGCAGCAACGGCCGACCCCGGTCTGCACCGCAACGGCGGTTCGTCACCGGAGCCCTGCACGGGATCCCCGACCGGATCATCGGCCCCGAAGCTACCGGCCCTCCTCGACAGGCGAGACAGGGTGCCCGCCCCTGATCCAGGCGGGCACAACGGCAGCTGAAAGCACGCCTGCTTGAAAGAACCCGGGTTGAGGTCCCGTGACGCTGTCTGTCTTTGATCCGCCCGGGGAATAAAAAAAAAGGGTGCACCAAAAACATGTGGGGTTGTGATCATAACCGCTTCAAGAGGTTATTTATTCAGAAAAACGCATGCATGCTCCTGGAATCCATCCCTGGCTTCCAGGGTTTTCTGAACAAACAACCTCTTTCCGCTTGCAGGTACCCACACATATTGGGTGCACCCAAAAAAAATGGGAATTTGACATTGTCTGTGGATCATTAGCATGATAGACCATACAGAACCGGACTCATAAAAAACACGCTTCCCCTCCAGCATCAGCGAAAAGCATGGAAAATCCAGTTCGCAAACAGCTAAACGACTTTATCGGTCGCAGGAAAATCACTCATCCTCAGTTCATCACGAATGAAAATATGGATAGCTATTTCTCCTCCATCGGGGTCGACGGACAGCGGGAAATCGTCCATGGACTCCTGCGATGCAGTAACCTGGAGAAGATCAGCGACGAGCTTCGAAAAAAGATTGTCCACCTCTACAACAATCTCTACGTGTTGAAAGGGCCCCTGAAAAAACGACAGACCCGCATCATCGTCTCGGGGAAAAAAGGGCCCCGGAAAACAGCGATCATCCGGCTGCTGGATGAGAACAACCAGCTGATGAAGCAGATTGTTGAACACCTGCAGGACAACAGTGATGAGACCGCCCAGGCGATCATCAACTGGACCATTAGCACGGTCAACCTCTTCGGCGGGGTCTATCTCAAATACCGCTGTGAAATAGACGGTTTGAAAAAAATCCGGGAACAATCCGTGCAGCTGGCAACACAGATATCCGAGATCCTGTCCGCTGCTGCAGATGCGATGGTATCGGGAAAGTCTCCCGGCGGCACCGGATTGTTTGCTTCCAAGGCAAAAAAAGAGGCTCAGCAGGTATTTGACGACAAGATCGCTTTCCTCCAGCAGGTGATCGGTAACCTGGGAAAAACGGCAAAACTGGTTGACGCCATGCGTGAACCGATTTTTCTGGCCCAGCGCGTCAATTCTGCGCTGCAGGCAGCCGCAAAAAACATTCCCCCGGACTGGCAGAGCTTCTATGTATCGCAGATGAAGGATGAGAATGGCATGCCGGTCGTTGGCGTAACAGCCGATCACGGTTTGAAATCCGCCATGGAGAAAAACTACGAAAAGGTGTTCACCGCAGACATCCAGGAGGTCCGGCAAAAACTGGACGACTTCAAGCAGTTGCTGCCCTTTACCAAGGACACCGCACTTGCATGCGGGCTGGAAGATGAGGAAACGCTGAAGCGGGTTGTTCAGTCATCCCGCTCGTTGTTCTCCATCCTCAGCAATCTCTGCCTGGAACTCCAGTTTGCCTATGAAACCGGCTTGAACCGCAAAGCCCAGATCCTCCGGGACCGGAAAACCTATGAGATCGAAAAAAGCAGGACAGACGCGGTTCTGGAAACCGAGTTCGCCCGCACGCTGGAGGAGACCTTCCCCACGGATTTCAAAGACAGCAAGACGGCCCTGATCGAGGCCATCCACAAGGGGATTACCAGAGATCAGCATGCTCTGCTGCGCTCCGAGACCAATTTCTGGTCCATGATGAAGGACAGGCTGTTCGAACAAGTGAAGGAAAACCGGCAATCCCTTTTTATCCGTAAAAGAAGGATGGTCAACGACATCCTGCCCGACGAACAGTTCTTCATCGAATATTCGGACAAGCTCCGCAAAACCATCGATATCAGTGAAACGGAAAAGTTCGGCTTTGTCCCTTTCGTCCAGCAGGATTTCCACGAACTGCTCAAGTACCTGGTTCATCTCTACCGGGACGCGGCAGAACACGTCAGGGACACCGACCAGCCGGAGGCAGCAGACCCGGGACAGGGAGATGGACCCTGACGATCAGCCCGAAGCAGCGTCACAAAACCTTTTATAACCCCGATCAAAACCAGGAAACAAGTGAAACTCAAGGATAAAGTCGCCCTCATCACCGGTGCCAGCAAGGGCATTGGAAAGGGCATCGCTGAACGATACGCGCTGGAAGGCGCCACCGTCGTCCTCGCCAGCCGGTCTGAAGACCTGCTGGCGGCTCTGCAAAAAAAAATCCAGGCAGATGGCGGACAATCCGCCTATTGCCTGATCGATGTCCGGAATGCAGACAGCATCCAGTCTGCCGTGGATTATACCGTTGAAAAATTTGGGAAACTGGACATCATGGTGAACAATGCCGGTATCTCCATGGTTCATCCTTCAGAAACACTTTCCGTTGAAAACTGGACCCGGACCATGGAAACCGATCTTTTCGGTGTGTTCTATGGCTGCCAGGCTGCCGGAAGACAGATGCTGAAACAGGACCGGGGGGGCTGTATCATCAACCTCAGCTCCATGTACGGATCGGTGGCCGCACCCATGAGAGCCGCCTACTGCACCAGCAAGGCAGGGGTGAACATGCTGACCAAGGTTCTGGCGGTCGAGTGGGCGGACAGGCATATCCGGATCAACGGTATCGCCCCGGGATATATAAAAACGGAATTGGTTGGGGAACTGATCGCCAACGGCACGCTGCCGGCCGCAGCGCTTGAGAAGAGAACCCCCCAGGGCCGCCTGGGTGAAGTGGAGGATGTGCTGGGAGCAGCGGTATTTCTGGCCAGTGATGAATCCCTGTTCATCACCGGGTCCACGGTGACCATGGATGGCGGCTGGTCCGCATACGGCTACCTGTAACCGGGCAGGCAGCCCTTCGCGCCTGAAAGCCGCTCCGGATTCACGCTCAGCTGCAGACGGTCCTGACATTGACAAATTCCCTCAGGCCATATTCTGAGCATTCCCGCCCATAACCGGAGCGTTTGATGCCACCAAACGGCAGTTTTGGATGGGAGGCCACCAGGGTGTTGATAAACACCATTCCGGAATCGATCCGCCGTGCCAGTTTTTCGCCCCGCTCAGTGCTCCCGCTCCAGACGCTGGCTGCGAGACCGTAGGGGGTGTCATTCGCCACAGCAACCGCCTCCTCTGCATTTTTGACAGTGATAATGGCTGCAACCGGCCCGAAGGTCTCCTGGTCATATGCCGGCATGCCCTTTTTCACATCAGCCAGAATGGTCGGTTCATAATAGAACCCCGGACGATCAATCTTCCTGCCACCGCAGACCAGGCGCGCCCCCATCTCGATGGATACGCTTACCTGGTCATGGATGTTCTCAACCAGATCGCCCCGGGCCATGGGTGCCATATCCGTCCCCTCCGCTGACGGATCGCCCACCACCAGCGCCGACATCTTCTTTTTCAGGAGCGCCTCAAATGCGGGAGCCACGCCTTCCATGACGATGAACCGTTTTGCCGCGTTACAGGCCTGTCCCACATTCAGTGTTCGGGACTGGACGGCAATGTCGGTGCACTTTTCCAGGTCGGCATCTTCCAATACGATAAAGGGATCCGAGCCCCCCAGTTCCAGGACTGTCTTCTTCAGTTCTTTGCCCGCCGTTGCTGCCACCTGCATACCCGCCGCTTCACTCCCGGTCAGGGTCACGGCTTTGACAACGGGATGTTTAACCACAGCCTCCACCTGGCTGGAGGGGATGATCAGCGCCCGGAAAACATTTTGAGGAAAACCGGCTTTCTGCACGATCTCTTCAATTTTTTTGGCTGCACCAAATACATTGGAGGCATGTTTCAGTACTGCCACATTCCCCGCCATCAGGGCAGGCGCCAGAAATCGCCACACCTGCCAGAAAGGAAAATTCCAGGGCATCACAGCCAGTATCACGCCCAGAGGCTGAAACGTAATAGTGCTTTTTTCGTAGTTGGTTTCAATCATCTCTTCCTTGAGGGTTTCAGCGGCCGTATCGGCATAATGGCGGCAGACCAGGGCGCATTTTTCAATCTCCGCGCGTGCCTCCCGCTTCAGTTTGCCCATCTCAGCCGTCAAAATGGCTGCGCATGCATCCCGTTCCCCCTGCAGGATGTCGGCTGCTCGTCTCAGGAATGCCGCCCGCTCCTCATATGAGGTGGTTCTCCAGGTCTGCCAGGCCCTGTCCACGGAGATGAGAATCTGGTCGACCTCTTCCGGTGTGTGCGCCGTATGCGCTTCAATTAACTGTTCGGTGGCTGGATTAATACTTTTCATACATGACTTCCCATATTTGTTATACGTGTTTCGTCGCAGGCCATCAGCCGATTGAACCCCCTTTCCTGCCGAATCCTGGAAAGCAGCCGGTTTACAGCCCGTCGATTGTGAGTGAAGCGTTCAGGTGGCGGTCGCAGCGACGACCCCTGACCTAACGGTTATTATAGCGGGAACCATTCCAGAAGACCATAATAAAATATCATACGGTAACTGCGCTTTCTCCCAATCCCCACCCTGTCTTGCCGTATCCCTCCCGTACTGCTATGCTGGCAGCCTGTATTGGAGGTACTGAACCAGTTGTCCTGGATCGTTTTTAACCCGTCAGAGACTCATCACTGCCCGGTTGCGCTGTATGGAGAAACCTGTGAAAATTCCCGATCGAAAGACGGTCATCGACGACGCCATCGCCTCGGGGTACCGGATTGGGGCCGTGCTGCCGTTTCATTATCCCAGGGCGCTGCTGCGGGCCTATGATATCTACCCCGTGGAGCTGTGGGGCCCACCCCGGGTAGATGCCATGGACGGCAGACAGCATTTCCCGGAATACACCTGCCAGATCGTTTTGAAAGCGACCCGTTTTTTGCTCAGCCCCCAGGCAGACAGCGTGTCGTGTATGCTGATTCCCCACACCTGTGACTCCCTGCAGGGGATGGCATCGGTTATCAAGGATTTTATTCCCATGGATAAACCGGTGTTCACCCTCTACCACCCTCGGGGCCGCCGGAAATCCGACCTGACATATATTGAGCAGGAGCTGCGGTCCCTGGGCAGAAAACTGGAAGCCTTCACCGGGAAATCACCCGATGACAAACGGTTGCTGGCGGAAATCGAGCGGGAGGAAGCGGCGAACACGGTCTTTGGACACATGTGTCAACACCGGGATCAATATTCCGTCAGCGACAAGCGCTTTTACACCTGCCTGCGCTCCCGGGAGTACCTGAGCCCGGAGCAGTTCATTGAACAGGCGCAGGGGCTGCCCCGGGGCAGGGCCGAGCTGGCAGGACCCCGGCTGATGCTGAGCGGCATCGTCCCGGAACCCCTGGATCTCTTTGATCACATCAACGGTTTCGGCGCCCATGTGGTGACGGACGATCTGGCCTGCTACAGCCGGCGAATCTATCAAGGTGGGGACGCGTCTGATCCCTATCAGCGACTGGCCCGGATCATGATCTCCATGCCGCCCGATCCCACGGTCAGCACCCCTTATTCCGAGCGGTTCACCTATCTGACCGATCGGATCCGGCAGAACCGGGTGCAGGGGATCATCGTCTACAATCCGAAATTCTGTGAACCGGAACTGTTTTATCTCCCCATGCTGGAGGATGCCGTACGAGCCATGGGCTGTTCATTTCTGTTTATCGAACACGAACTGAGTTCGGATGTCCCCCAGCAGATTCTGAACCGGATCAACGCTTTTGTGGAGACCCTGACATGAATCTGGGCAACAGACTGCACTATTTTCTGACAGCCAACCTCGCGGGTAGACCGATGCTGCGTCTGCAGAGAAAAAGACAGGAACGGCGGTATGCGGACATGGACAGGACGGGGGATCTCTATCCGCCGCTGATGGCAACGGCCCGCATGGCTGAGCTGCTCTCACACCAGTACCTGAAAGGACGCTATGTCAACGGCGTCAGGAAAGTCGCGTGGCACTCCTCCGGCGCCCCCATCGAAATCCTGCAGGCGCTGGGGTTTTTCCTGTATACCCCCGATAATCACGCCGCTCTCTGTGGCGCCCGGAAAATGGGGACCGCGTTTTCGGAAATCGCTGAAAGCAGGGGTTACTCCAGGGATATCTGCTCCTATGCCCGTACCGATTTCGGCTCCTATTTCGCTCAGCGCACCCCCGTCGGCAGGATTCCCAGACCCGATCTGATTGTCGTCAGCAACAATATCTGCCAGACGGTGCTGCACTGGTACCAGGCCATGGGGACCTACCTGAACGCACCGGTGTTTCTGGTTGACACCCCGTTTCTGTACGACGAGGCCGAACCCCACCAGATTGCGTATGTGAAGGATCAACTAGAAGAACTCATTCCGGTGGCAGAGACCATCGCTGGCAGAAAACTGTCCTATCAGCGCCTGCAGGAAGTGACCCGGAACGGCAAGCGGTGTTCCGATCTCTGGCTGGAGATTCTTTACCGGGCCAGGCACCGACCCACGCCCATCACCGGGTTCGACGCCTTTATCCTCATGGGTCCTGTTGTTGCCATGCGGGGGGAACCGGCCTCCATCACCTTCTATCAGCAGGTTCTCAGGGAAATTGACCAGCGGATCGCACAGGGGATAGGCGCGGTGAAAAACGAAAAGCACCGGATTTTATGGGACAACCTGCCCATCTGGTACAACCTGAGCTGGATGTCGAAAAAACTGGCCTCCCTGGGTATCGCCGTTGCCATCTCTAACTATACCTACCAATGGGCCGAGCCAGCCATGCACATGGATCCCGACAGACCCATCGAAGGAGCAGCCAGGGCCTATCTCCACGCCATTCTCAACCGGTCCAGCGGCTATAAACTGCGGCATATGCGGCAAATGATCACTGATTTCGATCTGGATGGTGTCCTGCTGCATTCCGACCGCTCCTGCAAACCCTACTCCCTGGGGCAGATCGATCAGGGGGCCGCCCTGCTTCAGGAGATGGGCGTCCCCAGCCTGATCCTGGAAGCGGATCACAACGATGCGCGGATTTTTTCAGAAGAGCAGGTGGTCAACCGCATCCATGCCTTTGCGGAAATGATGGGCTGAGCGGCGGCGGCACCCCACCGAAAAGGTACCGGCAGCATCCGGTCTGCCCCAGCAGAGAGCGCAGACGCGTCTTTCAGTTTCGCCAGACGCGGCGGTACAGACCGATCCAGTTCTGACCCAGAATCTTGGCGGCATCCGCCTCGCTGTAACCCCTTTTCAGAAGGCCTGCGGTGACATTGGGCAGATCCACGATGGATGAAAACCGCTCAACCGGAGGCATATTTCTGAAGAGGGTCTGCATGTCCGGCGGCAGTGCCTTCAGGGCCGCCTCTTCGATCTCCGGGGGCATGTGCTCCATAAAATCCGGTCCCAGCCCGACGCTGTCAACCCCCACCAGTGTCACCAGATAGTCAATCACATCCAGGTAGTTTTCAATGGAGGCCGGCAGCTGGCTGGTGATCATCGCCGGAAATGACAGGGCTCCGATGACCCCCCCCTTGTCAACCAGCGCCCGGATGATATCATCACTTTTGTTGCGGGGGTGGGGGAACTGGGATGCCGGGTTGGCGTGGGTGATGGCCACCGGCCCGGCCGATGCCTCGATCGCCTCCATGGTCGTTCGGGGCCCACAGTGGGAGAGGTCAATCAGGATCCCCAGTCGATTCATCTCCGCGATCACCTGCCGGCCGTAGTCGGTTAACCCCTTGTCTTCAGGGGCCTGGCACCCGAAACCAACCCGATTTTCAGTATTATAGGTCAACTGCATAATGCGGATACCCAGTTCATGGTAGACCCGCAGCAGATGAATCTGGTCCGCAACAGGGGATGTATCCTGGAATCCCAGAATCATGCCCACGCGGCTGCTCGCCCTGGCTGTCTCAATATCTGCCATGCAACGGACCTGCAGGGCGATATCGCTGTGTTTTTCCAGCTTCTGGTACATCTGTCCGACAAAGTCAATGGTTTCCGCCGGATTCTGCCAGGCGGCAACGGTTGCATTGACAACGGTCACCCCGCTTTGATGCAGGTTGCGGAAAACGGCATCCTCAAAAAACCAGCTGGCATTGAGTCCGTCGACAATGACGCACTCATGGTGAAAACGGATCGGATCTATCATGGTTAACCCCTTGCTGAATAACGGTTTCTGTAAAAGCACAGTGAAGGTGACATCAAGGAGCCCTGTCCATCGGACACGGGTTTCTGCAACCAATAAAAAACGGCACCTGCCAGCCTTCGGTTCCAACTGTCTTGCACATGACCCGTTTTATATCACAATGGGGAATCCTTTTACCAGCAGGATTGCGGGTAAAAAAACGGCCCGGAAGCGGCCCGGACCCCCGTCTCTCCCAAATGGTTCATTCAGAAACAGTGACAGCAGACATCCCGGAACAGAAAATCCAACTGTGGTTTCCGGGGACTGTTTGCCTTTACAGAAATGACCTGTTTATCTAGCGTGAGTTTACGAATTATCTTTGACACATAGCCTGAAATGTCATGATATCAGAGAAATATACCATTGTTCGTGTACCCCCTAACTGAAAAATGCTAATAATAGCTTATTTTTGTTGACATAAAATGGCATAACTTAATATTGTACCCCCTAACAGCACCGATTATATGATCAAAGGGGGTATCATATGGCATATCTGACTCGCAAGCGCATCAAGGGCATCACCTATTACTATGCGGAAGAAAGCGAGCGTATCAACGGAAAGCCCAAAAGAAAATGGCAGAAATACCTGGGGCCTCTGCCGAAAATCATTGAGGCAGTTGAAGGTGTTCCGCAACAGCCGAAGTATGCAGAGATCTTCAAACTCGGTGGACCTGCTGCCTATTTGAATACCGCCGAACAGACACAGATGATCCGGATTATCGATAGCGTCCTCCCTAAACGTCAGCAAGGGTTATCCGTTGGGTTTTATCTGACACTGGCCGCCATCAACCGGGGCATCGAAGCGGTCAGTAAGAACTCCATGTGGAGCTGGTTCCAGGATACGATTTTGGTTCGTGCCTTTCCGGAAGCAGACAAAGCCTCACTCAGTTCACAACGCTTCTGGGATAACCTGTCCCTGATCACTGAAAACCAGATTCGGGATGCATGGATGAAGCTGGTGTCCTCAGTTTTAGACCGAGAAGAGATAGACCTGTCCTGTACCTCCTTTGACGGGACCAATTTCTATACCTTCATCGGCTCTTTCAATACCCGCTGTTCGCTGGCGAAAAGGGGAAAAAACAAGCAGGGACGACGCGACCTCAGGCAGATCAATTATGCGCTGTTTTGCTCCCGTAAGGATCATTTCCCTTTGTACTTTGATGTTTTCGAAGGCAACCAGCATGATTCGAAAGCCTTTGGCAGACTCATCGAGCGCTTCTTTAATGCATTTGAGAGCCGGAAACCCGACAGCAGTGGCATGACCATCGTCTTTGACAAAGGCAACAACTCCCAGGACAACCTGGACCGGTTCGCTGAAGATTCCGGCTTTCACTTTGTGGGCTCGGTCAAACCGGACGATCACAAAGATCTGGCCTTCATCTCCAACAGTGATGGCTGCTTTAAGACGCTGAACCATCCAAAACTGGATCAGGTCAAAGCCTTTCGCACCAAAAAGACAATATACGGCAGAGAGATGACGGTCGTGGTCTCTTTCAACCACAATCTCTACA